>Ga0075029_100000079_pt1 | contig 42707 bp, 25 predicted proteins | sample LitLauG_LLR_2013_FD_71391 | JGI IMG/M metagenome (GOLD analysis project Ga0075029, IMG submission 71391) | Freshwater sediment microbial communities from North America - Little Laurel Run_MetaG_LLR_2013 | ecosystem: Environmental > Aquatic > Freshwater > Creek > Sediment | place: USA... | reverse complement strand
AACAATCGTACGTATTGGTTGGCAATGCATTCCCAAGAGTTCTCTTGCAGGAAATCAAATTGGATCTGCGTTTGCTTTTTGAGCAAATCCCATTTGCCAAACAACCCATCCAACACTTCTGCAATCTCTTCCGGAGAATCTGCTTTGATCGTGGGCAAATCAGAGAAATGATTGACACGACTCGAAACCACCGGAATCCCACGCGACATCGCCAAACGCGCAGCACCTGACGCTCCCCAAACCTCATGCTCTGGATGAGAGATATAGGGAAACAGCGTGATCTGATTGGTTCTCAAATACGAATCCAAGGTCGCATCGCTCTGGTATCCTCGAATCAATGCAACATTCTCACGAATATCCAAACTCGCAATCAGCTCCACAAGCTCGTTGTAATAGAGTTGATGCTCCACAGTAGCGAAGGGTGACTCTGAGAACAATCCTGTGAAAAAGACATCGGAATACTTCTGCTTCAAAATCGCAACCGCTCGAATCGCATTCTCCCAACCCTTGTAGCGAAAACCAAATCCGAATTGCATGAAGGTGCGATCGGATTTGTAAAAATTCCAAAGCTTTTGCCGCTCAATGTTCTTGGTACACCCATGAGGAATCATGTGGACTTTGCCAGGAACACCTTTTTCATTTTTAAGCAAATGAACGGCTCCCTCCAAATGCACCACAATTTCTGGGATGGCTGCCTCAATAATCGTTTTGTCCTTGTGATGAAAAATGGAATGCATCGTCACAACAACGCGATATTGATTGAGCTGCGTCATCATTGAAAGCCAATAGCGAGCATTGGACCACAGACCAAATTCGTGCTGAATCCATACGATGTCAGGATTGTAGTCTTTGATCTCGCTAATCAAATGATTGAGGGATTCTCCACGCTTCCAGCATTGAACAACCTGATCTTCATTCAGCTTCATCGATCCCACCATATGAAGATCGGAGGTAGGATTGTCGTTGTACTCGATAAACAACTTTACATGACCTACGCGCGGAGCTACCTCTGCCCAGAGATTTTCTGAATAGGTAGAAATACCACACTTCATCTTCCAGTTTCCAACCAACGCAATCTTCATCTCCTTTGCATCGCGCCGGTTCTTAATGGAGTAGAATTTGTTGTCATTGAATCTGTAGTTCACAAGAAGATCATTGGAATCAACAGAAGAAAGATCTTCCGGAAGCTCTACGACCTTAAACTTGCTATTGAAGGATGTATCAGAAACAATATTAATCCTGTTGTTGTTGATTGCGACAAACTTTCCCATGCCAGCCCTTATTTTTGAATTTGCTCAATCGATTCCAAAATTCTAGACTTAGAACATCCAGCATAGTCAAGGTAAATCCCACCCGCCCCAGCCTCTTTTAACTTGTTGTCGTGACAAATTGCAATGAATGGAGTGTTCGTCATCTTCGCTAAGATTATTCCATGATAACGCTGCGTGATTACACACTTCGCCGAATTGAAAATATTTTCAATCTCCTCCAACTGATTCGTATAGCCAATAATCTCCGCATGTCTCTTGACTGACGCGCTGCATAACTCATAGGCTGCGCACAGATCGTTGGAGTTTTTGAAGCAGGACATGGTGAAAAACTTCATTTCCACCTGATCAATTATTTGACCTATCTCATTTTTGAAAAAGTGCCAGATAGAATGCTTCCAATACGGATCTTTGTGATGTGGGATGGTATAGATGTTGGGTATGAAGAGGATGTTTTTTCTTGGATGATTTTTCTCTTTGATGTCAAGTAGATGGACGAGATCTTCAATCACTTCTACATTGGGATTGTACTTCAAAAACTTTTCACGATGGTGTGTGCGAATCCAAATCTTCTTCGCCATTCGCAATACTTTTTCATGCTCGGGATGAATATCGGTTTCACCACCTACGCCCGCGTAGTAAATCGTTTTGCCCTCGAACAAATCAACGCAATCGTCTTTTTTTGTGAAGGGTTGGTTCAAAAAAGAACCGCCGCCAATGATGACGGTGGAGTGTTGTTTGAGAAGATCTTTGGATAGGTAGTTCTCAAAACAAAAGTCCATAAGCGGAAAAAACTTAGGAAATGCCTTTTTGAAAAGTTCATCTCCTAAGTTTTGTTTGTGGTAGAATCCGTAGACGAGCGCCATCTTGTTGTTATGTTATTTTATCTGTCTGATCCAGACAAAATCCAAACATACACAAAAATGTAACAAAGACTATTTGAAAACTGACCAGATGACCTGACGGCTACCGGTGACATGCCAGCGAATCACCAAGGTGCACTTGGGATGATGACCCTGCTTGATGTCGGACAACGAGCGCCGATGCTCGATAAGGTCCGCTTCCACCCAGTCATGAATGTGCGGATTACAAGTAAAAATATGCTCGTTGTTGTCCGCAAACATCACAGTTGCATATTTGAGATGCGTATGAAACGGAATCTCAATTTTATCTTTGCCTGTTGCAGTCAATTCACCCGTAGAAAAAACATCTTCATTACTCATGATACCCCTAGTTTGTTCAAGATTTCAGATTTAGATAACACTCGGCTTTCTCGCCACACTTCTTTTCCGTCTTTGAATAGAATGAGCGTGGGAACACTTCGGATTTGAAGATCTTCAACCAGATCCTCCAATTCCTCTATATCCACCTTCACAATCTTCTCTTCCTTAATGTCATTTCTTGCCTGGTCCAAAATAACGCTCTGCTTCTTGCACGGGATACACCACGTAGCAAAAAAGTCAACCAGCACCGTTGGCGACGAACGAATGATGTTATTGAAGTCTTCAACATTTTTAATGTCCATATTTTCTGTCTCCATGTCTGTCTATGCAAAAAAAATAAGAAACCAGAGGCTCCTCACCCCTGGTTTCCTAGTCTATGGACTCTATTGTTTCAATTAAGGAACATTTGTATTTATGAACATTTGGAATTTGCACAACTCAAACATGTTTTGCATTTTTCAATATATGCAATCGATGTCGAACCGCACTTTTCACAAATCTCACCCGTCACCGTCTCTCCGTCAGGGACATATTCTTTCAAGACCCGAGCCAAAACTTTGTTGAAATCGTTGATCAATCCATCCTTCGACAATTGATCCACAACAAACTTCAATCCCGTTCCATGGCGCAAGCTCAAAGAAGTGAGACGAGAAATCGTTCCAAACAATGCGTTTTCCGAAGATCCCACAATGTCCGCAATCACAGAATCTCCCACCACAAGATTGTAGGTACCTCTGCGTGCTTTGACAATCTTGCAATCGCAAATACCTTCGTTGAAAACCCCTTCAGGAAGGTTGATCTTACTTCGCTCTGAAAAGAACACCTCATACGGCTTCTTGGATGAATCAAGAAATCCAACGATGACATAATAGCGAATGCCTTTGAATTTGACATCGTGGATTTTACCACTGAGAGACTTGGGACGCTTGGGAGCATCGTGTTCCACAATGGCTTCGGGACGATTGCCAACTTCGGTTCGATCCGATGCCGTCAATACACCATCTCTGCACTTGTCACGATACACCGTAACGCCTTTGCACCCCTTCTTCCACGCATCCATGTAAATGCGCTCCACCAATTCTTCTGAGGCGTTTTCAGGGATGTTTACCGTTTTCGAAATACTGTGATCCACCCACTTTTGTGCGGCGGCTTGGACATCCACGTGCGATACCCAATCAATATCATTGGATGTCGCCTTGTAGTAAGGAGATTCCTCGTATGCCGATTTGCCTGTTGCATCCATCCACTTCTGATACCCTGGATGGTAAACCGTATACTTCTTCCAGGCAATTCCCAACTCATCCACACGATCGGGCTTAATACCTGCATTGATTTCATCCAGGCTCAGTTTACGGAAACGATCGTATTCAACAAGAAACGCAGGCTCAATTCCCGAAGTCGTCTGCGTAAGCATCGATACCGATCCCGTAGGAGCTGTCGTCAAAATAGCAATGTTTCGTTTGCCATTTCGGCGATAGAGGTCGTAAAGCTCCTTGTCTTCAAAAAGAAGTCGTTCCATAAAGGGATGACCCACTTCTTTCTGGTAGTCATAGATGGGGAAAGTTCCTCGTTCACCCGCCATAATACAAGACGACTTGTAGGCGTTGATAGCAAGGCACTTGTAGATACGATCTGTCATATCCATGGACTCCGGAGACCCATAGCGCATTCCAAGCGCAGCAAAGGTATCTCCAAGCGCCGTAATACCCAAACCTGTTCGACGACCCTTGATGGCGTCTTCCTTCATGGAGGTCCAGAGGTCAATTTCAACCTGGCGGATATGAAGAGGTTCTGGATCTTGATGAACTTTTTGCAAAATAGCATCAATCTTCTCAATTTCAATATCCACAAGATCATCCATCAATCTTTGAGCCTTTTGCGTATATTTCGCAAATTCATCAAAGTCAAAAGAGGCTGTTGGCAAATAAGCATCTTTAATAAAGTGGATAAGATTGAGGCAAATAAGTCTACAAGCACCAAAGGCATTCAGAATGATTTCGGAGCAGTTTCCTGTCGCAAGACCGTTGGCAATGAAGGTGTGGTTTTCTGGCTGATTGAGACAATACACCGGCTCTTGCCCAATCAACTCAATGCTGGAAATCTCTGCTTCAAACGAGTCTTCCATATCAAGAGGACTTATTTCAGCAGTATGATTGCCAGCAAATCCAATCTCTTGCTCAAATCTGATGGCGCTTCCGTTTTTAACCGACAGACTGTACATTTCAAATCGGTCATGTTTGACAATCGTAGAGAAAATTCCAAAATTAGCCAGAAGAACCTGGATATCACACAAGAACGATTTGTTTTGTGAGTTAAACACCACACGACCAGAAGTGTAATCAAAGAGAGTGTTGAGGTAACTCGCAACACATTCTCGAGTTCCGCTCCAAATCTCTTCCGGCACGGTCTCTTCATAGCCTTCGTCCATGGCTAGCTCACTGCCCGCGCTTTTGTCGCCATAGGTCCCAAATTGACCCCTGCCACTTTGAACAAGAAGACGGTCGCCGACGTTTAGGTCCTTGAGCTTGACAATCCCACGGGTCGTTGGGCAATTGTGATAAGACGTGGCTTTGAAAGAATATCCCTCGTTGGTTGTTACAAGGAACACATCTTCATTATCGCTCGTCTTGAAAGCATGGGTTGCCTCCTTTACAGACACACCCAACTCTTTACTATCAATGCGATTGTCCACAGATACCTTGAGCTTCTCTCCAGACTCGGCAAGATCTTTGATCTTGATCAAACCAAGATGCGTGGCAACGCGCGTATCTCCGGTCAGGCAAGGATTTGTCGCAATAGATCCAAATCCTTCATTTTTGTAAATATCAGAGGGGGTATATCGAACGACCGTATCCCAGTTCAAAAGACCAGGTTCCGCACGTTTGTGTGCGTATTTGATAATCATCTTCCAAACTTCGCGAGCATTGACCTCTTTCTTTACTCGCGGATTGTCAGAATCTACTGGAAATTGTTGTGTGTACGTTGTGTTTTTCTCAACGGCTTCCAAAAAGGCATCGGTCAATCGAATCGATACATTGGCGCCCGTTACCTTCTTCTTATCGCTCTTGATCTTGATAAAAGTTTCAATCTCCGGATGATGAACGGAAATCGTCAACATCAAAGCGCCACGGCGACCGTTCTGAGCGACTTCATTGGTGGTATTGGAATACCGCTCCATAAACACACCAATGCCGTCTGTCGTAATGGCAGCGTTGTTGGTTGCAAGACCTTTGGGTCGAATGTTGGAGATGTCAAACCCAACGCCACCACGTCGCTTGAAAATATGAGCAATTTGCTGATCGGTATAAAGAATACCGCCGTAGCTGTCCACAGGAGAAGGGACCACAAAACAATTGGAAACAGAAACAATTGTGAAGTTGTTTCCAATACCATACATCGGACTTCCCTGAGGAACAATCTTGCCAAAATGATCAAAGGATTCGAAAATCTCTTCCTCGCTCATGGGATTGGGATACTTCGCCTCAATGCGAGCAAATTCACGCGCCATACGACGGTGCATATCTCGAGGCGTCAATTCGTAATAATGATCACCTTGACGCAGGGCATACTTTCCAACAAACACATCCGCAGCGGCTTCGTCACCGTTGAAATACTTCTTCGATGCCTCTAAGGCTTGATCCTTTGTGTATCCAATATCCGCCACACAGGTCGTTTCGGAGATTTGATATTCTGTCTGCGCAACATCCATAACAGTATTGTCCATATCGCTCATGCTGTCCTCTAATAAAGATCCCAAAGTCTAAACTCTGAGATAGGGGTTATCATTCGTAGAATGAAATATTTTCTTATGATAGATTGAACGCCACAATCCAGACACACAACAGAAGAAATCCCATCTTTTACGAGATCAAAAGATCAACCTCAAGCAAAAAATGGGATAACTATCTATTAAATGCCAGTCTCTTAACTCAAAGACTGCGTCTGAGGAAAGAAGTTTTCAAAATCACCGTCAATGCTCTTGCGCAACTTCGAGAGTGCCCGACGTACACTTGCCGCCTTCGGCTTCTTGTCGTCAGATATGTCCATATCGAAATACACTTCAATCGTCTTCTTGTGTTCCGGCGATAGCTTGTCCAGCGCTACACGAACACGTTTTGAAATTTGCTTTTTGTGAATGATATCGATTTGATTTTCTTGGCTTTGATAATCCAGAGGTCCGGACAATCGGGTCATGCGGTCCGGTCGATTCAGAAGAGAGATTCCGGTAGCCACATCAAACCCAATGTTGAAAACGCGGATGTTTTCGGCTTTTGCCATGGGTACTTTGACAACATTGTGTTTGCTTGAGCGGCGAACAATCTTGGTGTCGATGTAGCGATGCAGCCACCAAAAGATATTGCCGTGTTTTTCTTCCTTGAACTTGTCCAAGGCATTGAAGAGAGAGATGTATCCCTCTTGAAGGAGATCGCTGTGGTTGCTGAAGCTTTGATAGCCCCTTGCGCCCTTTTTCACAATGTAGCCAAACTTCTGAACACACTTGTTTTGAACTTTTGAAAACTCAACTTTGTTTTGCCGAGAGGGATCCTCTTGGAAGAGTTTTTTTGCTGTTATGTATTCATGGTAGATTTCAATGGCTTCGGGTTCGGTAAGCATGTGGTTGACCTGAGATCGTTGTCAAATATGGAGTGTTTTTCAATTTTTTTGAACAAGCTCATCAAACTTTCTTTTAATGTACCTTTGAATGCTTCTAAGATGTTCGTACTGTTTGTTGAAATAAACGTAGGCAGTTTGTTTGCCAGCCGAGGTCTTAGAATATTTTCAAGCGTGGACAAGAAAAGGTCCGCTGATGCACCACTCAATATAAACCGATCATCAAATTCGTCAACCGATAAAAAGTCCGACATAAATAATTCCTGCCGCGCAAGGTATTTTTGCTCTACAGGTCCACTCGTCAAAAGCGAAACAATATCTGCCATACTCGTATACAAACATCGATACCCGTTGCGTGACGCAAACTTCAATAGGTTCGTCAATAACCACGTTTTGCCTGACCCGTGATTTCCAGAAATAAGAAAGGATCTCCCATCCAAATAAGACTTCCCTATGTCCGCAACATAATCCTCAAAAATCTTCTTTGATCCCGACTTGCCAACAAAGTTCTCTGGATTAAGATCCCAATACTCAATCGGGATGTTTGCATTGGTGTACAATACAAACAAACGCGTGTACAAGTTGCGCTCGCGCTCCTCTAACTTCGATACACGCTCCAAAATCAAATCCAACTTCTTCTGCGGTATCCGATTCAAATGCGATAGACCCGGGTCCTTCATGAAATCTCCACGTACGACAACAAAGAATCCTTCATCTCTTGACTGAGAAATTCATTTTTTGCAAGAAGCTCTGAATCCAACATCCTTAAATTGTTAAATAGAAACTCGCGATTGATATTCAACTTTGAGATCCTTGAAAATAACAAAGGTAACGACATGTCAAATCCAATTTTATCAAAAAAGAATTGAAAAGAATCGCGATGGAACATCCCATCACCCAAATCCAACAGCGGCGCCTCCTCCCCCAGAATCTTCAACCCTTGCGAAACAAAATAAAACAAATCAAGACAGTTTGGAATCAAAACAGAATCTTCAATCATAGCAGAATCCGTATGCTCAAAAAAGTTGCGAATCGTTTTCCCAACCGATGACAAAACAAAATTCAAAATCGATTCGCCCTTTTTTGCAATAAAGAAATCATTGACCTTCTTGAGCCCAATCATATGGTGGTTTTTGATACAACAACTCGCCAGAGCATGCACAGAGTCAAAAATAGAAAGCGAAATATCTGAGGATTGGAAATCTGAAAAAATCACAGAAATGTAGCTACAAATCTTTTCCATCACAACAGGCGTCAACAACTCTCGCCTAAAAACAATGTTCTCAAAAACAGATTGAACCCAGAGCTTGTGGGTGATGGTATGCAAATGAGCCAAAGATTCGTTGTAAATCTTGATGGGGTCTGTGCTTCCAGAGGAGGACTTCTCTTTCAAAAACAAAACGCGAATGTTTTGCTCTGCAAACGTTTCGTTGTTTTTCATACCACAAATTCCTTCCACTCAGAATATTGTACAATCTTTTTCAATTCTTCATCGTCCGTCGCCGCAAGATAAAAATGCAACTGACCATACGTCGAAATATCAAAACCCCGCGCTTTAATCCTGTCTTTCCACTCTGGACATATTTCAGAGGATCGAGAAATGATTTCTCCCTTCTTTGTGTTGGAGGAGAAATACATCGTCTTGAAATCCTTCAAGGAAAACTCATTCAAGAGAAAGGTCATAGCGGTCAAGCGGCGCTTGGATTTGGGCACTTGTGTTTCAAAAACAAAGTCAATGTAGCGTTTCTGAATTTCAGGATCGGAAGAGAGCTTGGCTGACAAAATCGCAATGCAACTGACTTCCTTGCATTTCGCTACAGAAGTTGAACTGTAGGAAAACTCATAATCGACATGGTAGTAGTCCGAGTACTTCTGCATAAAATACAGAACAAGATGGTACTTGCTCCATTCCTTTACTGGAATATTGACCATTTCTCTTTTTCTTGAAAAGAGCTTTTCTTCATAAATGGTTTGAAGCGATTTTTCTTTAGCCATGTCTCATTATACAGCAATATTTTAGCGCTGGCAATATCATTGACTCCAATCATGTCCTCCAACGAGACCGTCTATTTAATTGACGCTATCCTTAACCACGTTCTCGGCGTCGCTACCTATACCCCTCCCGCTTCTTATTGGCTCGCCCTGCTGTCTGCCCCTCCAACGCAAAGCTCTTGGACCGAGCTTCCTTCCACATTGAATTATTCAAGGGCTCAAATTATCTTCGGTCCTTCTTCCAATAAACAAATTTCCAATTCTAACCAAATTGTTTTTCCACGACCCTCCGCACAATGGGTCAATGTTCAAGGCTTCGCTATCTTTGATGCATTTACCGGCGGAAACGCCCTCTACATTATGACCGTCAGCCCCGCTTTTGCCCCTCCACTTTACGCCATCACCATGAACCCCGGTACCGTCATTATCGGCGATATTTTTTAGTCACTTTTCTCTTGCCTTAAAGGAAAACACGCGCTATAAAGTCCTCTCTAGCTCCAAATACTTTAAAGAGGACACCATGACCGACGACAATACACCTGAAATTGAAGTAAAAGACGATACCGCTGCCCGTCACGAAGCCATTCTGATGAAGCTGGCTAAGCAGCTTGCCAAAATGGCAGAAAAAGAAGCCAGCGCAAAAGATAATTCAAAAAATACAAATTCCAATTCGGGAGACAAGATCTCCGAACCCCTCAAGGCAATGCAGTACATCCAAGCCAACTGCACCTTCGAAAAGGAATTTGGCAAATCCTACATCCACTACAAAGAAGAAAAGTCTGAGGTCGATGACGCCACCTATCGCAAAATGTGGGTCGAAACCGTTCAGCTCAATATCAAAGCCAAGAAAAGCGAAATTCGAGACATCATCGACTATCAGCTCGATACCACCGAAGACAAAGATCTTCGCTACTTCATCAACAATACCAAGTGGGACAACACCAAGCGTGTCATGCCCTTCATGAAAAACTTCTTTCTCAATAACCGAGATCCCAATATCGAAATCAAAATCAAAGCCTTCTTGATTCAATGTATGCGACGCGTTATGAATCCGGGATGCAACGCTCCTTACATGATGATTCTGGCAGGCAAAGGCGGAGCAGGAAAATCCCTCCTTGCCAAGTTCCTGGGTGGAGATCTGGATCCTCTTGCAAAGAGAGCTCGTGCCTATTCGGACGCTTCTTTGGATTTTGAAGATGACAAGCGCTCAGGTGAATTGCTCAGGGGAAAGTTTATTCACGAGCTGGGTGAGTTGAAAAACTTCAACAAAGCAGATATGAACTCCCTCAAGCAATTCGTTACGCGTAACGAAGATTGCTACCGACCCTCCTATGGAACCACCGTCGTAGAACAGAAACGACTTACGTCTTTCATTGGAACTACCAATGAACCGAAGTTCCTTCGTGATTTGGATGGTCTACGTCGTTACATTGTCATTTCGACTTCGCGTGATGTGGATTCCTCGTATGCAAAGGACATCCTTGCCATGGACTTCTGGCAGTTTTGGTCGGAAGTGAAAGTTTGGTACAATCAGCTTTCCGAAACAGAGCGTGATGCGGGTATCAATATTGATAGTATTATCGACAAAGATGCTTTGAACTATATCAAATTTGATCAAGATATTGAAGATAATGTGATGAATTATCTCTCGAACAAGTCGGTGGATTTGAAGAAGCACAGGAAGCTTTCGACGGAATCCATTGCGACGTATCTTTCGACGCGTATGAAGCGGTCGGTCAATCACCAGGAACTCAATAAGTTCATGCGGTTCATTGGCTTCAACATGGAACGATCGGCGATTGGAAACGACATTATGAATGTGTGGGCAATTGATGAAATTGCACTCAAGAAGCTGATGTCGAGCCTGTTTGTTGAAGTCGCAGCGTAAGTGTATTTGATCCCATGTTCGTAGCACTATCTTTGTATAGATAGAAAGCTGCGACCCTAGGGAACAAATACACATGAATAGAATTTCGCTTAAAGCCTCTCAGAACATTTATAGCGACTCACAGACTATTTCAAAAGAAAACCTGGATCTCGAACAGAGCTTCAACAACACTGTTCAGTCAGGTATTATCCAAAACCACATCGGTTCGGGTATTCTCCGAGATACTCTCACGCAAAATGTCCTGTTTGACTCGGGAGTTTATCTCTCCTCTTACCCATCCATTGATGGCGTAGGGATTACGACGGGGTTTACTCAGCCTTCTGATAGCTCGTTGGGCAATCAGTTGGAAATTGCTTTGAGCGGAACACTGGCAAGCCGCAACAGAACGATCAAAGTAGGGTTGTTTGGCTATGATTTGAATGGAACTCTGTTTTATGAAACCTTCCGGTTTCGCAAAAATGAGTCGCAAATCACAACTCGCCATTACACTCTGATCAAATGTATTCTCATCAATGACTTTGATGGGGGCTATGTTCTTGAGGGAAGAGGGAAGATCCAGATCCTGGAAGCAAAACCCGTCTTCTCCTCCAGGGATGTGATTTCTCTTGCCCAAAATCAGGAGCCGCAAACGTGGTTCCGAGACTTCAAACCCTCGGTTTCCTATGCGAACCTGACAGCTTTGCTCAATGCTGCGATGCCAAGCGATAGCTGGTCCACGCTGTTTTCCACAACGAGCTCGGACATCACCATCACGGCAGGCGACACCGTCACGCAGGTGGGGCAAAAGTTCCTCGCGACCAGCGCCAACATCCAAAAGATCCGTGTGCTGCTGAAAACGAACACCGCAGGTGCCTTCGGCACGGTGAGTCTTTCACTCTATTCTCTTCAAACCAAAGTCACAAATTCTACAGACTTTGTTCCTGATCTTGGGATCGAATACGATCCTGACAGCATCCCTCTTGCGCAAGCTTCTCTGACGCTGACTTTAAATACAACCTATCAGCCTGTAGACTTTTTCTTTAACAACTCTACGCTGGGATCGAAAATCACCGTAGGAAATTATTATATTTTCGTCATCAAAGTCACAAGCGTAGCCACTTTAAATCTCTCTATCGCAAACTCTACACAAAAATGGCTAAGCGCAAGCTCAAGCCGCGTTTCGATCTTCGCTCAGGTCGGTACGACCTCCGAAGGAACGTGGACAGACAACGCTACCACAGACCTGTGGTTTGAGATCTACTCCAATGCCATCAAGACGACCTCCGGTCAGTTTTATGAAAATGGCTATGGGACCTCGATCGACAAATCAAGGTCAGGCTCGGACTACGCCTACAACCAAATCACATCTTCTTATTTTAAGCCTTCACAGCAACTTAAAATTGTTGGATCCGTTGTCTCTACAGCCTCCAATCCACAGCCTGATCCTAGAACTGGTCAAGAGGTAAATACTTCACAGGAGTATGATCCCTCTATTTCTCTTGTCACAGCTTCAAACTTTTCTACGCTGACCTCTCCTTTGGTCCTTGGACAAGTCGTTGACACCAATACCAACGCTAGCGCTTCGTCTTTTACCCTCAGCTCGTTTCACAATCTCTTCTTTTTCAACAACGAAATCTACATCTACCAAAACCACCTTCATCCTGTCAGTAGCTTTAACCTTCTGCATTCCTGGATCCTGAATAACGATGTGGTCAACGCTACGCTGACGATCGGTACCAGCACCTACATCGTAGACAAGGCAGAAACCTTCTGCTCGGTCATCGGCGACGCCAACCAAGACGGCGTGGTGGACATGGTGGACGATGCCGCAGTGACACAAATCTCCGCAGCTTCCGGCGTCGCTTGGAGCCCCGTTCCTTCGACTGTTTATCCTTTGCCCATATACACTCCTCCGGGCGGATCTCCTGTACAGATTTCGATCCCTGCTCTTCTGAGTCTGGATATCGACAGCACCCAAACCGTAAGCGCGACCAGCGCTCTCGACATCGCAAACTTTGTCATGAGAGCGTCTGGATATTTGACGGAAATCGGTCAACAGGCGCAAATGATCAAGTTTACGGTGTCCGCCTCAACCGACACCCGGGACGACGATGCCGTCGCCGGCATTCACACCACCCCCAACCTGCTGGCGGATTCCAACATCGCAGGATATGCGACTTCTGCCATCACTCTTTCTTTTCATACAGATACAACATGGAAAGAAACAAATCTCAGTGTCTTTAACCTAGAGCCTTTTGTTACTACTGTTTTTAGCTCAACAGATACACTTTGCACGCCTTGCGAAGTAGTGCCTCAACAGAGAGTGGATCTTCAATCTCTCACAGGGCAAAAAACAGATCTGTATATTCCTCATAGCCTGATCTTAGGGCAAAATGCAGCTCTTTTAAATGAAGATTCTTCTTTTTACAAAGTAGACTTTGAAATTGGTACTGTTACATTTGAACTTCCAACAACAACCAATACAAATGAAGTCTCGATCAATGTCTTCACTTCCTTCGTAGCCGAGTCTGAGCCTTGCTCCGGCGTAACCGCCCTTGCCTTCCCCGCTATGCGCTTCGCTGACGGATCCTTCGTTGACCTTCTGGCGCTGGAAAAGGATCAAGTCCGCTTCGGCATCTCCATCACCTCCTACGTACCGCAAGCCAACTCTTTGACAGATTACGTCGGAGCTTCCTTCGATCCCGCCTCCGGCACTCTGCGACTTGCGTTCAATTCTCTCAACACGGTGAGCCAGCCAACCGACTCTGTCCTCTCCAAGATCCAAATGACCGCCTACCTCAAGAAGGCAGGCTTCAACAACATCCCCCTCACACTCACCAATGCGCAGGTCGAAAATCTCCTGACCAACAACAGCGTGATCATTCCTACGCTGCCACAATGCGTTGCTTGCCAGACACGCAACATCTCCGAAGTCTCCTTGGCTTCGACCCTGACCTATACCGCGCTTCCCACCGATGCCGTGATCGAAGTTACAGCCTCGGCTTCCGGCTCCACCATTGACTTGAAAAACATCGAGTCCACCGGTCGGGAAATCTCCGTCTTCAACAACACCGCCAACTCCATCACCATCCTGGATTCAACCCCAGCCAATATGAACGGCGCTTCCTCGTTCACCAACAATGCGATGGAAGCCAACACCTTCGTTTTTGATGGAACCAAATGGATCACCACCTCGAACTACAACATCGCTTCCGGCGGTGGCGGAGGTTCAACCACCATCGGTCTCGATCTTGTCAATGTTGGGTCATCGGGTCAACACGTCATCGGCATCTCTGGCAATTCCTCCAACCTGGTCAATGTTGCCGCTACCATCTTCCAGACGACTTCTTACTGGACCATTCAGCCCGTCAATGTCTCGAGTCTTTCGACTCTGACATTGGATACAGGCTCAAGCACAACCAGTACAAGCCAAGACATCCTCAATCTTACGGGTCAGGGTTACATTTTCTCTACGGGAACCAAGCCTACGGGAATCACCACGATCGTTGGCGGCGCCGTCAATATCAACGGTGGAGAAGTCAACGCAACCGTTACCGGAGCGGGAGCCAACTTTGTAGCCGGAAGCGTCAATCTGACGGGTGGAAACGCGGTGGTTACAGGAACCGATACCTGCGCGGGTGGATCGATCAATCTTCTGACCGGCGGCGCCCAACTTGCAGACGGTACCCCTCAAAATACCGGATCTATCAATCTTTATACGCAAGATGCGGATACGGGTGAAACCGATATTTCTACTGGTAGTTCTGGGTACATCTCCATTCAGACAGGCATTTCTGCCAACTCGGGTGGAATTGCCATTGTTACCGGAAATACCTATACCTTCCCCAACTTCTCTCCAACCAATCCTAGCTCTGTTTCCGGATCTATTACCTTGCAAACAGGTTCGGGCGGTGAAGGAACAGGAATCACTCTTTCGACTCAGGGAACACTGACCTCCGATGCAGGGATTACACTGCAATGCGGTACCTGTGCCAACGGTGTGGGTGGACCGATTGTTCTTCAAGCCGGAAGTTCGGGAACCAGCACGGGCGGTTTGATTTCCCTTACGGGCGGTACACCAACGCAAGGCGATGGTGGTGCGATCAACATCACCGCAGGAAACGGTGCAACGACGGGTGCGGATGTAACGGGTGGTGCGGTGAACATCACATCGGGCAACGGCGTTGGAAATCCCGGTGGAAACATCGTTCTTCTCTGCGGAAGTTCCAATGGAGCAACGGGCGGAAATGTTGAAATCACAGGCGGCGCCGCTTCCTCCAATGCGGGTGGATCGATTTACGTCACCTCAGGATCGGGTCTGGTTTCTGGAAACGTCAGTGTGAGCACCGCGGTTTCGGTTCCTTCGTATTCTGGACAGATTGATATTTTTACAGGCGATTGTACGGGTGCAGGCAGTGGTCCGGGACCCAGCAATCAATCCGGTATCATTTCTCTGGCAACAGGAACTGCTTATACCACGGGAAATCTCTATCTCAATACAGGAGATGCTCAGGGTGCCGAAACAGCCACCTCTGGCTATATTAAGATTGCCACAGGTACTGTAACGATTACTGATACTTCTCCGCCTCCTCCTGGAGCGATTGTTGGATCGATTGTTCTTCAAACGGGAACCAGTTACGTTTCACGTACGTTTAGCGGGATTGAAAACCCCTACACGGAATCTTCAACCTATGCAAAGAACCTTTTCCTTGGGGTTCCGTACGATTCGACGGCAGATGGTCCGGGCGGACAAATTTACCTCGTCCCAAGCCCATCCTCTTCTACCGTAGCCTATGCGGTAATGGATCCCGCAGGCTTTGCGGTGGGAACTTTCTCTACCATCAGTCATACGACAACATCGCTGTTCTCTGTTAATAGCTCGTATGTGAAAAACGACATTGGTTTGCGAGAAACCTCTATCGTTTACATTACGTCTTCCTCTACCCCGGCTTACAGCCTTGGCTATTCGGAACGCTACATTGTCTATTCATGGACCTATTCAGGGTCTGCCTCATTGCCTCTTCCCGCGGGCAGTGCGGATATGGACGGTCGAGTTCTTACCGTCAAGACTATTAATACGGCACAGGTGATTGTCAACGGAAACATTGATGGTGTGAGCAGTGCGACGCACACTCTTTACGGCGCAGCGAGCCCGACAACCATGACGTTTATGTATTCCAACACACTTTCGACCTGGTTGATTACAGGTTCTTTCTAAAATAGATAGGATGTTACAAAGACATAGGTAACAAAAGGTTACCTATGAGCTCTTTCATCCAAAATCTAAAAGATTTCTTCAACAGCATTCCCAAAATGTTTGTTGCCTTTCTTATCTTGCTTTTGCTCCTGGCTCTGGGTGGATACATCCTGCTTCTTCGTTATGAAAACGGATTGATGCAGCAAGCCATCAATCAGCAAAACATTGATCAAAAGCAACTTAAAGACTACATTGACCGAAGTTCTTCGAGTTATATCTCCCAAGCTGATTTTGATGCCTTTGTAAAAAAGCAGGGTATTGATCTTCAGGCAATCAAAGATGACATGAAGAACTTCAACAGTCAGATCAAAGGGATTGTAACGACGCAAGCCTCTTCCATCGTTCAGAATTACTACAGCGGTGGAACGTATGTGCCTACGCCCATTCCATCCTCGATTCCTGTGGTCAATGGATACGCATCGGATATAAACAACTGGTACGGTCAAAGTGATACATTGGCTCTGAATGAGAAATTCACAGGAGACAATGCGCCGGTGGTTCCGTTTGGTAGTGTTACCTTCAGTGCACAAAAACCAAAAGGATCTGAGTGGGATGTCAATATCTACCCGCGATCGTATACAATGAATACGGTGATCACGACCACAGAGGATCGTGATCGGCTGATTGATTACTCACAATTTCAGATCAATTCCAATGGCTCAGTATACAAAATCCCGGTTCAATCGCAAACGAAAGAAGTTTACCCCACGGCTCAGATGCGCTGGCACATTCAGCCATTCCTTTTTGCTGGGGCTGGCTATACTACTTCTGGTGTATCCACCCCTTTTGGTGTTGGTACTTCTTTTGGCTCTTATGGTCAGTATTCTAAAAATCCCGAAATGACCCTTTTCGATGTCGGTCTTTCGTACGATCCCGTACAGAAATCCGTCGCTGTCAGTTTTGCTCCTGTTAGCTACAATATCGGAAGTCTCTTGAGCATCTTTTCCAATACCTATGTTACAGCCGGTGTAACCTACGGATTTGACAAATCCTTTGGTGGATACCTATGTGTCAAGCTTGAGCTCTGAGAATTGAAAAAAGACAAAGGACAAGCCCATCTCACCCATGGGCTTTTTCTTTGATATATCTATCAGATGCGTCAAAAAGTTTTGATCACGGGTATTTTGGGATTTATCGGGCGCCATCTTGCGCGCTCTCTTTTTTCCAAATCAAGGAAAAATACAGATACATACTATGATGTCGTAGGTGTAGACAATCTCTCACACCCTCGGGCGCAGTTTAATATGTATCAAACGCGAATGGGGAACTACTCTTTTTACCCATGCGATACAACAGACATTGCAGCGCTTCAGAGAATCTTTTCTATCTTTTCTCCTGATATCATCATTCATCTTGCCGAATCCACTCCTGAAAATCATCTTGCAAACAACATTGGTTTGCAGAATATCATCAATCTTTCCAAAAAAGCAAAGCTCATCTATATCTCCGATTCTCTGTATGAAAATACAAAAGCATCGGAGCGCAACGACTTGTGCGTCAGTGATTTTTACAGCCTGACAAAAGATTTTGCTGAGAGGCAAATCATTCAGCAATGTGATTCGTATGAGATTTTGAGACCATGTAGGCTTTTTGGTCATTGGCAACAGGTGGAAGAAATGATTCCACGAACAGTTGCCTCTATACTCAAATGTGAGCCTGTTAGTGTTTCCATGAACAGCGATGAGTGGATGTACATTGACGATATGATCTCCGCCATTCATTTTGCGATGGGATTGGATCGAAGTTTTGTTCTCAATGTTTCTTCTGGATATGAGATGACAGAGCTTGAGATGGCAAACAAGATCTTTTCTTTGATGAAAAAAGATCTCAATATCAGCATGACGAATTCTGCAAAACACAAATCGATTGATTGTTCTCGGATTCAGTCTCTTGGATGGAAGCCAGAATCTAAGTTTTCAGAGTCTATTGAATACGCTGTTTCTTGGTATATCGCAAGCCAGTGGTGGCTGAAGTAGGAAATATGAAAATCGTTTATCATCAAAATGGTAAGGATGCAAGGATTATGGATCTTGATCCTTATCACGAATCCTCTTTTCATAAATTGCTCTCCTTTAAAAAAGAAGGCTATGAGTATTCGCCACTCTATAGAAACTACGTCAATTGGATGAACGAAAGAGCGTTGGATCCAGAAGCCAGACCGCATGGACGTGTATGGGATGGATTCACAAGACTTATCAACAAGAAGCTTGAGTTTTCTTGCGGGTTGGTTCCAGAAGTAGAGCGACATGCAAAAAGTTTGGGTCTACCTGTTGAAATAGAAGATCGCAGAGAAACAAGCGAGCCTGAGTTTCATTTTTCTATTGAGGATCGATTGAAGGAACTAAACATGGTTCCTCGAGATTACCAAATACGCTGTGTTGAGGCTGTCAAGAGTAATAAAAGAGGTATTATCAAAGCCGGGACTGGCGCAGGTAAGACCTTGTGTGGCATTATGGCTGTTGTAGGCATAGGTAAGAAAGCCAATATCTATGTGATTGGAACTGATCTTCTTTATTCATTTCATGAAGATTTTCAAAACATCCTGCAGTGCAAGATCGGCATCATTGGAGATGGTAAATGCGAGATTGCGGACATCAACATCATCTCTATTTGGACCGCCGGCAAAGCCCTGGGCATGTCCAACTCAGAAATATTCGATGAGGATTCGGGCTCGGGCGATGAGAAGTTCAAAAAAGGATCCGAAGCCGATGTCATCCGAGCTCTCAAAGCCGCTCGCGTTCACATTCTCGATGAATGTCATATCGCATCGTGCAATACCATCACCAAAATCTATGAGGTGATCAATCCAGAACATCTCTATGGAATGTCTGGAACTCCGTTCCGCATGGACAATGCAGACCTTCTCATCAAAAGCGTTTTGGGTGAGGAGCTTATCAACATCCCCGCCTCTCTACTTATTAAAAATAAAGTACTTGCCAAGCCCTTCATCAAGTTTATCAACGTTCCAAAGATGAAAGCCACTGGAACCTATCAAGAGCTCTATTCCTCATACATTGTCAACAATCCCGTACGAAACAATTTGATTCTTGAAGCAACCAAGAAGCTGATAGAGAAAAAATACCAGACCCTTGTTCTGTTTAACAACATCAAGCATGGAGAGGTGTTGGCGGATTTGTTTCAGAAAGCCGGAATTTCCTTTGAAATGCTCAATGGAAAAGACGATGCAGAAAAACGACTTCTTGTCAAAAAGAAAGCACTAAACAAAGAAGTGGATTGTCTTCTCGTTTCAAGGATTTTTGATATTGGAATCAATATACCTACATTGTCAGGATTGGTGTTATGTGGTGGCGGCAAGTCCTTCACCCGCTGCATGCAACGAATTGGTCGTGTGATTCGTCAATATCCAGGAAAGACGATGGCGGCGATTGTTGAGTTTTATGATCACATGAAATACTTCAAGCAGCACGCTGAAAAGCGTCAGAAGTATTATATGTTGGAGCCTGAATTCAAGGTATGGGTTTCGGATACGGTCTAGTACGGTGGTTTGTTTTTTCTCATATGACCAATACCGCCGGGGAAGATCATAACCTTGGTTTCGACAACCGGAGTAACAACCACAGGCGGAGCGATATAAGCTGTGCGAGCATATGAATTGCTAACATCAATAATCTCAAATGCCGAATCCACTCCCACATGGTAAATCTCTGTAACTGGAGGTGGGGGAGGTCCAACGGGTTCCACAGGCTCTGTTTGTATGCTTAGCTGCAGATTCTCTTTGTTTGAAAGAGAAGAAGGTCCTGTTTTTACCACCACATTGTAATTAAGAGAGGTTACGCCCGAGACCGAAGGAGCTGTTCGAACTTCGGAAATCCAATCGTTTTTTACTGTAACCGCATAAAGACTTGGCGCTGTAAACAGCATCATGTTGCGGTTAATACCTACTTGACCTGTAGTGGTCGGAACAGAATATCCTGTGGACAATCTCTCCGCAGCGGAAATGGTAGAGCCTTCTACGGGGGTGTAGGGGTTTTGATGTGCTAAATATTCTGTACCATCGATGTTTGAATTGACGGTATCGATGTAGTAATTTTGATGGCTTTGGTACTCTGTTCCAGCAATATTTGAGTTGACAAGGGGCGTATAAGGATTGACGTGATCGGTAAATTCGTTGCCCGCGCGATTGGCATAGGACATGGAATAGGAGCGAACGGTTCCGTTACGAACGGATCGATGATGAACTCCATATTCTGAGCTTGAGACAACGAAGCATTGTTTTGAGTAGGGGTTGTAATTGACTTCAAAACCATAGCTATGGTTGAAGATGTAGATGGCGCCTTGATTGTAACCAATGGGGTACCCTACACCTGGGGCGGTGAAAAGAATGTAGGGTGAGTTTGGACCATTGATAAAAAGAAACATAGGATCTTAGGTGCTGATAGCTGTACCATTCCAAGGCAGTACCATTTCTCGAGAGCTTCCGCAAATAACGCTATCTCTCGAGGTTGTGATGGTAAGAGTATCGAATTGATTTCGAAGAACGCTGTTCATCTTCATCAATGTGGATCGTCCCTTGTAGACATTGGGCATGGAATACAAGTTTCCATTTTGAGCAATGGTTGGGTTATTGTATTCTTGATAGGTTTGCAAAGCCACATACTTGAAATACATGACAGGAAACAGTTGGTCTTGAGCGGAATAAAGAGAGGTGCTGTTGCCAAGAGGGGCGAAGGGGTAGAAATATTCATTTCCATTCAAACCGCCGCCATCGAGTGTAATAAAGGTACTCAGCATAGGAACGGTGATGGGAAGAAAGCGGCAAGCATTGGTTCCAATTTTGGTCAAGTAATCATTGCGGCTAGAAAATGCCGAAGGTTTATTGATCCATCCTCGCAAACGAGGTCGTTGCAACGTATCATCCGTTTGAATGTAGTGAGGGCTCCACTGCTCTCCCGTAGGCTGCGCGTAGGTTGCAAAATTGTAGTCTGAATATCCGCCAATACCGCCGGTGATAGGACAAAACCAAAACGTAACAGGATCCGTGTCAGAACTATTCGCCTCCAACATCGCATCCATGCAGAAAAATCCAAGTGTATTTCTCTTGTTTGTAAACCAGAAATAGAATGGGTAAGGAGCGGTATCTTTTTCTGCGCAAATATGCAAATGCCAAATATCATAGTCGTTAAGCGCATCTCCTGTACTAACAGCGCCAGACCAGTTCACAATATCCAACACAGGATCAAGTTTGTTGGTGTAAAAAGTTTGAGAATCCGCCAAATCATCTCGATGCAACCAAATCATATCGTTTGCCATCGGAGGATTGCTACCGCTCACAGCTGTGAGGATTTTGATTTCCGCATTCAAATCTCCGGTCGTATCTACAGAAGCCAAAGGGTTGGCAATGGTGATATTTCCAGAACTTACTGCGGTAATAAGATACGTTCCGTTGTTTTTTGCTGCTGGACTTCCATTGGTAATGACAACCGAGTTTCCAATGTTTTCCGCACCAATGCTTGGAATATTCAGAACTGCGGTTCCAGCTCCGGAATTGACGGAGGTGATTTGAACCGATGGATAGGTGTTGTCGATATAGCCTTGACCGATGGATGTGGAGAATTTAGAAGAGGCGGAATAAGCAATCGCCATAGTTGCGGCGGTTCGGTACGAAATCTTGGAGCCTGACGATCCATCGTTGCTTGTGCTGATGGGAACGTGTCGGTAGAAAAGAAGCTCACGAACCCCATCAGGAGAGCGTAGAACAAACCAAACATTGTCAGAAGCCATGCCTCCCGCAACATACCCTGGATAGGCAATAAGATCCGAGGTGCCAAAAGCAGAGCCATACATGGTGTTGGAATAGCCGCTTTGAGAAACAGTCCATCCTACAGAAACAAGAAATTGTTTAAGTGTAAACCAAGCCTGGCAAAAGGTGGGTTGCGGCATGCGACCAAGACCAATGAATTGATTGTTGACACTAAATTGAAGCATTTTCTCACCTTTTAACTATGAAACTTTAATCGGGGTTGATGATAACGTTTTCCCATGGCAAAGTAAGCGTGGATCCTGAATCTTCACCAATGTTGTTTTTGTTGTCCGTATTCAAATTCAATGTAATGAAAAATGTCGTGTTGTTCAAATCCAACATATCCAAATCGTTTCGCTTTACACTATCCTGGTTGAACAAAACGCTCATCCCTCTGTATGAATTTGACGTGCTCTCAATCGTATGTGAGATTTCTGTATTTTCAAATTTTGCATACGCAACAGGGAAAAGAGTCTCCGCCGGAGAAAGAATGCCAAGATCCGTATTCGATGGAATGGCAATCGTAAACTTTTCCGTAATCCAACTCTTGTTGTTTGCGTCAAATTTGAAAACAAGACAATCACCCTGCGCGATAGAAATGCCATTGGCAGCTCCAATGGGATAGCCCGTTGATTGACCCGCGATCGTCTGAACTCCATAAATGTTTTGAAACGAAGTGGTTGCGTTCGTAATAGAAACAACATCCCCTGGCTGCGGTTGGCGATTCAAGAACACTTTGTAGTGCTGATTTTCAGGCAAACTATCGCTTGGGCTTACAATGTATCCGTATTGCTCCGCAATCTTTCCAACATTGGTTGTCAATGTGCTATTGCCCAAGCTCAAATCAATCAGGGTTGGACCCAACTGGATTCCATCGTATCCTGTATTGATCCAGTGATTTCCATCAAAATACAAACTGATGTTTTGTAGACCTGCCAACGGATAGGTAGAAATAGAAGATCCGTTGTAGACAATATCTCCAACAATATTCACAGCAGAATTGGCTGCATTGTTGATGTTGCAAATATTTCCAAAATAGGGAGAGGTTGGAAGAATAATGCTTCCAGATCCTGCCTTTGTGACTTTGTACTCGTTTACGGAAGCTGACAAATCGTATTGCGCATGAATCGAGCTTCCGCCTCGAGGAACAGAAGAAGTAAGATTAAGCCAAGGAAGATAAGAAAAGAAAGAGTCGTACGTCCACACTTTTCCAGTGTAGATAAAATTGAAAGTCTTAAGCGCACTGACGCTTACAGAAGGCGTAGTTGTATTGGCAATGCCTTGCGTAGAGCTGACCGTAAAAGAACTCGTCAGTGTGTTGGTGATGGTAATTTCTTGACCAAAAAAGGGCGTGGTTGGCAAAAGAACCGAGTTCGTTCCACCCACCGCTGTTACGGTATAGGACGCATTGGTTGTATCGGTGATGGTATAGCTGGAGGTAGCAAGGCTGATGTTGGTGCCCGGAGCGTAACCATTGATGTTTGCGTATCCTAGAGTTTGATAAAAACTAAGATTGAGTAAGGATGTTTCAAAGAAACGTGCGCTGTTGGAAGAAATAGCAGTTGAAAATGCCGAGCGCGAAGTGATGGTTGTTGGATCTCCATACCAAGATTTTAGATATTTGGAATGGTGACCAAATCCATAGCGAGATGTGTTTCCAATAAGAAATGTAAAAACAGCATTGTCATTGTTATCTAGATTGCTGTTGAAAACAGTATCCATCATAAACAATGCACGTAGTTGGTTGTGGGATGTCAGAAGAAGATAGAAGTTGTAAGGAGATGCATTGTTGCAAACGATATGATAGTTCCACGTATCGTATTGATGAATCCCCGACAAAAAGTTGACAATTTGCGCTGTGGTTACATCCAATTGATCGTAGTAAGGGTCTGGCATCCCAGGACTGGTGATGGATGGAGAGATTGCCGTATTGTTGGGATAATAGTATCCATTGCCATCTGCTCTCAACCCTTTTCCAACATAGGTGTCGTTTTTGTGCAACCATACCATATCCGATGCAATGGGAGGGTTGACCGATGAAATGGGCTTGTCGTAAAATCCATTGGCGCCGAGATTGAACTTTTGATTGGCAGAGTATGCTACCATCACATTGGAGTTCATCTGAGGAGAGGTCGAATACACAATATTTCCATTGCCAACATATCCGTCCGCAATGTAAATACGATTTGTCAAATCGAGATAGCCATCATAGAGGTAATGTGTTTCGCGAACAACGTATCCATCGGTGATGATGTATCCGTTGAGCATAAGATAGCCATGGATTTGTGTAATGTATCCAGGAACATACGTTCCAGCATTGTTGGTTCCGGAAATATCGGTTGTGGTTCCGATGGGCAAGCCATACGCAATGTTGAAAATGCATGTATCGGCAAGAGAGATGCTTTGAGGCTGGTAAGAATAACCACAAACCAAAACGGTTCCATAAAGTTGCGGCTGTGTGAGTGTATATTGAAGCGGCGATAGATTGATTGCACAGTGATCGTAATCTACAGAAAAGCTTGAATAAAAGCAATCTTTAAATGTGAGCCAACTGCTTACAAAATTGGCATTGGTCAGGGTTTGATTGAGATCGCCGTTGTCAACAAAACTTCCATCAATACAAAGATTAGATGTTGGAATGGTGATGTTGGACACGGGTGTTTTTACACCGTTCACAACTTGAAAACCACTGTTGATGTGATAGCCAGAAATAGGTCCTACGATTTTGCCGTTGACAATCACATTTCCATTGGCTGTTCCAGGAGCATGGAGCTGACCTGCTGTCCCATTGTCCGTCCATCCACCTCCAATGTTTTGCCCATTGTTGATGATGACGCCATCGTATACTCTGTAGCGATTGCCGCAGATGTCGTATTCGTAGGGACCGTTGATGGACGGTGGAGTTGTGACATAAACTGTGGTATTGACGCCGTTGATCTGACCGTTTGAAATGATGGAAACGTCGGAATCTGTGTTCCACTTAAATCCGTTAAAGCAGATATAGCCATTGAATTGGAAGTCATTGACGCACTGATAGACGAAGGCGGGCGACGGAGAGATGACGGGAGGTAGGTTGGGATTGGGCTGTGTGGAGGTCTCTGGAGCGGAGATAAAGGTGCTGGAGACGCTTTGAACCACCGAGTTGGAGACCTGTTGACCTCCAAGGAGGGAATATCCGGAGATGGTGAGGGTTCGGTTTTTGAGAAAGAGGAGTTGTTTGATTCCTGCGGGATCTTGTGCAACGAACCACGAAATATCGTTGGCAATGCTGTAATCGCCATCGGCTACATTATTAAGAATGTCACCCGTAAGAGAGAGTCGGTTGATATTGAGAGAGCTGTTGAAAGTAGCGCTGGATGTGATGGTCCAGCCAGCATTGACAAGAGCTGTCTTCAAATCCATAAGGGTTTGATAGAAGAAATAGACGGGGTTCCCTCCATACCCATTAACTCTGTTGTTTACATTGAATTGATAGGACATTCTAAGCCTTAGGTGATCTGCGGGACGGTTCCATCCCACTGCAATGCGAATTGTGCGTTCTTTCCAATCAAAATATAATCATTTTGAGCCACATAATTCATTGTTGACATTTCCGTGGCAAATGAATTGTTGGAAGGAATCAAAATAGTAGAAGATTTTCCTTTGTATGTGGCTGGCATATCACTAAAGCTAAAAAGATTGCTTTGGCTTCCTTGCAAAACATTTCCCTTTGTATAATACAGTGGAAGCAAATACACTACATTATTTTCTGTGAGTGGAATATTGCCAATCGCTGGCAAATTCTCACAAGATTCTTGATCGGGATTGGTATTGTCTACAATCACACCTGACGATACTGTGTAATTGATGTTGTAATTTCCATTGTTTACAATAGCGTTGTAAGAAAGTGGAGCTGTTGGCAAAAATCTTGCTTGATTTGTGGAAATATTGTACAGATAGTCTTGCCTTGAAGCAAAGCTTGTAAGACCATACCATGCGCGTATTTGTTTGGAATGTGCAAAAAGTTTCTGTTGTGAAAGACTGATCCCCGATGGGAAATTCAGAAATACAAAAGGATCGTTGTCTGTTCCTTGTTGACTTACACCGTCCGCACAGAAAAAACCCTGAGCCGAAATAGAGGTTGAAAATGTTGTATTGAAAAAATAGAAACTATAGGGAGGGCTTGTATTCAATATCGCGTGAAAATACCAAACGGATCCACTGGTCAATCCAGGGCTGTACAAAAGATCACTCGGGGGCAAAGAAGGAACAACAGGAGGTGCCGGAAAGGTTAAGAGATCGTTGTAGAGATCCATGTAAATATCCGGATACCCTGTAATCCAAACGGCATCAAATGCCATGGGGGGCGTATCGGCTTCAACAATACCGTTGTTGATTCCATAGACAGAGGAGAATGTTGATAGTGCGCTGTAGGCAATGTAGAGCCCGGAGGAGGTTGCATCGGTTTGAAACGAGGCATCCCGATAAAACAAAAACTCTTGTCGGTTGTTAATGGATCGCAAAACAAACCAAACGATGGTGGAGCTCATCGTGGATTGTGCCAAAAGAACATCGCCCGACGAGCTGTAATCTGAGGAAGTGGAGGTTGAATATCCAGACTTCGTTACAGACCATCCATTGGTCACCATGAAGTTTTTGAACTCCCACAAGGCATTGCAGAAGTTGTAATTTCCAGAAGAATCTTTGATGCCTACATATCGTTTATGAAGGGATTGCATCATTCCTCATTCGGAAGTGAGGACCCATCCCATGGCAAAACAACAACAGGATAACGACCCGCGTAAATCCATTGCTTGGGAAGACCTGAATCATTCAAGGTATCAAACTGATTGCGAGTCATTCCAGCGATTTTGATAAACTGAGAAACGCCCTTGTAGGACACAGGGAGTTTAAAAGGCTCCTTGAGAACCGCATCTTGATTGGTGTTTTGATTGTATACGTCCGGATAAAAAATCGATCCGCGCGCATACATCAAAGGATAAATCTCATCGTTTCCAGACCAAAGATTGGTACTGAGATTGCCCGGAATCAAGGTCACACAATTGGCAGAGTTCCCATTGGAAAACGGCTGAATGGCTTGATAAAGAAGTACGGCTGTAGGAAGGAAACCACACGCCATGGTATTGAATTGAAACAAAAAATCTTCTTGACTTGCAAAACTTGCCGGTTTTTTGTACCACGATCGCATCGATCGGATCGGGCTTGCCGTTACCGAACCCGGAGGAAGAAGCTCGTTGATGCTGCTCAATGTTGCAGCATAGCTGTTGGATTCCTTGTAAGAGGGAGCTCCGCCTGAGAAATCCGCCCAGAAGACAACAGGATCAATATCTTGAACCGGATTGTCCGTTACGCAGTCCATCGCGATAAAACTAAGAGAATCGTAGATGTAAGCAATGGTTCCATCCAGAGGCACGTTGGCATTGGTTGCCGAACCTGGATTGAATGCTTGGGTCTTTTGTGCATTGAGATAGGCTTGAACGTTGCTTTCCCTGTAGTTGACCCAGAAATAGAAGGGATACGGTGCTGTTGTCGAGCAGCACATATGAACGTTCCAGTAGGTCGATTGCTGAATCTTTTTGTTCTGTGATTGGCAGAAGTAATTGCCTGTTCCGGCGGGTGGATAAGTAAAGGGCGTGAGTGTCTGTTCTGCAGGAGTGATCCACACCATGTCATTGGCGATAGGAACGGTCCATGTAATCGCAGGCGATGTGAGAGTGAGGGATTGGAGAGCGGTGAATTTGGAAGCCGCAGAATAGGCGATAGAGATGCGGTCTTGGGAGCAGGAGACATAATCAATGGCTTGGAAATTCTCTCTCCAGAAATACTGACCGTTGTTTGATTCGGATGTGGAAAAAACCATTCCATCGTTTGAAATGATTTGTACGTGAGATGAATCAACGACGTTGATAATCAAATATTCGCCATCGTTGGATCCAGGAGTTGATCCTGGCGATGTAATTTTGAGTGTATGACCGATGGAATTGGAGGTCATGTTATGGAGTCCCGATACAACCGCTACGCGACCTCCTAGAAGCGTTGAGTCAATGTGAGCAAAGTTTCCAATCATTGCTCCCGTTGTCGTGATATAAAATCCCATCGCCGGGTTGGAATTGTAGTTGATGCCAGAAGGATCTGTAATCGTAACGATCGTATAGTTGCCACTCGAATCTTTGCTTACAGATTGGATTTGCGCGGTCGGAAGATAGTAGCTTGAAAGTGGGTTGGTTGATCCTGTTGGAGGAACCAGCGTGATGTATTGACCCACCATCGATGGAGAAAGATAGGTATTTTGAACGGGACTGTAAACATATACGTTCGAGAGGGTGACCGTACTTCCAGAAACAGAGGACGTTACGCCTGTATAGTGTACACTGGTGAGGCACGATACGATAGGAACCAGAGTTGGTTGCGATGGGAATGTTCCAAAATCCTTATCCGAATAGGTAAGGAAATATTTGGAAGTCATAGCGAATGGATCGTTGATGAGAGAAACAGCGCTCCCAATGGGCGAGCGATAAAAAAGAAGCTGACGCGTCGCAGAAGGATCTTGCAGTACAAAATAGATCATGGGAAGATTGAAGAGTCTTCCGCTGGCGAAGAAGTCGCCTGTAACGTTGATAAAGTCCGTGGTGGACCATCCGCAACCCGAAAGCGTAACGGTCCATCCATTGTTCGTCAAAAACTGTTTGAGTAGGAACAGAGCTTCGGCGGAGTTGGCATTGCTCATCTGCTCATAGGAAAGATTGGCTTCGCCACCTGCCGGAGCCCCGGGAACGACCGGCGCACCCAGACCTAGAAAACGATTGTTGACAGAGAATTGAAGATTGGGAAACTGATTCGGGTTGGACATTCTTGCCTAGGGTGTAGAAGTAAGAGAACGCTCGTAAATGTTGGTGGAAGTCGGATTTCCATTGGCATCGAAAAGATAGAAAACTTCCACGGGCGTTGTGTTGTCGTCTCCATAAATCGTAAACGTGTTCGCCACAGGATCAATCTTCGTCTTGTTCATCGCTGCCTGACGTAGCAGCGTCATCTGACTGTAGAAACTCGAAATCGTCCCCGTCACCACATTGTAGAGACCAATAAACACATCCGACGCCGGACTGCTGGATTGAACACTGACCTTCATCAACCCAAGCGTCGCCGTGTTGGTGGCACTCAAGGTGAGATCATACACTCCAGGAAAATCCGTTGAATTGATCTCTTTCCATGTCGTTCCATTGACAACCGTAACACTGATGACTGAGCCTGATTGGTAAGGATGAATATAGACCGTGGGTGCTGTGACGCCCGTGACAGGAGCGTACGTTGAGGCAGACAGTAGACGCACCGGAATGGTGACTGATGTATTTTGAACTAGCTCCGAATCCATAGACTTGCCTTGTTTTTAATGCTTGATAATTGGTAGCCTACTTTATATCTCAAAATTCACTTGACATACGAAATAAATACTCTCGAATTCGCAGGCTTGATCGCAGCAATAATTCCCTCCATCGCTGACCTCGCTACCTTATCATTCGAAACGATATTGTACGTGTCACCAATAATCATCGAAAAATCAAAGTTTCCATTGTTCAAAGATTTGCAAATAGCAAAGTCATTAAACAATGTGTAGACGATGTTGTCCGAACAAATTCTCAACGTTGTGTACGCATCCTCCTGAGATGGCAACACATTCGCAACATTGGATGTATAGCTCGGGTCCAGTATTTCTCCATAATATTGGAAAATGGGCTCAATCTGATCCGAGATCTTGATATTGTCCATGCTCGCATAACACACATTGTTTTCCATAAAATCACTTCCAAGATACATATTGGACAACTCATCTTCCAAAATGATCTTGTAAATGGGAAGCTGCTGCACGCTTGCATTGACATTCGCTGAGTAAATAGACGTACTTACACCATTGGATACAATGTTCTGCTGAATGGTTCCATACAAATACCCATCCACAAACAAAAACAACATGTTTTGATTGAAATCGTAATCGAACTTGATCTTGTGCCACGTTCCACGCGTCCAGACCATCGGAACCGAAATCGTCGTAACCAACACATCGTCCGTCGAAATCGTATTGGTCTTGCTCGTCAACTTCGCTACAATGTTTCCATCAAACGAGCGGTACAAAGAAACCCGGTTTCCTAAACTTCCCACCGGAATATACGTCACCGTTACCGCTAAATTGTTCTTCGGAAGGTTGCTCCCCAACTTCAACAACAACCCCTCCACAGAACCACCTGGGAAATAATCTTTCTTTCCATACACAACCGAAAGAACTTTCCCCACCGCCATCGGCAATGTCACAAGATTAAATGTCGAGCTTTCAATTGTGATCGATGCCGTGTCCGCAATGTCAAGAAAGTATTTGTCCGATGGATCGTTGAAGTATTCCGATTCCGGACAAATCCACATCTCAATGTTGCCTGACTGCTTTGAGAAAATACCCTCGTTCGCGATCACGACCGGACTGTCAAAATAGAACGCCGTGTCAAAGTTTGAGTTGATAACCGCACTGGATGTTTTGATAGACAAATCCTGGTTCTGGATTTGCTTGTCGTAATAGTCGGTGTTGTTCGTCAGAGGAATTTTACCAAAATCAATCACCACCATCGAATTGAAATCTGATGCGAACTTGTATCTCTTGTTGTATTCCGCTGTGATAGAAAAAGCTCCAGACGATTCACCCACGCGTGTATCATCATACAATACATTGGAGATTTTTACAGAATCCAAAATCCCGTTGATCTGATTCTGACCAAAAATGTCCGATCCCACATACATTCGAGCATTGGTCAAATTCATGGGGATGTGAAGATTGGACAAATAGGTCACCTCGTATTGACCCGCTGTCAAATACTTGTACGAATCAATCTTGTTGGGATCCTGAAGCAAAAACAATCCATTGGCAAATCCAGCCAAAGAAGAGTAATTGTAAATCGTATAAGGCTGACCCACCACGCTCGGCATCGTCGGCGTTGTCGTGATCGTTTTGCTCGTGTTGTCAATGGCATTGATGTAATACACCGTTCCATTGACCTTGATTTTCCCACCTACCGCATTTTGACTTACGAAATGATCCAACTTGTTTCCAGAAGCAATCACTCCAGAATCTACCTGGTAGTAATAATTCAAAGAAGCATAATTGGTCAGATTGCTCGGATCCGTAATACCAGAGAAATCTTTCATCTCCAACGTAAACAACGACAAACTGGGATTGAAAATCTTCCCAGAAATCGTAACAAATGTACTTGGATTTACATCCTGGACATATCCACCGTTGGTATAGAAAACAAAGGCAGAGACAGGCGGAGCAATGTCAATATCAAAGGTAGACAAAAAGGTGTTGCCAGAAGTGAATTCCAACACTGCCCCACCCGGCAACGTAATACCCGCTCCCGATCCGAAGGTAATGTTGACCGGAGTGGAATAGTCAATGTTGCTTCCGTAGATATTGACCAGCACATGGTTCGGACAATACGGAATGGTAAACGTGTAGGTAAATGAGGTTCCAGAAATTGTGACGCCGGGTGTTGTAGGCAGAACCGTATTTTGAGGATACAGGATGCCTCGAATCGCAACGTACTTCATATTGATGGGAGAAACGTATCTCGACTTCATCATATGGTACACATCCGATGCCGTGATGGTATTGACACCCGAGATTCTTTGATTGTTCAAACCATAGCTTTTGAGAAGAATCAAGTCGTGGGTAGAAACACCGTTGAGAAGATTCACGGTGTAGTCTCCAAGCGAATAAAACGGAGTGCTTGCCTCCACCCCAGGCAGCTCAACTTCCAGCGCATAGGCTTTGAGGTCGGCAATGCTGACCGTTGCGTTGTTCACCGTCGCGTTGACATACACATGGTTTCCGCTGATGGAAAGCACACGGTAGAATCGAATAATGCCTGAGAAAATACACTGAACAATACTGGTGTTCGAAGGAAGAGCCGCTGCTGTTACAATCAAGTTGGGCGTTGAAACGTTAAAACTACCCGTCGTATCGGCAAGAAGCGATGCCTTGTGAACACTCACTTTCTTGTAGGCGAAAATAGCTTGGTTGCAGCTCAACGTCTGGGCATTGATGGTAAACGAAATATTGGTCAACGAATAAGGAATCACCGCGTTGAGCGTAATCGCATTTCCAGCAATCAAATCGATGGTGTAGGTGGAGGTCGCCCACGATTCATTGATTGTGACCGTATCTCCAATGTTGATACCGGTCAGATTGATTGCCGTGGTCACGGTCATGGAATTGTTGGACACCATGTCGGTTCCAGAGACCGTCACACTCCCGCTGTTTCCAACGATTTGATTGTTGAGAGAGTAGTCTGAGAACTTATCGAAGACAGTATTTCCGTACACAAAGGAGGTTGTGTAGTTAGGAACTTCGTATCCATCAATGAAGAGATGCATTTCATCTTCTCGGGTGATGGAATCCAGTTTCCAAGAAGCGGCAACGAAATGAGACTCGCCCTTTTTCCAATCGGAAATGGGAGCGCTCAAGCTCCATGGATTTCCATAGCTATCCAAGACCCTGAAGTACATGTACCCACTGACATCTTTGTAGAGGGAAATGCGGTCATGCTTTTCTTGCCCAATATCAAGCAAATACTTCTTGTTGTCCGACAAAAAGGAGAATGCGAAATTGGTTTTTGTGATGGAAATGGTTGTTTTGGTGGATCGGAATGTATCGACAATCGGAACAAAGTCTTTGGAATGCAAAGCCGTTGAATCGATAAAGGTCGGAGCGTAGAAGGAATTGTTGGTTCGGACCGATACGTTTACCGAATTGCCAGAAGTATTGACCACAAACCATCGGTAGGTTTCGGACGTATACGCATACGGAACCGTATCGTCTGTGGAGATTTTGTCGTAATAGACGTACACGCCTGGATTGAGTGTGGGCGGTGTTCCAATAATCAAATCGGTCTTGCTAACAACAAAGGTGCTGCCGGGCATGTACGCCGCATTGGCTCCAATATAGACATTGGCTCCGCTGATGGTAAACGAAAGGGTGTCGGTGTTGTCCAAACCATCCCAGTCATTAATCCACTTGGACATAAAGGTTCCCGAAGTGGGGATGTTGGAGCTTGCCGGCAAACTGGCGGTTTGATTGGTCATCAAGACCCCATTGCCATAAATAGCAGGAGTCAAGGTCAGCGTTCCCGTCGTTTTTACATCCTCACGAGAAAGATGGGTATAGCCAAGCGACCAGCTTTGATAGAAGTTTTCTTCCAATTCAGGCGTGATTTTGGTTACCTGATACGCAATGTCCTTGAGCGTTGACACCGTAGGACCGGTAGAATAGGCGCCCAAAGCAGCAAACAAACAGCTTCGGTACTTCTCTCGATCGAAATTCAAATCGAAGTTCTGAATCGCATCAATATTGACCGTGGACCCAAAATTGGAATACAACGTATCTCGCAAAGCGCCTACCTTGTAGCTCACATAGTAGGAACTTCCTTGGGCGAGATTGCTCGGTGTGAAATCCACCTCGTTTTCACCGTACTCATAGCTGACTTGAATTTCGTCCGCAATGTAATTGTAATCGATGGCAAAAGTGCCACCGGTATAATCAAGAACGGGAATGTTGGTTTCGGCAAAGGAAACGGTGTACAGGATATTGACCAGCATTCCAATGCTAAGAGAGGTGCCGGAAATCAGGATCTTGTTTCCCGAAATAGAATAGGTCAAGGTTTGTGGTGAGGGGCTTAGATCCACCACATTGGTTACGGTCAGGATGACGGGAGCGCTGACGGTGATGGGAAGATTGACAAAGAAATGCGTTCCATCAAATTGCAAGGTTGCGTATTGCATTTGCGTTTGAAACAGCACCGTCAACATATTGGAGCTGTAGACGCATTGCGGTGCAAAGTTGTAGGGAGTGGGATTGTTGAGGAGATCATCGAGCAAATAGAAAGAGCGCAGGTTTTTGATTTGCCGCCTCAGTCCAAGCAAGATGGTGTTGGTAATAGGACTGACGTATCCGATGTTGTATCCATTGGCAATGGACACCAGAGAGTAGACGTAAGGCGCATCGTAGGAAACGATTTGGGTGTCAGCATAGGAAAGCTCAGAGGAGCTTTGAATGTTGTCTGACAAAACAACGGTATTGTCTGTAAAATAGTCGTAATCGATACTTTCAAGTGCATCGTAATAGATGTTGTTGACCGATTGGATGTGGCTGTTTTGCGTTTGAATGGTTGTGATTTTGTAGGTAGCCGATCCTAGGTCAACAGGCAATGTGCCATAGACGTAGACGGTGCCATTGACATAATCCACAACATACTGACCCGCGGATGTGATGGAGAGGTAAGGAAGTGCAAAGGTGTGGGCGTAGGTATCGAAAAACAACTCGTTTGCAAAAACGGTTTCTTCAGAAAAGGACAGGGATGAGTTGTAGGAAGAGCCGATCAGGTCTTCTGTGCGTGATGCGATGTGGGTATTTTGAAGTTGGATTTTGATGATGTTCGGTGTGAGTTGGGTTCCGATCATGGTTTCGTCGGTGATGCTGACGAATCGGGCGCTTTCGTTTGTGACGGACAGAACGGCGGGAGCGGTTTTGTAAGCGAAGTAGATACGGTTGTAATTCCAATAAATGGGCGTGTAAATCTCACCTGAAGTCAGGTTGTAGATACGAAAGACATTGGTGATGGGGTAGTTTTGTGTTTTGAGGGTATTGATGGACAGAAGTCCATTGCCAATGGATTCGTTCAAACTCTCGGTATGTGGATTTGATAGGTAATCGACTCCATTTTGGAGAATGAAATCGTACTGATGTGTGATAGTTGCGCTGTTGTTTCTCAGATTGCCAAAAGGAATAGAGATGAGATTTTGATTGTCATCAACGGTGTAATCAATATCTTGCGTATACGTATATTTGTAAAAATAGCTAACAACGGGCGGATAGGGACCTGTGCCATCGTTGGTTACCGCTCCATAGACGTAAATACGACCGTTGGTATAGTCTACGGAGTATTGACCGGGTAGTGAGGGAAGGGCGTTGTTGTTGAAAGGAACTTCAACGAGGAAAGCGTTGTGAGGTTGATTGGGGTTGAGGGAGCTTGCAAAGGTCAGGGCTGCGATGCTGGCAGCGTTTCCGTAGGCATCGGTGATGGTGTTGTGGGCAAGATCCACGATATTGACGAGAGATTCGAGGAGTTCTCGGGTGACGGATCGAATGGAATAAACGGCGAGGGAGCCTGGGTAGGGGAAGATGTTGACGTTTTTGTAGTTGTATTGGAAAGAGATGGAGACGATAGAAGAAATGGCAATTTCATTGTCAATGAAAAAGGTCTCATTGAGCTGAATTTGATTTGCGGCAAGGAGGTAGTAGATGCTGGAATTGGGATCGTATTGGTTGTTGAGGATGTAATATCCGTATTTTCCAATATCGTAGGTAATGTTTTGGTTGGTAAAAACGGTGATCGATGTGGCGGCGAGTATTTCTTTTTGAAGGGTGAAGACGAGGGAGTTAGTGGGGGACAGGGTTTCGGAGAAGGAGGCTTGTTGAAGGGAGACCCAGCGCGCGTCAAAATTCGACACCCCAAGGGTGAAGGAATATTTTTGATCGGTAGGATTGGTAGCTACGCGAAGGATTTCGTAAGCGCTTTCTTCGTTGAGTCGATCGGAGGGACCCTCACCTCGGATTTTGTATTCGTCGGTAATAACTTTGGAAAGAAAGATTTCGTTTTTTGTTTGTCGTAGATCGTAGAGAGTTTTGGAAAGTTGGGCTGAAATGTTGTTGACATGATCTCCGGTTAGACCGTTGTTGAGATCGTAGAGATTGTTGTTGTAAAGATTCTTGATGCTCTTTTTGATGGAGCTATCTTGTGTGGAGAGTGGGGCTACGACAACGACTTGTTCGCTAATGAGGATGCTTGTATTGTCAGCGGAAACAAATTTGATTGTGGAAGAAAAACAGGTGAGGGTGTATTGTGTAAGAGGGTAAAGAGGGGTTGTGGTGAGGGTGATGGTGTTGTCATAAATGGACAGCGAAAGGATCGTAGGCTGGGTGATGGTTTCTTTTTTTGCAAAAAGCGTAAAGTTGGCTACTGTGATGGCAGAGCTAACAGCTTGTGAAAAAGTAATCTGAATAGTCCGAGGACCTGTTGCAATAGCATTTGCAATAGAAAGTGAGTTCATTGTAGCCTATGCAAAATACTATTTTAGCACGAGAAACCCGCTCGTCAGTTTGCGCTGATGTTCTGAATCCACCCACCGATGTTGTGGTTTCCTTGATAATCGCTTCCCAAACACACCGCCGCATGATTGAGGGCAAACGAAGAAGCCAGGGTTGTATTTTCCACGCCCATTAAAGTTCCATTTTTGTAAACCGCTACAGAAGCATTGGGACCATTGATAGAAATGGCATGAGAAATGCTATCAAATTGCGACCAGGAGTAAGAATTTGTGCTTACATAATGGGTCGATCCAAAATTGATGGTCATTTTGTTGGAGGAATTGTAACCAATGGAGAAGTTGGCATCGGACGAAACGCTTCCAGCAACAACGTAAGGTGTGGTTGTGAGATTGGAGGAATCGGTCATGGCAACGAATCCTGTAACAAGGGAGAGAGAAGAAGCGCTTCCGAGGGCGGGGGTAAGGATGCCAGCTTGTCGGGTGGCGTAGCTTTCTGTGATGTTGGTGTTGGGCATGTAGGAGGTGAGGTATTTTCCAGCCTCGAGTTGAGGGCAAGAAATGACGCATCCGTAATTGCCGTTGTCCAATCCGACGCCCGGTGTGGCGGTGGCGTTGTTGTCATTGAAGGTGAGCTGAAAGCTGCGTGCTGTGCGCGAGCTATAGCGCGATGCGGTGTTGTAGACGGTGCTGTAGGAGGGGTGTGTGGTGGGGGAGGTGCGTGTGACGGTGAAGGTGGAGCCTGCGATGGAGGCGATGGTCATGACCTCGTTGTTAACGAGGATGGTATCTCCATTGGACCAAAAGGAGGAGTTGAAGGCGCCGGAGCCTACGGTGAGGGTGGTATCGGAAGAACCGATAGCAGAGGTGCAGATAGCGCTGTTGGCGTAGAGGGAGCCAATGAGGGGGAAGCGCTGGTAGGAGGTGGAGAGGGAAAAGGATTGTCCGATGTGGGAGTAGCTTCCGGAGCCAAAGGAGCCGAGGTACGATTTGAGGCACATTTCAAAAGCATCGGAGGTGTTTTGCTTTTTTGCAAAGGCGGAGAAAACGAGGTTTTGACCAAACGTTGGATTCCAGCCATAGAGGGGCTCATAAAAAGTGGAATCGATGGTGGTGGTATTAAAGGTTTGGTAAATCGCATCGCTGGAATTGAGGGGATCGTTTACGTATGTCTTGGACGTATTTCCAAACAAGCCACCGGAGTAGTTAAGGAGGTAGTTGAGGTTGGGGATGATGTTGTTTTGGAAGTTGAGACCTCCTTTGGATCCGACCCATTTGGTAAGAAAGTTGGTATCGATGCAATAATTGGTGCGAGATTCTTCGGATTGGAATCCTTTATGAGTTCCATCGAAGTAGATGCAGGGGGTATTGGCGGAGATATTGGCGAGGGTGGAGGCGGAGGTTTGACAGGTACGTGACGAGGCGCAGGAAAAGCCGACCCAGGAGGGAAGAGAAATGGAGCCGGGGGTATAAGCTGTAAAATCAATGTTGTGATTGAAGTTGTTGAGGAGGACGTGATTTGAGAAAATCCCAAGGGTTTGAGCGAGCATAACTTTTCCTTTGCTTTCGCAAAAATGTTGCTCGTGTATTTAATTCTATTGCCAGAGATCAGACGCCGTTGGGATCGAAGAGGGCGCTCCATGTCAGATCAGCGAGATCGAGGTCGGTTTCGATTTTGATGTTGGGATCGAGGACGGGAGGTGTGACATCCAGATTTCCGAAATCGATTTCAAAGACGATGCGTTCGATCAGGTTATTAATGGGGATGAGGCGTCTCCATTCGGCGCGATAATCGAGGGTGATGCTTTGTTTGAAGACGTACGAATTTCTTTGTTCTTGTTCGGAGGGAGCAGAAATTGAAATGCTGGGTTTGATGGTGACGCCGATGTTGATCATTTCTTTCAAATAGATCTGTGTCAGGGCGATGGAGCAAAGTTCTGTGATTTCATCACGAGCGGCGGGATCTTCGGCAAAGATTTCCACGGTAAGGGAGCCTTCCCATACGCCTGCAAAAATCATATATTGTGGGATATGTACGGTTGTTTGATACCCGGTTGTAGGATCGGTGAAAAGGGTTTTTTCGTATTGGATGGTTCCTTCTTCTTTGTTGATGGAGAGAGGAACTTCTTTGGTGCCGTTGAATTTGACGAGGATACCTGGGTAGAATTTGGGTCGTGATTTGAAGGCTTCCCCGATGAAGAGGCGTGTGGTAGAGTGATCGGTGGGGGATTCGCCGGCGTTGAGGGGAAGGTTGGTTTGTTTGGGGGTATTGGCGAATCCGTATTCATCTTTATCGTAGTGATAATAGGAATCTTGGGAAAAGAAATCTCGAAGTACGTGAATGACAACTTCTTTCGGGAAGCGAATCATCGTATTTTGGTAAATATTGTAGAGACGCTGAAGGTCGGATTTGTTGAAGTTGTTGGTACTCACTATGATATGCGATGTGGGTAGTTTCACCGCACAATGGATTGGGGACGAGGAGTCTTGGGTATGTGGAAGTTCTCGCTCTGTTTTCTTCTCGGATGTTCCCAGCCGATGGCTGTGTCAATCGACTCCGCTCCTTTGATTGGTGAGGTGAATCATTTTCTGCACCGACAAAAAGATCGGGTGGATGGATTTCAGGACTTTGAGCATTCGGCTTGGTCGAAACTGAGGTTGATTGATTTTATTCGAGAGACCAAGGATGAGGATTTGTTTGAGTTCTTGATGCTTTCCTGGCAAAGGGGTCATCACGATCCTTTGCATGTATCGTCGGATGACAAGAACCGGGTGGGGTTTGGGATGTGTGCGGAGGGGGAGTTGATGGCGCTGCAGAAGGAGGGGGATGTGTACAATGGGATGATGAAGGTGATGGGTCGATTTGTGGCGACGCGTTCCTTTAAGGAGGTGGAGTTAGGCAAGCAGCGTTTTTGTGGTGTGGTGGTGCGTCATTCGTGGATGGGGAAATGTTTTGGGGATGTGCCGGTGGTGGCTGGATATTTCGAGGAGAATTAAGATGCGCTGGATGTTGATCTTTTTGTGTGGGTGCAACTACAACTTCCATGTTTCGGTTGTGAAGGATGTTCCTTTGGAGTCGATGAAGTTTGAGGTAAAGACGCAAGTTTTTCATCCGGTGGAGTGGACGCAGGAGGAGGTGGAGGATGTGTTGATGGAGGAGGATGTAAAAAAAGTGTTGGGAAGATTTGCGGGGGAGCGATCGAATCTTTCTGACATACCGTTTGGATCGAAGGTAATGGCGTCGTGGGAGTTGTTGCATTCGGCGCGGGGGAAGGTGTCTGTAGCTGAGTTAGACAAGGTCTTTTTGGACCCGGATCGATTTTATGGGTCTTGGGTATGTTTTTCTGGTACGGTGACGAGTCATGAGCGGGAGCGTGGATTTCATTTGGGGGAGATGGTGGATGGGTTGGGTCGTGGGATTGTTTTTGTGACGGGCACTTCCTGGGATGGGGAGGGCGCCACCTTTTGTGGGATTGTTATGGGCAAAGTGGCAAGTCATAATCGATGTGCATTGCAATTGGACATTGTTGTTTCGGGATCGATGGAGAAGAAGTAAATGAGTCTATCTAAAAAAGAAACTTTTATCAAGGCTTGTGTTGATTCGTTTCAGGCATTGTCTCCCAAGTCTGATGTTTCCATTTTTAGAGATAGGATGGCTGGGATCTGCGCCGACAGTTTTAATGAAAAGCTGTGTTATCTCAACAGTTATATTGATTCAATTGTTCTTCTCAATCTACACTCTGTTTGTTTATATTTTAGCGGTCCAGAGTACAGGGCTGCTTTGTTTTCTATTTTGAGCAACCTTGTTTTATCGCAGGTGGGGGTTTTTCAAAAGGAGCCTGGCAGTCCGGTAGGCAAGCAATACGGTGTTTTGCGTCTTGCGATTGAGCATGTGCGTGAAAAGCGATTGGGTCGTGTGAGTGATGTTCTTGATTTGCCGTGCAATCTTTACAATTATCCATTGGTGTTGATTTATCTTGCGGCATCGGATGAGAGGTTTGCGAAGCATCTTCTTGAAAACAATTGGGTGATCAAGGGTAACAAATTTGGTGTTAACATTCGCGATTTTGTTCTTGGGGTGGTGAGGAACCTAAATTTTGGAACGTCAGAAGTAAGGAGTTTTGGAACGTCAGAAGTAAGGAAACAATCGATTTTGGCGGACCATCTTTGCAAAGTCATTGAGGATGCGTGTGCTTCGGACAAAACAGAGTTTTCTGAAGTATTCGATTTGCTAAATAAGCAGTTTGAAAATGACGATGGAAAAGATTTGGCTGCTTTGGATGAAGAGGAGCGAGCTCTTTACGCTGCGGATCATAACAAAAGTATGCGTCTGAGGATGTTGGCTCTCCAGGGAGTTCGCAAGGAGAGCTATTTGGCTACGGCGTTTCAGAATCTTGAATTTGATACGTTGAGGGCGCGTGCTGTTGGGAGCATGACTTCTTACCTGGGTATTGAGAAGTTGATGCGTTCTGAAAAAGACACGGCAATGTGGCGTCTTTTGAGAGATCGTGCTGAGTTTCTTGAGGGCGAGCAAGCTCTTGTAGATCATCCTGAGATGAAGAATCTGATTGTTGATTTTAACTTTCAGATGTTTCGCTGGGGATACAGACCATACGATTCGTATGGTGTTTTTTATTGCGAAAAACTGGATTCTTTGTTGGTTTGGACGGATAAAGGCATAAGGGATCAGGATCCAACTTTCATCTTTTCACTTAAAGATAAGCATTTGGCAAAGATGGACAAGGAAGAAGATCGTGATTTTGGTCATTTGATAGATGTGAAAGATTATTTCAGTCAAGGGCGTGTTCGCGAGTTGTTGCTGGAGAGCCTATTTTGTGACACAACAATTGCTTTTTTAAAGAAAAACTTCTTTCACCATTCGTTTGTTTTTCCAGAGGCAGATATTGTAAAAGAACTGGGTCCTATAATGGGAAAGCTTGTTTCCGCTCTTGACTCTAGGAACTTGGCTGGCGTGATGCATTGCATTAAAGATATTGATAAAAGTAAGGTTTTTGTGCAGCCTTGTTCCATGAATGGTTCTGAAAGAGCCCATATGATGAACATGCTTTTGTCTGACTATCTTTTGTATCATGTATCTGGATGGACAGGCGATAGAGTTGAGATAGGGATTTACAACAAGGCTCTTAGCAGTCTGCGCTCTATCCAATTTAAAGAACGTCTGGCAACCAATCTTTTGCATTCCCTTGCGGAAGCCAAGCAAAAACATCCCGCGTTGCTTCCGTTTTTCCGGAATCTTTGGACGTATTTTCTTAGTGATACTGGTTTTACTCACGATCAGATAGTGAAGGCAAATACGATACTTGACGAAGCCGGATTTTATTTGAGTGAAAAAACCGATACTTCTTTGAAGGAAGCCGAGCCTGTCAAAAAAGAAGATGGTTCGATTGTTAATGTTGATTGTTCTGATGTGTTTGTTACTCTCTTGAGGAGGCGTTGTAAGTTATCGCTGTCGGATGACAGCCTTGCTGTTTTCAAACATGCCATTCATTCTATAGTCAAAGACTATATCGCCTCTGCCATTGGTTCTCAGCGTCCAAAGGATGTTGTTGATTATATTGACCGTATTGAGAATTATGTTTTAAACAATTTTTCTAATATTGAAGTATTTGGAGCCACCTTTAAAGCGCAATTGTTGTATGTCGCTATTGCCAAATATTGTTATTACAGTCATGTCGATAGACCTAATGATATTAAGGGCGCTAAAATCGATGTCCTTTACAAGGATGCTGGCGAAAGGTTAAAAAACATATTGGGTGTTGATATTGCCGAATCTGTTTTGTACTCTATTGCTCGTACAAAAGAAAAATTGCCATTTGTGTGGGATCTGTGGAGTCATTTTCTTACAGAAAAAATCACCCCTGATGCGACCGTGATTGTGCGCAATATACTTATTGAGGCTGGGTTTGATCTTGACGGTAAGGGCAATGTTTCGTTCAAGAAAAATGTGCCTGTCAAAAAAGAAGATGGTTCGATTCCTTTTGAAGTTCAACTCTCTGTTCAAGATGACAATTGTTCTAATCAATTGATTGCTATTTTGAAGCAACGTTGCAAGTTATCGCTGTCGGATAACAGTAGCGCTCTTTTTAAAGACTACATTGATTCTGTAGTCAGAGGCACCTCCTGTGACATTGCTGCTCAACGCCCAAAGGATGTGGTTAAATATATCGATCATATTGAGACCTATGTTTTTAATAGCTTTTCCAATATTCAGGTATTTGGAACCGCTTTTAAAGCGCACTTACTGTACGTTGTTATTGATAGATATTATCATGACAAGCCTACCACCAGACGCCAAGAGGAGGCTGGCGAAAAGTTAAAAAACTTATTGGGCATTGATATTGCTCAATATCTTTTCTATTCTATTGCTCGTACAAAAGAGAAATTGCCATTTATATGGGATCTGTGGAGTCATTTTCTTATAGAAAACTTTGTCAGTCACGATATAACTTTGATTACGCGCGTGCGAAATATCCTTATTGAAGCCGGGTTTGATCTTGATGGCAAGGGCAATGTTTCGTTCAAGGAAGATGCGCCTACCAAGAAAGAGGATCTTGCAAAAAAAGAA
>Ga0075029_100000078_pt1 | contig 42736 bp, 37 predicted proteins | sample LitLauG_LLR_2013_FD_71391 | JGI IMG/M metagenome (GOLD analysis project Ga0075029, IMG submission 71391) | Freshwater sediment microbial communities from North America - Little Laurel Run_MetaG_LLR_2013 | ecosystem: Environmental > Aquatic > Freshwater > Creek > Sediment | place: USA... | reverse complement strand
GGTCGCGGCGGGAAAAAGCTTCAGCCAGCGCGCGCCGGCGTCGATGGCGGCAAAGGCTTCGGTCGCCGTGGCGAAGCCGGGAAAGGTTCCCAGATCCAGGTTGATCGCCTTGCGAATGACCTCGAGGTTCACGTTCGGCGAGACAACGAAGCCGCCGCCGGCCGCCCCAACCGCTTCGACGGCTTTGACGGTCAGGACGGTGCCGGCGCCCACCAGCATGCGGCCGATCATCGCCGACGCCGCGCGGGTGACGCTGACCAGGGGGTCGGGCGAGTTGAGAGGAATTTCGACAACGCGCACCCCGCCTCGCAGCAGCGCCTCGCAATGCGCGACCACCTCGTCCGGCTCTACGCCGCGCAGGATGGCGACGATCGGACACCCGCCCACGTCGGCTCCCAGGCTCATGCCGCCGCCGCCCAGATTCGCTTCAGTCCGCCCAGCACGCACCCGTCTCCATCATGAAGCGTCGAAGCGACGCCGCGCGCGCTCATGGCGCGGGCGTAGAGTTCGCACAAGCCGGCGTCGCCGATGAGGTCGACGCTCTGGCCACTGTCGCCGGCGAGTCTGGGTTGAAGAGAGGCGATCTCCGAGCCAATCAGCAACCCCGAGACAAAGGAGGCCATCGACGCTGGCGCGAGTTCGCCCGACAGGGTCAGGCCACGCGCGTTGAAGAGCCTAGCGCTCAGCGCGTCGCCCTCTCCCGCCGCCGCGACGCCACGATCGAAGGCGTCTGCGTCATGGGGTCCGGGGGAAAACTTCAGCACACTGTGCGCGCCCAGAACGCTGTGCAGCTCGCCGGTCATGGCGGTGACGAAGCGCTCGACGACGCCATCCCGCACGGCGACCCATTTTGCATGGGTTCCCGGCAAGCAGAGCAGTCGCCGCCCCAGGCGTCGCGCCGGCTCCGCGGCGAGCCAACCGAGGATCTGCGTCTCCTCGCCGCGCATGACGTCCGGTCCGGCGAGACCCGCGCAGCGTAGGCCCGGCACGATGCGCACCCCCGGCGAGACCTCGATGAGCGCGGCGGCGAGGCGGTCCGGCGAAGCGGGACAATCAACGTACGGCGCCAGGGCCCAGCCTAGTGTCGAGCCAATCATGCCGCACAGCAGAGCCGGCAGCGACTGAGCTTCCAGACGCGGACGGATTACGGTCTGGAACCTCGCCGCCGCCTCGCCTGCCGCCAGACGGCCGACGCCCAGCGGAAACTCGGCGCGATCCTCAACTTCGCCCCGCGCGGTCAGGCGCCAGGCGCGGACATTCGTCGTGCCCCAATCGACCGCCAGCCAGCCGCCATGGATCATTGAGGCACGAAAACCTTCTCCGGCGGCAGGCCATCGAGGAAGGCGCGAACGTCGGCGGCCGAGCGATCGGGGATGGTTTCCATCGGCACGTGGCCGACCCCGGGATAGGTGATCAGACGAGCGCCCGGAATCGCCGCCGCCAGGGCCTTACCCGCCTCGAGCGGTATCAGCTTATCGGCCTCGCCGTGCAGGACCAGGGTGGGCGCCTTGATCGCCTTGAACGACTCCGCCGTGATCGGGGCGTGGCGAGCGAAGCGCATATTCATAATGACGTCGCGGTGGCCGGGCGCGCGGGAGAGATCGACATAGCGGGTCACGAGCTCGGGCGTGACGACCTTGGGATCGCCATAGGCCGTTTTCAAACCGCTGCGCGCAAGCGGCGTGACGTCGAGATCCCGCAGCAGCGCACGGCCGATCGGGTTGGCCAGTATCTTGAAAATCAGCGGGCCGGAGTCTCCGGATTTGCGCGTCTGCCAGAGGCCGACGGAATCCACCAGGATCAGGCCGCGAACGTGATCGGGATGGCGCAACGCATCTTCCCAGGCCACGCCGCCGCCCATGGAGTTACCCACCACGACATAGCGGTCGACATAGAGGTTGCGCGCCAGGGCATCGACAATATCGGCGTTGCTGTCCTGGCCGGCGACGTAGTTTGAGGGGGCGTCCGTCAGGCCGTGGCCCGGCAGGTCGAGCGTGATGATCCTGTAACGGTCGCCCAGACGCGTCACCCACGGCTCCCACGCGTGCAGGGAAGCGGAGAAGCCATGCACCATGATCACGGCCGGCCCCTTGGAATTGCCCTGATCGCGATAGTGCACGCGCAGGCGGCCTGGCATGTTCAGCCACTGGGAGTGGGGGTTCGCGTACCGCGCCTCAAGGGTCTCGAACGGGATGTCGCCCCGATACATGAAGAACCAGGCCAGGGCCAAAAGCGCGATCAGGCCACCGAGGCCCAAGGCGACGAACTTCAACAGACGATTCACGATGCTCTATCCCCCGAACCGCGGACGTCCTCGCCCGCGACGCCCGGGTTCGTCGGGTCGACGGCGGACCGGACGCATGATCGGCGGATGGGCCGGTGGCGTCAAGATTGGGGGCGAGAACGCCTGCGGCCCCGCTGCCGGCGGCTAGGCGCCGAAGGCGACGCCGCGCGCTTTCAGAGCGGCGAGGCGCCGGGTCAATCGGGGGTGGGTGCGGAATATCTCGGCCAGGAACGAGAAGAACGGTGGCCGCATCGCTTCCTGAGCCATGAAGGCCTCGCAGTTGAGCGCCCCGTTCAACCGCCGGCAACCGCAGCCGAGCATGAGCAGCGAACTGCGCGAGACCGGCAAGTCGTCGATCAGGTGGGCGCCGATGGCGTCGCAGGTGAACTCACGAGCGCGAGAATAGGCCGGCTGCAGAAACGGCACCACGTGCCCAGGGAGCTTAAGAAAATTCATCCACGGGTTCAGGTGGCCCGCGGCATGATGGCCGAGCTCATGGCCGATTACGAACCGGACCTGCTCGTCGCTGGTGGCTTCAACCAGAGCGGAGGTGAGGAACACAAACTGGCCGCCCAGCAGCCGGCGCGCAAAAGCGTTCACCAAGCCGTTGGAGTTGTAGAGAAACGTCCTCGGCGTCGACTTCATGCCCAGCGCCTTGGCGCCGGCCTCGACCATCGCATGCAGTTCCGGAAACTGTTCTGGTCCCAGAAGCACCATGTTGCCGAAGGCGGTCGCCCGGTAGAGTCCGCTCGATATCCAGTAGAAGGCGGCGAACAGAACCCCGTAGAACACATAAACCCCGACGACTGCGGAAGTTTTCGGGTCCGGGTTCATCATCATTGTGACGAGACCTAAAAGGACAATCGGCCATAGAATAATGCCGACGACGAGCATGGCCGTCCCATAGGTCTTCTATTTTGGCGTACGCATGTCTTGAACGATGTTGGCCAAGCCAGCTCCCTCCCTTTTTTCAAATCGTGAAGAGGGGACGGGTGAAACTGCCCCCACCAGCCCCCGTTAGACTTGGCAGGGTTTCACGATTGCATGATCATTGGAAGCCACAAAACCGCCGGTTCGTCGGCGAACCGCTATCAGACAACCTCCAGATAGTCCCGATCGGGCAGTGGCGGGAATGGCGCGCTGGGCAACGTCTGGTACCAAAAGGCCACCGAGGCGATGTCATCCTGGAGAGGCAGATAGCGGCGGTCCTTTTCGGTGCGCCAGCCCAAAGCCTGGATCGTCACGCGCAGATCGCTCTCGAAGCGGATCGGGTCGGTGACGTGCCAGCGGTAAAGGCCGAACCGCTGCTGTGACTGGTAGACGCCATCTGGCCGGATCACCTGAGGCATGCCGGCGTAGGGTGTTGTAAACTCCACATAGCCGCTCTTGCGATCGCGCTCGATCACGCCAGGGTCAAAATTGTAGGCGCCGCAGAAGTAGTCCTCGGTCCCCGTGCCGCAGATCGTCGGGAAGGCCTCATCGCCGTCCATGAAGAATTTGATCTCGCCCTCGCCCCACCAGCCGGTGCTGTTCACGCCCCAGGCCATGTAGGTCCCGACATAGTGACCCTGACCCTTCACGCCATCCAGGATGGTGTAGACCTCCTTGTAGGGGAGCGGGTTGGTCCGGCGGAACTGGGCGTGGAAATAGGCCGCGTCCTCGGGAACGTCCGTGAGCGCGTAGTTGATCTGATAGTAGACGTAGAGCGCCTCGTCGGAGAGGTTAGTCAGGGTGATGCGCGCGCGCTTTCGAAACGGCATCTCCCAGTAGCAGTTGAAGCCGCGGCCAGGGTTGACGCACACGGCCAGCGACGAGACCTGGGCGAACTTTTCCCAACCGCAGGCGAAGAAGTCCCCCACCGGGCACTCGATCGACGGATGCTCCTGATCATCCCACCAGACGCGCAGGATGGAGTGCCGCCAGCGTCCGCGCGCCAGGGTCATCCAGATCTGCTGGATTGCCCCGGGCCCTTCGATGTCGGCAATCTCGCGCTCCTCGCCCGAGGCGATGATGATGAAGGGCGACACTTTCCAACCCTGGCCCAGCCCCCGCGCCATGTTCGCCGCGGGGCCGTCGGTCGACATGCCGCCCGCGCCCTTGGCCCCGGTGAAGTTCTCCGGACTGATCGAACGGCTCTTGGCGTGGGACAGCCGCCAAAGGTTGCCGAGGTTCAGGCCCAGGCCGTTGAAGGAAGTCATGGATCGCGCTCGCGTTGGCGTTTGATGGGTCGATCAGACGAAATACTGCCGGTCGGGATCGGTCTGAGGCACTCCCTGAGCGGCCCCCCGCGGGTAGGCCCGAACGCCGTCCGGCGCATATTGCAGGATATAGGCCTTCCGGGTTTCCCCCGTCAGATTCGGCCCGGTGCGGTGGGGTGTGAGTGACGAGAAGACCACGACATCGCCCTTGCGCGCCGGTACGGCGACGGCGTCGGGAGCGTCGGAAAGGCATTTCAGCCCCAGGGGTGTCACCTCGTGGACCAGGGTTCCACCCCGGTGAAGGCCGGGCGCCACCCATGGACAGCCATTCTCAAGCGTCGCGTCGGTCAGCGCCACCCAACAGGTCAGATACTGCTGCGGTTCGATGAAGGTGTAACCATTGTCCTGGTGCCACGGGAACTCCTCGGGGCTGCCAGGCTTTTTGTAGACCGCCTGATCCCAGTAGAGTCGGGCCCCGGGGCCCAGGGTGTCGCGGCAGACGCCGGCGAAAACCGCATGCCGGCTGAACGCCTTCAGGACCGGCGACCGGGTGACAAGGTGGATCGTAAAGGTGATCTCGTCCGCCCTGGCGATCATGATCCGGCCGCCGACGCGGCGTAGTTCCTCCTCGGCCTCGGCCTCAAAAGGCGCGATCGCCGCCGCCACGGCGTCCACCTCGGTGGCCGTGAAGGCGTTCCGAAGGAGGAAGTAGCCGTCGCGGTCGTAGCCCGCCGCCTGATCCGCCGTCAGCCGGTCATAGGGAGGGCGGGACGGTCGCCATTCGAAATTCCGGTTTCGCGGGTGCGGCGTCGGCATACCTGGGCTTCCTCCGACAAGGGCGTCTTGTGACCTTGCCGGGGGTGAGACTAGATCAGCCTCATGATCGACATCAACGGCATCGCCCACGTGCAACTCAACGTCACCGACTTCGCCAGGAGCCGGGACTTCTACCATTGGCTGCTGCACGAGACATTCGGCATGACCGTTCAGTACGACGCGCCGCGGAGCTTCTATTGCATCGGCGGACGCACCGGGGTGCTGATCACCCCCGCCGATCCCGAGCTTTCGGCCGACGGGTTCAATCAGCGGCGGGTCGGTCTGCATCATCTGTGCTTTCGGCTGCGATCGGCCGCCGATGTCGAAACCCTGCACACGGCGCTCGTGGCGCGCGGGGGAGTCACCATCATCCGCGCGCCGGAAACGGGAAGCTGGGCGCCAGGCTACTACTCGGTGCTGTTCGAGGATCCCGACGGCATGCGCCTGGAGGCCAACTTCGTCCCGGGCCGCGGCAATCTCGATGTCATCGGCGACGGACCGCCGCTGAATGCGGCCGGCTTCGGCGACTAGGCGCCCTCGCTCATCCGAACTTCGCCTCAATCCAGGGCGGCAAGGTCTGGGGCAGGCCGGCCAAAGGCCCGGAGGAGAGCAGCAGCACGACCTCGTCCCCGCGCAGGGACGCCTCAAGCTCGTCGCGAACGGCCTGGCCGTCGCGGGCCAGGGTTACAGGCACGCCGGCGTCGGAGATTCGCGCCGCGATCGCGGACTGGGTGAGCTGATGATCGGCGCCGGCGCCGTGGGTGGGCGGCGGCAACAGCACCACGTGGGCGACGCCGTCGAACACCGTATCGTACCAGGCGATCGCCGCCGGGTCGCGCCAGCTGAAGGTGTGCGGCTCGAAGATCACCACGCGGCGCCGATAGGGAAAATGCAGCTCGATCGCCTCGATGGCCGAGCGCGCCTTTTCATAGGATGAGCCAAAGCCTTCATAGACCGGCACGGTGGACTGAGCGGTCTTCTTGTCGAGCCGCCGCTCCACACCCCGGTAACCCCTGACGCCGCGCTGAAGCCCCTCGATCGAGACTTCGGCCCGCTCCAGGAGGAAGGCCGCCGCGCCGACAATGTTCTCGACGTTGTGCAGGCCCAGAAGCTCGGTCTCCAGGGGAATGCGCTGGCCTTTCGGCGTCACGAGGTTGAAGCGCGTGACCTCGCCCACCCGAAGACTTTCAGCGTGGTAGCCGGGGCACGGCTCGCGCCCGTACCAGACCACCTTTCGCGAACCGACCGCCTCGCGCAGAGCCGGAAAGGCGTGGGCGCAGACCAACGGCGCGTCCGGCGGCAACTCGGCGATCAGCGTCTCGAAGGGGGCGACGTAGTCGGCCATGGTCGGGAAGACGTTGACATGGTCGTGGATCAGGGAGGTGATCAGCAGGGATTTGGGGTGGTAGAGCAGGAACTTCGATCGCCGGTCGGCGCCGCCCACGATGTACTCGTCGCCCTCCATGACAAAGATGGGGTCCGCGCCGCCGCGGCCGGTGGTGGGTAGATCAAGCGGCACGGCGCCGATGAAATATCCAGGGTCGCGTCCGGCCTCGGTCAGGATCGTCGCGAGCAAGGCGGTCACCGAGGATTTGCCGAAGCTGCCGGCCACGACCACCGTGTCGCGATTGGCCACGTGCGCGCCAAGAAACTCGGCGAAGCTGTGGCGCGGGGTCCCACGGAGGATGAGCTCGCCGAGTTCTGGGTTGTTGTCCAGATCGAGCTTGGCGCTGGAGCCGATGATGGCGGCGTCGAGATCGGGGGGGATCAGCGCCGCGTCGAAACCGACGTGGTAGGGGATGCCCAGGGTGTCGAGATAGGTGGTCACCGGCGGGAACACGCCGTCGTCCGAGCCGAACACCTGATGACCCTCGGAAACCAGTATCGAGGCCACAGCGCTCATGCCGGCCCCGGCGATGCCGAGGAAGTAGACCCTCATGCGGCCAACTCGCGCAACACCGCTCGCACGGGCGACGAATCCAGGCCCTCCAGCTTCAGCGGCAGGGCGATCAGGTCATAGTCGCCGGGGGGAACCGCATCGAGGACGAGACCTTCGAGGATACGCATGTCGCGTCGGCGCACGGCGTGATGAGCGTCCATCGTCTTTGACGATTGGGGATCCAGCGACGGCGCGTCCATGCCGATCAATACGACGCCTCGATCGGCCAGCCAGTCCACCGCATCGGACGCCAAGGCGGTGAATTCGACCGGCCAGTCGAGATGTGGAAATCGATCAAAGGTGCGTAACAACACCCGCGGGGGCGGGGAGGAAAGGCGATCGGCGAGGTCCTTTGCGGTAACAACATCGCCCAGGCCGCGCGCGTCGACCACCCGACAGCGGCCGATGTAGGCGCTCAGGTCGAGCGCCGCGCAGTCGGCGCCATGCGTATCATAGTGAAGGGGCGCATCGGCATGGGTTCCGGCGTGGGTGCTGAGGGTGAGGGCCGCCACATTGATGGGCGAGCCGTCGGCGATGGACCATACCCCTGTCGACGAAAACGGGGTGTCGCCCGGCCAGACGGGCAGATCACGGCGCAGCGTCTGGCTGATATCCCAAAGTCTTGTCGGCGAGGCGGACACGGCGTCGTAGTTACAATGATTTCCGTTCGCGGCCAGCCCTTGGCGAGGGCCAGGTGGTTGCCATAGCCCGGCGCCGAAGGTCTTATGGCCGCCATGACCAAGCTCTCCGTCCTCGACCTGGCGCCGATCGTCCAGGGTTCCGACGCCTCGCAAGCGCTGCGCTGCGCGCGCGAACTGGCGCACCATGCCGAGCGGCTGGGCTTTCACCGGTATTGGCTGGCCGAACATCACAATATGCCCGGGATCGCCAGCGCGGCGACGGCCGTGGCGCTCGCTCATGCCGCCGAGGGGACCACGCGGATAAGGATTGGCTCTGGCGGGATCATGCTGCCCAACCACGCGCCCCTGGTCGTGGCTGAACAGTTCGGCACCCTGGCCGCCCTGCATCCAGGAAGGGTGGATCTCGGGCTTGGACGCGCGCCGGGCACCGATCAGGCCACAGCTCGCGCCCTGCGGCGAACCCTGCTGGGCGGCGAGGACCGGTTCCCCCAGGATGTCGTGGAATTGATGCGTTATTTCCAGCCGAGCGTGCCCGGCCAGGCGGTGCAGGCGGTGCCCGGCGCCGGCATGGCGATGGAATTCTGGATCCTGGGCTCGAGCCTCTTCGGCGCACAGCTCGCCGCTCTGCTCGGCCTGCCCTTCGCGTTCGCCTCGCACTTCGCGCCGACGGACCTGGACCGCGCCCTGGCGCTTTACCGCGAGCACTTTCGTCCCTCCGAGGCTCTCGCACGACCACATGTCATGGTCGCTTCAACCGTCATCGCGGCGGAAACCGACGCCGAGGCCCGGTGGCTGCTCAGTTCGTTACAGCAGTCCTTCATCGCCCTGCGCACGGGGATGCCCGGGCCGCTGCCCCCGCCCGTGGACGACATGGACGCGCGCCTGGGTGCGGCGGGCCGAGAGATGCTGAACAACGCGCTGTCGTGCGCGGTGATCGGCTCGCCCAAGACGGTGCGCGAGGGTCTGCGGGCTTTGATCGACCGAACCCACGCCGATGAGGTGATAACGACGGCGTCGATCTTCGACCATAAGGCGCGGTTGCGATCGTTTGAGATCGTCGCCGAGGCGCATGACATGTTGGCCACAGTCGGCGCGTAATCACACGCGAGACCGGACTCGATCCTTTTCAGATCGAGGCCGGCCACCTATGGAGGCGCCGGCGACCGAACCCTTGTTCAAATATTTCAAAGGCGTAACCTAGTCATGCCGACGTCGATCACGTCCGTGGCGCTAGCCGCGACCCTGGCGTTGCTGCCGGTCGTGGCGGGGGCCACCATCACGGCGAACGGAGTCTGCGAGGGCGTTCCCAGCGGTGTGAAACTGCATGTCATCGTCGATGGGACGCGCTCGAATAAAGGCGTGATGACCGCGACGCTCTATGGCGGCAACGCGGACAAATATCTGAAGCACGGCGGCGAACTGAAGGTATGGCGCGTGGACGCGCAGTCGCCCAGCACGCCGATGTGCGCGTGGCTGCCGGGGCCAGGGACCTATTCCGTCGCCATCTACCATGACGCCAAACGCGCCTATCGTTTCGTGCTGGGCACGTTCGGGCCGACCCAGGATTATGGCTTCTCGCGCGATCCGCATCTGTTTTTCGGCCCGCCGTCGTTCAACCAGACGAAGTTTACGGTCACCGGTGCGGACACAACGATCCATATCCGGCTAAAATATCCCTGACGGGCCACCCGCCTGGTGCGGAGGAGGGATCGATGGATTTCAACGATCCGGCCCAGAGGGCCGCATTCTTTGATGTACACCAAGGCCTGGACCGGGAAGGGCCGGGCGATCGCGAAAGTCTGCTGCGCGCCTTGAGTCTCGTCGGCCCGCTGCCCAAGGCGCCGCGGGTGTTGGACCTGGGGTGCGGGCCAGGCGGCCAGACATTGGATCTGGCCGCACAACTGCCCGGCGCAAAGGTATTGGCGATCGATCTGCACGCGCCTTTTCTGAGCCGGCTGGACGCGCGCGCCGAAGCCGCGGGGGTCGGGGATCGCGTCCGGACGCTGAGGGCCGACATGGCAAAACTTGACCTGGAGACCGGGTCTTTTGACCTCGTCTGGTGCGAAGGCGCCGCCTACGCCATCGGTTTCGGCAACGCGCTCGATCTTTGGCGGCCGCTGTTGGCGCCGGGAGGCCGGCTCGCGGTGACCGAGGCCGTTTGGCTGAAGGAAAATCCGCCCAAGGCGGCCCGAGACACGTTCGCCGACTATTCCGGCATGGGCGACGCCGCGACCGCCCGCGCCGCGGCTGTCGCTGCGGGCTATCGTATCCTTGGGGACTTCGTCCTGCCCGAAGCGGCGTGGTGGACCCATTATTACGGTCCTATGGAGGCGCGCCTTGAACGCATCGCGCCACGGCTCGAACAGACCGAGGCGGGGCGGATCGTCCTGGCCGAGCACCGCGCCGAGATCGAATGCTATCGGAACCATTCCGACGCCTACGGTTATCTGTTTCTGGTCCTCGCGTAGAGCGACCGACCTACAGGGGGGCCTCGTAGAACAGACCGTTCTCGCGAATGACATTGGTCTTGCGACGTACATTCATCTTTTCGAACGCCACGACCGAATCGTAGAAGCTGATCGAATAGGTGCTGCGCGTAAAGGCGTCGGGCTCGATCGCGCCGCGCGCGTGGTCGGCGTTTAAGCTGTCGATCAAAGTCTTGGCATGATTGATGAAGGTATTGGGATTGTCGACCCCGCCGCCGTACTCCGGCCAATAGGCGGTGTGCATGTCCTCGACCATGTAGACCGCGTTCTTGGGCATCTTTGGATAGAGAAAATCAAAGGTGGCGCGCACGTGATCCATGCGGTGGCTGCCGTCGTCGAGAACGACGTCCGGGACACCGAACTCTTCAATTACCGAAGCCAGGAACACCGGGTCGGACTGATCGCCGATGCGAACATGGGCGCCAGCCATCCCGCGTCCGGCGCAGTCCGGGTCGATATCGATGCCAACAATGGTCGCCAGGGGGCCGAAGAACCGTCGCCACAGCGCCATTGACCCTCCACCATAGACGCCCACCTCAAGGACCGTGACGTCGCGGCCGCGCCAAGGGGCGAAGTGTCGGTCGTAGATCGGGAAATAGTGCTCCCACTTCAGCACGCGGGGCCCATCGTGCGACATGAAGATATCCCAGCTGCTCATCTCAACCGTCCTTCAATTGGCCGCCGCCTCGGCGAGACGTCAGCTACAGATCAATCGTCGCCCGACCAACGCGGGGTGAGCCGATTCTCCCGGAAAAACGCCGTTAGAATGCTTTTTCTAATTGCGAACCTTACGGGAGCATCCAAGGCCCGCCGACGCGGGCAAGCGTCATTCCCGAAGGAACCTCAACACATGACCACTGACGAAACCATCAAGACCACGGCCGACATCGATATGGCCCGCAAGATCTGGCTCGCCGGCGTCGGCGCCTATGGCCGCGTCTATGCGGAGACCCAAGGGGCGATCGAAAAGCTGGCCAGCACCGCCAGCGAGACTTTTGAAGAACTGGTCGCCAAGGGCGAGGAAGTCGAAGACAAGGTTCGGCAGTCCCTGGCCAAGTCGCCGGGCGTCGGCAAGGTGAGCACTGCCGTCGAGACCGCCACGGCTAAGGCTCAGTCCTTCACCGCCGAACAGCGCGTGGCTCTGCAGGAGCGCCTTGGCAAGGTCCGTGAAACCGTGACCGACGCGATGGCGCCTTGGAATCTGCCGGCGATCGGCAAGGCTCTTGAGAAGCTGAGCGCGCAGGTCGAAGCTCTGACCGAGGAAGTCGCCGCCCTGAAGGACGCCAAGGCGGCCAAGGTGGTCAAGCCGAAGGTCGAGGCCTAACGCCCATCATGCCGGCGCCCGAAGTCATTGGCTTCGGGCGAAGCCGGCGGGCAGCAGCATGATCTGGCTCACCGCCCGGGCGACGCGCTCGCGTGGTGGGCCTGGATCGCCCTCCAGTTCCAGTTCCAGGGCGTGGAATCCGACCCCGGTTGTCATCATTCGCGAAAGGCCATCGAGGATTTCGGGCGGCGCGCTGATCGCGCCGGCCTTGTCCAGATGGTCGAGCATCGAGCGGAGACTTTCGCGTTCGGCCGTAACGATCCGCCGAATTGGCGCAGCCAATTCGGGATAACGTAGCACGAGCGCCCCCGCCTCCCGGTACAGGAAGCGCACATCCCACGCCTCCTCGGCGAGAATGTGGACATAGGTCCAGAGCGTCTCGAGACTTGGATCGGCGCGCCCGGCTTCATTGGCGGAGTCCAGCACCAGGGCGACCTCGCCCTGGTAGGTGTCGACCAGGGCCGCCAGGATCTCGGCTTTGCCCTTGAAATGATAGTAGAGGTGGCCGGGACTGATCCCCAAAGCCGTGGCGATATCCATCGCCGAAAGCGCGCCGGCGCCTTCGGCGTTGAACAGGTCCAGCGCCATCGCCAAGATGCGTGACTTGGTCTGAGTGCTGGCCGCGCGCGCCATTACGACTCCGGATTTTCGCTCGCCGTTTGTTGACTCGCGGCGTGTGTCGGACAGGATAGGGTCAATCAGGGCCGCGGCGCAGCGGAATTTGTCGCAAGAGGCGACAAGGAGGAGATCTCAGTTGGCGAAACCCAGGATTAAGCTCGAAGGCGGCGCTTCCGAGAGCACCGTGGCGCTCAACCCAATGCTCGGCCTGGCGCGTGAGGACCTTCTTGGCGCCGTCGCCGTGATGTTGCGCGAAACCGCGGGTCGGCCGGTGCGCAGCCTGAAGCACGCGGGCAAATTCGCCGGCGAGGTCGGCAAGATCGTTAGTGGCACGTCCGAGCTGGCGCCCGACCCAAAGGACAAGCGGTTTCTGGATCCGACCTGGAAAGCCAACCCGCTCTACAAGGCCTCCATGCAATACTACTTGGCCGCCCAAAAAGGCGTGCAAGGCTGGATGGACGACGTGACGCTCAGCGAGCGCGAAAAGGCCCAGGCGAGTTTCGTCACGGCCATGATCATGGACGCGGTCGCCCCCACTAACAGCCTGATCGGCAATCCCTCGGCGATCAAGAAGGCCTATGAAACAGGCGGCGCATCATTGGTCCGTGGCCTGAAGAACGCCTATGTCGACATCACTGAAAATGACGGCATCGTCAGTCAGGTCGACAAGCGACCGTTCAAGGTCGGTGAGAATCTGGCGAGCTCGAAGGGCGCCGTCGTTCTGCGTACAGAAATGATGGAGCTGATCCAGTATGCGCCGCTTACAAGCGAAGTGCACACGGTTCCCTTCCTGATCATCCCACCCCAGATCAACAAGGCCTACGTCAACGACCTGTCGCCTGAAAAGAGCATCATCCGCTTTCTGTCGTCAAACGGCGTCCAACCGTTCATGGTCAGTTGGCGGAATCCGACAGCGGAGCATCGCGAATGGGGGCTGGCGGAGTATGTCGATCAGCTGGTCGAGGCCATCGGCGTCATCTGCCAGGTGACCGGCTCCAAGACCGTCAACATATCCGGCGCCTGTTCGGGGGGAATTACAGCCGCCACACTGCTCAGCAAACTTGCGGCGGTGGGCGATACGCGCGTGGGGTGCGCGACACTGATGGTCTGCGTGCTGGACCCTCAGCCCACGGATAGCGAGACCGGGGCGTTGGTCTCCAAGCATGGCATTGAGCTGGCCCGGCAGCGATCGGCCAAGAAAGGCGTCCTCGAAGGGACGTCCCTGTCGCGCACCTTCGCCTGGCTGCGGCCGAACGATCTGGTTTGGAATTATGTAATCAACAATTACTTACATGGCGAACCGCCGCCCGCGTTCGACGTGCTGTATTGGAACAATGATTCCACCAACCTGACGGCCGCTCTGCATTCGGACTATCTTCGGGTCTACGAAACCCAGCCATTCGCGACACCTGGAACGGTTGAGCTGGCCGGCCACCTCGTCGATCTGACCAAGGTGACTCAGGACTGTTTCATTACCGCCGGCGTCACCGACCACATCACTCCCTGGAAGGCGTGCTACCGGGTCAGTCAGCTGATGGGGTCGCCGAACGTCGAATTCATCCTGTCTCAGGCGGGCCACATTCAGTCGCTGCTGAACCCGCCCGGCAATCCCAAGGCCAAGTACTTCAGATCCGACAAACGTCCGCCCGCCGATATCGACGCGTGGCTGAGCCAGGACGCCGAGGAGCATGCCGGGTCGTGGTGGCCCTATTGGCTCGAGTGGCTGAAGGCGCGATCCGGGCCCGAGAAGGAAGCGCCCAAGGCGTTGGGCTCGCGCAAGCACCCCGCGGGCGATGCGGCGCCCGGGCGCTATGTTCTTGACTGACCGGCGGTCGACGAATTCCGTTTCGCCATTTTCGAAGGATCCGACATGACCGACCCCACCGCCGAGACTCCCCGTCCGCCAACCTACACTCAGATGACGAGTCTCGGGCGGACGCTGCGGGTGGCGGTGTGGAAAGCCGAGACCGGCCCCCGCGCCAGGCGACCACTGCTCTTCTTCAACGGAATTGGCGCCAACATCGAACTGATGAGCCCGCTGGCGGACTGGTTCTCGGACCGGGACATCATTACCTTCGACATGCCCGGCGTGGGTGGATCGCCATCTCCCAACTTACCCTATCGGCCGTGGACCATGGCCTTGCGCACCACGCGGTTGCTGGATCAGTTGGGCTATGCCGGTAAGGTCGACGTGATGGGCGTATCGTGGGGCGGCGGCATGGCCCAGCAATTCGCCTTTCAGCACCCAGACCGAACGGGCAAACTGATCCTGGCGGCGACCGCGGCGGGCATGCTCATGGTGCCGGGCGATCCCCGTGTCCTCTCCAAGCTGGCCAACCCTCGCCGCTATATCGATCCGAAGTACATGAGCGACAACTTCCATCACCTCTATGGGGATGGTGGCGGCGCCAGCGCGCATGTCGGACGATTGAGCGCCCCGACGCGCAAGGGCTACGCCTTTCAGCTTGCGGCCATGGCGGGCTGGACCAGCGCGCCGTTCCTGCCCTTCGTCAAGGCCAAGACATTGGTTCTGATGGGCGCACATGATCGCATTGTGCCGCCGGTCAACGGCAAGATCCTCGCACGCCTGATCCCACGTGCGCGCCTAGAGATCCTGCCGGGCGGGCACCTGTTCCTGGTGTCGCGTCCCGACGTGGCCGCCAAGGCGATGGCCGACTTCCTGGGCGAAGCGGACGAAGACGAGCCGGCGCTGGCCCTGGCCGCGTAAAAGCGACGCCCGCGCGAACCCGCCCCGCGTTCCAGCCCAGTCGCGCGGCGCCGCCGAGCAAATGGCCCTAGTCATCCAGCCGCGAGCCAGACCATGACCTACAAGACAATATCGATACGCCAGGACGGCGCGGTTGACTGGCTGACGCTGAACCGGCCTGATCGGCTGAACGGGCTGACCGGCGCGATGGTCGACGAACTTTGTGACTATTTCGACGGGCTGCGGCACGACTTTGGCGTCAGGGTCGTCGCCATGCGCGGCGCCGGCCGCGCCTTCTGCGCCGGCCTCGATATCAAGGAACATCAAACCGGCGAGCGGATGGACGAAGGTGGCGGCACGACCCGCCCCGGCTGGCACCTCTTCGACATCGTCAAGCTGATGCGCGAATGCCCTCAGCCCATCGTCGCCATGCTGCACGGTCCGGTATGCGGCGGCGGCCTTGGCATCGCCCTGGCCGCGGACATGCGCATCGCCGGCGAGAGCCTGAAGTTGAACCACGCCTTCGTGGCGCTGGGCCGATCAGGTTGCGAGATGGGCGTGAGCTGGTTCCTGCCCCGCATTGTCGGTCTCGGGAACACCACCGAGATCATGTACACGGGCGAGTTCATCGGCGCCGCACGCGCCAAGGAAATGGGCTTGGCGAACCGCGTCTGCGCCGACGCCGACCTCGAAGCCACGGCCATGAGTCTGATCGGGCCGATGTTGAAAACCGCCCCGCTCGGCCTGCGCATGACCAAGAAGACGCTGAACACCTGCCTACGGGTCAACGACCTGCTGGCGGTCATCGACATTGAAATGCAGGCGCAACTGATCTGCGGCGAGGGCCCGGATTTCGACGAAGCCATGAACGCCTTCCTGGAAAAGCGTCCGGCGCGGTACGCAGCGCCGGATCGCCTGCGTTAGACTTAGCTCAACGCGGCGCGGAAGCTCACCGCTTGTCGCTCACGCCGCCTCGCCAGTGAACTGCAGCTTGGCAAGCTTGGCGTAGAGGCCGCCCCTGGCGATCAGTTCGGTATGCCGCCCCTCTTCCACCACGCGGCCGGCGTCCATGACGACGATCCGGTCGGCTTCGAGCACCGTCGCCAGCCGGTGAGCGATCACCAAGGTGGTTCGGCCGTGCATGGCTTCATGCAGGGCCAGTTGCACGAGCCGCTCGTTTTCCGCGTCGAGCGCGCTGGTGGCCTCGTCGAGCAGGAGGATGGGCGAGCGCCGCACCAAGGCCCGCGCTATGGCCAGGCGCTGGCGCTGGCCGCCGGACAGAGTCTTTGCGTGTTCGCCGACGGAGGTATCGAAGCCCTGTGGCAGGGCCAGAAGGAATCCCTCGGCCTGGGCCGCCAACGCCGCCGCGCGAATCTGCTCCGGCGTGGCGTCGGCTGAACCGAAGCCGATATTGTCGGCGGCCGAGCCGGAAAAGAGCGGCGCCTCCTGAGCGACCAACGCCAGACGCTCGCGCACCTGGGCCGGATCGGCGTGGGTCAGATCAACGCCATCGATGCTGACGACCCCGGCGATGGGATCATAGAAACGCAGAAGCAGACGCAGCACCGTGCTCTTGCCGGCCCCCGATGGGCCGACCAGCGCCACGCGTTCGCCAGGTCGGACGTGCAGGCTGAAACCGTCCAAGGCTGGGGGCCCAGGCCGGGCCGGGTAGGAAAACCGCACGTCCTCGAACCGGATCTCACCGCGCGCGGGCGTGGGCATCGGCTCGGGGCGTTCGGGCGATCGTATGGCGGGAACGGTATCCATCAACGCGACGATGCGCTCAGCCGCGCCCGCGCCTTTCTGAATCTGCCCCCAGACCTCGGAGAGATCGCGCACAGCGTTGGCGGCCAGGAACGCGAGCCCCAGAAGCTGCACCAGGGCGCCGCCCGTAAGCCGATGATCGATGACCGCCAGCGCGGACCGATAGAGCAGGCCGAGCATGCCCGCCGAAATCAGCGCGATCATCAGAAACGACAACACCCCGCGCGCCCGCACCTGAGCCCGAGATGCCTCGAACGCCTTTTCCACCGCGCCATTGAAGCGAGCCGCAACAGACTCCTCACGGCCGAAGGCCTGGACCGTATCGATCGCGCCAAGCCCCTCGCTGGCGTAGCCCATGGCTTCGGCGAATCTGTCCTGCGCGCGCGCCGAAAGCGCCTGGAGTCGCCGGCTCATGAACAACATGGGCGCCAGGACCAGCGGGATCATCGCCAGCACCAGCAGCGTGAATTCCGGGCTTACCCACATCATCCAGACCAGAGACCCGATCAGGGTGATGCTGTTGCGAATCGCCACGGGGACGACATTGCCGACAACCGTCTCGACAATGGCCATGTCGGCGGTCAGCCGCGATAAAATTTCGCCCGTACGGAGATTGAGAAAGTGGGCGATATCCAGGCGCAGCACGTGCCGAAACACCAGCTTGCGCAGATCGGCGATCACGCGCTCACCGAGCTTGATCAAGAAATAAAGGCGCATGCCCGTCGCGATGGCGAGCACGGCGGCGACGGATCCGGCAAGCACGAAGACATGGGTGAGGGCGGTCGCCGAGCTCACCGTGAACCCGCCATCGATCAACCACCTAAGGCCTTGGGAAATCCCAAGAATCGCCGCCGAGGACAGCAACATGAACGACATGCCCAATATGGCGTCGAGCGGGTGGTTGGCGATCAGCGGCGCGAGCCGGAGCAGCGGGCGCGGATCCGCGCCCTTATCTCGCCGCCAGGCGGCCTGGGGCGAGAGGTCCTTCATCGGCGCGGAGAGAGAGTGCGCCTCGTCCGCCGCCAGACCGTTACCGCCAGTTTGACTCATGAGACTCCTTCCAGCGTCCGGCATCGCCTGAAAGGCTCGACGCGAGGCGCCCGTTTCGACTATCACGCGCGCAAGCTGGTCGATCGTGACGCGCTCCATGATGACGAACGCCGCCTGTTCCTGAAAGCCCCGCATTGGATTATCGAATTTGACACCCACTCCCACCGCTCCGGGCCGGACCGTTCGCAGGGGCGATTTTCAATCCATTGCCATGGCGCTCGACTATGCGGCCACCCAGGCGACGGGCATCAATTTACATGCGACACGCGGTGAACTTTCCGAAGTGCTGCCCTATGCCGATCTGGCCGACCAAGCCAAAACCCTCGGCGGCCGCCTGTTGGCGATCGGCCTGGAGCCGGGCGATCACGTAGCGATCGCGGCGGAAAGCGACGGCGATTTTCTGCGGCTGTTCTTCGCCTGCCAATATGCGAATCTTGTCCCGGCGCCCGTGCCCCTGCCCGCGCCCTTCGGCGGCAAGGAGGCTTACGTGGAGCATGTCGGCCGGATGTTCGCGGCCGCCAAGGTGCGCGCCGCGTTCGCGCCTGGCGCGCTCGCCGAGTGGTTCGCCGAAGCGGCGCAGGATCAGGCCATGGTGTTTCGCGGCGCCCTGGCGAACCTGCCGACAACCCGGGCCGAGGACCTGCCCCCTTCGCGTACGGAAGGCCTCTCCTACCTGCAGTTTTCGTCGGGCAGCACGCGATTCCCGATGGGCGTCGCGGTGACGCAGCGCGCGCTGATGACGAACCTGTCGGCGATCGGCAACGGTCTTCAGCTGACGCCGGAGGATCGCGCCGTAACCTGGCTGCCGCTCTATCATGACATGGGCCTTGTCGGCATGCTGCTGAGCGGCCTTGCGTTCCAGGTCAGCATAGACATGCTGCCCACTGGGGCCTTTGTCAGGCGACCGGGCCTTTGGCTCGACCTGATTTCCAAGCGGGGCGCGACGATTTCCTATGCGCCAACGTTCGGCTACGAACTCGCCGCGCGGCGCGCCGGCGCGACAACGCTGGATGGGCTTGACCTGTCGAAGTGGCGCGTCGCGGGAATTGGCGGCGACATGATCCGCCCAGAACCGCTGCGCGCATTCGCCAAGGCCTACGCCAGTGTGAACTTTGACCCCAGCGCGTTCCTCGCCTGCTACGGCATGGCCGAGGCGACGCTGGCCCTGACCTTGTCGCCTTGCGGGCTTGGCCTGAAGACCGACACCATCGACGTCACCCAACTGGAGGTGCGCGGCGTTGCGCGCGCCGCGTCGGGCCCAGGCGGACGGGCGCGCGAATTCGCCGTCTGTGGGGTGGTGCTGCCCGGCCATTGGCTGGAAGTTCGCGGACCGGATGGCGCGATCCTGGGCGAGCGCCAGGTCGGACGCATCTTCGCACGTGGCCCCAGCCTGATGCAGTCGTATTTCGGCGAGCCCGCCGAGACCGCCAAGACCCTGTCTGCCGATGGCTGGCTGGACACCGGCGATCTTGGCTATTGGCTGGGCGACCAGATCGTCATCACTGGGCGCGCCAAGGACCTGATCATCGTCAACGGACGCAATATCTGGCCACAGGACCTGGAATGGACGGCGGAAAACGACATTGACGGCCTTAGGGCCGGCGACGTCGCCGTGTTTTCCACGCAGGACGATCTGGGCGAGGAACGGGTGATCGCCCTGATTCAATGCCGGACGAAGGACCAGGAAGTGCGCGACGCCTTGGCCAAGGACGTCGCCAACCTGCTAAGATCGCGGCACGGTTTGGAGGTCGAGGTTACGCCGACACCCCCTCACAGCCTTCCGCAGACATCCTCCGGTAAGCTGAGCCGCTCGAAGGCCAAGGCGCTTTATCTGGCTGGCGCGTTCTCGCGTTGACGCGCGAGGCGGGGGAGGAAGTCCGGCGGTTCAGGTCCGCAAGAGGCCAGGCGCCGTCATCTTACCTGTCGCCGCGCCCATTGCAGCGTGGCGGTCGAAGCGCGCCGTGACAGCCAACTCCCAGTCCGCCATGCGCGCAAGCCCTCTGGTCGCCTTGACTGGCGGTACGGGGTTTTTGGGCCGCAGGCTTGTGGCGGCTCTCGAGCGCTCAGGGCTGCGCGTGCGCGCCTTGGCGCGGCGGCCGAACGCGGCCTGGGACGGCGCTCGACCCGAGACCGTGATCGGACACCTGGGGGATGAGGCGGCGTTGGCCGATTTGACCCGCAACGCCGATGTGGTGATCCACTGCGCCGGCGCCATCAAGGCGCTGCGACGCTCGGATTTCTTCGCCGCCAACGTCGACGGCTCCGCCGCGATAGCCCGCGCGTCCAACGCCGATCGGGTGATCATGGTCTCCAGCCTTGCCGCCCGCGGACCGGAGGTGTCGGACTATGCGGCGAGCAAGCGCGCCGGAGAAGACGCAGCCCGCGCGGTGCTGGGCGAACGCCTGATGATCCTGCGCCCGCCGGCGATCTACGGGCCCGGCGACCGGGAGACGCTCAGCCTGTTCCGCGCGGCCGCCGCGAGCCCGGTCTTGCCCATGCCGGCCGATCCCGAGGCTCGACTGGCGCTCGCCCATGTGGACGATGTCGTTGACGCTATCGTGAACCACGCCACGGGGGCCTGGTCAGCCGGCGCCTATGCATTCGGGGGCGAGCGGCCCGCGGGCTACGGTTGGCGGGAAATCTTCGAAACAGCCGCCGCCAGCGTCGGCCGCAATCCAAGGCTGGTTCCCGTTCCCGATTGGGTATTGCGCGGCGCGGCGTCGATGTCCGGGGTCGCGAGCCAGATCCTGCGCCAGCCAGCGATCTTCACGCCGGGCAAGGCCAACGAGATTCTCAGAGGCGGCTGGTCTGTCGACGAAACCGAAGAGGCGCCCGGCCCAAGGTCGCCGCGCCTGCCCCTGACAGAGGGGTTTCGACGCACGGTCGCCTGGTATCGCGCCGCCGGCTGGCTCAGGTGATGAGCCGGATTTGGCGAGAAGCGTTGGATTGTGTTAATGGGCGCCCGCTAGGTGATTGTTAAGGCAATCACGGCTATCCGCCGCGATCCAGGATCCCCGGTCAGGGACGGCGCGGTTGAAGGCCGAACATCAAACCTGTAGCGTAGGCCGTTGGGGTCCGACATCGACCTCGCAACCTTTGGGGGCATCAGTCCGGATGCGACAAAGCCATCAGTTGGTACTTGTGGAAACGGGAGCCGATCCCGCCGACCTTGCGATGCGAGACGAGATCTCGGCGATTTTCGAGCAGGTGCTCGATCGTCCGGTCTCCATCACCAATGACACCGATATCGTCGAGGATCTCGGTATGGACTCCCTGAGCGTCATGAACTTCGTCATGGCGATCGAAGATCACTACGACCTGTCGATCCCCCTTGATCGCGTGGCGCAAATCCAGACCGTGGCTGACCTCATGCACGCGGTTCGTGAGCTGAAGAACGGTCACGCCTAATGACAATTCTCTCCAAACACGCGGCCATCCGCCACGGTTACGATTCCCTGCTGGCGCATGGCGTCGATCCGCTGAACATCAAGTTCGACGCCGTTTTGTCTCCGACAGAGGGCATTTTGAACGGCCAGCGGACGATTCTGCTGGGAACCAACAACTATCTGGGTCTGACGTTCGACCCGGACTGCATCGAAAAAGCCGTGGAAGCGACGCGTCAGCGCGGCACCGGAACCACGGGCTCGAGACTGCTGAACGGCACCTACACCGATCACGCGGCGCTGGAAGTCGAGATCGCCGATTTCTATGGCCGCAAGCATGCGATGGCCTTCACCACGGGCTACCAGGCTAACCTGGGAATCCTGTCGACCGTAGTCGGCCGCGGCGACCATCTGATGCTCGACGCTGACAGCCACGCCAGCATCTATGACGGCGCCCGGCTCGGCATGGCTGAAGTGATCCGCTTCCGCCACAACAACCCCGACGATCTTTATAAACGTCTTCGCCGACTGGAAGGCGTGCCTGGCGACCGCCTTATCGTTGTCGAGGGAATCTATTCAATGCTGGGCGATACGGCCCCGTTGAAGGAATTCGCGGCGGTGAAGCGAGAGACCGGCGCCTATCTTTTGGTCGACGAAGCCCATTCCTTGGGCGTTCTCGGAGAAACTGGCCGAGGCCTCGCCGAAGCGGCGGGCGTCGAGGCGGACGTCGATTTCATCGTCGGAACGTTCTCGAAAAGCCTGGGCAGCGTCGGCGGCTTTTGCGTTTCCGACCATGCCGATTTCGATCTGCTGCGGATCGTCTGCCGACCGTACATGTTCACCGCGTCACTTCCGCCCGGCGTCGTCGCTTCGACGCTCGAAGCGCTCAAGACGCTGCGCGCCAAGCCCGGCTTGCGTCACGATCTTATGCGAAACGCGCGTCAGCTATATGATGGCCTGAACGCGATGGGCTTCCAGACCGGTCCGGAGGTCAACCCGATCGTCGCGGTGACGATGCCCAACCCGGAAACCGCAGCCATATTCTGGAAGATGCTGATGGACGCGGGGCTTTATATCAACCTGGCCGTGCCGCCGGCCACACCCACGAACGCATCGTTGCTGAGGATCAGCGTCAGCGCCGCGCACTCGCTGCAACAGATCGATCGAGCTTTGGAAATATTCGCCGATGTCGGTCGCAAACTGGGTGTGCTGGGCGCCGAGCGCCGCCGCGTCGCTGGAGCTCATTAGGCCCGATCAGGCGCCTCGTCCGACGATGTTCGCTACCGCCGCCGTTTGCGTGTATCAATTGATTCACGTTCCTCGCGCCGGTTTGAGGCAACCCGCGCGCGTCTTGATCTAGAGGGTGGATTCCATGGCGCTCGCCGCGCCGAGCGCATACAAATTCCCCTGGCGGCCCTCGATAATGGACGTCTACATGGTGCGCATGCTGGTCGCGCCGGCTGGCGCGGTCCTGGGCGTTACGCTGGTGGCGTTTCTGCTCGATCAGACGCTGCACCTCATCGAACAACTCGCCTCCCACGGCGCCCGACTTGAGTATCTCTGGGGCCTTGTCGGCAACCTGATCCCCTATGAGTTAGGGTTGGCTTTGCCCGCCGCTTTCTTCGTTTCGATGTTCATCGTGATCGCGCGTCTGGACGAAGAAAGCGAAATCGCCGCCATGCTCTCTGGAGGCGTCTCGTTTCAGCGGCTGGTCGCGCCACTGGTGTTCGCCGGCGCGGTGCTGGGAATCGCGAGCCTGTTGTTGGTGGGCTACCTGCAACCCTATAGCCGGTTTGGCTACCGCGCCTTGTTTAACGCGGCCACGGATGCGGGCTGGACGGCGCGGCTGGACCCCCAGGTCTTCATCAACGCCGGTTCCGATTTCACGATTTCCGCGGATAGCGCCGACACCGCGGGGCGGCAATTGAAAGGCGTGTTCATCCGCCGCAAGACAAGCCTGGGCGAGACCGTCGTCACCGCCACCGACGGCGCCCTGCGTATGGGGGCCGACCAGAAGACGACCGAGTTGCGGCTCGACGGCGGCATGATTCTCACCGACGCCGGACCGCACACGGCCCGGCTGCTCCGTTTCGCCGACTTCAACGACAGCGAGGATGTCGTCGCCACGAACACGCTTCGGCCGAGAGGCGGGAACGAAGAAGAACTGACGCTGCCCGAACTTCTGAGCGAATCGAGGCGGCCTGATTCCCTGCTTCCGCACAGGGTTCTGCAGGCGGAACTCTACGCGCGTCTGGCGCGATCTTTCGCCATTCCACTGTTGCCGCTCCTCGCCCTCCCACTGGCGATGGCCGCCAAGCGAGGCAAACGCGCGCCTGGCATGATCGTCGGCGCGATCATACTGGTCGTATTCCATCACGCGATAACCCTGGCGAAGGGATTCGCGGCCCAGGGTGTGGTTGATCCCGCGGTGGCGATGGCCCTGCTCTTTGGGTCTCTGGCGACCGTATCGTTCTGGTTGTTCCTGTCGAGCCGCACCCGGCCGGGCGAAACGCCGATTTCGGGACTGTTCATGCGCCTGGAGCGCCTGTTCGATCGCCTGCCCAAGGCGTCGCCCAGCGCGATGAAACCCACGGGCATGATTACGTTATCGGGCTATCTGACGCGCATCATGGCCGCGCGGACAGCCGCCGCCGCCTTGGCCCTGATCGGCCTCTTGCAGTTGATCGATCTGTTGGAGCGGACCAGCGGCATTCTCGCGCGGGGCACGGCCTGGGATATCGGCCGATGGGTCGTCCTGCGCACGCCGTTCCTGCTCCACGAGGTGGCGCCGTTCGCAGTTCTGGGCGGAGCGATATTCACATTCAACCAGCTGTCGCGAAGCAGCGAACTGGTGGTCATGCGCATCCAGGGCCTCTCGATCTATGAAATCTTTCGGCGCACCGTCCCGGTGGCCCTGGCGGTGGCGGCGATCGATCTGGTGGTGACCGACCAGATCACACCTCGCGCGCAACAGTCTCTGGATACATGGTGGAAGGTGACCACGCCGGGCCTGGACAGGCACGCGGCCGATCCGCACTGGTTCCGGGTCGATGGCGATGTGGTTATGGTGCGGTCGGCGACCCCCCGAGGCGACGACCTCACAGGGGTGTCGATCTATCAGAGGGACTCTCAACTCGCCCTGTCCCGAAGGATCCAAGCGGCCGAAGCGGTGTGGTCCCATGGCGCCTGGAGATTGCGCGACGCCGAGGTCACCGACCTTGGCCCAGAGCAGGCGAGCCTGTTCAGCGTCGGCCAGACCGTATGGCGCACCACCCTGACTCCAACGGACGTGGCGCGCCTGTTCGCGTCGACCTATGAGATTACATCGGGCACGGCTTTTCGATCTCTCTTCGGTCAAGGCCCCGTCGATCGCAGCCCCAGCCAATTCGAGACACGCCTGTTCCGCACGATCGCCGAGGGCGTGGCCCCGATCATCATGCTGCTGCTGGCTCTGCCAACCGCGCTTGGCCACACGCGCAGCAACCGCACCGCGCCCATCATATTCGGCCTGGGATGCGGTCTGTTTTATCTGGTCTCCGACGGGTTGTTGACGGCGATGGGCTCAACGGGCGTTCTGCCGCCGCTGGCCGCGGCCTGGGGCGCGCCGCTTGCGTTCGCCGCCGGGGCCGTCAGCGTCCTGTTGTACGCGGAGGGGTAGGCATGGGCGTCGACGTCATTCCCGTTGAGACCAAGGCGGAGTTGGAACGGTTCATCCGCGTCCCGATGCGCCTGTCGGCCAAGGACCCCAACTGGGTCGCTCCGCTGATGTTCGAGCGGCGCGAGGCGCTGTCAAAGAAGATCAACCCGCTGTTCGAGCACGTCGACGCACAGTTCTGGCTTGCGCGCAGGGACGGCCGGGATGTCGGGCGCATCACCGCCCAGATCGACCACTTGGCGAAGACCGACGCGAATTCGCCCGACGGCTATTTCGGCATGATCGCGGCCGAAGACGACCCTGAGGTGTTCGCCGCCCTGTTCAGGGTTGCCGAAGACTGGCTGCGCAGCCGGGGCCGCGCTCGTGCGCTCGGCCCCTTCAACCTCTCGATCAATGAAGAAGTCGGTCTGTTGATCGACGGCTTCGACACCCGGCCGATGCTTATGATGGGCCACGATCAGCCCTATGTCGCCGCGCGTGTGGAGGAGCAGGGGTACGCCAAGGCCAAGGATGTCTACGCCTATATCTCCGAGACATTCGTCTTCAACGATCTGATCGAAAAACGCCTCAAGCGCCCCTTGCCCGCCGGGATGACCCTGCGCCCCGTCCGCATGGACAGGTTCAAGGAAGAGGTGGCTATCTTCACCGACATCCTGAACGACGCATGGTCGGAGAACTGGGGCGCGGCGCGGATCACCGAGGCGGAGGCGAAATACCTCGGCGACTCCCTGCGGCTGATCCTGAACAAGGATTGGTTCTGGTTCGTTGAGATTGACGGCGAGGCGGCGGCCTTCATCGTCCTGCTGCCCAATGTAATCGACCTGATCCATGATCTGGGCGGCAAGCTGGCGCCCTTCGGCTGGGCCAAGCTGCTATGGAGGTTGAAGTTCCGTCCCATCCGAAGCGCCCGGGTGCCGCTGATGGGGGTGCGCAAGAAGTTCCACCGCGACCGCCGCGGCGCCTTGGCGCCGTTCGTGCTGATCGACGCCATTCGCGCCAAGGCGGTGCCTCAGGGCCTGGAACGGGCGGAATATTCCTGGATTCTGGAGGACAACATGCCGATGCGGCACATCCTCGAAGGCCTTAACGCGCGTATTTACAAGACCTATCGCATCTACGGCAAAGACCTGTAGGGCTCGATCTCAACGGGCCGCGGATTTGGCCATGACACCCTTCCGCGACCCGCAAAGATTGTGAGGCCTACCGAAGCTTAGCCTCAAGGGTCAGCAGGAACGAGCGCCCCGCCTGGAAGGTGTAGTAGTCCGCCGCCGTGGGACCGGTGAGCGACGTTTCCGAACGATGATCGGCCAGATTGTAGACTGCGCCCTTGATCTTGAAGTGGCCAAAATCATAGCCGACGCTGGCGTTGATCGTGTTGTAGGAGCCGATTTGACGCGCCTGCCCGGGCGCCAGGGTGAAACCGTCCGGCGTCGTGACGGTGGTTGCACCGTTATAGAACGCCACCTGACTGCCGACTTCCTTCCAGGTCACCGAAGCCTGGATACGCTTGTAGGTGTAGAGCGCGCCAAAGGCGTCGGTCCACTTCGGGGCCTTCAGTTCGGTCTGGCCCGCCGTGACGTTCTTGGCGGTGTTGATCGAACCATTGCCGAACAGGGTGAGGCCGAACGGGAAGGCGTAGGCGATTTCACCCTCGAAGCCTGAATAATGAGCGTTGCCGGCGTTCACATAGTATTGACCGTTCGGGCTGGCGACTTCCAGGTCGGTGACGAAGATCTTGTAGACGTCCGCGTCCGCCGTCAGGCGACCGTGGGTGTAGACCGTTCCCGCCTGATAGTTGGTGGTGTTCGACGGCTTCAGCGCGTTCAACGAGAGGCTGTCGGCGTAGAGCGCCGACAGGGAGGGGATCAGGAAGCCCGTGGCGGTCTGGGCGTAGATTGCCCAGTCCGGCGTGATCTTATAGTTGATCGTGCCGAAATAGAGCGGCTTGTCGTAGGTGTTGGATCCGGCGATGCAACCTCGGGTCTGGGCGCCCTGCAGGCTGTTTTCGATGCTGCAGGGCTGCGGGATTTCGATGCCGAAGTTGCCGCTTTCGCCCACGGTCCGACGGAAGTTCACATATTTGAAGCCGGGCGTGATCGTCAGGTTGTTCATTGGCCGCCAGACGAAATCGGCGAACAGCTGATATTGCGCCCAGCTCGAGGTCTCCAGGGTCTTGATGTTGCTGTCGGCAACCGGCAACGCAGGGTCGGCTGAAGCGTAAGAGGATCTGAAGTCGGGCAGGCCAGTCGTCAGATCGTAAAGGATGTTCCGGCGATCGGTATCGGAGCCTTCGAATAGCGCCCCGGCCTTCAAGGTGCCGAACGACCAATCCTTGTTCAGGCGGAACACGTTCCCGTACACCCGGTAGCGGTTCAGCTTGTTGTAACCGCCGATATCCGTCTTCGGATAGGCTTTGTCCTTGGGCGTCGACGTGTTGGTGGCGTAGAGCAAGCTCGAGTTGTCATCCACCGATATGGTCTTATTGCTATAGAAATAGGTATAAGCCTGATCCTCAACGGTAATGCCGTGATCAAAGTCGTAGTTGAATTTGACATACTCGAAATCGGTGCGCTTTTTTTCGTTGTTATATTTATCGAAATATTCGCCCGAGGCCGGGTCACGGGAAAGCGAGAAATTCTTCCCGTAGGTCGTGACCTGCTGCCAAGTCTCGCCGAGATTGTTATCGGACTGGAAGAACCGCGTATATTCGAGCGCGGAAAACAGGGTGACACTGCCCTTGGGCCCGAGAGGCTGCTGGATCTTCACCAAGCCGTTCACAGCGAGGCCGCTGGTGGCGGAGAGTTCGCTGTCGGAGCCCCGGTAGTCGAAAATGAACAGCGCCTTGGTGCCGCCGGTTTGGCGAATCTCGCCGGTCTGCAGCGCCACCGATCCCTCGAAGGTCTGCCAGGTGCCGTAGGTCCCCTTGAGGTCGACGTTGGCGACGTCGCTGAGCGTCGGCGAGAACAGGTGGATGGCGCCGCCGTAGTTGGCCTGGCCAAGATCGCCCGCCGCGCCCGGGCCGCGGTCGACAACCGCCGAGCCGATGTTCGAGGTCGGGAAATAGTCCGCCGGGTGGTGAGTCGGATCGTTGGTGTCGCCGATGGCCAGACCGTCATAGGAAAGATTGTACTGGCCGTCCTGAAAGCCGCGCAGCGTGGTCTTATTGGTGTCGCCGATCGAGCCCCCGTTCGACGAGATGCCCCCGATGCTGGGAGCGATCAACAGCACCGTTGTATAGTCCCCGTTTTCGGGAGTGAATTTCTCGATGAATCCGTGACTGACGATCGACTGCGGCTGGGTCTCGTCGAGAGACGCCTTGGTCGGCGCGGCCGCGGCGGCTTGGTTACGTTCAGCGGTAACGATCAGGCCCTCGACGCTGGTGCCTTCGCTGCCGCTGCCGGCGACCGTGCCAGCGGCCTCGCCATTCGCGTCGGCGGCCTGCGCCTGCGCCGCCAGAAACGCCAAGGCGCTGACGCCGGCGACGAGTGCAAGGCGCGCGGGCTTGATCGCGGCAAAGCCGCTGGTGAGTGCAATTTTCATGAGTCCCTCGGGGTGCGCGATCCACCTCACGGGTGGAATCATCATTTCACGAGGCGCCTTTTGGCAAATCTATGTGACACTGCCGCCAAACATTTGCGACGGATTTGTGAAGTTTCGACTCGGGTCGAAATGGGGCGAATCCATATCCGCGTGAAGGGAGGGTCGATCGATCGGACGCATGACGGCAAGCGACCAAACCCATGAAACCCTGATGAAAACGGTTGCGTTCTGGATGCAGCGATGGTCGCTTGCGCCGGACGGGCCGGCTTTCATGACACAGTTCCGCAGCTGCCTGGCGCCCGTGCGCCTGAGTGGCCAGCCCGCCATGCTGAAAATCGCCGGCCACAGCGATGAGCGCGAGGGTGCGGCCGTGATGGCGTGGTGGTCAGGGGTCGGCGCGGCGCGGGTCTTGAACATTGAGGGTGAGGCGCTGTTGCTTGAACGGGCGGTGGGGTCGCCCACCTTGGCGGGTCGCGTACGCGCGGGCTTCGACGACGAGGCCACCGTGACGCTTTGCGAAGTCGCCGGACGATTGCATGGGCCAAGAGGCGATCCGCCGCCGCTGAAGCCCCTGACCCGGTGGTTCCAGGCCTTGGAGCCAGTGGCGCGGGCGCGCGGCGGGATTTTCTCAACGGCCCACGCCACGGCGCGCGCCCTGCTTGCGGATCCCCATGATACGACCGTGCTGCACGGCGACCTTCACCACGAAAATGTTCTGAATTTTGGCGACGCGGGCTGGCTGGCGATCGATCCCAAGGGACTGCTGGGCGAGCGCGGGTACGACTTCGCCAATCTGTTCTGCAATCCCTGGCCCGAGGCGATGGCGCCCGGAACCCTCGAACGACGCCTGCCCATCGTCGCGCGCGTGGCGGCCTTGGAGCCAGATCGGCTCTTGCGCTGGATACTGGCCTACGCCGGCCTTTCCGCGTCCTGGACCCTTCAGAGCGGCGAGGATCCCTGGCGCGCTCTGCAGATCGCTGAAAAGGCCGCGGGATTGCTTGGAATCTAGGCCGCCAAGGCGGTCAATCCACTGCGTATCAGAACAAGGGATTGGCCGGCGACCATCCCTTTCCAATCATCGCTATCGCCATAGAACGCGTCGCGGATTGTCGCCTTGATCGGCTCGGCCTCGGGCGAGGCCGGATCGCCGTAGCTGTGTAGCCAGGCGTCGGCCCTCAGCGCGGCCAATACTTCGAGGGTGGGCTTGGTGCCAACTTCCAGCGCGACGCCCGTCACCTCGGCATGGGGGATGCTGCGCGGCGCCGCCTCCAGGCCATCGCCGGTGATGTCCGCCGAAGTCGAGGTGCCGGCGGATGGACAGGTGATCGCCGCCCCGTACCACGACCGCGCCCGATCATAGCCGGCGCTGCCCGGCGCGTCGGTCACGATCCGCTCGCCATACCCCCACGGTCCAAGGCCCGTATGGAAGTCGATGATCCCAACCCTGGCCGCCTGACCAAGATACTCCCGGAAGATGTCGGTCTGTGTCCGACGCGACCATGTCGGGGCGAAACCACCGAAGAACACACCCTTGTCGTGGCGATACTGTCCGCCGCTGACCGCCTGCTGCAGCGCGGGCATGCCGTGACTGGCCATGAAGGCGCCGATTACCCCCATGCTGGCCGACTGGGACTGTGGACTCCAATCGCTGGGAACCAGGGCGTCCGCCAATTGGTCGTAATCGTTATTCGCGGGCAGGGGCGCGCCGAAATCCACCCAGTTTCGGTTGAGATCGACATTCTCGTGGGTGACCCGCCTCAGCCACGAGAACCCATAGGGATTGATGGCGTGGATCAGGAGCACCGCGACGTCGGCGCCGAGGGTCGCGGCCTCGCCGCGACGCAGCCAGTCCACCTGCGCGCCCGAACCGCAGAACCCCTCCACGCCATGGGTGCCGGAGATCATGACCAGGACCCGCGACGCGGCGCGCGGTCCGATCCAGGCGACATCGGTATACAGGGTTTCGCCCCGTCGGCCGGCCTCAGGGTGGCGGACCGACTGGAGGCTGGCCCCCGCCGCCTTGGCGGCGTCGAGGAACTTCGCGCGGGCTTCGACATAGTCGACGCTGAAACTCTCGGCGCTATTCATGGGGGGGACCCTTGTTCATCGGACTGTGTTGCGGTTGACCACGGAATGGGCGGTTTCGCGCATGGTCAAGGCGGCGATCAGGCCCACGAGGGTGGCGACGAGGGTGTACCAGGCGATCGAGCGCGGATCGCCCGTGACATGGTTGATCCACAGGACGATTGGCTGCGTCGTCCCCCCAAACACGGCCACCGCGCCCGCGTAGACGCCGCCCATGCCCAGGACGCGAACCTCTTTTCTGAGCGACTCACTGAAGGCGACATAGAGCGACGCCGTGCTGAGCGCGCTGAAAAAGGTCATGATCGCCGTACCGGCGAGGAGCGACAGAGCGTCGTGTTCCCGGACGATCCAGTCGAACACGGGCCAGGTCACCAGGAGGAAGACCAGCCTCGGCCAGATCAACAGAGCGCGGCGACCGAACCGGTCAGACATCACCCCGCCGATCAGGCCGCCGATCAGGCCGCCAACGCCGCTCACGAAGGTCGCGGCCAGGGCCACGCTGGCGTCCATGTGCAGCGTCGTGCGCGCGTAGGTGGTCAGGTACTGAAATACATAGGTCGAGATCGTCGTCGCGGCGATCAGGCCAAGACCTTGCAGCAGCACCGGCAGGGCGTGCAGCAGCGTCGCCCCGTCGGGATGTACGTCCAGTCGTGGTTCGGGCCGGTGCAGGGTCTCGGGGATCTGCCGTCGCAGGATCAGCCCAAAGGGCAGCACCGCCGCGCCGACCAGGAACGCCGCGCGCCAACCCCAGGCTTGAACGCCGGCCTCGCCAATGGTGCGGGCCAGGATCACCCCGACAAGGCCGCCGACGATGTAGGCCATGTTCTGGCTGGCGCCTTGCCAGGACCCGAAGAACCCCCGTCTGGCCGGCGGCGCGGCCTCGACCAGAAACGCGGTCGTCGGGCCCATTTCGCCGCCGATGGCGAACCCTTGCAGCAGGCGCCAGAACAGGACGAGCGTCGGCGCGGCGAGCCCGATTTGCGCCGTCGTGGGGGTGAACGCCAAGCCCAGGATCGTCACACCCATAAGGGCGAAGCTGAACAACATCGCCGGGCGACGGCCGCGACGGTCGGCCCAGCGGCCAATGACGATCGCACCCAAAGGCCGTGTGGCGAATCCCGCGCCATAGGTCGCAAGGGTCAGCATCAGGCTGGCGAAGGCCGAGGCGTTCGGAAAAAAGGCGTTGGCCAACTGCGGCGCGAACGCGGCGTAGATGGTGAAATCATAGAACTCCAGAGCGTTGCCGGCCACGGCCGCCGCGACCTGGCGCGCGGGAATTGGCGGATGCTCCTCAGTGGCCGCCAAACTGGCGGCGGCGGTCACGGTGTCCATGTTTGAGCACTCCCCCGCATCAATGGCCAGGCGCGATCCGGCACAGGCGCTGAAACAGGGTGGCCGGCGGCGTCATGAACACAGGCCATGACAAGGCGGCGATCACCGCGCTCAGAAGGCTCGACAACAGCCGCGCCGGCGTGAACCAGGTCGTCAAGGTGAGGATCGCCGGCTGACTGCTCGTCTGAGTCGTGTCCTGCCCTGTGGCGATAAGCACGACCGCATAGACAAAAGCGGACCCAATGAGGTTGACCGCCAGGCCGAGCACGAAGGCGACGATATAGACTGCGGTAATCGGCGCGACCCGCCCGCGCGTGAGACGCCATGAAGCCGCAAGGCTTATCTTGCCCGTCGTGAAGGTCCGCGCCGGCGCCAGCGACAGGCGAACCGAGACATAGGCGCACACACCCACCATCATGGCCATGAAGATCGGCGCGAGCGCCACCGCTGCTTGGCGGTCCGCCGCCGCCACCGGCGCCAGGGCCAGGATCGACACTAGCGCGGAGGCGAGAAAAGCTACGAGAACGACGGCGTAGGACAAAATCGCCAAGCCCAGCTGTCGAAGTTCGTCGCCGCCAAGACGCACGAACCCGCGTCGTCCCTCTTCAGGCCGAAAGACCGCGCGCAGCATTGAGGCGCCCACCACCGCGGTCGACACCATCCCGATCGCCAGCAGCATGAGGTAGGCGACAAATCCCGCCTTGAGCGTTGTCACGAGCTTGGCCGGATCGACGTTCATTTCGGCCGGTGTGGTCGGCAGAGCGGCGAGCACCGGCGCGACATACCGCGCGGTGGTGGCGTCGATCGCATTGATCAGTACGAACGCGACGGCGGTCCAGGCGAGGAGTGCGATCGGATGCTCGCGGACCACTCTGAACCCGGTCAGCGCGCACTCCAATATTGAAAATTCCGGCAATGTGTTCCCCAGGCGACGGCGCGACGCCAAGGTTATCGGTTGAGGCGCCATCTGGAAAGGCGTCGGGTCTCGCTGTGCGCAGGGGCGAGCCTTCGCGCGGCTTGCGCCGGGCCGGTCCATCGTTGAAAGTGATGATCGCCGTCTCTCGGAGTGAAGGATCCTGTCCGCGCAGCACGATTTCGACAAGGACGAGCCGGTTCTGGTCGGCGCCCATGAGCCCGCGGCGCCGGCACAGAAGCGCCGTCCCAAGGACGCGATCTTTCCGGGCTTGCCCGCCAAGGCCTATAACGATCTCGTGCTGAGCGGACGAGGCCTCTTCGGCCCCTGGGTTATCCTCTCCGACCCGGCCGGCGTGCGCCGTGTGTTGGTGGAAAACGCAGCCAACTACCCGAAGACGGACTTTGACCTTCGGTTCTTCTCCGCCCTGTTCGGCGGCGGCCTGTTGGGATCGGGCGGCGAGGTATGGCGGCGCCACCGGCGAATCATGGCTCCGGCGTTCGATCCACGCAGCGTGGCCGCCTACGGCCCCGCAATGGAGCGGGCGACGGCGGAATTCCTCACGCAATGGAAAGCCCTTGGTGATGGCGCGACGGTCGACATGGCCGAGGAGATGCGCCGGCTGACGCTGCGTGTGATTACGGGCGCCGTGTTCTCGGTGGATTCCGACGAAATCATGGACCTCGTGTCGGGCGCCCTTTCGCGCGGTTTGCATCACGCCGCTCGGGCGAACGTGCTCGATCTCATCCCTGGCCTGAGCGAGTTGCGCATGCGCGCGCGTGAAAAGAGGCTTGCGCGGGAATCGACCCCCCTGGATCAGGCCGTGGCCAAGCTGATCGCCGATCGCGAAGCCAACCTGGCGAACGCGCCGCCAGATCTCCTGACCCGCCTGGTGCAGGCGCGCGACGATGGCGGAGGCGCCGGCCTTACCGCCAAGGAAATCCGCGACGAGATCGTCACCATATTCATGGCCGGCCACGAGACCACCGCCGGCGCCCTCTCCTGGACCTGGTACCTCCTGGCTCAGAGACCGGACGCCGCGGCGCGCATGCATGCGGAACTGGACACCATGCTGACCGGCAAAACCCCCGCCTACGGCGATCTTTCCCGGCTGACCTTCACGCGTCAGATCATTGAGGAGAGCCTGCGTCTCTATCCAACCGCGCCTGGCCTCTCGACTCGCCGGGCGCTGGCCAAGGATGTGGTGAGCGGACGCGAAATTCCGAAAGGCGCCCGAGTTCACATGTTTCCTTGGGTCCTCCACCGACACCGCCAGCTATGGCAAAATCCCGAAGCGTTCGATCCAACAAGGTTCAGCGCTGACCGCTCAACCGACCGGCCAAGGTTCGCTTACCTGCCCTTCGGGGCGGGCCCTCGCGTCTGCATCGGACAGGTATTGGCGCTCAACGAGGTCATTCTGATCCTGGCTTCGCTGGCCCAACATTTCGAGCCGCGGCTGGCGTCGGACGCCAAGGTCGTCGCCAAGGCGAACATCACCCTGCAATTCGGCGAAGGGCTGCGCATGACGCTCAACCGCCGCGCTAGCCACCCATCGCCGCAAGGGACAAATCCATGAGCCACCTGCAAACCATCCTCGACGCCGCGGTCGCGGCCGGGCGCGCACCGGGATTTTCCGTCGCCGTCATGGATCGGAAGGGCGAGCGGCAAACCGCGGCCGCCGGGCGTCGCGGCGGCGGCGACGCGCCGGCGGTGACTCTCGACACCCTGTTCTGGATCGCATCCTGCACAAAGGCGGTCACAAGTTTTGCGGCGATGCAGCTGGTGGAGCGTGGCCAGATCGAACTGGACGCTCCCGTTGGAGCGCATCTGCCCATGCTCGCCGCGCCGCGGCTTTTGACCGGATTTGACACCTCCGGGGCGCCGATCACGGCGCCGGCGAAGGGCCAGATCACGTTGCGCCACCTGCTGACCCACACTTCGGGGCTGGCCTACGATTTCGCCAGCGAAAGCCTGACCCGCTATCTCAACGCGACAGGCGGGAGCCTGATGGGCGTCGACAATCCGGATATTCCTCTGTTGTTCGAACCCGGCGAGGCTTGGCACTACGGTATCGGCATCGATTGGGCTGGACGTCTGATCGAAGCGGTCAGCGGCCAGAGCCTGGACGCCTATTTCGCCGAGCACATCTTCGCGCCGCTCGGCATGGACGATACGACGTTCTTTCTGGACCCTGAGCAGACCTCGCGAAAAGCGGGCGTTTGTCAGAAGCTTGGGGACGGTGACTTCATCCCCATCGACTTTGGCACGCCCGCCGAGCGTCATTTTATGATGGGTGGCGGGGGCCTCTATTCGACGCCCTCGGACTACCTGAAGTTCCTCAACGCAATCGCGCGAAATGGCGCGCCTTTGCTGAAACCCGACACATTCGCCCTGCTCATGAGCAATCAGACGGGCGCGCTGAATGTTGGCGACGTGACAAGCGTACAGCCGATGCTCTCGCACGACTTCGCGGCGCTGCCCGGATTGCGCAAGGGCTGGGGTTTGGCGGGCCTGCTCAACCTGGACGCCGCGCCGGGAGCCCGATCGGCCGGCTCGATGGCGTGGGCCGGCCTTGCCAACTGCTATTATTGGGCGGATCCGGCCACGGGAGTGGCTGGCGTCGTCTGCGCGCAGATCTTGCCGTTCGGCGATCCGGGCGTGCTCGAAACCTTCGCCGAAGTTGAGCGCGCGACCTACGCCTAGAGGGTGTCGTTCCGAGCATCGGCCTCCCCGTTCCGGAACGCGCGTTCGTCACCCCCCGAATTTCAACTCGCCCAGATCGCCGTTCGAGGGTCGGATTCCGGTGGGGGCGTGTCCGTTTCGATGAGCACGACGTCGCGTCTCGTGCACGCCAGGGCGAGCGCCACCCACAGGCGGGCGATTCGCGCGCCCAAGACCCCTGCCGTTTCCATCAACGCGCTTTTTTGGGACCGCTTGCCAAGAGTCACCCCGGTGTAGTCATACAGGGTAAAATGGAAGGATCGGGCATGTCGGCGATCAAAACGCGCACAATCTCGGCCAACGGCCTGTCCTTCGAGTTCGACGAAGCCGGCGAGGGCGAAGATATTGCACTTTGCCTGCATGGGTTTCCCGAGTGCCGCCATTCCTGGCGCCACCAGCTACCGACGTTGGCGGACCTCGGGTGGCGGGCCGTGGCGCCGGACCTGCGCGGCTATGGCCGATCCAGCCGACCCGCACGGACCGCAGATTACAAGATTGACCACCTGATCGAGGATGTGGCCGGTCTGTTCGACGCCTTGGGCGCTCGCCGGCGCCTGCTGATCGGACACGACTGGGGCGCGGGGATCGCCTGGGCCTTCGCGATAGAGCGGCGACAACCCCTGGACGGCCTGGTCGCCATGAACGTCCCACACCCGGCGGTTCTGGCGCGGGTCATGCGGGCTTCGTGGCGGCAGCCGCTGCGATCCTGGTACATGGCGTTCTTTCAGCTGCCGGGGCTGCCTGAGCGCATGCTCACTGCCAACAAGGCGCGGGCCGTGGCCGACATGTTCAGCAATATGGCCGTGGACAAGTCCCGGTTTCCGGCCGAGGTGACCGACGTCTACCGGCGCAACGCCCTGATCCCCGGGGCGATGACCGCAATGATCAACTATTATCGCGCCAACACCGATCTGCTGGGCCGATGGGGCGCCCAACCGCCTGTGATCGAGACGCCGACCCTGATGATCTGGGGCGAGGAGGACACCGCCCTCTCGATCGAGAACACGGACGGTTACGAAACGCTGGTCGCCGATTTCACCCTGAACCGGCTGCCTGGGGTGTCGCACTGGGTGCAGCAAGAGGCGCCAGAGCGCGTAAACGCGTTGTTGGCGCAATGGATTGGGGCCCGACTCTGAGGCCAAGATCCGTCGCGACAGGGGCCAGAGGCGCGCCGGCCATTCCAATTCTCGCGGCATGGGACTAAGTGGCCGCCGATGACTTCCGCCACCGCGCACGCCGGCGCTCCCGCCCTGCCTCCCGCCGCCGCGCGCCGCCGTTTCGGCGGGTTGATGCTCGGCTCGATCGGGGTCGTGTTCGGCGACATCGGCACCAGCCCCATCTACGGCTTCCAGACAGCGATCAGCCAGGCCGGCAAGGGCCACGTCGGCCAGCCGGAGGTCCTTGGGATTGTCTCGCTCACGCTCTGGGCGCTGCTGATTGTCGTTACGATCAAGTACGTGATGTTCATGATGCGGGCCGACAACAAGGGCGAGGGCGGCATCCTGTCGCTCATGGCTCTGGCTCAATCCGCCGTGGGCGGTCGGACGCGCATCATCCTGACATTGGGCATGATTGGCGTGGCGATGTTCTACGGCGACGCCCTGATCACGCCCGCCATCTCGGTCATGTCCGCCGTCGAAGGCCTGCAGACCGTTCCCAGCCTGGCCAACGCCATTACGCCAAGCGTCGAAATCGCGCTGTCGCTCGTCATCCTGATTGGCCTCTTCATGGTGCAGTCGCGCGGCACGGCCAAGGTCGCCACGTGGTTCGGACCGATCTGCCTGGTCTGGTTCGTCTCGATCGCCATCCTGGGCGCGATGCACATCCCCGATCAATGGGCCGTCCTTTGGGCCATCAACCCGTTGTACGGCATTCGGTTCTTGGCGAGCCACGGTCTCATCGGATTCTTCGTCATGGGGTCGGTGTCCCTGACGATCACGGGCGCCGAAGCCCTTTACGCGGATATGGGACACTTTCAGCGCGACCCCATTCAGGCGGCCTGGAACTTCATCGTCCTGCCCGCCCTGGCGCTCAACTATCTCGGTCAAGGCGCCTTCGCATTGCGCTTCCTGGCGACCCCGGCCGGTCACCTCGCGGGCGCGACGGACCAGCAGTGGTTCTTCCTGATGGTGCCGGAGTTCTGGCGCATTCCCATGGTCGTGTTGGCCAACGCCGCCACAGTGATCGCCAGCCAGGCCGTGATCAGCGGCGCCTATTCCATGTCCAGCGCGGCCATGCAGATGGGCCTGCTGCCCCGCCTGGAAGTGCGCCGCACCTCTGACGATCACGCCGGGCAAATCTATCTGCCGACGATCAACACCGCGCTCATGCTCGGCGTCATCCTCCTGGTGGGCATATTCAAGAACTACAACAACTTGGCCGACGCCTATGGTCTGGCCGTGACCGGCACCATGAGCGTCACGACATTGCTCGCGGCCGTGGTCGCCCGTCGCTTGTGGAAATGGAGCCGCCTGCGCACCGCGCTGGTCGTCATTCCGCTGGTCGCGGTGGATATAACCTTCTTCGGCGCGAACACGCTTAAGCTGCTGTCGGGGGGGTGGGTGCCCTTGGTGATCGCCGGCGCTGTCATGTTGGTGATGGCGACATGGTTGCGCGGCAGCGCCATCATTGTGGCCAAATCGCGCGACGACCGCATACCGATGCCGGATTTCCTGGCCTCCCTAGCGCGCCGACCCCGGCACAAAGTGGCGGGGACCGCGGTCTATCTGACCTCGCACCTCGAACTGGCGCCCAGCGCGCTTTTGCACAACATCAAACACAACGGCGTCCTTCACCAGCACAACGTTCTTGTCGCGGTGGTCACGACCGATGATCCCAGGGTGGCGGACGATAAGCGCGCGACGGTCACCCGCCTCAACGACGATTTCATGACGATCTCTCTCGCCTACGGCTTCATGGAAACCCCCAACGTGCCGGAGGTGCTGGAGCGTCTCGAAGGCGTCGGTGTCTCTTTCAAGCCGGCCGAGACATCCTATTTCCTTGGCCGCCGCACCATCCTGCCCACCCACGAGAAAGGCGCTGGCCGGCTGCAGGACCTGCTGTTCATCGCGCTAAATCGCAATTCGGCCGATCCCAGCGACGTCTTCTCCATCCCACCCGGGCGGGTCGTGGAGATGGGTGTTCAGGTCGCGGTCTAGCCGTCCCCGACCCGTCCGTCATCTTCAGGGCGCCTTGGATACGCGCCAAAGCTCCGCGAAGTGCTGGGATGCGACCAAGGTCAACCCTTGGGGCGGCACGAAAGGCCCCGACTGATCGGGCATGTCGGTATTTAGGATCAGGACATAGTCGAAGCGGTCGCGCCAATACGGAGCATAGCTGGCCTCGCCAGGGAAGATGGCCCTGGACAATACGCTGACCGACGCCGCGTCGCCGCCGTTATGTTCGACGTACCGATCCCAGTCGCCGATCACCCGAAGGGGTTGCAGCCCCTTGGCTGCGAAGAGGTTAGGCACGAACGCGCGCCGCAGCGGCACGGCGAGCGCGTCATAGTGACGAAAGGTCGGATCGCCGACTCCGAATATGTATCGCCCGGCCGGCGCGCTCAGCTTCAGCCCGAGAGCCGGATCATGTTGCAATGGCATGACCCGGGCGCCGGCGGGCACTTTCGCCAGAAGCGTTTCCACCTGAACTATGTTGTCTTGCAGCGCGCGCCAGTTCCAGGCGACCCAGGCGGATTGCAGGCTCGACAGCGCCAGGGTGGCGGCGCCGAGCTCAATGACCGCGCGCCTGGGCAATCCGTCGCGCAACCGCAACGCGGCAAGCACACAAAGCAGGGCCATGATCGGAAAGCGCCGGTCCACCCAACTCGCTCCGGACGCGTGGCTGGGTGACAGAATCGCCGCCGCGACCAAGCCCGCGGTGGCCAACATCAACCCGGCGTGCGCCCAGAGGGCGCGGATATGATTGAGCCATATGAAGAGCATGATCAACGCGGTGGCGACCACAAGTTCCTGCGCGACATTGTAGCTGGCCAGCACCGATAGAAGCGTCGCCAGCTTGCCCGGCATGATGTTGTATTGAATGGACCCAAGCCCAATCCCTGGCGCCATCTGGGCGCCTGGAAGCGTATGCGGATGCGCCGCGACAGCCAGAAGCGGCAGTATGCAGAACGCCGCCTCCCTCGCGCCCTTGCCGAGACGGCGCGCGACAATTCGGACGCTCCAGGGCGCGAACGACCCCGGCCCAACCCCGAGCCCCGCCAACAGGACCGAATAGAAGAACAAGCCGAAAAGATGGTCCGTCGCCAGGACCAAACCCATCGGCAAACGGACGAGGCGCCACCAGTAGCCCGCCCTGGGCCAATGGATTGGGTCCATGGCCGCGAACACGAGCGCCAAGCCGATGCCGATCTGAAAGTTGAGAAATCCCATCAACAGGGTGGTCGACCAGGCCGCCAGAGGAAACAGGGCCTGCCAGGGAGAAAGTCTGCGGTACAGCGCCAGATTCAGGCCCAGGACGCCGATCGGCGCGATGATCGCGGCCGACACCGCCGCGGTCCGACCCAGGGTGAACGCGGTGAACCACGGAGAGAGCAATGCGACGGCCCGGTCGACGCCGATGTTGGTGACCGCGTTGGACCAGTCGACGCGATAGTATCTGGCCATGATGGGATCCCGGCCACCATCGCCAATGAGCCAGAACCGCGCCAGGTGATTGGGCAGGTCGGTCATGGGAGGAATGTCGACGAAGAGAAAGGGGACCAGCAGCGTGGCGAAACTGACGGCGATGAGCGCGGCGAGCCTATGCTGGGTGAACTGGCGGCGCTTGTCGGAGAGCAAGGAAACGGCTTTCAAGGTCAGTCCGGAGCGTCTAGCTCCTAGGCGACTATGGGTTTGGCGTGGGCGTCCAACGTGGACGGCGAACCTTCAACGCGGTTCCGAGCCCGGAGCGCATAGTCGGGTTTTCTCACAAGGGAAAGACGCCGAGCGTGCGCGAACGCCGCAAGTCTTGGATGTCTTTCCGCGGACCGACATCGCGACCAAGCCGACCGTGGCTGGCGGCGGCGAGCCGTCGGTGGTTTACGTCGCCTCTCTCAACAGCGGTGTCGGGGCCGACCTCATTCGCGGCGCGCGCGATCCGCCGCGCTAGGCCGGCGGATCGGTGAACAGGTCTGGCCGACGCGCTCTCAAGGATTGCACGAGGGTGAGCAGCTTCAGATCCGCGATCAGGCCGGCGTCCGCCTGTGACGCCAACGATCTGAGATCTCGCTCCAGGACGGTGATATTTTCGTGCTCGTCGGCCAACCCGCCCCCGCCGGACACCCGATCGGCCGGCGCATAGGACGCGAGGAACAGCGTCACCCGTTCGCTGGAAACGCCCGGACTGGGCCAAACTCGCCCGACCGGTTCGAGCTCGCCGATGCGCAGGCCCATTTCCTCAAGCGCCTCGCGCCGCGCGGTCGCGTCGGCGTCCTCGCCGTCGATCATGCCGGCGCACGCCTCTTCGACCTCCGCGAGCGCGGGAGCGCGGAACAGGCGGACGAACATCGCCGTCCGCGCCGCTGGATCGTAAGGCAGAACGGCGACGGCTTCCCCGTGACTCTCGACTTCGCGCACCGCGATGGAGCCATCGGGATAAAGAAGCCGGAGGCGCTCAACTCGCAGGTATCCAGCGTAGACTTGGCGGCGTTCGATGAGTTCGGGCGACATGCCCCTGGTCATACAACGGCGCTGCCGCGTTCACACCCCTCCCGCGGGACGCCGGATCGCCAGGCGAGACCACCCACGATCATCGCCCCCGGCCACGCCATCCCCGAGGCGAGGCCAGGCGACTGATCAGGCTGTCGGCGCAGCTGAAGCGGAACGCCGCTTCGCTCGCACGGGGGCCTTGCCCCCTTTGCCCAGACCCATCGACTTAGCGAGCTCGGAACGCGCCGCGGCGTAGTTGGGCGCGACCATCGGGTAATCCTTGGCAAGGCCCCATTTGGCGCGGTAGTCGTCGGGGCTCAGATCGTACTTCGTGCGAAGGTGGCGCTTGAGCGATTTGAAGTGCTTGCCGTCTTCAAGACAGATAAGATAGTCGGGCGTGATCGAGCGTCGAACCGGCACGGCAGGCTCTTTCTTCACCACGGGCTCAGGTATCGTCGCCGACACGCCCAATAGCGCGCGATGCACAGATTGAATCAGGCCCGGCAAGTCCGCCGTTCCAGTTTGGTTATTAGAGACAAACGCGGCGACAATCGTCGCTGTTTGCTCAAGGGTAGATGGCTCGGAATTTTCGTCCATGGTGGTCCTCAGGTTGCCGTCCCAGTCAACTAGACTAAATTCCGGACAAAGGACAAGAGAACGACCAAAAAAGTTGTCTTTCGGGGATGCGTCTCGGATTGAAGAGTTTACCCTATCGCCGATACCGGCAAACCTGGACGGCGCGTTGCAGCAGCGCTTAAGTTGAGAGAACCATGGCCGACGATAAAGCTCATTTCTACGAACCCGGTCACGGTCACGGGCTGAAGCACGATCCATTCAACGCGATTGTGGGGCCAAGACCGATCGGTTGGATTTCAACCGTGAGTCCTACTGGAGTCTCGAATCTGGCGCCTTACAGTTTTTTCAATGCGTTCAACTACACACCTCCGATCATCGGTTTTTCAACGATTGGCTGGAAGGATTCGATCGACAATATTAAGGCGACCGGCGTGTTCGCCTGGAGTTTGGCGACCCGCGGTCTGGCCGAGCAGATGAACCTCACCTGCAGCCCGGCGCCGCCGGAAATCGACGAGTTTCAGGTCGCCGGATTGACCCCGGCGCCCTGCCGCAAGATCAGCGCGCCGAGAGTGCTGGAGAGCCCGGTCAATTTCGAGTGCCGTGTCACCCAGATCGTCCAACTGAAGACCGCCGAGGACGTGCTCGTCGAGACCTGGCTGACGCTTGGCGAAGTCGTTGGCGTGCACATCGACCCCAAGCTGATTCATGACGGGATCTACGATACCGCCGCCGCGCGCCCGATCCTGCGAGCCGGGCGGATGGGCGACTACTTCGAGATCACCCCCGACACAGCTTTCGAGATGCGGCGGCCGGGCTGGCCCGTCGCCTGAAGAGGCGGCACGGGACGCGATTTGGGCGTCTCACATCTTGCGGCGAATGTCTCGCCACGCGTCCTCAAGCGCCTGTCGCTGGTCGGGATGGGCCACGGCGATCAAAGCCTCCGCCCGTTCATCAAGCGACGTGCCCCTGAGATCGGCCACGCCGAATTCGGTCACCACCAGATCGGTGTCGTCCCGCGGGATCGATACCGTCCGCGCATCGTCGCTCGACTGGATG
>Ga0075029_100000075_pt1 | contig 42977 bp, 45 predicted proteins | sample LitLauG_LLR_2013_FD_71391 | JGI IMG/M metagenome (GOLD analysis project Ga0075029, IMG submission 71391) | Freshwater sediment microbial communities from North America - Little Laurel Run_MetaG_LLR_2013 | ecosystem: Environmental > Aquatic > Freshwater > Creek > Sediment | place: USA... | reverse complement strand
CTCAGGGCGTGACGATCTTCCGGACCGCCGAGAATGAGCATGTCGTCTCCGTCGAGCGGCTCGACGGAGCGGCCGACCAGACCAATGACGCGGACGGCGCCTCGGATGGCGAACCGTCCGGCGAAGAGGGCAATCAATGACGCGTGTCGGCCTGTATCCAGGGACCTTTGATCCCATCCACAACGGTCATCTGGACCTGATCCGGCGGGCCGTGAAGCTGGTCGATCGCCTGGTCATCGGCGTCGCGATCAACAGCGGCAAAGGCCCGATGTTCACGCTGGAAGAGCGGGTCGATATCCTGAAGATCGAGACCGCGCCGCTGGTGCAGGACGCCGAGATTCTGGTTCACCCGTATTCAAGCCTAACCGTTCAGGCGGCGCGCGAGGTCGGAGCGAATATCATCGTTCGCGGGCTGCGCGCGGTGGCCGATTATGAATTCGAATTCCAGATCACGGCCATGAACCAGCAGCTCGACCGCGGCATTGAAACCGTCTTCCTGATGGCCGACCCGCGGCATCAGGCGACCGCCTCGCGGCTGGTCAAGGAGATCGCCGCCATGGGAGGCGACGTGTCGCCGTTCGTCTCTCCAGCCGTGCGTCAGAGGCTCATGGACAAGGTGTCGCGGTCCTGACGCGCGAGACGGCCCCGATCGCGAAAACCTGCGCAGCCGCCGCCGCCTTGGCTCTTGCCGTGACGGCCATGCCGGCCGTCGGAGTCGCAGCCAAGATCACGGCCGCCCCCGCGCCGTCTCCAGTCGCGGCGGACTGGCGCACGCCCGATCCGAACAACGTGCTTGTCATCGACACCAGCCAAGGTCGCGTGATCGCCGAATTGTCGCCTGCGACCGCGCCACAGGCGGTCGACCGCGTGCGCACCTTGGCTCGCCAAGGGTTCTACGATGGCCGCAAATTCTTCCGCGTCATCGACGGGTTCATGGATCAAACGGGCGATCCCAAGGAAGACGGCACCGGCGGATCGCCGTTGCCGGACCTTCCGGCGGAGTTCACCCTGCGGCTTGGAGCCGACGCCCCGTTCGCGATCGCCACCAAGGTAGGCGACCTGGACGCTGGGCTGCTTGGGGTGATGCCGATCGTAAGCCAACCCATCGCTCAGGGCGCTCTGACCGCCGACGGCAAGGTCAAGGCCTATGTCACCTACTGTTCGGGGGTTCTGGGCATGGCGCGCGCGGAGTCTCCCGACAGCGCCAACAGCCAATTTTACATGATGCGCGGCGACACGCCGAATCTCGATGGCAAGTACACGGCCTTCGGTCGTGTGATCGTCGGCATGGATGTCGTACGGTTGATCAAGGCTGGCGAGCCTCCGCCGCCGCCGATGGACACCATGGTCAAGGTTCAGATACTGGCCGACATGCCTATCGCCAGCCGCCCAAAGGTGCGCGTTATCGATACTCAGGGCCCTTGGTTCAAGGCCCAGATCGAGCGTGTCCGCGCGGACAAGGTGATCGATTTTTCCGTGTGCGACCTCGACCTTCCCGCCGAAGCAAAGTGAGACAAAACCAATGGCCGACCCCACCCTCATCATGACCCTCGCCACCGGACCGGTGACGATCCGATTGCGCCCAGACCTCGCGCCGGGTCATGTCGAGCGTATTTCCGAGTTGGCGGAGGAAGGCTTTTACGACGGTGTCGTCTTCCACCGCGTGATCGACGGATTCATGGCCCAGGGCGGCGATCCCACAGGGACGGGCGGCGGCGGCTCCAAAAAACCCAACCTCAAGGCGGAGTTTTCGGCTGAACCGCACCGGCGCGGCGTCTGTTCCATGGCCCGCACCTCGGCGCCCCATTCGGCCAACAGCCAGTTCTTCATCTGTCTGGCGGACGCGACCTTTCTGGACAATCAATACACGGTCTGGGGCGAGGTGATCGATGGGATGGATCATGTCGACGCCCTTCCCAAGGGCGAGCCGCCGCGCGCGCCCGGCAAGATCGTCTCGATGCGGCTTGCCGCGGGCTAAGCAGGGCGGCGGCTCGACTCCCCGGTCCGTTTTCCGGCGGGCGTTCGAGGAAGCCCGTCAAACCCCCTCGATCTGACGTTGGGAAAATGATCTAGATCGCCCAACAATATCGCCCGTTGGAGGAAACCGATGCTCGACCCGCAATTCCAGGCCTTTTTCGAGGCCCAGGCCGCCGCGGCCGATCCGAACGCCCCTGCCCTTGAGTCTCTGCCCGTCGAGATCGTCCGTGAATGGTATCGCGGCGAGCGCGGCGCCCAGAACCAGAAGACCTCGCCCGCCGATGTCGGCGTGACGGACCTGAAGATCGCGGGGCCGCACGGAGACATCCCCGCTCGCCTTTACACGCCCAAGGGCGCCCAGACGCCTGGACCCTGCCTCGTCTACTTCCATGGCGGCGGATGGGTCATCGGCGATCTGGTCACACACGACGCGCATTGCCGACGCATGGCCGACTACGCGGGAATTCGCGTCCTGGCGGTCGACTATCGACTGGCCCCGGAACACCCCTTCCCCGCGCCCTATGACGATTGCCTCGCCGCGACGAAATGGGCGTTCGATCACGGCGCGACCGTCGGCATCGATCCGAACCGGATTGGCGTCGGCGGCTGTTCGGCCGGCGGCAATCTCGCCGCCTCCGTTTCGATCGATCTGCGCGGCGACGCCGCCCGCAAGCTCAAGCTGCAGCTGCTGCTTTACCCGGCGCTGACGCCAGCCGAGCCGACAGCTTCGCGCAAGGAACTGGATGGCCCGGTGCTCACCATCAGCGTCATGCGCTGGTTCGAGGAAACGCTCGGCGCCGAGGGGCACCCGGAGTATCTGCGCGCGGCGCCCGCGCAGGTCGAAGACCTGAGCGGTCTTCCCCAGGCATTGGTCGTGACCGCCGGTTTCGACATGTTGCGCGACGAGGGCCGAGACTTCGCCGACCGGCTCAAGAAGGCGGGCGTCGCCACGGACTACAGGCACTATCCCAGTCTGGCGCACGACTTCTACACCCAGGGCGACATCTCACCGGCGGTGATCGACGCCGCCAAGGAAACGGCCGCCGCGGTCAAGGCGGCGCTCTGACATCTGACCGTTCCGGGCAGACGGCGGCCGGGCTAGCGACTAAGAAGCCGGCCACCATGCAGCTCAGCGACTTCGATTTCGATCTCCCGGCCGAACGGATCGCCCTGCGTCCGGCCTCGCCCCGCGATGCGGCGCGACTTTTGGTGGTCGCGCCGACAGGCGAAATCACCGACCGTAGCGTGCGTGACCTGCCCGAGTTGCTGCGCGCCGGCGATGCGCTTGTATTCAACGACACCCGTGTCATTCCCGCCCGACTGTTTGGCAGACGTGAACGTGACGCCACGTCGGTTGCGGTCGAGGCGACGCTCCACAGACGCCTCGCGCCTGACAGCTGGAGCGCATTCATGCGTCCCGGCAAGCGTCTGCGCGTCGGCGATCGCGTTGGCTTTGGCGTCCAGGAAGATCGCGCCTGCGCCCTATCAACCCTCTGGGCTGAAATCGCGGCCAAGGGCGGGGGCGGCGAGGTCGAACTGCGGTTCGAACTTGCCGGCGCCGATCTCGATCGCTTGATCGAGGATCTCGGCGTCATGCCCCTGCCGCCTTACATCGCCGCCCTGCGGGCCGAGGACGAGCGGGATCGGCTGGACTACCAGACCCTCTACGCTCGCGCGCCGGGTTCGGTCGCCGCGCCCACGGCCGGTCTCCACTTCACGACGGACCTCATGGAACGGCTTGTGGCGCGCGGCGTGAGCCGTCATTTCGTGACCTTGCACGTGGGCGCCGGCACCTTTCTGCCGGTCAAGACGGAGACCGTCGCCGAGCACCGCATGCACGCCGAATTCGGCGAGGTTTCCGCAGAGGTGGCGGAGGCGCTGAACGCGACCCGCGCGGCTGGCGGCCGCATCGTCTGTGTTGGCACGACATCGCTGCGTCTTCTCGAGAGCGCGACGGACGAGGCGTGCGTAGTGCGCCCGTTCGCCGGGGATACGGCGATCTTCATCACGCCGGGCTACCGCTTTCGCGCCGCCGACGCGCTGATCTCCAATTTCCACCTGCCGCGCTCGACCCTGTTCATGCTTGTCAGCGCCCTGGCCGGACAGGCGACCATGCGGGCGGCCTATGCTCACGCCATCGCGTCCGGCTACCGGTTCTATTCCTATGGCGACGCCTCGCTCCTGTGGGCCAAGGCCTGATGGCCGCCTTTCCCTTTGACATCGCCGCCCGCGACGGCGCGGCGCGAACCGGGGTGCTGCGCACCGCGCGGGGAGACATTCGCACGCCGGCCTTCATGCCGGTGGGCACCGCCGGCACGGTCAAGGCCCTGACGATGGAACAGGTCGCGCAGACCGGGGCCGACATCATTCTGGGCAATACCGTACACCTCATGCTTCGGCCCGGCGCAGAGCGGGTGCGGACCCTGGGCGGACTGCACCGTTTTTCCAGATGGCCCGGTCCCATGTTGACCGACTCCGGCGGCTTTCAGGTGATGTCGCTGAGCAAGCTCACCAGGATCACCGACGATGCAGCGACGTTCGCCAGCCCGGTCGACGGCTCGCGTCACGTCCTCAGCCCCGAGCGATCGATCGAAATCCAGGCCGACCTGCTAGGGTCCGACATCGTCATGCAGTTGGATGAATGCATCGCCTGGCCGGCCGATGAAGCCCGCGCTGCGGACGCCATGCGGCGGTCGGCGGAATGGGGCGCGCGCGGCAAGCGCGCCTTTGGCGCGCGCGAGGATCAGGCCCTGTTCGGAATCCAGCAGGGCTCCACGTTCGAGCCATTGCGCCGGGAATCCTCGCAGCGGCTGATCGATACCGGCTACGACGGCTACGCCATCGGCGGCTTGGCCGTGGGCGAGGGCCACCAGGCCATGTGCGAGACCCTGGACTACGCCGTCGACCTGCTGCCCGCCGATCGGCCGCGCTATCTGATGGGCGTGGGCAAGCCGATCGACATCGTCGAGGCGGTGTCGCGCGGGGTCGACATGTTCGACTGCGTCCTGCCCACACGCGCCGGCCGCCATGGCCAGGCCTGGACCTGGGCCGGCCCGATCAATCTGAAGACCGCCCGCTTCGCCGAGGATGAAACCCCGCTGGACGCCGACATCGACTGCCCCGCAAGTCGCGACTATTCCAAGGCCTATCTGCATCACCTCGTGAAATCGGGCGAAATTCTCGGCCAGGTGATCCTCTCCTGGCACAATCTGGCGTTCTACCAGCGGTTGATGGGTCGAATGCGCGCGGCAATCCTCGCTGGCCGCTTCGATGCGTTCCGTCGGGAGTTCCACGCGGGACTGACGAGCCCGGTTTGACGCCTACAAGGGCGGATGCGGCCCCTTGGGCTCTTCCCGTATCGGCGGGGGCTCGTGAGCCATGTGCATCGGCGTGGCCGATGGGCCGCAACGCCGAGCCTCGCCCAGTCCCTTCAGGTAGCCGCGGCGGGTGACCCCAGCCATGATGGCTTGCACGATCTGCTGATCATGCCGCTGCGCGCCCGAAAGCGTGCGCACGAACCCGGCGTAAGGGAGCAGACTCTCAGCCAGGCCGTGCGTCACCGCCAGCGCCACCTTGCCGCCTTTCTTCGAGAGACTGGGGCTGAGCGGCGAATTGGGCGCGTCGAAATCCGCACCAAGGGCCTCGTTGAGGTCTGCCACTTCCCGTGAAATCTCCGAGCAACTCATTGGCTGCGGGCGTCGATAGGGGTCGGCGGTGACCTGCAGCAGCAGGGGCGGAATGTTTTCCCTCGTGAGGTTCAGATCGTGAAACGGCGCCGACGCCGCGCTGCCCAGATTGGCGGTTCCGGATCGATCGGGAGTCTGCAGCTGGCCGGACGGACTATCCTGCGGCGACTGCGCCACCGCGGGGGCGGATAGGGCGGCGATGAGGCTCGCCGCGAGGCATTGGCCGGTGACGCCGCGCATGGCCGACAATCTACGCGCGCTGTCCTCGCTCGCCAAGGGCAAGATTGCGGCGATCCAGCCCTTGCGGCGCGCCTGCCCCTACGACTATGTTCCGCGCCCTTCGCCGGGGTTGGCCCCCGCGGGCCGGTAGCTCAGTGGTAGAGCCCTCGACTTTTAATCGAGTGGTCGTGGGTTCGAGTCCCACCCGGCCTACCAATTCCTATCCCCCGAACGTTCGCACCTGACCGAAACGGGCCTGGATCCTGCGCTCGAGCGCATCTCGCACATCACGATAAGCCTGCAGCATCTGCTCGCGTTGACCGTTGACGAGGGTCGGATCCATCGTCGGCCAATATTCGACATCGATCGCGCGGCCGCGCGAAAGCTCAAGGCCCCGGTGATGCGCCTCGGGGGTGAGTGAAATGACCACGTCGAATGAGGTGTCTTCCAGATCGTCAAAGCTCTTGGGGCGATGGCGCGTCATGTCTATGCCCAGCTCGTCCATCGCGGCGACCACGAATGGATCGGGTGTGTCTTCGGACGGCGCGCGGCGGGAGTGAGCGTGCAGGCCGACGCTGTCGACAAACATGGCGTGGCCATAGAGGCGTTTGGCCATGTGCTCGGCCATCGCCGAACGCACACGATTGAAATTGCAGGCGAACAGAACGGCCCCTGGCGTCGGGCCCGATAATGCCGGACCCGAGTCGTTTACCCCCGCCATTGCAACGCGCAGATCAGGGTGAAGAGACGCCGCGCCGTGTCGGAATCGATCTGCACCTTGCCTTCAAGGCGGCGGCGCAACACTTCCGATCCCTCGTTGTGCAGGCCGCGACGACCCATGTCCAAGGCCTCGATCTTTTGCGGCGTCGCGTTGCGGATGGCGTCGTAATAGCTCTCGCAGATCATCCGGTAGTCGCGCATCACCCCGCGCAGCGGCGAGAGCGACAGCAAATGGGTGCGTTTGTAATCCGGCCCGGAAATGTCGAACGCCAGACGATTGTCGACCAGGGCAATGACCAGGTCGAACGGACCCTGGACGGCGCCCTCGGGCATGAAGACATTGTCTTCGATCAGATCGAAGATCGCGATCTGACGTTCCTGCTCCTGGTCGCGCGAGACCGCGGCCAACGACTCATCGTCGAGCCGAACCGATTGCAATCGCGCGTGGGCGCCGGTTGACGTCATGGCCTTGCCTTTAGCGCGATCCGTCCCTCCGCCGGAAGGCGTTACCGCCTTTGCAATCTGGCCAGGCTATACTTCGCTGCGTGGAAAGATTCGATGTTGTGGTCCTGGGCGCCGGCGCCGCTGGCCTGATGTGCGCGATTCAGGCCGGCCGTCGCCGTCGTCGTGTCCTGGTGATCGATCACGCCGCCACGCCGGGCGAGAAGATCCGCATCTCGGGCGGCGGCCGGTGCAACTTCACCAATCTGCACACCGGCCCGAACGCCTTCTTGTCGCGCAACCCCAGATTCGCGATCTCGGCGCTCAGCCGGTACACGCCGGCCGATTTCATCGCCCTGGTCGAACAGCACGGTATCGCCTGGCACGAGAAGAGCCTGGGTCAGCTCTTCTGCGATGACTCGGCCCGCCAGATCGTTGCGATGCTGATCGCCGAAATGCGCGGCGCCGGAGCGGAATTGCGCCTTGGAACATCGGTCACCGCGGTCGAGCCTGGCGCGGGCGGCTTCACCCTGGCCACGACGGGCGAACCGATCGTCTGCGCCTCCCTGGTCGTCGCCACGGGCGGCAAATCGATCCCGAAGATGGGCGCCACCGGCTTTGCCTACGATCTCGCGCGCCAGTTTGGCCTGGGCGTCGTCGAGACCCGTCCCGCTCTGGTGCCCCTCAGGCTGGACCCCACGCAACTCGAGTCGCTGTCCCCTCTGGTAGGCGTCGCCACCCGAGCCCGCGCGCGCCACGGCAAGACAGCGTTCGACGAAGGTCTGCTCTTCACCCATCGCGGGCTTTCCGGTCCGGCGATCCTGCAGATCTCGTCCTATTGGCGCGAAGGCGAGAGCATCGAGATCGACTTCGTCCCCGGCGTCGATGTCTATGACCTCTTGCGTCGAGAGCGCGCCGCAAGAGGACGCCGCGCGCCGCAATCCGCGCTGAGCGCGGTTATGCCTCAACGACTGGCCGACCACATCGTCAGGTCTTTGGGCATTGCCGGAAACCTTGCCGACATGCCCGACGCCGCCCTGCGCCGATTGGCCGAAGCCGCGAACCTCTGGCGGATCAAGCCGGTCGGTTCGGAAGGCTATCGCACTGCCGAGGTCACCCTGGGCGGCGTCGACACCGCCGATCTCAATTCCCGCGACATGTCGGCCAAGGCCGTGCCGAGCCTCTACTTCATCGGTGAAGCGGTCGATGTCACAGGGTGGCTCGGCGGCTATAATTTTCAGTGGGCCTGGTCGAGCGGCTGGTGCGCCGGCCAGGCGGCCTGAACGACCGGCGACCCGCGGTCACGAGAGCGTTGACACGCGGCCTGGAAAACAGTTTGCCGGGGGGCAGCGATCGCGCGGGCCACTTCGCCCTGACGACCGGCCAAAGATCAAAACCCGTTTACAAGGAAACGCGACATGGACATCGAACTCGTCACCGACGGACTGAAATTCCCCGAAGGCCCGATCGCCATGAACGATGGCTCGGTGATCCTCACCGAAATCGAGGGTCGCACCCTCACCCGCATCACTCCCGACGGTAAGAAGACCGTTGTCGCCGAGACCGGCGGCGGGCCGAACGGCGCGGCCATTGGACCCGACGGCAAGATCTATGTGACCAACAACGGCGGTTCGTTCGAGTGGCTCAAGCAGGACGGCCTCACCGTCCCGGGCCCCACGCCCGCTTCGCACACAGGCGGCTATATTCAGCGCGTCGATATCGCCACCGGCAAATGCGAGACGGTCTATTCGGCATGCGATGGGCGCAAGTTCGCCGGACCCAACGACCTTGTGTTCGACAAGCAGGGCGGCTTCTGGTTCACCGATCATGGCACGACCAATCCCGAGTGGCGCGGCCACGGCGCACTCTACTACGCCAAACCCGATGGTTCCCACATCGTCCGCGCCCGCGACCACCTGATTTCGCCCAATGGCGTTGGCCTCTCGCCTGACGAGAAGGTCGTCTACATGGCCGACACGCACCTCGGTCGCCTGTGGGCCTTCGACCTTGCCGGACCCGGCAATCTGCCGCCGCAAGAAGGGTTCGCCCCGGGCCGGGTGATCCACACCCTGCCCGGCTATCAGCTGCTCGACAGCCTGGCGGTCGAGGCGGGCGGCAAGGTGTGCGTGGCCACAATTATCAACGGCGGCGTCACCGCCTTCGATCCCAGCGGCGCAACCGAGCACTATCCCTTCCCTGACATCCTGGTGACCAACGTCTGCTTCGGCGGCGCCGACATGCAGGATGCCTGGGTCACCTGTTCCTCGACGGGAAAACTCTTTAAGTGCCGCTGGCCCCGTCCAGGCCTGAAACTCAACTTCAACGCCTGACCGCCACCTGACCAAGGACGCCATTCCCGCGTGAACCCGCCGCTGAACCTGCCCTCCGCCGAGGCGATCGCGGCGACGACGGATATGCGCGCGAGACTGGCGGCGGGTGACTTCGATGGCGCGGAGACCCTGGCGCGCCAGGCCATGGCCAGGCGTCCGGACGAGCCGTTGTTCGGTGTCGTCCTGGCCAACGCCTTGCGGACGCGGGGAAGGTCACGCGAGGCGCTGGCCGCGATCGACGCGGTTTTGGCGGCGCGGAAGTCCTATTTTCCCGCGCTGATGGAACTGGCGCGTCTGCACGCGGCGATGGGCCGGATCGACGAAGCGGACGCGGCGTTTGCCCGCGCCCAGGCCGCCTCGCCTCCGGGAACCGAGGCGATCGTCGAACGGCTGGCGCTGCTTCGCCAGCATGAGCGCCTTGAGGCCGCCCTGGCCGTCGCCACGGACGCGATCGACACGGGAAACGGCGATCATCGCATACTTTTTGAAGCCGCCATCCTTCAGCAGTTCCTCGGTCGGCACCCCGACTCCATCCCACACTATGAGCGGTTACTCGCCGAGGGATCGACTTTGGGATTCGTGCGCAACAATCTCGCCGCCGCCTATATCGAGCAGCGGGAACACGCGCGCGCGCTGCCCCTGCTGCGGGATGAAGCGGCCCGTATGCCGCACCACGCCGAAACCTGGACCAATCTAGGCCAGACCCTGCTCGCGCTGGGCGACCTGGCCGGCGCCGCCGAAGCCAGCGAGCAGGCCGTCGCCCTGGACGGCGACATGCCTACGGCGCTGAACAATCTGGGCCTCATCTATCGCGAACAGCGGCGGATGGACGAAGCGGAGGCCTTGTTCAGGAGGGCCATCGCCGCGGACCCGGCCGATGAAAAGAGTCGCTGGAACCTGGCGATGCACCGCCTCGTGCGCGGCGACTACGCCGAAGGCCTGCCGCTGCATGAGTCACGATGGGCCGGTTCACGCGAACTGCGCGGCTTGCGGCACGTGTTCGATGCGCCGCGCTGGGACGGCGAGAGCCTGGCCGGCAAGACCTTGCTGATCTGGGGCGAACAGGGTTTCGGCGACGTGCTGCAGTTCTGCCGATTCTTGCGCGTCGTTGGCGAGCGCGCCCGCGCGGTGGGCGGAAAGGTCAACTATCTCGCCTTCCCGCAGCTCTATCGTCTGATCCGCGACAGCCTGGAGGATGTGGTCGACGTCTACCCCTTGAATCTCAAGGATATCGTCATCCCGCCGTTCGACCACCACTGCCCGCTGATGAGCCTGCCGCTGGTGCTCGGCATGCGTGAAGAGACCATTCCCCTGGCGCGGGGCTATCTCAGCGCTTCGGCGCAACACCGCGCCTATTGGGCTCGGCGCCTGGGCAAGCCGACGGGTCTGCGCGTCGGCCTGTGCTGGACCGGCAGCCGCACGCACCAGCGCAATCCGTTGCGCGCCATCGATGTGGAACGGTTGGCGCCCCTGGCTTCGGTCAAGGGCGTCGAGTTCTTCAGCCTCCAGTTCGACGCTTCGCCCGAGGTCCGCGCCGCCCGCGCCGCCGGCCTGCCGCTGATCGACCACACCCCGGAAATCAATGATTTCAACGACTCCGCCGCCTTTATCGCCCAGCTGGACCTGGTGATCACCGTGTGCACCTCGACGGCGCATCTCGCCGGCGCCCTCGGCAAGGCGTCCTGGGTGCCCCTTGACGTCAATCCGCATTGGATCTGGGGACACGAGGGCGAGACGACCCCATGGTATGCGGCCGCGAGGTTGTTCCGCCAGACGGACTACAAGGACTGGACGCCGGTGATCGCCAACCTGACGACGGCGCTCGCCGAACGGGCGCAAACCCGCTCGCGCGGTGTAAATGGTCCAAAGGCTAAAGGCTGAGGCGCGGAGCCGGCCCCCGACCGGCCCGGCTCACGATATGACGTGGCCTATTTGATCACCACGGGATTGACGGGCGCGCCTGTGCCGTTGACGACCTTGAGGGGCGCGGCCACGTAGAGAAAGTCCCACTGCCCGTCGGACGCGCAGTCGGCGGCGAGCTTGGAGAGATCGCAGATCTCGGTGAAGGTCACGCCGAGGTTGCGCATCAGGGCGCAGTGCAACGGCAGGGCGACGCCGCTGACCGGGTCGGCGGTCACTTCATTGGCGATGGTGTCGGTGACCAGGTTCGGGATTTCCATGTCCTTGAACCAGTGCACGAGCTCGGACGAATGGGTCAGGCCCGGCTCGACGAAGCCATCGTAGAACGCCGCCGATCCACCGCTATAGAAGGTCTCCACAAAGCCGGTGCGGATGATCAGGATGTCGCGCTTGCGGATTTCGGTCCCCTGGGCTTTCGCCGCCGTCATCAGGTCTTCGTGGGTGAAGGTCTCGCCCTTGTCGAGCGCCGTCTTGCCGCGCAGTCGCGCGATATCCAGCAGGATTCCGCGACCGACCACGCCTTTTTCCGCAATCGGTTGGACGCTGGCCTTGGCCATGCCGCCGATGGTCGTGTTGGCGTCGTAGCCGTTATAAAGTTTGCCGTCGTACCAGACGTGACCGAGGGCGTCGTACTGGGTCGATCCCTGCAGGAACGCCGACATCGCGTCGTCGGCATAGTGCAGCCCGCCGGGAAACGCCGGACCCTTGCCGCTGATCCAGTGACCCTCGTCGAGGATCTGATAGCGCTCCGACCCGCGGCGACCCGGCCAGACTGGATCGCCGCCCGGATTGCCCATCGGCACCTGCAGCGTGAACACCTTGCCCGATCTGACCAGCCGCACGGCCTCCAGCACTTCGCGCGGCCCCAGATAGTTCAGCGCCCCAACCTCGTCGTCCGGCCCCCACTTGCCCCAGTTGGTCGGCGAGTTTTCCAGCAGATCGCCGACATAGGCGACGTGGGCGTGGGTCATGGCGGGCTCCCGGGTTCAGGCTTCTTGACCAGGACCTATCCGGCATTTCCGCCGATGCGGCAATCCTGGGGTCGTCGTCGACCCCCGTGATCTTTTGCACCCTCCATCCAACTGTTGGCCTTGTAACAGAACGCTCATTCTGTTAAACGTCCGCCGTGCCCAGGCCCAAATCCCATTCGCCAGAAACCATCGCCGAGCGGGCCATGCCGCGGTTCTGGGCCCATGGCTACGGCGGTACGTCGATGGACGACCTCGTCCGCGTCACAGGGGCCAGCCGCCAGGCGATTTATCAATGCTACGGCGACAAACGTGAACTCTACATTGGCTGCCTCAACCTCTATCGCGACAGCGTCGTCACGCCGGCCTTCGCGCGGGTCGAACGCGCCGGCGCCAGCCTGACGGACATCGCGGCTTTCTTCGAAATTCAGATCGCGCGGGCCGAGGCCGGCGGCCTGCCAGGCCCCGGCTGCCTCTTCGTCAACACCATGGCCGAGGTGGCGCCTCACGATCCCGGCGTAGAGGCTCTGACGGCCGCGCACGATCTTCGCCTCCGCCGTGGCTTTGCGAATGCTCTGGCAGGCTCGGCTGGGGGCGGCGCCGACGGGCGCCTGATCGACGATCTCGCGACCATGATGACGGCGTCCGCCCATGGCCTGTGGTCCATGTCGCGCGCGATCCTCGATGCCGCGCCGCTGCGCCGAGCCGCGGCCTGCCTCATCGACCTTGTCCAGCGGAGACTGCCCAAATGACGACTGCGCGTCTCGCCCGCCGAGCCGACCCCCTTCGTGGCCTGCTTGTCGCCGCCGCCATCAATCTGGTGTGGATCAACGCCTCGGAGGTCGCTCGCTACTTTGGTCTTGTCATGCCGATGATGCGGGCCGCCTTGAGCGAGGCGCCCAACGTCGCCCCGATGAACCTGCCAGTCTTTCTGGTCTGGGGCCTTTGGGACACGATCGTCCAGGCGGCGGTGATCGGCTTTACCTGGCTCCTGCTCGAGAAAATCGGCTACGGCGTCCGCAACGCCTTGGCCGCCGGCGCCATGGTCTGGGCCGCCGTCTTTGGTGTGCTTTGGTTGGGGGTGTTCAACATGAACCTCGCCACACCGAAGATCCTCCTCGCCGCCCTACCCTGGGCGCTGGTGGAGATGTGTATCGCCTCCCTGGTCGTAAACTGGTCCATGACGAGGGTGGCCGACGCCCCGTGAGCAGCGTCGAGACTCAGCCAGCCACCAACGCCGCACAACAAAATCCCTTATCTGCCTTGAGCGTCGACCGTCCAGGATATACATATTCAGAACGTAGATCTAAGGAACACGTAATGCAGGTCGCCAAATGGGGCAATAGTCTGGCGGTCCGTCTTCCCGCCGCGGTCGTCGCCGCGCTCAACCTCAAGGCCGGAGACGATATCCAGATTCACGTCGCCGACGCCCGGGTGCTGGAGATCGCGCGTAAGCCCACCCGCGAAGACCTGCTGCGCAGGCTGCGCGCATTTCGCGGACGTCTCCCGTCGGATTTCACCTTCGACCGCGAAGAGGCCAATGGCCGGTAGCTTTTTCGACACCAATGTCTTGATCTATCTCGCCTCCTCGGACGCCGCCAAAGCCGACCGGGCCCAGTCATTGGTCGCCGAAGGTGGGTCCATCAGCGTCCAGGTCCTGAACGAGTTGGCCAACGTTACGCGCCGCAAGATGAAAATGTCCTGGCGAGACACGAACGACTTTCTAGACCTACTGCGCGGACTGGTGACGGTGCACCCTCTCTCCATCGAGACTCACGACGTCGGCCTGGCTTTGGCCGAACGCTATGGTTTCTCGATCTACGACGCCATGATCATCGCAGCGGCCCTCAACACCGGCTGCGAGACGCTCTGGTCAGAAGACATGCAGCACGGCATGGCGCTTGAAGAAGGGCTCCGTATCGTCAATCCGTTTCAAGTCGTGGTCTGATGCGCGTGGCCAGGAACGCGGATGCAGGCGCGCAAAACGGACCGTTTCGCTCGGAGGGCGAAACATAAAAGGAATAACGCTGACCAAAGCCAGAGGGTGATTGAGCGAGTTCATCTACCGGGTCGAAGCTGGAGAGGCGATCGAAATTACCTGAAGGGGCAAAACGGTGACCCGCCTCGTCGCGTCGACCACCCCACCTAAATCGACTAGTTTGCCGAGGCTCCGCGCTTGGACGACATGGATGCCAAGGCCGGAGCCGAATGATGGCGATCTGGTTCAGCTTATACGAGATGGCGAGCGCCACTAAGGCGTTAGCACGACATATCACAAATCGTCGCGAGCTCCCTCAGATCCGCCGATCCATCCCCGCCCAGAATGGCTCGCGCAGCTTGCGCTTGAAGATCTTGCCGGAGTCTTCGCGCGGCAGTTCCGCGTGGAACTCCACCCGCTTGGGCACCTTGTAGCCGGCGATCTGGCCACGCAGATAGGCCCTCACCTCGGCCTCGGTCAGCTCAACGCCGACCGAAGGCTGCACCACCGCGCAGACCGCCTCGCCGAACTCCTCGTCGGGGATGCCGAACACGCCGCAGTCGGCGACGCCGGGCATCTTGTGCAACTCCGCCTCGATCTCGGCTGGATAGATATTGACCCCGCCGGAAATGATCATGTCCTTGGCCCGGTCGCACAGATAGAGAAAGCCGTCGCCGTCGAAGTAGCCGATGTCGCCCGGCGCGATCAGTCCGGCCTTTTCCGAGGCGGCCCGCTTGGCGTCGTCGCCGTGGTAGGTGAAGTCGGCGATCACCTTGACCCGTCCGACGACCTCGCCGATTTCGCCGGCCGGCAGGCTGTTGCCGTCGGCGTCAATCACCCGCACGTCGGCCTCGGGAATCGCGCGGCCGACGGTTCCCGGGTGCGCCAGCCACTCCGCCGAGGTGCAGAAGGTGATCATGCCGGTCTCGGTGGCGCCGTAGTATTCGTTGATCACCTGCCCCCACCATTCGATCATCGCCCGTTTGACCGGCGGCGGACAGGGCGCGGCGGCGTGGACGACGAACTTCAGCGACGAGAGGTCATAGCGCCGCCTCACCTCGTCGGGCAGCTTCAGCAATCGATTGAACATGATCGGCACCATGTGCAGGTGGGTGACCCTGTGTGTCTCGATCATGCGCAGCAACTCTTCGGCGTCGAAGCGCGGCTGCAGGATCACCGTGCCGCCGACAGCGGCGCAGGCCAGCCCATAGGCGTTGGGCGCGGAGTGGTACATTGGCCCGGTGACCACCGTCACCATCTTGGCGCCCTCCCCCGGCCCGTCGCCAAGGCCGAACGCCGAACGGACGATGCGCTCGCGAAACACCATCTCTTCCGCCGTCGGCGGCAGGCGCCGCACCCCCTTGGGATGGCCCGTGGTGCCCGAGGTATAGATGATCGTTCCCGGCGCCGGCCGCGCCGGCCCGGCGTAGGGTTCGAAGCCTTCGATCCAGCGGGCCCAGTCGGTCATCCCGGCGGGCACGGCGCGCGCTTCCGGCGCGACGCCATAGGCCTCGGCGATCTCCGGCGGGGTTTCCACCACCAGCACCGGCACGCCGGGCGGCAGGGCCTCGCGGATCGGCCCGATCAGGTCGGCGTGAATGATGATCGCCCGGGCGCCGGAATTCTCGAACAGATACCGGGCCTCGCTAACCCCATAGTGCCAGTTCACCGGCGTTGGATAGGCGCCGATTATCCCCGCCGCGGCGCTCGCCTCGAAGAACGGCAGATCGTTGCGCAGGTAGAGGGCGATCAGATCCCCGGCGCCGACGCCGATCGACTCCAGCGCGGCGGCGGCGCGCATCGCCCGATCGCGCAGGGCGTCGATGGAAAGGCGGCGATCGCCGCTGATGATGTCGGGCATTGGTCGGCCTCCCAGGCTTTTGCGCCGACTATAGGGACAATGGCGATCAGCGCGAGACACCGTCGCCGATTTTGCGGTCATCCAAACCTTGCCGCCGCCACGATCGCCGCGGCGGCGGCCAGCTTGTGCCTGGCCTGCCAGGGCGAGCCGACTTGCCGGCCCAGTTCCGACAGGTAGGCCTGGATGTCCTCGCGGCCGGCCACCGTCGCCGCATCGACGAACACCTGCTTGGGGTCGTACCAGAGCACCCGCCAGCCGCGCGCCTCGGCCGCCTTCGCCAGCGCCTGGCGGTAGAGGATGGAGTCGGCCATCGTCGCCGCGCGCGCGTCGGCGATCGTCTCTTCGATGGTCGCCGGCAGGTCGGGACAGATCCGCAACGCAATCCCTTCGATCTTCGCTGGCAGCGCCGCCGCCAGACCTTCGAGATTGTCGCGCGCGCCGACTTCCGCGGCCGCATGCACCTGTTTCACCAGGGACACCGCCTCTTCCAGCGTCGTTGGCCGCGCCCAGGGGCTGTTGACGTAACGGCCGACGGCCCAGGAGCCTTCATGGTGATAGGGGTGGGTGGGCAGACCCTTCGTCAGGTCGATGCGCCGACGGTCATGAACCTGGCCGTCTGTTCCGACGGTCACTAACTCAGCCGAATTGCCATGCTCGGCGACGCCGACCGCGACCTGCATGAGAGTCCCCGCTCCGTGAGTGCCCACCACGCGTCGACAATGCCGCCCGTCACGGTTCCTCGTCGAGAGTGAACTTCTCCGCCCAGGCTTTCTGCGAATCGCTCTTGTGCGGAATCCCGTCGAACTCGGCGATGGCGTAGGGAACCAGCTGATCGGGGTTCATGCCGGCGGCCTTCAGCGCCGCGCGACTGGGCAGAAACACACAGTTCTCCTCGTCAAACACCCTGACCACCACCAGAGTGTAGTCGGCCTCGAACGCCACCCGGGTGATCGGGCCGCCAACCTCGGTGTTCCTGTTTTCGTCATAGGCCTCGACGGGCTCGAACGCGGGGTTCGGGCAGTGTTTGATCTTGCTAGGGTCTCCGCCAAGCAGTTGGTCGCCCATCATCCAGGCGCCGCCCTGCTTGACGAAGCTGAGCGTGATCTCGGAGGCGTTCATGGTCCCGTCTGGCGACTTCTTGTGCGCCAGGGTGATGATCGAGGCGCTGTCGCCGCTCTTCGCGAGGGATCCGTGCAGCACGTCGAAGGAGTCCGGCACCAGGGCCAGGGCGAACTCCCGCTCCTCCTTGGCCGACATCGGCAGATTGATGACCCCTTCCTCCGACTTCGCGCTCTTCTTGGCCAGCATGGCCTTGGCTTCGCGCATGTGGCCGGCCGTGATCGCCTGGTTATAGCGATCGTAGATCTGCAGCAGGCTGGCCTGAAGCGCCGGATCCAGAGGGGCGGCCCACCCCGCCGTCGCCGCCGCCAGCAGGGCAATAGCGAGGGCGCCGGCCGCCGCGGCCCCGCGTCCGGATTTTCGTGTTGTCATGACAATTCATCCCCTCAGTTCGCCAGCCACCGATACGGACTGTCGATCGCCCCCATGGCAACCCCTGGGCGGCGAAAAGGTTGCGTCGAGGGGTTGGGCGATGGCGGAGCAGGCCATGGAGCTAACCAAAATCCTCACATCGCCCCATCCCGGCCTTAGCGGTAGCATGGGAGGTCGCCCGCAGCATGCGCGCGATCTGGCCGGCCGCGCAGCCATGCCGCCCCGAAAGCCAGGCCTCGACCAAGGCCAACTGGCCATGAGCTATCTGCGCCGCGAGCAAGGGAATCAGCGGGTTTTCCCCCGCGCTCCCCGCGTTCTGGCCGGCGGGCGCCGTGGCCAGATGCGCGACGATGAGCCGCGCGAGAACGTCGACCATGATCGCGCGAGGTCGCCCGGAGAGCATGATCCTGACCAGCCGGCGATATTCCCAGAAATGGCTGAGTGTCGCGTCGAGCGCCGGGTCCGCAGCCTCCGTGGCGCACGCGCGGGCCAGCGGGCCCAGCACCACCTCCACACTCCGCGCGAACGCGTCGTCCTTGCTTTGATAGTGCTCATAGAACGTTGACCGGCCGATATTCGCGGCTTCGGCGATGTCGGCCGCGGAAAAGGCGTCATAGCCGCGCGTCAGCACCAGGTGGCTCATGGCGGTACGGATCGCCGCCCGAGTCCGCTCGACACGCCGGTCGGGGCCAGGCCTCGCCGGCCGCTCAACGGTCTGATCAGACATCTGAGCCTTTTCGTCTGGTTCCGGACAGCGCCGCCGTCAAATCCGCCCCCCGCATCCCCGGCAAAAGCTAGACGCCACGCACCCAACATGGAGCCGATATCGATGACGCGCAACGCTGATGACCCCTTCGCGGCCCGGGCCGAAAGGCTATGCGGGGCGCTGTTGGCGCTGACCGCCATCCTGACCCTTGTCGCGATCCTGCATCATCCCTCCCTTGCCGGACGCCACGACGTGCGGCAGACCGCCGAGGCGATGCTGCCATTGGCCTCGATGGATCGCCTGGTGCACGGCGCGCTGATGCTGCTGATCGCCTTGCAGACCTTCGGCTTCGCCCTCTTCGGCAGGTCGCTCGGCTTCAATCGCCTCGCGGTTGCGGCGGGGCTCGCCGCCTTCGCCGCGGGCGCGGTTCTGATGGTGATCCCAACAACTCTCGATGGATTTGTCACCCCAGACCTCGCCCAGGCATGTCTCTCCGCGCCGGAGAGATGCGCGAATGCCGACGCAGGGGCGTTCCGCCTGGTCAGCATCATGATCCAGGACTTCACCAAGGTGGCGCTCATCCTGACGGCCGCCTCGACCGCGTGCTGGTCCTCGGTTCTATTGACCGCGGGGACGGGGCTCCGCCGCGTGGCCGGTCTGGTCGGTCTCCTGTGCGCGGTCGTACCCGCGGGCGTTCTGGTCTTCTCGAATGTCGTTCTTCGGCCAGACAGCCTGCTCTGGATAATGGGGTCTCAAATCCTTTGGACCTCGATTGTGGCCGGCCTGATGATCCACCGCCGCGATGTGTGACCATCCTTCGCGTTCCACCACCATCGCCAAGGTCGCCATTTCGCGACGGGCTCGATCATGGCGCAGAGACGAACCGGCGCTATATTCGCGGGCCGATCGACCCCTCGGAACCTCGCCCATGCCCAAAGTCGATATCGCCGCCGTCCCGGTCCGCAAGGGCGTCGGCTATCCACCACCCTTCGACGCGCCTTGCGCCGAGCGCCTGCGCCAGCGATTGGGCGACGCCGGCAGCCTTACCGACTTCGGCGTCAATCTCATGCGCCTGCCCCCCGGCGGCTGGTCCAGCCAACGGCATTGGCATTCGCACGAGGACGAATTCGTCTATGTGCTGGCAGGCGAGCTGACCCTGATCGAGGACGGCGGCGAAATCCTGCTGCGGGCGGGGGATTGCGCCGCCTTTCCCAAGGGATCCGGCGACGGCCACCACATGATCAACCGCTCAGTCGTGACGGCGGTCTATCTGGAGATGGGCTCGCGCCACGCGGACGACATGACCACCTGTTCCGACATCGACATGAAAAGCGCCAACGCCGACGGCCGCTTCACGCACAAGGACGGCTCGCCCTATCCTGATCAATAGGACTGGTGGCCACGCGTCATCGCGGCTGGCGCCCGTCGCCGATTTCCCGTTATTCTGCCGCATGATCGATGGCCAGGCGAAGATCGGACCGTTTCTGGCCATGATGGTGGTGGCCGGCGGCATGATCGGCTCGGGCGTCTACCTCCTTCCCGCCAGCCTGGCCGCGTTCGGCTCCATCTCCATCCTGGGCTGGCTGCTGGCGATCCTGGGGTCGGCTCTGCTGGCCGGGGTCTACTCGGCCCTGGCCATTCTTCGACCCGGCGAGGCGGGCCTCTTTTCGCACATTCAGGATGCGCTCGGGCCCGGCGTCGGCTTCGTCGCCGGCCTGCTCTATTGGTTTCCCGTCGCCAGCGTGCCGATCGCCCTGGCCCTCACCGGGTATCTCAGTTTCTTCATCCCCTCTGTCGCCAGCGGAACAGCGTCGACTCTCACCACCCTCGCCGTGATCTGGCTGTTGCTGGGCGTGAACTATGTCGGGCCTAAGTTCGTATCGCGCTTCAGCGGCTGGACGCTCTTCATCGGCCTGGCGCCGATCCTGCTGGTGGCGATCGGCGGGTGGTTCTTTTTCAAGCCCACGGTCTTCGCGGCCTCATGGAACGTCACCGGCCGCGGCGCCCTGGCGGTCGTTCCAGCCTCGGCGGTCCAGGCGTTCTGGGCGCTGGTCGGCCTGGAATATGCGGCGATCGTCGCGCCCATGGTGCGCGACCCCACGCGCAATGTGCCCATCGCCACCTTCGGCGGCCTGGGCATAGCGGCGGTTGTCTATCTGTCGGCCAGCGCGGCGATCATGGGCCTCCTGCCGGCCTCAGTGCTGGTAAAATCCAACGCCCCCTTCGCCGACGCCGCGCGGCCCTGGATCGGCGCCGGGATCGCCGCCGTCATCGCCCTGTGCGCCATGCTCAAGGCCGCGGGGGCGCTGGGCTCGTCAAATCTGGCGCTGATGGAGGCCGGCGAGTGTGAGGCGGTGAGCGGTCACCTCTTCCCCGGACGGCCGCCGCGCACGACGGTCCGGCCCCCGGCGATCAGCTTCATCATCTTCGGCGTGATCATGAGCGCCGCGGTCATCCTGTCGGCCAGCCCGCTCCTCTCGCGGCAGTTCACCATGGTCACCAACGTCATCGTCGTGATCGAGACCCTGGTCTATCTCTGCGCCTGTCTGGCGCTCATCCGCTTCTGCCGGCTGGCGCCGAAAGCCTGGCGTTGGGGCCTGCGGCTGACGGCGGCGGGCGGCGCGATTTTCTGCGTCGCCATCATCGCCGCGTCCGAGCGGGATCTGCTGATCTGGAGCGCCGCGGCCGTGGCTATCGCCGCGGGCATCTATCACGGGGCGTTGCTTCGCCGGCGGAGCGTGAGTCCCGCGACGCCTCGCCCGTAGTCAGCGTTCTGGGTGAGAGACTGCCGCCAAGGCGGGCTCGCCAGCTCGCGCGTTCGGCGACGGCGTGGGGAACCCCTTGCGCCCCGCCGTCCCCAACGCCACCCCTTCGTGGTAGGATCGCCCAGGGGATAACGAGGCGAGGGAGAGGAACATGGCCGAAGCCCACGAGGTGGATCGCGCCCAATGGCTGGAGGCGCGGCTGGCTTTGCTCGCGAAGGAAAAGGCGCTCACCCGCCTGCGCGACGAACTGGCCGCCGAGCGGGCGGCGATGCCGCGGCTGAGGATCGCCAAGACCTATCGCTTCGACACGCTTGAGGGCGAGAAGAGCCTCGCCGACCTCTTCGACGGCAAGAGTCAGCTGATCGTCTATCACTTCATGCTCGCCCCCGGCGCGGCCGAGCCGTGCAAGAGCTGCTCGTTCTGGGCCGAGCAGTATGACGCCCTGCGCGTGCACCTGCCCCACCGCGACACCAACCTCGTCTGCGTCTCGCGCGCCCCCCTGGCCGAAATCGAGCAGGTCCGCGCGCGCATGGGATGGCGGTTCCCCTGGGTCTCGTCATACGGCGGCGATTTCAACGCCGATTTCGGCGTCACCTTCACGCCGCAGCAGGCGGGCGAGGCGCTCTACAACTTCGGCACGCAACCGGCCCGCGCCGGGGAATCCCCGGGGCTCAGCGTCTTCCTGCGCGACGGCGGCGAAGTCTTCCACACCTACTCCGCCTATTCGCGCGGCCTCGACCCCCTCAACGGCGTCTACCAGCTGCTCGACCTGACCCCCAGGGGACGGGACGAGGCCGCCCTGCCCTGGCCGATGGAATGGGTGCGGCTCAAGGACCGGTATGAGTGAGGGCAGGTATTTGTAGTCAGGTCACCTGACGCCAGGGGTCGAGCAACACCGCGCCAGTGGTCTCGAAATCGTCCACGTTTCGCGTCACCACCGTCATGCCCTGGGTCAGCGCCGTGGCCGCGATCAAGCTGTCGCGCTCCCCGCCCCGCGCCCGCAGCCACCTCCCCTCATCACTTCCTTAACCGCACCCCCGACGAGGGCTCCCGATGGCCACCGCAGACTTCCAGCTTCCCGTTCAGTTCGACCATCTGGCGATCTTCGCCTGGGCGCTGTCGGGCGCGATCATCGGGCTGCGCAAGCGGTTTGACGTCATCGGCCTCTTCATGACGGCGCTGCTGTCGGCGATCGGCGGCGGGGTGATCCGCGATGGCCTGCTCTTGCAGCGCACCCCCGCCGTGCTCACCGACGGGCTCTACCTGCCGCTGATCCTGGCGGCGACGCTTGTGGTGGTCGCACTCCGGACCTGGATCGAGCGGGCGAAGCTGATCGAGCGGCTGGTGACGATGATCGACGCCATCGGCACCCCGGCCCTGGCGGTCATCGGCCTGCAGCTGGCGCTGCGCGCCCACATTCCGATCCCCGGCGTGATGCTGATCGGCTGCGTCAGCGGGGTCGGCGGCGGCGTGCTGCGCGATGTCGTCGTCCGCGACGTGCCGGAGATCTTCAAGCCCGGACACTTCCTGGCCATCCCGGTCGCGCTCTTCTGCGCCGCCTTCCTGGGGTTCACCCTGGTCTTGAAGGCCCCGCCGGTGCCCACCGCCTGGGCGACGGTGGCCGGGTTCTTCGTCGTCCGGCTCCTGACGATCCGCTACGACTGGCGCACCCGCGCCATCATGCCGGACGAGGCAGGCGTTTAGGAGGCTTGAGCCTCAGTCCCCCACGGCGCGCAAATAGGTCAAAGCCGCCTCGATCCCCAGCCAGCGAAAGGGTTCGTTCGGCACATAGGGCGGCAGCCGGTTCAGGAACGGCAGCCACGACCATCTCGCCCCGTCCCCGGCGATGACATCGGCGATCACCCGGCCGAAGACGGAGGTCAGGTTTACGCCGTGCCCCGAGAACCCGATGCCGTAGAAGATGTTCCCATGCCGCCCCAGCGCGCCGAGGGCCGGGCTGGAATCCAGCGACATGTCCACCAGGCCGCTCCAGCAGGTCTCGAAGGGCGTGTCCGCGAGCGCGGGAAAGCGCCGGGCGAACTCGCGATGCACGCCGGCATAGCGCGCGGCCATGGCCGTCGGCTCGCTCAGCCCATTGTTGAACCGATAGTCCACCGGTCCGCCGCCGAAATGGATGCGGTGGTCGCGGGTGCGGCCGGCGTAGAAGACTTCGGTGCGGCTGTCGTTGAAGGGAATGAGGTCGCGCCAGCCGGCCTGGGCCAGCAGCGCCGGGTCCAGCGGAGCGGTAATGCAGACGTTGTCGAAGATCGGCGCCACCGCCGCGCGCAGATAGCCGAGCTTTGAGCTGTAGGCGTTGGTGGCCAGCACAAGTCGGGGCGCGCGGACCCGCATCCCCTCCGGCAGATGCAGGTTGTGGATCACGCCTTCCTCCACATGCAGCACCGGCGATGTCTCATGGATTTGCACACCGGCCGCCAGCGCCGCCGCCTTCCAGGCGGCCACCAGTTTGCCGGGATGCGCCTGGCCGCCGCCCGGGTCGAACACGGCGCCCGCATAGCCCTGGGCGCCGACGCTGGCCGCCGCGCGCTCCGCGTCCCAATATTCGAACGGGAATCCCTGATCCCGCGCCCTGGCGACATAGGCCTTGCGCTCGGGGATATCCGCCGGGTCGCTGAACACCTGCAGGGCGCCGCGGCGTTCCAGCTCGCAGTCGACGCCCATCGCCTGGGCAAGGCCGGCCATCTCGCCGAGATTGTCCGCTGTCAGGTGATAGAGCCGCAGATCGGTGGCCGGGTCACTGCTCGGGCGTAGGTAGCGGTCATCCGTGGACGTGAGCACCATGGCCCCGTTGCGGCCCGAGGCGCCGTTGCCGCATCGTAGCGCCTCCAGCAACACCACGCGCAGGCCCGGCAGGCGGCGTCGCAGATAATAGGCCGCCGAGAGGCCGAAGAAGCCGCCGCCGATGATCGCGACATCGGCGTCGATATCTCGGGTCAGAGGCGGAAGCGGCGGCGGCAGAGCGGCCGACCAGTAGCTTGGGTTGCGATCGAACCTCGGCGTTTCAGGCCAGTTCGCCGGAGCGGCGAGATTAAGCGCGCCCGCGCCGGCGACGGCGACCCCACCGACAGCGGCGGTGACGAGCAGGCCGCGGCGGGTGGGCGTGGGTTGGGTAAGCGGGGTCTCGGCGCTCATCCGGGCTGGCCAAGACCAAGCGGACGCGGCAGAGCCCCGGCGTGAGGGTTTCCCGAGTCTCCTGTCGCCATCGCCTCTGCTATAGGTCTACACACCATGAGGGGATCGTGTTTCCGATTTCGAGCCGCCGTCAACGGCAACCTGAGGCGGTTCCTGTTCCTGGGTCTGCTCGCGATCTGCGCCGCCATAGGAGCCCCGGCCATGGCCGTCGAAGAACCGAAATTCACCGTCTCCCTCAAGGAAGGCGCCTTCGAGATCCGCGACTATCAGGCGGCGGTGGCCGCCGAGGTCACCGTCTCAGGCGATCAGAGCGGCGCGGCCAACCGAGGCTTTCGCCTGCTGGCCGGCTACATTTTCGGCGGCAACACGCGACGCCAAAGCATCGCCATGACCGCGCCGGTCGCCCAGGCGCGGAGCAGCGAAACGATCGCCATGACCGCGCCGGTCACCCAGACGCGCGCCGACGGCGCCTGGGTGGTGCGCTTCACCATGCCGAGCCGCTATTCGCTTGAGACGCTGCCGGCGCCCAACGATGCAAGGGTGAAATTGAGAGCGGTCCCGCCGGCGCGTTTCGCGGTTGTCCGGTTCTCGGGCATCGCCACCCAGGCCAGCTTCGAGGCCAAGACCGCCGAGTTGATGGGGTTTGTGCAAACCCACCATTTCCGCGCCGTCGGGGCGGCTTCGCTCGCACAATACAACCCGCCCTGGACGCTGTGGTTTATGCGGCGCAATGAGGTGATGATCCAACTCGCCGGGTGATGTGATCGCCTCGCGTCAGCCCGCGTCGCCCCTCGCCACGCGGTCGGCGAGCAGCAGGTTCGGGACCCAGCACAGCCAGGCGATCGCCGCATAGGCGGTCGCGAAGGGGACGGCGCCGATAAACGCCAGCGGCAGATAGAGCCGCAGGGTGACCCCGGCCAGAGTCAGGGCGAAGCTACGCCGCATCCAGCGCCTGTGGTCGTCGATACGCCGGTCCCGTATCGCCTTGAGCGCCATCCCCGTGGTGAACAGCCAAAGCACGGCCAGGGTCAGGAAGCCGCCGGCCGCGACCCATCCGCCGTTGCTGCCGGGCGCGATGAGAAGCGCCGCGGCGCCGCCCATGAAGCAAGCGGTGATGTAGGCCCCTCCCATGAGCCGGTGCACGCGCGGCGCGCGGCGGCGCAAGCCGGCCAGGAACTGCCACGGTCCGATCAGGAGGGCCGTCGTTCCCGCCCCGATGTGGACGTAGAAAGCCAGCGGGTGCGCCAGGAAATTGGGCTTGAGCGGCGGCGGGACCATGATCGTTCCCCCCGCGAGATAGCGCATGGAGGCGAGGCCAACCCCGCTGGCCAGAACCACCCCGACCAGCCACGCGACTCGATTGGAAGATGTGGTCGCGGGGGCGCGGGCGGGGACGCTCAACACAGTCGCCATGTCGATCCTCGGGTTTCTACGAACCGTCCAAATGCCGTATGTGGACGTCGTAAACATTGGTGCAGAGTTATGTTCACGTTGTCAACATCAAATGTCGAAAAACGCGGCGAGCCAGGCTGGACCGAGGGATAGATCCGTGCCGATCGCAATAGCATGGCCACCCATGGCGCTAACTGAAGGCGTCGAGCCGCCCACCGATGCGACCCGCCATCCCGGCTATCCGCCGGGGCTTATTCTCAAACGACTTGGGTCGCGGCTGGCGATGAAGATGGCTCGCGAGACGTAGACAGCGAACTCCGGTCGGGCGCAGCCGGTGTGAAACGCGCCCTGTAGGTCGATGGCGATGTTCCCAGAACGATCCTGAAGGCGCGCTGGAACGAATCCACCGACCCGAAGCCGCTCTTCTGGGCGATGCGCTCAAGCGGCCATGTCGAACGTTCGAGCAGGTCCCGCGCGCATTCGACCCGGATACGCGAAACGAACTGACCGGGCGTCGCGCCGATCTCCCTTGTGAAGTGGCGGATGAAGTTCCGCTCGCTCATCCCCGCGCGCGCGGCCATGTCGGCGACCTTGATCGGCGAATCGAGATGCTCGGCGGTCCACTCAAGAACGGCGCTTAGTCGGGGCGACGCTGTCGCCTGCGCCGCCAGCATGCGGCTGTATTGGGACTGACCGCCGGAACGGCGCAGATAGACGACGAGATCCCGGGCAATCTCGGCCGCGACGCCGTCGTCGAGGTCTTCGGCCACCAGCGCCAACGCCAGATCGACGCCCGCCGTGACGCCGGCCGAGGTGTAAACGCCGTCGAACGCGAAGATCGCGTCGGGGTCGACGTGCGCCCGCGGAAACAGGCGCTGCAGCTGCTCGCAGCCGCGCCAATGCGTGGTGGCGCGCCGCCCGTCGAGCAGACCGGCCCACCCGAGGAGGAAAGCCCCGGTGCAGACGCTTCCGATGCGTCGGCTGTCGCCCGCCACGCGCCGCAGCCAGTCCGGCAGCCCGGAGCGCGCGGCGTTCGTCAGGGCTGTTTCCCCGCCGCCCGCCACCAGCACCGTGTCGCACACCGCAGGCAGGTCACTCACCGCGCAGGTTTCCCCCAGACAGATCGCGCCCGATGTCGCGACCCTGCCGCCCAGGAGCGACGCGATGATCACCTCATAGCTTCCCGGACGCAGGGCCTCGGCCCTCTCGAATACTCCGGCCGGGCCGGCCGCATCGAGTATTTCCACCCCGTCGAAGACGACGATTGCAATCGTTCGGCGAGCCGGCGCCTTGGCGGGATCTGCGGCTGTTTTGTCATTTCCGCCATTCATCGGCGTCCCTATACCGGGGCCATCAGTCGAGGCAAACCTGAACCGGCGAATCTGGATCTGATCGTGGGGTTCGGCCACACGTGGCCCATTGAGCCCCGCAGCCTGTCGGCGCCAGAATTGGCCGGGCAGATTGGGAACGGGTCGCGGCATTGCGGGAGACACACATGTCTGATGCTAACTGGTTGTTTACTCTGGCCGAGGTCGCGGCGAAGCTGCCCCCGCACTCCGAGCCGTTGCGGTTCGCCGTCGCGCGCCAGCACGGGACCATGATGCTTGGGCTCTACGCGCCGCGCGGGCCCGACACCCAAACGCCGCACGAGCAGGATGAGCTCTATGTCGTCGCGACGGGTTCCGGACACTTCAACAAGGACGGCGAACGCCGCGCGATCGCCGCGCCGGACGTCATCTTCGTCGAAGCGGGCGTGTCGCATCGCTTTGAGGATCTCAGCGATGATTTCTCCGCCTGGGTGATCTTTTGGGGACCGCCAGGTGGCGAGAGCTGACCGCGGCGACCCCGTGAGCCGCTACAAGCGCGGCGCGATTTCAACCTTAAGGAGAAAAAACCCATGCTTGCGCTGAAACCGAACTGCGAATGCTGTGACAAGGATCTGCCGCCTGATCAGGCCGCGCGCATCTGCAGCTTCGAATGCACCTTCTGCCCCGATTGCGCGGAACACCGCCTGGGCGGCGTATGCCCGAACTGCGGCGGAAAGCTCGAGGTGCGGCCGACCCGCGTCGGCGCCGCGCTCGAGCGCTTTCCGGCCTCGACTGAACGTCACCTACGCGCGGCGCCCTGTCCGGGAGCTTCATGACCCTCGGCCCGCACATCGGCCCGGACGTCACCCTTGACGAGCCCGCGTTCATTCACCCGACCGCGCTCATCCACGGTCAGGTGCGCATTGGGAAGGGCGCATCGGTCTGGCCCTATGCGGTCTTCCGCGCCGAGATGTTCGAAATCGTGGTGGGCGAGCGCACCAATATCCAGGATTTCGTGATGATCCATGTCGGAAACCGAACGCCGACCCTGATCGGCCGCGAATGTTCGATCACGCACCATGTCACGCTGCACGGCTGCGAGATCGGCGACTGTTGCCTCATCGGCATCGGAGCGACGGTCATGGACGGCGCCAGGATCGGCGCGAACTCGATCGTCGCCGGCCACTCGATCGTGACCGAAGGCAGCGAGTTCCCGGCGAACTCGATCATCGCCGGCTCTCCGGCCAAACTGATCAAGTCGCGGGACAACGGCGCCGCCAATCGCCGAAACGCGATGTTCTATCACCTGAACGCGCTCAACTATGCCAGGGGTGTGGAACGCCTTCAGCCCAGCGACCTTGAGCAGTTGCGGTTTGCGGCCGCGCAGGGCGGACCGGAATGAGCGGGCTGGTTCTGGTGGGGATGGGCGCCCACGTGCAACCGCGCATCGCCCTGGATATCGCCCGCGCACGCGGCCTCACGCTGGCGGGTTACCTTGACGTGGGCTCCAAGGCGGAAGCGCCGGATCGAACCTTGCCGCGCCTTGGCGACGTAAGCCGACTGGACGATGCCGATTTCGTGCGCGCGCACGACCTCTTCATCACCGCGGCCGATCCGGAAAGGCGCGACCTTGCCGACAGGATCGCGGCGCGATCAGGCCGGGTGGCGACCCTGATCCACCCTTCGAGCATTGTCGCCAGCAGCGCCTTCGTCGGCAAAGGTTCGCTGATCTCGGCGGCTTGCGTCGTCGGCGTCGACGCCCGGGTCGGCCGATTTTGCACTCTGCATTCGGCTTGCACGGTAGACCACGATGACGTGCTCGGTGACTGGGTGACCATCGCCCCGGGCGCGCATCTCGCGGGTTGGGTCACGTGCGGCGAGGGCGCCTATATCGGCATCGGCGCCGCCGTGGTCGGGCGCATGCAGATCGGCGAGCGCGCCGTGGTCGGCGCCGGCGCGGTCGTCATTCGCGATGTTGCCCCCGCGACAACGGTCGCTGGGAACCCCGCGAAGCCCCTGTCCCCGAGACCAAAGGCCTGAACCAGGAACCAGACGTCGATCACGATCGTCGCGTCTGGATGGCTCCATCCGGGCAACAGAATGTTTTGACGCATTCGCCGCGACCGCGGCCGGTCACGCCGAGGCAAGAAATCAAGCAACTCAGAGAACGACAGGGTTCAACGATCAACCCGTCAGGTAGCCCCCCTCGGTTCCCATCAAAGCATCGCCATGACCGCGCCCTCACTCAGATCCAAAGCGCGGACGAACGAGTCGTGGGATTCATGACGCCGTGCGCCCATTCGATGGACACGCCGCCGGAACCAGACCGATCCCAAGGTGCGTTTGCCGTGGGCTCAGGGATTGCAGCTCTCGCACCGCCCGGCGTTTGCGGTCGTGGCGTTCGTCGCCGGGCGCTCCAGCCGGTGGCCGCACGCTTGGCAGATCAACACCTCCGATCGGACAACTTGCGTCGGCGCCCCACACCATTCGCAAGGGAGGCCGCCAAGGCGTTCAGTGACGTCGAAGCCAGGATGCGCACAGGCAGGGCATTGACTGCGAAACCGGCGAACCAGGTCGCTCGCCGCGCGCGCGATCGCCCGCATCCGGCTAGGATTACGGTGGGCGCGCATGTCCGCTTCGATGAAAGCCGCGCCGCATTTCGCGACCACCTGCCCAACGGCTTCTTCCAAGGCGCCGCGGTCGACGATGTCCTTGAACCGGGCGACGCCCGGTGCGGGCGTGTCGGCAACCCAGCCCAAGACGATCAAGCCATGGCCAGGGAATTGGGACCGCTCCGCGAAAGCGATCGCGGCTCCAATGTCCGAGACGACTGCGTGGCCATAGTTGGTCTCGGGGCCGGCATAGTGGCCCGTCAATTCGAGCCCGCGCTCACGATCGATCAACAGCACCAGTTCGCGGCCGAGAGCAAGGAAGGGGATGTGAGGGTGCGGTCCGAAACTGCCTTCGCTGGCGATGCCGACGCGCGCATAGGGCGCGTACTCGAAACCCGCTGAGATCTTGGCCCTGGCCGCGTCGAGCTGCGAGCCGTACCGCTCAACTTCCCGGCTGAACGTCCCGAACCGGTCGGTATCCAGCCCCATGGCGAGGGCGACCCTGAGGCCGAGGCCCCGAGCGAGCACCGGTCCGATCGCACGCTCCTTCCCGTGCATCGTGGCGAGCACGGCGACCGTGTTTTTGTAGGGCCGACCTGCAGCCGCCATGGTTAGAAGTAACCTTCTCGCTTTTTCTGCTCGAGCGAGCCGCCGTCCTCCCCATCGCTGATGCGTCCTTGGCGCTCCGACGACGACGCCCTAAGGGTCTCATCGACGACGGCGCCGAGCTCGGTGGCCCCGGACTCAACCGCGCCGGTCACAGGCCAGCACCCGAGCGTTCGGAATCGAACGGTCCGGGTCTGGATTTCGTCGCCGGGTTGGAAGCGCATGCGGCTCTCGTCATCGACCACGATGAAGCCGCCCGCGCGCTGCACCACCGGCCTGGGCGCCGCAAAGTAGAGCTGCGCCAGTTCAATCTTGTGGAGCAGCGCGTAGGCCCAGATATCCGTCTCCGTCCAGTTGGAGAGTGGAAACACCCGCGCGCTTTGACCTTTGCCCAAGCGGGCATTGTACAGCCGCCAAAGCTCCGGACGCTGCTGTCGCGGATCCCAACCATGTCCGGCGCTGCGGATCGAAACGATACGCTCCTTGGCGCGCGACTTCTCCTCGTCGCGCCGGGCGCCGCCGAAGATGATGTCATAGCCGCCGATGTCGAGCGCGGTCTTGAGGGGTTCTGTCCGCATGACCAGGGTGTAGCGGTCACCATGGTCAAAGGGATTGAGGCCCGCGGCTCGACCTTCTTCGTTCGCATAGGCGATGAGTTCGAAACCATGCTTGGCCGCGAAATTGTCACGAAACGCGATCAGCGACCTGAACTCCCAGGTCGAGTCCACATGCAGCAGAGGGAACGGCGGTTTGGAGGGATAGAAGGCCCGCAGCGCCAGGTGCGCCATCACGGTCGAGTCCTTGCCGGCCGAGAACAACATGACGGGGTTGCGGGCTTCCGCGACGGCCTCGCGCAAGATGTGGATGGACTCCGATTCCAGCCATGAGAGGTGGGAGCTTGCGAGTTTCATCGGTCAGACCGCCGCCTTCAGGGGAATCGCCGGATCGGACGCGATGGCCATCGCGGTCCATTGCAGATCGCCGGCGTAGCGCCACGCCATTCTGCCGGCATCATCAAGGGAGAAGAGGTGCAGCCAGCGATTGTCGAACAGCGCGCGAACGCCGTCGTGTCGCTTGAGAATCTCGGTCATCGCTTCGCGCGGCGCTTCGATGCACACGGACAGACGAAGCGGCTCGTGGACGTAACCCTCTCCGTCATGCACCGATTGCCAGGGCAGACCGGCCCGCATCACCCCGCCGTTCCCCTCAACGACGCCTATGCCGCCGATGACGTTGTGCAGGAGCTTATTGCCCGCGCCGAACACGGTCGGCGCGACGGTGGATCCATAATATTGCAGGCTTATCCAGCTCGCGACGACCACGGGCGCGGTCAGGATCAGCTCCAGAACGCCAAAGTCCCTGTCGACCTTCCAGTCATAGTCGTGCAGGAAGGCGCGGCCTTCGAGGGTCTTGCCCGCCGTGCGCCGACGCGGCGCCGCGATAAACGCCTTGCACCCCGCCAGCGCCCATTCCGGCCGCACCTCCGACCAATCGCGGCTGCGGCGCGTGAGACTGCCCTCTCCTGCCGCCCTCGGCAGACGCAACGCCCGTTCGCTCCTTGAGATGACGGCCGCCGCTTCAAGCCAGACCTTCGCCTGGCGGATATCGGACCGATTGGAGGCGGACGGTTGATCGTCAGCATAGAGCGTGACCGTGTCCGTCGTTGTGTCATGCAGCGCGCCGAGGAACAGAGTGTCGCCCGGAATCTCGATCCCTTGTGGAACCAAGCCCTTGCGCACCTCCAGGTCGTTTAGCAGCGCCGCCAACAGCCGCGCGTTGACCTCGCCGGAGTAGCCGCCGCAGGCTCCGCAGTGGAGACCGCTGGCATGAGGGTTGTTGACCACATTCGCGCCGTGCCCGGCCAGAAGCACGAGCTTCGCGAAATTGGCGGTCAGCGACATGGCCCTCAGCACCGTCTCAGCCGCCTTGGTCCTGGTCGCGAGATCGAGATCGGGATCAAGACGAGGCGCGGGATCGTTCGGCGCGGGGGTCGCCTTGAGTCCCAGAGCATCGCTCACGAGCTTGCTGGCGTAGACCGGTCCGGTGGCCTCGACGAAGGCGAAGGACGACACCGCCGCAAGCTTGAACCGACCCCAGGCCCGCTTCGCGCGCGCCTTGAACCGCGCCGCCTGGTCCGACGTCGCGTCGCCCGGGCCACCCGCACAGGTGGTCAGACCGGCGGTCAGGAGCACGGGCAAGCGGAGTTCCTGGACATCTGAAGCGAAGCGGCGATGCGAGGCTGTCAGGCCGAAGAAGCCTGCGAAGCCCAGGGTCTGGATTTCCGGGTTTACGGATTCCAGAGCCCGACGAAACACCTCGGAGCGGACGTCGATGCAGAAGGCGACCTGGAGCGCGGGTCGGCTATCCGTCGCCGCGGCCCCCGGCGCCGCCAGCCTTTCGGCCAGGATCCTTTGCGCGGCGCGTTCCGAGGCTTCCTGCAGAATGGAGTCCACGACATGGTCGGCGGTCGGCGTGACCGGCCGCGTGTGCAAGGCGACAATCGTCTTCCACCGCACTGAGATCTGATGCTCATAGAGGTCGAACAGGGCCGCCTCCCAAATGAGTCGGATCGCCAGAAAGTCGGTGATGGTCGCATCGACGCCGCCGCCAAGTTCCGCCTGCCAAAGCCGGTAGCGCGCGTATTGCGCCCAGCCGCCCAGCGTCAGCAGCATCTCTTGGAAGTAGGTTTCCAGCGCCTCAACTGGGATTGCGATCCGCTGCGCCACCCTCGCAACAGCGCCCGGCGCGGATTCCGGGGCTTCCGAGACATGGGCCGCAAATCCAGAGAGGCCGACAATCTCGGGGGTCAGATCATGGGTCGCAACAGCGCGCCAGGCGCCATAGGCCCCTCGACCGCGCGGCGCGGCCCACAGCGCCTGACCTTCGTCAAAGTATCCAGCCGCCCACGCGCCGAAGCGCTCGGAAATCAGCCCCGGCCAGTCGATCCCCGAGACCTCGGCGGCGAGGTCCGCGATCGTCGGCAGACCATTCGCTATGGGTCTCGAAACCTGGGCGGCGGATTTCAGAACCGACAGGTTCGCCGGCCGAAGCGCCAACGGCGCGTTCGCCAGAGCTTCCAACAAATCGGCGTCGGTGATGAGGCCGCTGACGATCCGCTGGTCGTACCAACTGCGCGCCATGGTGACCGGAGCGCCCGCCACCCGTTCCAGGCGGGCGCCTACCGTGGCGAGGTCTTGATCGGTTTGGCCGAGGAACGGATTGACCGCGACGCTTGACGCCAACGGCCAGAGCGGAGGGATCGCTCGAGCGGCGCGATCGGCGGCGGCGGTCAGCGCCATGGCGCCCCCCCAGCTTGAAGTTTCTGCATGCGTCATTCTTTTCTCTCCGAGATGATCAGGTTGCATTGCGCAGCCGCCAGCCGCGCAGCAGGCGGTCAAAGACCGCGTTGGCGTAGAAGCCGTTGGAAAGATGCACCCGCAGACCCGCGGCGGCCGGGTGATAGGCCCAGAGCGGGAACATCGCCTGGACGATGGCCACGAGGCCGAAACTGATCACCGCGAGGACGATCAGCGCCCACTGCAGAGGACCAGGGGGCGGCGTCGCTGGCAGCACGCCGAAGGTCACCCAGACCGCGAAGACCTGAAGCACGAAGTAGCCGACTGTCGTGGCGACGGCGTACGCGATAGTGCGCTGGGTCAAGGCTCGCGGCGCGGCGTCGGCAAGACCCTGCGCCAGCATGTAGGCGACGCCGAAGACCAGGATGGCGCCCAGCGCGATGGCCTGCGGCGACTTGTGCTGGAAGCCGAACGCGAACCCGACGACGGCGTAGATCGCCAGCGCCAGAAGAAAGGCGCGCCCAACCGCGCCGGCCAAGGGAATGGCCACGGGTCCCGGCCTGTGATTTGCGGCGATGACCTCTACCGCTCCGCCGGAGGCCAGGAAGGAATGGGCCTTGTAGAGCGAGTGGGCCACGATATGCAGGAGGGCAAGCGGGAAGAGCCCAAGACCGCATTCCAGGATCATGAAGCCCATTTGGGCCACCGTCGACCAGGCCAGCGAGGTCTTCACGGCGGGCTGTGTCAGCATCACCAACCCGCCGAAGAGCGCGGTGAATCCGCCGATCATGACGAGGACCGCCAGAACGCCCGGTGCCAGCAACATAACGTCGGCAAAGCGGATCAACAGAAACCCGCCGGCGTTAATGACGCCCGCATGCAGGAGGGCCGAAACCGGCGTTGGGGTTTCCATCACCTCGGTCAGCCAGCCGTGCATCGGAAACTGCGCGGACTTCAAAAGCGCGGCGGTCGCCAGGAAGCCCGCCGCGGCGATCGCCAGGCCGCCACCGCCGCCGGCGCGGGCGGCGCTCAGGATTTGCGGGATGTCGGTCGTGCCGTAGCCCAGCGTCAGCAACGTCGCCGCGGCGATCAACGCGATGTCGCCCAGGCGAGCGGTGACGAATTTCTTCGCGGCCGCGCGCTGCGCTGCAACCCGGTTTGGATAAAACAGCAGAAGCCGGTGCAGAAAGAGGCTCGTCGCGACCCACGCAAGAACCAGCTGGACGAGGCTGCCTGACAGAACCAGGAGGAGCACCGAGGCCAGCGTCATGCAGAGCCAGCCGGTGAATGCGCCCTGCCGCGCCTCGCCATCCAGATAGGACGCGGCGTACCGCACCACGACCCAGCCGATGAACGCGACCAGGATGAACATGACGACGCTGACGGCGTCGAGCCGGATCGACAGACCCTCCCATTGCAGCCCGACCAACCGGCTGGTCTCCGGCCCGTGCAGGATGAGCGATCCGCCCGCGGCCGCGGCGACCGCCAAGGCGGCAAGGGTCGAGGCCTCAGCCAGCCGAGGAAGGATTCGAGGTCTGCGGCCAGGGTTCACGAAACCGATGGCGGCGCTCATCAACAGCGCCAACGGAGCGACAAATGGCAGAAGATCGATTGGCAAAGACTTTCCCCTTCAACGCACCATGCGCTCCAGGGGAAGAGCTATCCGACGAGACGCGGCTATAAAAATTCATTGCTTCAGCCATATCGTTCTGTTTTATAGAACGATATGAAGAGCCTGAACTTCAATCACCTCCGCTATTTCTGGGCGGTCGCGCATGAAGGCAGCCTCACGCGAGCGGCCGAACGACTGAATCTGTCGCAGTCGGCGCTATCGGTGCAGATCCAGAAACTTGAACACCAGATGGGTCACGCGCTGTTCGAACGCGTCGGCAAACGGCTCGTCCTGACCGAGGCGGGGCAGATCTCGCTCGACTACGCAGACACCGTGTTCCAGGCTGGCGATGAGTTGATGAGCACTCTGCAAGGGCGTCCTCTCGCAAATCGCCAGGTCTTGAGGGTCGGAGCGCTTACCACTCTGTCGCGCAACTTCCAGTTGGAGTTCCTGCGTCCTCTGGTCGGTCGCGGAGATGTCGAGCTGATCGTCCGTTCTGGCGCGACACGCGACCTCCTCGCGCAGCTCGAAGCTCACGCCATCGACGTCGTTCTTTCCAACAGCGCCGCCCAGCGCGACGCCCGCGCGCCCTTTCGCAATCACCTGCTCAATCAGCAGCCCGTCAGTCTGGTCGGCCGGCCCCGGTCCGACAAAACCCCGTTCCGTTTCCCAGACGACCTTCGCAGCGAGCCCATTCTGCTGCCGAGCCTCGACAGCGATATTCGGGTCGGCTTCGACCGTTTGCTTGATCTGGCAGGCATCCGGCCTATCGTCCTGGCCGAGGTCGACGACATGGCCATGCTGCGGCTGCTGGCCCGCGAGCGCGAGGGCGTTACGCTTGTGCCGCCGATCGTCGTGCGCGACGAACTAGCGTCCGGGGTGCTGGTCGAGCATTGCCGTATCCCGCAGCTTACGGAGAGCTTCTACGCCATCATTCAGACCCGCCGGTTCCCCAACCAGCTCCTCGGCGACCTGTTGACCAGATATGCCCGGCCGGCGGCGCCTGCTTCAATCGCGTGATGGGGCGGCCCGAATGCGGCTTCGAGCACGCCGGATCCGACCCCGCGGCCCGGCGCGGCGGCGCGTCTCGACCGCCCTCGGCGAGTTGAACGCCAGACTGAACGGCTCCGCTCTGACTTTGAGTCCGCCTTTGCGTTTGGCGTCTCGGACCATTTGACTCGTGTTGACCGGCCCGGAGGCGCTGAAGGACTTGCCGGGAACAACATCCGGCAAGTCGCGGGCGGAGTAACCTTCGCCAAGCCTACGTTGCTGCGCCCGTGAGTATCCTGTCACTCCCACTGAATTGTTCAACCACCTATAATATCTTGTTTTTATTAAGAAAACAAATCGCTCCATCTCACTTTTCCCATCAGCCACGCCGTCAAACACTCTGGCTGTTGATTTCATTGGGCAATGTCGAGTGTTTGAAAATATCTCCTGTCGCGCTCAATCCCCGAGTATTGCCGCGGCCGACGGCGACCTCCGCGCCGAAATCCGGCGGCAAGTTGACCCCGGCGCAGGGAGCAGATTCTCCAAACCTCTGAGTCGGTGGGTCAGGCGATTTCCGTCAGCAGGATGTCATGCATCGAGCTCCAGTCGAACAAGTCGTCGTGCTGCCGGTGGAGCGCAAGGTATTCCGTGTCTGACGCGGAGTGGGCCAGCGCTGTCTCCAAAGCCCCCATGTCCGCGCAGGCCGTCATGAAGTAGATGACGGCGGTCGGGCCGGTCATCGACATCGACGCTGTGCATTCCAGAACGCCCGGCCATGACCGAATCCGCTCGACGAACCGCGGAACCACGGCCAAGGTCGGACCCATGTTCGACCAGCATCCGGCGACCCGCACGGTTCGAAGGAACTTCACCATGGACGTTTCACTCCTGTGGTTGTCTTGTCGTTGTCTGAGGGGGGCTGTCCGGGACGGGCCGTCATTCGTCAGGCGAGCAATGTGCGAAACTCGGCCACGATGCGCCGGAATTCGAAGGCCGCCGCCTTGCTGACGCCTCGGGCGCGAAGCCAGCTGTGCACGAGACCTGGCGCGCGGCTGAGGGCGCAGGGCACGCCGGATTCCAACAACTGGCGGGCATAACGGATACCGTCGTCGCGCAGCGGGTCGTGCTCTGCGACGGAGATGAAGGCCGGAGGTAGCCTCGAGTGATCGGTCGCTCGTGACGGGGCGGCGCGCCAGTCAGCGTCTTCGAAACCGCCAGGCAAGTAGAGCTTCGCCAGGCTGACCGCGGCTGCGAGCTTCAGCATCGGCGCATCCTGGTTCTTCAGGCAAGACTCGGTTTCAAAGTCCAACCCGAGCATCGGGTAGATCAACACCTGTCCCCGAAGCACAGGTCCATCGGAGTCCCGAACCGCAATCGCCACCGCTGCGGCAAGGTTGCCGCCGGAACTGTCTCCGGCCACCACGAGTCGCCGGGCGTCCAGGCCCAGGCAATCTGCATGCTTCACAAGATCGAGGGTCGCCGCCAAACAGTCATTGAACGCTGCCGGGAACCGGTGTTCCGGCGCCAAGCGATAGTTGACGCTGACCACCACAGCATCGGCCGCAGCGGCGATGTCGGCGGTTATGCTGTCATGGCTGTCGCAGTCGCCGAACACGAAGCCGCCACCATGGAAATAAACGATGGCTGGAAGGCGCCCCGAGCGGGGTCTGTAGAGCCGCACCGGAACGGGTCCGGCGGGACCCTCAAGGGTCATGTCCTCGGTCGTCAATCCGGCAGGGCGAGGGGTGTCGAACCTCCGGGACGCCGAGGCATATGCGGCGCGCTGATCCGCAAGCGTCGCCCCCACAGGCAGGGGAGCCGCGGAAGAGCAGCGAAGGAAGTCCTCGAGGCCCTCATCAAAGGGGGAGACGTCGGTCACGGCGCCGGCCTTACGAGGTGGCGGCGAAGAAGGACGCCCGCGTCATGCCGCCACCAGCCGATTCTCCCGGCTCTCCACCACCATCGGCGTATTCCAGCCTTGTCGCTGTGGCGCGCCTGCCCAGCGCTGGGTGACCAGCGCCACCCATTCGGGTGTGTAGAACGCGTCGGCCTGGGACTTGCTTTCCCACAGATAGATGCCCGACAGGCTCGCGCCGTCTTCGGCCAAGGCGTAATATTTCCGGATCAGGCCCGGAATGGCGAGATAGGTATGGGCGGTCGCCGCGATGATGGCGTCGATATCGGCGCGGGTCATTCCGGCCGGCGCATTGAAGGTCCACATGACGGTGTACATCGGAATTTCCTTACGGACGTGTTGGGGTGGCCAGATGGCTCAGCACATTTCCAGACCGGCAAACTCGCCGGAGCCGCGCCAGGCCTCGATCATCGGATAGAAGTCGAGCGGGCCGGGCGCATAGAGTTCGTCGAACAGGCCCTGCCCGCCGCCAGCCTGGCCTTCGCCGTTGTAGTAGCCGGGGGTGCATTCCTGGCGGAAGGCCAGGTTGGTGACCATCTTGTCCTTAATCGTCTGAACCCAGGCGGCTTCGGCCTCGGCGGTCGGTTCAAGGCGGGTCGCGCCGCGGCCCCGGGCTTCCTTCAGGACGGCGGCGATATGCACTGCCTGGTCGTTGAGGACGTGGGTGAAATTTGGCGAGATGGCGTTCTGCGTCATTCCCAGATGGAACAGGTTGGGGAATTGGTGGCTATAGAAGCCATGGAAGGTGCGCATGCCGTTCGCCCAATAGTCGGACAGCGACTTGCCCCCTAAGCCATAGGCCTCGAACCCCGAGCGGCGGGTGTAGGCGGTGCCCACTTCGAAGCCGGTGGCGAAGACGATGCAGTCGACCTCGTATTCCACCCCGTCAAAGACCAGCCCCTTTTCGGTGACGCGCTCCACGCCGCGACCGTCGGTGTCCACCAGGGTCACGTTCGGGCGGTTGAAGGTCGGAAGATAGGTGTCGTGGAAACCCGGCCGCTTGCAGAAATGGCGGTACCAGGCCTTGAGCCCTTCGGCCGTCTTAGGATCCGTGACAATCGTATCGACCCGGTCGCGGATGCGGTTGGTGTTCTGGAAATCGGCCAGTTCGACGATCCGCTCCATCGCCTGGGCGTCGGCCTCGTTTTGCGTCGCGCCGCCGTCCATGGCGGCCTGATAGAGAAAGGCGATCGAGCGCATCATTTCGGTCCAGCCGTCGCCGACAAGGTCCTCGTCCTGCTGGCCGCCATTGACCAGGGTGTTGAAGTTGTCCATCCGGCGCTGCTGCCAACCCGGTGTCAGCGACTTCACCCAGTCCGGATCCGTCGGCCGGTTTTCGCGCACATCGACTGACGTGGGCGTGCGCTGGAACACGAAGAGATGCTGTGCTGACGCTCCCAGATGCGGCACGACCTGCAGAGCGGTTCCACCCGTGCCGATCAGGGCCACCCGCTTGTCCTTCAGCTTGTCGAGGTTCCCCTCGATGCTGCCGCCCGTATAGCCATAGTCCCAGCGGCTGGTGTGAAAGCTGTGGCCCTTGTAGCTGTCGATCCCTGGAATTCCCGGCAGTTTGGGCCGGCTCAGCGGCCCGCTCGACATCACAACATAGCGGGCTCGGAAGGTGTCGCCGCGGTTCGTCGTGACGATCCAGCGGCGCGACCCCTCATTCCAGACAACTTCCTTGATCTGGGTCTGGAAAACCGCCGCCCGGTAGAGATCAAACGCCTTGGCGATCCGCTGAGCGTGCTCGTAGATTTCGGGCTGGTAGCTGTATTTTTCCTTGGGGATGTAGTTGGTTTTTTCCAGCAAGGGCAGATAGCAATAGGACTCGATATCGCACTGCGCGCCGGGGTAGCGGTTCCAGTACCACGTCCCGCCGAAATCGCCGGCAATTTCGACAATGCGCAGACTATCGACTCCGGATTCGCGCAGCCGCGCGCCCATCAGCAGGCCACCGAAACCGCCGCCGACCACAAGGACCTCGACATCCTCCTCGATCGGATCGCGAGTGAAGCCGGGTTCGACGTAGGGATCATCGACATAGTGTTTGAAGTCGCCCTTGATCTCGATGTACTGGCCATTGGCGTCCGGGCGCAGACGCTTGTCGCGCTCCTCGCGATATTTCCGGCGCAGCGCTTCGACATCGAAATCGGGCGCGGATAGGGTCGCTTCGCCGGACGAGTTCATGGCCTTCTCCTCGGGATCGCATCTCAAGGATGCTCGTGTTCCGCACCGGGAAGATGCGCTGTCCGGGCGGGCGAGCCGATAGCCGGGCCCGCCTCAGACTTGTCACTTTCAGCCAAATGTTGCTGATTAGGCGTCGCTCAGGCCATGACCGGAACCCGGCCTATCTACGTCTGGTCTGCCAACCGCCAGCGCTTCATCGCCCGGCTGAACCCTGTCGGATCCGCATAGCCGAGCCATTCGCTGACCTCCGCCATGGTGAAGGCGCCGGACTTCAGATAGCTGCTCGCCCGCCGTTGCAGCTCAGCGTCTGTCATCCGGCGAACGTCTGTCCCCGCCCCCGCCAGCTTGCGCGTCAATGTCCGGCTCGAAAGGCCCAGGCTCCGGGCGATCAAACTCGCGTCGAGGCGCCCGCTTTCCGACCCAGCGAGCATGCGTGCGACATTCGACCTGACGCCATCGGACGTGCGCGACGCTCTTGCGTCATGCTCCAGCCGCTCACACGCGACGGTGTACAGCGAAGGGTCGGCAAACGAGGACGGGACGTCCAGATAGCCCTGAGGAACGAATATGGTGTTGCTGAGGGCGCTGTAGTCGATCTCGACGCCGGTGAGTCCTCGGACAGCCGGTGCGTGGTTGGGTTCCGGAGCAGCGAATGACAAGCGGATGCCGAAAGGCGGCCTCGGAGATAGGGCCTCGACGAACCGCAAGGTGCTGAGCAGGAAGATTTCAGCCAGAGGGCGCGACTGATCATGGCTCAAATCGGCGCCCAGGCTGATGGACAGCGACGCTCCTGCATTGGACTCGGCAAGGTTTGTCCGCACCCTTGTCACCCGTTTGGGGAGTTGTTCCCGAATCACCTTGAGGCCGCCCCTGATCGTCGGAGCGTTGAGGATCGCCACGCCAAGCGCATCATGGCTGGTCACGGCGAAGAGGCGTGGGGCCTTCAGAACCCAGTCGCGGCCGACCAGCCGGTTGAGGTTGTCGATTTGCCGAAGCTGCTGTGCCAGGTTGAAGGCGACGCGGTGATTGTCGAGGTTGGCAGGCTCCACGCCCGTGCCCTGGAGTATGGCGTCCAACGTTCCAGGGGTCTGTCCGAACGTCTGGGCGATGACGCGGAAGAAACTATATGGCGTCGAGCCCGACTCCGCTGGACTTTCACTATCCCTTTGTTTTCGCATCAGACGGCTCCGCCGGAGCGATACTAGCCGAGTTGCGCCTTAAGCAAAGCTTTAGCCAAGGAGCGGGATGAAGGGGGGTAGCGGCACGCGTGCCGCCATGGCCATCAGGCCCAAGGGAGGTGAACGGGCGCGGTGTGGGTCTTCGGAGGTTGAGAGATTGAGTGGAAGGATCGCACGAAAACCAAAGACGGCGAACAAGCGGGCGGCCAAACCACGCCGAACCTACGCTAGCGCGGCCGAGGGTATCCCGTCACTCCCACTCAATTGTTCCGCGGCCCCGTAAGGAGCTGTTTTTATTCATAAAATTCCCCGCACCGCTCCACTTTTCCCGTCAGCCTTACCGTCAAAATTCGACCTATTGATTTCATTGGGAAATTTTTGAACTCTAAAAAACTCCTCCTCTCGCGGTCTATCGGCGGCAGTCTCAACCTCGCCTCTTCGTTTCGCCCCGACCGAAATAACCTGCGGTAAGAACCGCCCACCAAAAAAGACCGTCAGAACGGCGAAAACACCTTTTTCTTCAGATAGTTCTACAACTCTCTGCGGTGCCGCCGTGCGATCGCTGAACTGTCGACACCGCCACAGCGTTTCTCAATAAAAATAGCTGCATATCGAAAATTCAACAACGGGCGGCCGGGGCGATCGCGCCATCTACACCGCAATCCGAAGACGGCTGACAACCGAGCGAGGTGGCTTCTCGAGCCCGTGCTCCAGTCCAATGTTGACGCGGCCGACGGTTCGGACTGTCGCGGCTGACCTGGCACGCCCAAAAGCAGACTCCGCCAACTTCCTCATTGGGGGGAAAGCGGACCTATGCAGACCCGCGCACCAAAGCCTATGGCCTGGCCAGATCTTCGCGAACGGTCAATTCGAGAAGGCGCCCAGCCTCCGCAATGTGAAAGGTTGGATCGGTAAGCCAGTTCAGCATGAAGCCGTCAAGGGCGGCTTTGAGCTTCGCTGCAAGGGCGCGATCACAGTCGGATCGGGCCGCCCGGCCGCGCGCTGCGGCAAACGTGGGCGCGGTCCCGTCGACCGAGGCGGCGTTCAGATCGTGGAGCACCTCCGCCAGTGCCGGTGAGGACATGGCCTTTGCCGCGCTTCGCCATGTCTGTCTCCTTGCTATTGCAAGTCAGACGTTTGGCGACGCAGCGACCGCCAACCCTTGGCACAAGGATTGTGCAACCCAGCTCAATCGATGTTGGCGGATCTGCACCTCAAGGGTGCCCGTACCGTGCGGGCCATTCGGGTCTGCCACTGCCCAGCGGCACGGACGGCAGATCCCAGCAGGGTGTCGTTTCCGACATCCCCAGCGCCGGAGCCAGGAACCGCATCTCTCCAAAGCCTGATCGACGGGTCTGCAGGAACGGCTCGGGATCGCCCAGACCCGCAGCGCGCATGGGATCCAGGTCGCAGCCAAAGCCCTGATACCACGCACTTGTCTGCGCGAGTGACACGCGGACGTGCCAGGATCCCCCCTCGAGCGCCCGTCGGCGGAGCGCTTCCATGACACCGGCCGCCGCGAGGTATCCGGTGGTGTAGTCGTTGAAGGCCGCGGGGATCAGGGCTGGTGTGTCACCTCCATGAACGACAGCGATGCCCGTCGCCGCCTGGGCCAGCTGCTCCCACCCCGGCCGTCCGCCCCAGGGGCCGCCCCCGCCGTAGCAGGT
>Ga0075029_100000072_pt1 | contig 43631 bp, 31 predicted proteins | sample LitLauG_LLR_2013_FD_71391 | JGI IMG/M metagenome (GOLD analysis project Ga0075029, IMG submission 71391) | Freshwater sediment microbial communities from North America - Little Laurel Run_MetaG_LLR_2013 | ecosystem: Environmental > Aquatic > Freshwater > Creek > Sediment | place: USA... | reverse complement strand
TTTCGTGCGCCTGCTGGCCAAAATGCTGCGCGATCCCGAAATCGGCAAGCTGATCGTCCCCATCGTCCCCGACGAAGCCCGCACCTTCGGCATGGAAGCGCTCTTCCGCCAGGTTGGAATTTATTCCAGCGTCGGCCAGAACTACGAGCCGGTCGACATGGACACGCTGCTCTACTACAAGGAAGCCAAAGACGGCCAGATTCTCGAAGAAGGCATCACCGAATCCGGCTCCATGTGTTCGTTCATCGCCGCCGGCACGGCCTATGCCAACCACGGCATCAACACTATTCCCTTTTTCATTTACTACTCGATGTTCGGCCTGCAGCGCATCGGCGACCTGATCTGGGCGGCGGCCGATATGCGTTGCCACGGATTTCTGGTCGGCGGCACCGCCGGGCGCACCACGCTGGCTGGCGAAGGCTTGCAGCACCAGGACGGTCACAGTCACGTGCTCGCACTGCCCATTCCCAACATGCTGGCCTACGATCCGGCATTCGCTTACGAGATCGCCGTCATCATTCAGGACGGCATCAAGCGCATGTACATTGATCAGGACCCGATCTTTTATTACCTGACCGTCGGCAACGAGCCGCTGCCCCAGCCCGAAATGCCCGCCGGAGAAAGCATTCGGCAGGGCATTCTGGACGGCATGTACCGCTTCAATACCTCGGCCCAAAAAGACGCCGCCGCCCGCGCCCAGCTTTTCGGCAGCGGCGCAATCATGTTTGAAGTGCTCAAGGCGCAGAAAATCCTGGAAGAAAAATACAACGTGGCCGCCGATGTGTGGAGCGTCACCAGCTATAAGGCGCTCTATCGCGACGCCAACCACGCCGAACGCTGGAACATGCTGCATCCGACCCAATCGCCGCAGGTCCCTTACATCTCGCGCCTGCTGAAAGACATTCCCGGCCCGTTCATCGCCGCCAGCGACTACATGAAGGTTCTGCCGGAGAGTCTGGCGCAGTGGATTCCCGGCAAACTGGTCTCGCTGGGCACCGACGGCTTTGGCCGCAGCGAGGACCGCGGTTCTCTGCGCGACTTTTTCGAAGTGGATGCAAAACACATCGTCATCGCAACCTTGCACGCGCTAGTGCGCGACCAGAAAATTCCCGGCGAAGTCCTCGCGGGCGCCATGCGCGACCTCGCCATCAACCCGGAGAAAGCCAACCCCGCCATCAGCTAAGCGGCGGCCTCATACGACATGGCGACCATGAGCGACCACGAACGGGCCTGCGAGCTGCGAGAGCAGGGCGAATCCGCACGCCGCGCGAACGATTTGCGGGCGGCGAAGAAATCCTACGAAGAGGCGGTGGCCCTGTTGCGCAACTCGCCCGACAAATTGAAATTCGCGCACGCCGTCCGCCACCTTGGCGATGTTTATGTGCAGCTTCAGGATTGGTCCCGCGCGGAGCCTTGCTTCGTGGAGGCACTGAACATCTACCGCAGCCAGCCAGAGGCGCGCGTGCTGGATTTTGCCAACGCTATCCGTGGCTTTGCTGTGCTGAAAGACAAGACCGGAAAGCCGGAAGAATCCAGCGGCTTGTGGGCGGAAGCGGGACGCATGTACCAAGCCGAGGGAGTTCAGGCCGGCATCGAGGAATGCAGCCGGCACACGGGTCAGCCCAAATGAACTGTCCTGCTACACACGTCGCATGGCGTCATCCCGAAGGCCCGCGTTTTATCCGGCGGGACGGGGGACCTCAGGCTGCACGCAAGCGGCGGGACCAGACGACCGAGCGGCCACCACGCCGCTACAATCATTTCTAAGGAACCCTGAACTTGGCCATCGAATTCAAACTTCCCGAACTCGGCGAGAACATCGAACAGGGCGACCTGGTCCGCCTGCTGATCACCTCGGGCACTGCCATCAAAGAAGGCCAGCCGGTGATGGAACTGGAAACCGACAAAGCCGTCGTCGAAGTTCCTTCGTCAGTCAGCGGCACGGTGGGCGAGATTCGCGTGAAGGAAGGCGAGAAGATCAAGGTTGGGCAGGTCATCTTCACACTGGCCGGGACTACGGCGGCAGCAGCTGCGCCGTCGGCCAACAACGGAGCTGCGGCTGCGGCTGCGCCACCCGAAGCCCCGAAACCGGCTCCCGTTGCTCCATCTCCCGCTCCAGCTGCGGCCGCACCGCCAACTTCCCGGCCCGGCCCGTCCGAGTTCCGCCTGCCCGAACTTGGCGAGAACATCACACAGGGCGATCTTGTGCGGCTCATGGTCGCGCCTGGCGCGCGTGTCAGCGAAGGCCAGCCAGTCATGGAACTAGAAACCGACAAGGCCGTTGTCGAAGTTCCCTCGTCGGTGAGCGGCGTGGTGAAAGACGTACTCGTCAAGCAAGGCGAAAAAATCAAAGTCGGCGCAGTGATCTTCACCCTGCAGGGTGGCGCCGAGGCTCCCCAGACCGCGAAGCCCGAAACTGCGCCGGTGGAGCACGTTTCCGGACAGCACGGCGCGCGCCTCGCCTTCCAGGCCGCGATTCGCGCGGAAGGAAAAACCGAAGAGCAGGCGCTTCCTCCCGACCAGCCAAACGCCGCGACCCAACCCTCGTTCAGCATGCCCACGCAACTCGGCAAAGTCGTCGGCACCGAACATCGTGGACCGATTCCCGCTGCGCCGCATGTGCGCCGCCTGGCCCGCGAACTGGGCATCGATCTTTACGAAGTCACCGGCTCGGGCCCCGGCAGCCGCATCTCCGAAGACGACGTCAAGGCCCGCGCCAAGGCATTGCTCACCACCGCGGCCGCTCCCGCGCCAGCGCGTGCCGGGCACTTCGTCGAACCCAAGCTTCCTGACTTCACCAAGTGGGGAAAAATCGAGCGCGTTTCCATGCGCGGCGTACGCCGCAAAACCGCCGAACATCTCGCCGAAGCCTGGAACACCATTCCTCACGTCACCCAGATGGACCGCGCCGATATCACCGAACTCGAACAACTGCGCGCCCGCTTCGGCCCCAAGGCCGAAAAGGCCGGCGGCAAAATGACGGTGACCGCCATCGCGCTCAAAGTCTGCGCCGCCGCGCTCAAAGTTTTCCCGCAGTTCAACGCCAGCATTGACATGGAGCACGAAGAAGTCGTGTACAAGCAGTACATCCATATCGGCGTTGCCGTGGACACTGACCGCGGTCTGCTGGTGCCGGTGATTCGCGATGTGGACAAGAAAAACATCGTCGACATCGCGGTCGAGCTCTCGCAGCTTTCAAAGAAGGCGAAAGAAAAGAAGCTGACCCCGGGGGAAATGGAAGGCGGCACCTTCACCATCACCAACCTCGGCGGCATTGGCGGCATCGGGTTCACGCCGATTGTCAATCATCCGGAAGTTGCGATCCTCGGCCTCTCGCGCTCGCGCATGGAACCGGAATACATCAACGGACGCTTCGAGCCGCGCCTGGTGCTGCCGCTCTCACTTTCCTATGACCATCGCCTGATTGACGGCGCCGACGCCGCCCGCTTCCTGCGCTGGGTCGCGGAAGCCTTCGAGCAGCCCTTTTTGCTGAGCGTGCAAGGGTGATGAACCAGGTCTCAAAGTTTCAAGGTTTCGCAGTTTCGAGCTTCAACATTTAAGGCTTCAAAGTCTTCACGGGATCAAAAAATGCACTGTCATCCCGACCGGAGCATAGCGATTGTCGAAGACAATCGCTATGCGTAGGGGAGGGACCTGCTCGTTGGAGCAATACCGAGAGCCGGAAGAGGAATGAAAAGGTTTCACTGGAATGCTGCAGATGGCATCGCTCGTTAGCTCACCACCTGTCATCCAGAGGCCCGCGCTTTTGCGGGCCGAAGGATCGCTACGGCCTGCAAAGACTTCGGCAGTTCCGGCGAGGGTAGGGATCCTTCGTCGGGACTCGCTCGCCGGAGCGAGCGAATCCGCTTCCTCAGGATGACAAGAGATACGAAAAATGACTAACACTTCCCTCAACATCGCCGTAATCGGCGCCGGCCCCGGCGGATACGCCGCCGCGTTTCTCGCCGCCGACCTCGGCATGACCGTCACGCTCATCGGACCCGACGGTAACCCCGGCGGCGTGTGCCTCTACCGCGGATGCATTCCCTCCAAAGCTCTTCTGCACGTCGCCAAGCTGATCGAGGAATCGCACCAGGCCAAAAACTGGGGCGTCGAATTCGCCGAACCGACCATTGACCTGGCTCGCATGCGTTCCTGGAAAGAAGGCGTGGTCGCAAAACTGACCGGCGGCCTCGGCATGCTTTCGAAACAACGCAAAGTCCGCTACCTGCAGGGCCAGGCGTCGTTCGAAAACTCAACCACTTTGAAAATTACGAAGCCCGACAACACAGAAGAAACGCTCAGCTTCGACCGCATCATTCTAGCCACCGGCTCACGCCCCGCCATCGTGCCCACGCTGAAACTCGATTCGCCGCGCCTGATGGATTCCACCGGCGCGCTTGACTTACAAGAAATTCCCGGCACGCTGCTGGTGGTCGGCGGCGGCTACATCGGGCTTGAACTTGGCTCGGTCTATGCCGCGCTGGGCACAAAAGTGACTGTCGTTGAAATGCTGCCCACGCTTCTGACCGGCGCGGATCGCGACCTGGTCGCGCCGCTCGAAAAGCGCCTGCGCAAGAGCTTTCACTCCATTCTGCTCAACACCACCGTGACTGCGGCGCAAGAAGAAGGCAACGGAATTCGCGTGAGCTTTGAAGGCGCGGAATTGAGGCCGGAAGAAAAATCGCAGTTCTTCGACCGCGTGCTGGTGTCAGTGGGACGCAAGCCCAACTCCGAAATCGAAGGCCTCGACAAGACCGCGGTCAAAGTTGGCGCGCGCGGATTCATCGAGGTGAACGCACAGATGCAGACCGCCGACCCGGCCATCTATGCCATCGGCGACGTCGCCGGCGAGCCCATGCTGGCGCACAAGGCCATGCACCAGGGCCGCACCGCCGCCGAACATATTGCCGGACACAAAGTCGCTTTCGAACCCAACGCCATTCCCGCCGTCGTGTTCACTGATCCGGAAATTGCGTGGTGCGGACTCACCGAGATCGAAGCCGAAAAAGCCGGACGCGAAGTGAAGGTCGCGAAATTCCCCTGGGCCGCTTCCGGACGAGCGCTCACCATTGATCGCACCGAGGGCCTCACCAAGCTGATCATCGATCCCCAGACCGAGCGTGTGCTGGGCATGGGCGTGGTCGGCGCGGGCGCGGGCGAACTGATCGCCGAAGGTTGTCTCGCCATTGAGATGGCCGCGCTCGCCAAAGATGTCGCCCTCACCATTCATCCCCACCCCACGCTGTCAGAGACAGTAATGGAGTCAGCGGAAGTGTTCTTCGGCACCAGCACCGACATTTACCGGCCGAAGCGGCCGTAGTGCGAAAACGGCGTCGGCCCCGCAAATTCCAACGCCGCTGGCTTGCGCCAGGTTTCGCCTGGCGTCGACTTTGCCTCCGCTTTCAACCCTGACTCCACGCTCGAAACCGGCCTCCCCCGTGACGAGCTAAATCGATTTATCTTCCGAGTCTAAGTTGTTGATTTAACAACCGGTTACGCGAATTATTTTCCACAGGCCTGGGACGTTTCTGGGGTAGAAAGTTTGCCGATTCAATCGCTTACGGAGCTGCTCCACTTACGGTGCAATGTGCAAAAAAGCCGGCGCTGAGGGCAAAGGACTTGCGGGCCCGCGAATTTCTCTAACGCGATGGCAATCCGAATACGGCGGTCAAAATACAACCTGCGAAAACGAGTGCCAGTTCAACAGCGCCGATGATTCTGATCGCTCTTAGGCGCTTCGCCGTGGGGCTCTTGACCCTACCCAACCTGCAAATCAATTGGGGTTTAGTAAAGAACAAGAACGCCCATCCTCCCACCCACGCGATCGCCAACGCGAAAAATTGTATTCGTGAAATCATGCCAATCTTCCATGCCCTTGGCTTTCAATAATCCCGCAATTTTCCGCAAATTCGAAATGCGACCCGACATGCCAGCCTTCGTAGCTAAGGTCGTGTGGGGTGAGCTTCCCGCGTTTCCGCTGCTACACTGAATCGCCATGTCCTCGCGCCGCCACGCCGCTGCCGGATTCATCTTCGTCACGGTGATGCTCGACATGCTGGCGTTCGGCATCGCGGCCCCGCCGCTGCCCAAACTGATTTCCGATTTTCTCGGCGGCAACACGGCGCGCGCCTCGGAATATCTTGGCCTGTTCGTCACCACGTTTGCGCTGATGCAGTTTTTCTTTTCGCCGGTCATCGGACTGCTCTCGGACCGCTTCGGCCGCCGCCCGGTGGTGCTGCTTTCAAATTTCGGACTTGCGCTCGACTACGTCGTGCTGGCACTGGCACCTTCCCTTAACTGGCTGTTCGTGGGGCGCGTGCTGGCAGGCATCACGTCCTCCAGCGTGCCGACCGCGATGGCCTACATCAGCGACGTCACACCGGCCGAGAAACGCGCCAAGGCCTTCGGCATGATTGGCGCGGCGTTTGGCGTGGGTTTTGTGGTGGGTCCGGCGATTGGCGGGCTGCTCGGCCAGCACAATCCGCGCCTGCCGTTCTGGGTGGGGGCGGGGGCGAGCCTGCTGAATGCGATCTACGGATTGTTCGTGCTGCCGGAATCGCTGGATGCGGACAAGCGGCAAAAGCAGTGGAACTGGGCGAAAGCGAATCCGCTGGGGTCGCTGAAGCTGCTGCGCTCGCACGCAGAACTGCTGGGCCTGGCCAGCGTGAACTTTTTGGGCTATGTGGCGCACGAAATCTATCTGACGGTGTGGATTCTCTACGGCATGTATCGCTTCGGCTGGAACCAACGCGAGGTGGGGCTGTCGCTGGCCGTGGTGGGAGTGTTTTCCATTTTCTGTTCGGCGGTGCTAGTCGGACCCACCGTGAAGTGGATGGGGGAACGGCGCGCGCTGCTGGCGGGGTTGTTCTTTGCGGCGCTCGGGTTCGCGCTGTATGGCCTCGCGGTCACGACGTGGGCGTTTCTTCTGGCGATTGGGGTGAACTCGCTGTGGTCGCTGGCCAGCCCCACGTCACAGGCGATGATGACGCGAAAAGTTTCTCCTTCAGAGCAGGGAGAACTGCAAGGCGCGCTGGCTTCGCTGCGCGGCATCGCCATGATCATCGGGCCGAGCATGTTTTCGATGACGTTCGCTTATTTCATCGCACCGCAGCATCAGTTCCCCGGGGCCCCGTGGTATCTTGCGGCGGGCCTGCTGGCGGCTGCGCTGGCGATTGCGTGGCGGGTGACCGCGCCGGTGGGCAGCGCATCCGACGCCGTTCAATCAAATGCATGAACCACGAAGGAACCCTGATCGCGTTGCTTCGTGGACCTTCTTGTTCTTCGTGGTTTACCGGCATTTTTCATTAGAATGATTTCGTGAAAGCCGCTTTCAAAATCCTTCTCACGTTTGCAGTGTGGGCAATAATTAGCACACCCGTCCACGCGCAAAGTTCTCTGACGCAGATCCTGCAGCCGTCATCTGCTCCCGCCGCCGCATCCGCCGTGTCATCCGATCCGTTGCACCGCGACACTCCCAATGGAACGGTCTTCGGCTTTCTGCAGGCCGCGCAGGCCGGCAACTACGCAACTGCCGCCGAGTATCTGCAGTTGAGCGCATCGCACCGGCAGAGCGAAGGGCAGGACCTGGCCCGCAAGCTGAAAACCGTGATGGACGGCGCCTTCGCGGGGAGCCTGAAACGCATCAGCACGCTGCCCGAGGGCGATCCGCAAGACGGCGTGCCGCGCGATCATCAGAGACTTGGGACGCTTGCTTCCGGCGATGCGGAAGTCGCGCTGGAACTGGTGCGCGTGAGCCAGCCGGACGTGGGCAAGGTCTGGCTGGTCTCGGCCGAAACGCTAGAAAAAGTTCCAGAAGTGTTTGAGCAGGTGGAGGCGCGGCAGGTGGAAACGCAGCTGCCCGCTGTGCTGGTCCGTCACCAGTTGGGCGGAATGCCGCTGTGGCAGTGGCTGGCGCTGCTGTTGGCGCTGCCGATTGCCGCCGCGGCCGCATGGATGCTGCTGGTGACGCTGGAATTTCCGCGGCGCTGGTGGGCGCGGCGCAGCGGACTGGAGACGGGCAACGACTGGCGATCGGTGTCGGCGCCGGCCTGGCTGCTGGTGGCCACGTTTGTGCATCGGCTGTGGGCCGCCTATCTCGGCCTGCCGTTGCTGTCGCGGCACTATTACCTGGAAATCGCCGCCATCGCGATGATCGTGGCCACGAACTGGCTGGCCTGGCGCATCATCCGTCTGTTTCTGAACCGGGTGCGCTCACGATCGCTGGCGCACGGGCGTGTGGGCACCGCGTCGATCATTCTGCTGGGCGAGCGCCTGGTAAAAGCCGGAATGTTTGTGGTCGCAGTCTTTTCCGTGCTGGGCAGCCTGGGATTCAACCTGACCACTGCGCTCGCCGGCCTGGGCATCGGCGGGCTGGCGATCGGTTTCGGCGCGCAGAAAACGATCGAGAACCTTTTCGGCGGCCTCAGCGTGTTGGGCGACGAGGCGATTCGCGTCGGCGAGAACTGCCGTTTCGGTGACCGCATCGGCGTAGTGGAGGACATCGGCCTGCGCTCGACACGAGTGCGCACCGAAGAGCGCACGCTGCTGACCATCCCCAATGGGACGCTGGCGACGATCAATCTGGAAAATCTGAGCCGGCGCGACAAGTTTCTGTTCAAGACCGATCTGGGGCTTCGCCCGGAGACTTCGCCGGACCAGTTGCGGCACCTGCTGGCAGGAATCCGCGAACTGCTCTACAGCCATCCGCGAGTGGAGCAGGCAACCGCGCGCATTCGATTTACCGAGCTGCGGCCGAGTTCGTTGAATCTGGAATTGTTTTGCTTCATCGTGACGCGGGATGGGTTGGAGTTTCTCGCGGTGCGGGAAGATCTGCTGCTGCACATTCTCGATCTGGTCGAGCATACCGGGACCAGCCTTGCCATGCCTTCGCAAACGCTTTACCTGGGCCGCGATGCAGGGAATGACCCGGACAAGACGAGCGCAGCCGAAGAAAAGGTCAAGCAATTGCGGTCGGAGCAGCGACTGCCGTTCCCTGATTTCGCGCCGGGCGAGATCGCGGCGATGCGTGGGGCGGTGCCGTATCCACCGGCGGGATCGGCGCGAGTGGATGCGGACAAAGGCAAGTCATAAGCGTTTCTCGCATGCTGCGAGTCCGGCGGCAATCCGTTTCCCGACAGCGAGTTGCGGCTTCCTGCGAGCCATTTGGCGGCCCCGCCAGATTACCGGGGTAACTTGAAGCAGCGCACCGTAGTACCTACGATGACGGAGTCATGGCCTACCGTGCGCTCCTTTTCTGCACTGAAGAAAAAATCGCCGCCACTGTCACGCAAGTCCTCGGCGAACTGGATTTTTCCGTTGTGCCCTGCGCCGAGCCGTTTGCCGCGGTGAAGCAGTTGATGGCCGACCACTTCGATGCCGTAGTCGTTGATTGTGACAACGAGCAGAACGCGGCGCTGCTCTTCAAGAGCGCGCGCGGATCGACCGGCAATCAGAACGCGCTGGCCGTCGCCGTGGTCGAAGGCCAGGCCGGGGTCGCGAAAGCGTTCCGGCTGGGCGCGAACCTGGTCCTAACCAAACCCGTAAACGTGGAACAGGCAAAGGGAACGCTGCGCGTAGCGCGTGGTTTGCTCAAGAAAAACGAACTGGCTAAGGCCGCGAGCAACGCGCCGGCGCCGCCCGCGACCCCGCCGAGACCGGCCCCCGCGGCAAAGCCAGCCATCTCACTCGTACCAGCACCGGAGACTCAGGCTACTGTGGCCACGCCCGCGGTCAGGCCCGCCCTGGATGCCGCGCCCAAGGCGATGCCCGCGGCGGCAGCCCAATCTACCGTGCCAACCGCACGGCCACTTCCGTCGGCTTCGACCACTGGTTCGGCGGCTGCGGCAGCACCCGCGCGGAAGGCAGTTGAGGAACCGGCAGTCACTCCGGCAGCGGCTTCGGCGGCGGCAGACCTTTTTGTTCAGGAGGGAGCGGTCGCTCCGGCGGACACCGAACCGGCACAGGCTCCGAGCGCAACTTCCTCCGCGCCCCACTCGTTTACATTCGGCGGCACAAACCCAGAGGAATCGCCTGCATCGTCTTCCGGCGGAATCAAGAAAATCCTGCTCGTGCTGGCCGTATTGCTGGGGGCCGGCTATGCGGCTTACTACGCATGGACTTCGATGCACCCGGCTGTGACGCCTCCGGCGACGAAAATTCGATCGACAGCGCCGGCGAGTACGGCGCAGGCTGCGACTCCAGTTGCCGCGCCCGTGGCCAAGCCCGCGGCAAGCGTTCCGACGCCCGATGCGGTGAGCGATGCGACCGCCAATGTGGAAACGGATGCCGCAACGGAGAACAAGCCGAGCGCGGTCAAGGCAAGCGCAACCGCAGCGACGAAGTCGACGGGATCTTCGGCGTCAAAGTCAACGGCGGTCCAGCCGATCGTCATGGCGCGGTCGTCGGCCTTGAAGGCATCTAAAACGAGCGACATCGCGGCGCCCAGCATGATCGGCATGCCCACTTCGGTGTCTTCCACCGTGCCGTTGACGACCACGCCCAGTCTTCCCAAGCCGGTGCTGGAAACGGTGAGGGTGTCGCAGGGTGTTTCGCAAGGGCTGCTGGTGAAGCGAGTGCAGCCGGTATATCCGGCGAGCGCGTTGAAGGCGCGACTGGAAGGCGATGTGTCGCTGCTGGCGACGGTCAGCAAGGCTGGAGACATTACCGCAGTCAGCATCAGCAGCGGACAAGCCATTCTGGCGCAATCCGCGGTCAGCGCGGTGAAGCAGTGGAAATACAAACCCTACCTTCTGAATGGCGAACCGGTCGAGATCCAGACTGACATCACGGTGCGCTTCCGCCTGCCTCACTAAAAACCTGCGTTTCGCAATTTACTCCGGTGAAATCTCGAATACCGCGCTGGAATTGGCACTCTGCCCGATTCCCAGGGACGTCGTGCCGTAAAGATTTCCATTGCCGTCCAGAACCAGCCGGCCCAGTGGGGCTGCGCCGTCAGTGGCGGCGTTGAAGGTGTGCAGCAAAGTTTCGGTAAACGGATCTCCCGCATTGAGCGGCGGAGTGAGCCGGTAAGCCGTACCGGCGCTGCCGGTTCCGCCGCCTGATGTAATGCCATAAAGATTCAGCGCGGCGTCGGCTACCAGGTTGCCTTGTGGGCTGAAGCCATCTCCAGTGTTCGCGCCGAATGAGTAGATCGTGCTGGTGGTGAAGATGCCGCCGGCATACACGATGTGAAACGCGGTACCCTGGCCGTATTGTCCGCCGCTAGTGGTCGTGCCGTATTTCACGCCGTGGTAAATCTTCAGGCCGCTGGGATGGGCCCCATCCGCTGCTCCGGAGAAGGTGTAGAGGACCTTGAAGCTCCATCCGGGGTTGGTGGGCGATGGCGGGAAGAGCCGGAACACCGTGCCCGCATTGCTGAGACCGCCGTTGGCGCAAACTCCGAACAGCGGTCCGCTGAGATCGTGGTCCAGTGTAACGGGATTCGCGCCGTCCCAGTTTCCCTGAAAGCTGTGCAGCACGGTTTCAGTCCAGGGGCTGCCGGCAACCGTTGGCGGCGACAACTCGTAGACGACTCCGTTGCCATACTGTCCGCCCTGCGAGGTGACGCCAAACAAGTTGCCGACAGCGTCAAACACAAGATCGCCCACGGGCACCGCCCCCATCAGCCCGCCAGGGAAGGAATAGAGAATGTCTTCGACCCAGGGGCCCGAACCGGCGGGTGGGGTGATCCTGAAAATATTTCCGAAGTTGGTGGGTGGGTAGGACGCGCCATAGATCGCGCCGGCTGAATCCAGCGTCAGGTCCGAGACGGGGCCGGGGCCTTCGTCCGTGCTAAAAGCGTGAAAGACATGCAGGGTCCAGGCTCCGCCGCTCGTCGCAGGGGGTGCGAGATAGAACAACCGTCCATTGCCATATTTGCCACCAGTGTTGCTCGCACCATAGAACACGCCGTTGCTGCCCGGCGTGAGCCCCGCAGAAATGTTTCCGGCGTTGAGCGGGGCCTTGAACGAATAGAGCGTCGAGAAAGTCTGCGCCTGCGCCGCGGACCAGGTCAGACAGTACACGGCGGCAAGGCCTATAGCCCTGACAGGAAGGGAAGGCTTGACCGCAGCGCTGAGAGAGACGCGCCACCTAAAAACTCTGCTCCACCCAAGAGTGAGTCTTTCAGAGAACGTGAAAGGCAATTTGGACGAGCACACAGAACGAGCCATGGTCGAAAAGCTCCGGCACATTGAAATTTGGTTACAGACGGTCCAGAAAAATACGGCGACCTTGACGGCTGCGATCGGGGGAAACCAACCACGCGGCGACTTAGGGGAAACGCGTCGCCCATCCAGAAATACGGGGAGAGTTTAGCATCAAAATGTCCTGTGGAATAAGGGATTTCGGGCGACACGGTTCCGGACCCCGGGCCGCAAGTTTTTGCAATCTTCGTGAGTTCGCGGAGAAGAGCGGACTAACTGCGCTTACTCGCGGCTGAGGGTCTCGTCGATTACGACTTTGCCGCCTTTATCCACCGAGATAACTTTGTGGATGGGGGCGAAACCGGAGAGGGTGATGTCGAGCACGTAGTTGCCGGGATCGAGAAGAATGTCGACGGGCGAAAACTTGTCGAGGATGTGCTGGTTGATGGCGACCTGCGCGCCCTTCGGCTGGGTGTGAATGCTGACCGTGCCCATTCCGGCCTGTGCACCTTTGCTGAACATCTTGCTGAATTTGCCAACGGTCTTGAGGTCGTCGACGTTGCCGAGAGGACGAAGCGCGGGCGAGAAGGCGACGGTCTGGCCCGGGGTGAAGGCAAACGAGCCGCTCTCATCAATGTAGCCGGCTTTGCGGACCAGGACTGAGTGCTGCCCCTTGTCGAGATTGAGTTGTGCCGGGGTGGTTTTGCCCGAGTCTTTGCCGTCCACGAAAATACTGGCCCCCGCCGGGGTGCTGGTGCAGGCAAGCCCGGCCATTAATGCCGCGAGATGAACGGTGACGAATGATTTGCTTCCGGAGGCAACGTCAACCGTGCGCGAGTCGGTGACATAGCCCGCCTTGAAAACGGCCACGGTATGCTGCCCGGGCTTGAGGCCACTGAGCGTATAAGGTGTGACCCAGCCGGGATTCGAGGTCCCGTCGACCTGCACTTGAGCCCCTTCGGGCGTGGAGTCGAGTGCCATTTCGCCGGGCACGATTGCCGGAGCAGGAGCTGGAGCTTTTTTGTGCGGGGCGGCATGGCGCGATGGCGCGTTCTCGACCACTGTGGGCGCGGGCGTGTTGTCTACCGGAGCAGGCTCCGGCTGCACCGCGGCGCGGTGAACGGGAGCGGTCGTCGAATTTGGCGCAGGAGTGGCGGCTGCGGCTTCCGGGGCGGGCCGGGAGGCAGGCTCGTCATCGGAATTTGCATTGTGGACGTAGAGCCCGATGCCGGCGGCGATCACAGCGATGATCGCAATTGCCGCAGCGATGGAATAGCCGACCAGGCGCGGCGGAACACCCTTGATCTCTTTGATGGCCTTTTCCGCGACTTCGCGCGGCTGAATCTTTGGCTTCTCGTCTTTGTGATCGAGAACCAGAATGGCTGCAGCGCTCGCAGCGGATGATTCGGGCGAAGGCGGAGCGATCACGACTTCTTTGAGCGGAGGCAGTTCGCTGATTTCCGAGAAGCTGACGGCGCCGGAGGCCGGGGCCTTTTCCGCCATCGCGGGATCGATGGAGATTGCGGGCTCGGGCTCGACGGCGGGCGCTGCCGCAGCGGCCGACAGGTGTGCCGAGGGCTGCGAATGCGGCTCGGCAACATTCGAGCCGAGCAGAGGTTCGAATTCGATGCCCGAGGTTGGCTTCGCACTTGCACTCGAAGCCGCTGCAGCAGCGAATTTCTTCGGCGGCTGCGCAGCCGGAGCAGGGCTAGCGGCAGGCTGAGTTGCGACAGGAGCAGGTTTCCTGGGCGCGGGGGGCGGAGCGGCAGGGGACGGTTTCGGAGCTTCCGGGGCTTTGGCTGCAACGGGCGCGGCGGCGCGCGGCGCAACTGCCGGTTTCGCGGGCGCGGCGGGCTTTGCCGGGGGGGCAGCGGCCGCGGGCGTTTTCGATTCCTTGCACTTTTCCAGATCTTCCAGAAGTTCGCGGCCGGATTGATAACGCTCGGCCGGGTCCTTGGACAGGGCTTTCATGATGAGGGCGCTCAGCTGCGGGTGCATGCGCGCGTTCAACCGCGCAGGCTCAACCGGAGTGTCCTCACAGATGCTGCGCTGGATCGAACCGGCGTCGTCGCCGCCAAAAGCACGATGCTCGGTGACCATTTCGTAGAAAATCGCGCCCAGACTGAAAATGTTGGAGCGCGCGTCGATCGGCTCTCCGCCAAATTGCTCGGGAGACATGTAGGGCAGAAACGCGGGCGGCTCGGGCATCACGGCGATGAAGTTTCCGGCCCCGGATACGCCCATGCCGAGAATGCGCACGGTGCCGTCCCATCCGCACATGATTTTGGCAGGTTCGAAGCTGTAGTGGAACAACTGCTTTGCGTGGGCGGAGTCGAGGCCGGTGCAGACCTGGCGGCCGATATCGAGCAGGTCCCAGATGGAGAAGCCTTCTTTGCGCGCCAGCATGGTGGCCACGCTGTTGCCTTCGACATATTGCATCGCGGCGCAGAACTGGCCTTCGATTTCGCGCGCGCTGAACAACTGCGCCACGTTCTGATGTTTGAGCGAGCCGACCGGCTCGGCTTCCTGCAGCAGCCGCTGTTCGAGCGTGGCGGCGTGCTCGCCAAACTGACCAAGTTGAATGGCTTTTAGCGCGACGGTCTGTCCGCTTTCGGGGTCGCGGGCTTTGTAGACCACGCAAGTGGGCGACGAAGACAACTCACTCTGTATTTCGAAGTGGCCGATTTTCGCGGGCATAGTCCTTGCGCCATCAAGAAACGTCGGGCGCGGTCCTGGCGAAGAATGCAGACCAGAAACCGTCCCTGATCCGAGGCATGGGCAAGGATAACGCCACCCCTAGGCCAGTTCGAGTTACGGAGGTAATAAGGGGGAACGGGCTGCCGTCATCCACTCGCACAAGCGGAGCGGGGAGTGCGTAGGGATGCTTCAACTCCGCACAGCATGACAGGGGAATTAGAGCTGCCCTAGGTCTGTGGAGTCATGGACTCGGCGACCCACTGCCAGGCGCGCCGGCCGTTTTCCAGGTTCACCGGAAGGGCTTCACCGTAATCGACCAGGCGGTTCAGGACAGTCGTGACCGAGGCCACCGGATCTTTGTGGCGCTGCAGCAATGCCGGATGCCGTTGCTCAAGATGGCCGCACACATCCCTTGCGCTCAAAGGACGGCGCGCCTCCAGCAGCACGACGCGGCAGGCCTTAGTGAAGCCCGGCTGGCGGCCGGCGCCCCGGCGGTCCACCAGTTCCGCAAGGTCCTCATCCAGAATGTTCTCGCCAAAAAGATTGGCGAGGCCGGCGAGGGTTTGTTTTACGGTACCGATGCGCTTCATGACATCGGCGCGCTGGCGCAGGAGCGACTCCAGTTCCTGGCGAGCCTGCCGGACCACTTCCTGCACGTGCCCGCTGTCGATTACGGGGTTCGATCTCGTAACAGCCTGCATTTCCATAGTGTTACCTCGCCATCGTGCGCTTACATCCAGCCTGCGTCGCGGGTTTGATCGGCGGGGTCTCGGGCGTAAAGGATCAGAGCCCCCACACACCGCCGGACAATCTTTGGTACGCGTACCGGCGTGCAATTGTTCCTCACTTTAGACGCGCGCTTTGTCTTTTCGTTGTGCCGGAAGTGAAAGCTGAGTGAAATCAGGGCGATGGCCGGGTGGATTCCAGAACAAGACGGCGGACCAAACCGGGAGAGGCTTGGCCCCGGAAGGATATGAACCGGGGGCGAGCCATGACCTTCTGTGTGGTTTATCCGATGAACTCTGCAGATGGAACGCGACCTTCAGACCGTTGCCGCGAGGCGGCCCATGCGAGTGCTGCTGGTCAGCCGCCGGGAAGAGGATTTCTTTCAAATCCAGGACTTGCTGCGGCGGTCGCCGGCGCCTCTGGAGGCGGAGCTGCAGCACGCACGCAGTCTTGAGGAAGCCAAGCTGATGTTGGGGAAGTTTGCCAGTGAACTGGTCCTGATCGACAGCGAGTCGGTCGCTGCGGCGGCGGAGATGCTCTCGAAGTTTGTCGATGCGGGATTCGTAGTGCCGTTTGTCCTGCTGACCGAGAATGCCGACGAGCGCATGGTCTCGGAGATCATCAAGGCGGGCGCATGGGACTTCCTGGATAAGACGCACCTTACGGCCGCCAGCCTCACGCGCACGTTGCTGGGCAGCCTGCGGCTGCATGCGCTGCGGCGGGGCATGCACAGCGCGGAAGAACAGGTGCGCAAGCTTTCGCTGGCGCTGGAACAGTCGGGCGATTCGGTGATCATTACGAATCGAGACGGCATGATCGAGTATGTGAACCAGGCGTTTGAAGAGATGAACGGATACGCGAGGGATTTCGTGGTGGGAAAGAATGCGAGCCTGCTGAACTCCGGGGAAAACGACCCAGCCGTGTTTCGGCAACTGTGGAAGACGATTCTGGCCGGGAGCCGATATCGCGGCGTGATGGTGAACCGCAAACGCACGGGCGAGACCTACCAGATCGAGCAGAGCATCAGTCCGGTGCGGGACGAGGGGGGAAACATCACGCATTTCATCGCCAGCGGCCGCGATCTGACGGAACACCGCAAACTGGAAGCGCAACTTCTGCAGGCGCAGAAACTGGACGCGATTGGTTGCCTGGCGGGGGGAGTGGCGCACGATTTCAACAATCTCCTCACCATCATCACCAGCTATGCCGAGCTCGCGTTGGATGAAGCGCCTCCTCAGACTGCGCTGCACACCCGGATTCGGGAAGTGCTGACGGCCACGGGGCGCGCGGCCGAACTGACACGCCAATTGCTGGCATTCAGCCGGAAGCAGCCGCAGTCCTTGCGCGTAGTGGACCTCAACAGCGTGGTCGGCAATATCGTGAACACGCTGCGACGGCTGGTGGGGGAAGACATTGAGATTTCGTTCGTGGCGGACCCTGAGATCGCGCCGGTGCGGGTCGATCCGGTGCAGATCGAGCAAATTCTGATGAACCTCGCCTCCAATGCGCGCGACGCCATGCCGCAGGGCGGCATGCTGCTGATCGGGACACGCAGGGCGCACCTCGACGACTCGTATGTTGGCGCGAAGCCCGCTCTGATCGCCACCGGCGATTATGTCGTGCTGAGCGCGCAGGACAACGGATGCGGTATTCCGCCGGACCAACTGCCCCACATCTTTGAGCCTTTCTACACCACGAAACCCGCCGGCCAGGGTACGGGGCTGGGCCTGGCGACCGTGTATGGCATTGTGAAGCAGAACAATGGATTCGTCTGGGCCTACAGCGAAGTCGGCATGGGAACGGTGCTGCGAATTTATCTGCCCTGCGTCCGCAAGGAGCGGCTTCAACCGACGCCGTCAGAGGCTGCGGCGGTGAAGGTCCCGCGCGGCTCGGAAACGGTGCTGCTGGTCGAGGATGAGACGTCGATCCGCAACGCGGCGGCGGAATTTCTGGTGTCCTGCGGTTATCGCGTTCTTCCTGCCGCGAACGGACGCGATGCGCTGGGGGTGGTGAGAGACCATCCCGGCATCGAAATCGTGGTCACCGACGTGGTGATGCCGGAGATGAGTGGAGGACAACTGGTAGAGGAAATCCGGCGGGCTGCGCCTCAAGTGCGGGCGCTGTTTGTATCGGGATATCCGGGCAAGACGGTCGCCGAGCATCGGGTGACGCTGCGGGCGTCGAATTTTCTGCAGAAGCCTTTTTCGCTCAAGCAGCTGGGAAACAAAGTGCGCGAAGTGTTGGATGAGTCGTTGGCGGTGGGCGCGGGCGGATGATATTCAAAAGCATATGACCACAGAGAGTCGCGGAGAAGACCGGGGCTGGACGCCGTGATCCGGCGCGGCTGCCACTGATCGCGCGCAGGCGTCGGGTATAATCGGCTGTTTGCGGACTGCTGCATGACACTCCCTGTGGTGCCGTCGGAAGGCGGGCAAGAGCGCCAGTCTGACCGCGACCGCCGAAATCCCGCCCGGGCCGGCTATCGGCCCCTGTCTTTGTGTCTCATCGTATTGTTGTGGACGGCGGTGTATTTTGCCGGAATTTTTTCGCCGCCGCTGCTGGATGACGCCGACTCGGTGCATGCGGAAGCGGCGCGCGAAATGATCGCGCGGCACGACTGGGCGACGCTCTACACCAACGGCGTACGCTACCTGGAAAAGGCTCCGCTGCTCTATTGGGGAATTGCGGCGAGCTATGAAGTATTCGGCGTCAATGACTGGTCGTCGCGACTGCCGCTGATGCTGGGAGTGCTGGCGCTGTTGTTCGCCACTTATGCGCTGGGTTGCTATGCGTTTGACGAGCGGGCTGGGCTTTACTCGGCGCTGGCGCTGGGAACATCGATCGGGCCGTATATTTTTACGCGCTTTCTGATTCCTGACATTCTGATCGGACTATGGCTGACGCTGAGCGTGTACTGCTTCCTGCTTTCGCTGCAGCAGGAAAAACCTTCGCGGGCGGCCTGCTGGGGGTTTGCCGCGGCGTGCGCGCTGAATGTGCTGACCAAGGGATTGATCGGGCTGGTGTTTCCGTTCGCGATTATTGGCGGCTATCTCCTGCTGACCGGAAACCTGCGCCACCTGCTGAAGCTACGCCTGGTTTCGAGCACGTTGATTTTTCTAGCGCTGGCCGCGCCGTGGCACGTGATCGCGGCGATCCGCAACCCATCGCAGGGAGAAGTTCGAGGGTTCCTGTGGTTTTACTTTGTGAACGAGCACTTCCGGCGGTTTATCGGCACGCGGGTTCCGCCAGGCTATGACACGGTGCCACTGGGAATTTTCTGGGCCCTGCTGGTCGCGTGGGTGATTCCGTGGAGCGCGTTTCTGCCGCAGGCGCTCGGCGATGTGCCGTGGCGCTGGCGCGAGTGGCGGCGTGATCTCGACGGCCGGCAACAGGCCACGCTTATTTGCCTGCTGTGGGCCCTGGCGATTGTCGGCTTCTTCAGCTTTTCCACGCGGCAGGAGTATTACACGATCCCGGCCGTACCCGCGCTCGCGTTGCTGGTAGGAGCGCGGCTGGCGCGCGAAGGTTCGTCGGAGCAATTCTCGGCGGAACGGCGGAGCGCCAACATTTCGTCGCTTGCCTTGATGATTTTCGGGGTCGTTGCCTGCGGCGTGGGGCTCTATCTGTTTTTCGTATCGACGCCACCCGCTCCCGGGGCTGATCTTGCCGACCTGCTGAAAAAAAATCCGCAAGACTACGATTTTTCGCTGGGGCATGTGCTGGACCTGACTCCGCGGGCGCTGGGGGCATTTCGTGCTCCGCTGCTTGGAACATCGCTCGCCCTGCTGCTTGGCGGCCTGCTGAACTGGATGTTCCGCCGCAAGGGGCAGTTGGACCGCGGCAACGCGACGCTGGTTGGGATGATGGTGATCGTACTCACATGCGTTCACTTTGCCTTTATTACGTTTTCTCCGATCCTGTCGTCGCACGCCCTGGCAGAGGAAATTCGGCCGTATTACCGGCCGGGAGACATCGTTGCCGTGGATGGCGAGTATCACCGCGCGTCGACGCTGAATTTCTATCTCGGAGCGCCGTTGCGCATGGTGCATGAGCCGAGCGGAAATCTCTGGTATGGCGTGAAGTTTCCCGATGCGCCGCGGGTTTTTGAAACGCCGGAGTCGTTCCGCGCTTTGTGGGCCGGACCTGGACGCGTTTTTCTGTGGTCGGAGAGCGAGAATCCCTCGTTGGTCGCCGGTTTGCGGGCGTTTCCCGTCGCTTTCAGCGGCGGGAAGTATATTTTCTGCAATCAGCCGCTTGGATTGCACGGGCTTGGACTCTTTGTAATCGAAAAAAACTAGCCGGGAGGTCTGCATCTTGAGCTGGGGGATTCTGGCGATGGCCGCGGGCAGCGCGGTGTATTCGCTGCTGGTGATCGCCGCCGCGCTTCGCTACCAGGGCGTGCGGACGCCAGCGCTGGCGGTGGCCGAGCCGATCAGCGTGCTGAAGCCGCTCTCCGGGCTGGATCTGGGGCTTGAGTCGAACCTGCGGACTTTCTTCGAGCAGGACTATCCAACGTTCGAAATTCTTTTCGCGGTGCGAAGCGAGGACGACCCCGCGGTGGAAGTCGTGCGCAGACTGCAAGCTGAATATCCTTCCGTACCGTCCCGGCTGCTGATCACCGGCGAGCCGCCTTACGCCAACGCAAAAGTCTTCAGCCTGCAACAGATGATGACGGCAGCGGCGAATGATCTGCTGGTGATGAGCGACAGCGATATTCGGGTGACCGGCGATCTGCTGCGCACGATCGCAGCGGAGTTTCAGGGCCGTGATGTTGGCGTTGCTACTTGTCCGTATCGCGCGATTCCGGGACCGAGTCTATGGTCGAAGCTGGAAGCCACGGGCATGAACACCGATTTCTGGGGCAGCGCGCTTGTCGCGCGCATGCTTGAAGGCATGAAGTTTGCGGTTGGCCCCACCATCGTAGCGAGAAAAGGCGTGCTGATGGCGATCGGAGGATTTGAACGGTTGAAAGATTACCTGGCAGAGGATTTTGTGATGGGCCAGTTTGCAGCCGAGGCCGGGCATGGCGTGATGCTTTCGTCGTATGTGATCGAGCACCATATCGGATCGAGCAGCCTGCGCGAAAACATTGCACACCGCCTGCGCTGGGCGCGGAGCACGCGGCGGTCGCGGCCGGCAGGATATGTAGGGCAGGTTTTTACCATGCCGCTGGTTTGGGCGCTGGCGCTGGTGGCTTGCAAGCCGGCGTGGTGGGGGTTTGCCGCGACGTTCGTGTGCATGCGCTTGGTCTCGGCATATTTTGTGTCTGCGCGCGTGCTGCGGGCGAAACTGAGCTGGGAGCTATTGCCGATCGAAGATCTGATTGCGTTTGTATTTTGGACCGCGGGGTTGTTCGGGAACACGATCGTGTGGCGCGGGCGGCGCTATCGATTGCAACGCGATGGGAGATTTGAGCGGGTTGATGGGTGAGGGTTGCCGACCTCTGAGCAAGTCCACGGGCCAAGCGGCAGGTTTCTCGACTTCGCTCGAAATGACAGGGAGTTGGTTTACTCAGACCTTCCAGAGAGGTTTGATGACACGTAGGAATTCAACACCCGGAGTTCCTTATTTTGTTACGCGGTGGAGCTTGCCCTTTTGCAGGCGGAACACGTCGCCGCGCCAGTGAATTGTGTTACCGAAAAAGCTGGCGATCCAGACGCCGGTCGCAATCAGATCGCGCAGGGGCCAATACCACAACAGGCGTGTAGTTTGTTTGTCGTGCAGCACCGCGCTGCCGACAAACCAGGCCGTGACCTTGCGCAATGTTAATACTAGGCAGAGCAGGACCCAGGACCAAATGGCGCCGCGAGCGGCCAGAAGCGCGATGAGCGACCAGGCTGCGCCGAAGGTGAACGCGAGCCCGATGTAGCCGCCGAGGCGGGCATCGCGAACGCCGCGGGCCCAGCGCAGTTGATGCTGCACAAATCCTGCCATCGAATAGGCAGGCAGGAACGTTTCTACGACGACGGGAGCCAGCACGACTTCCAATCCCAGATCGGAGATGCGCTTTCCGAGTTCGTAATCGTCGGCCAGATATTCGGCTATGGCCTCGAAGCCACCGATGCGGTCGAGTTCTGCGCGGCGAAAGGCAAGCGTCGAGCCCAATCCGAAGTGAATGCCACCTTCGATTTTCCGCGCGGCCAGCACACTCGCGCAGAAATCGGAGCTGATGCCGAGCGCTTCCAGGCACGACCCGAGGGTGGGTGCCGCCACGCCGCGGTAGAGGCAGGTGACCAGACCTACGTGTTTCGAGAACAGAGGTGCAGTGACCTGCCGCAAATAATCTGGCGGCACGCGGATGTCGCTGTCGTTGACGATGAGCGTGTCGTAGCGGGCCGCGCGCGTCATTTGGACGAGGTTGGTGACTTTTACGTTCGGCCCGTGCGATTCGCGGCAGATGATCATTTCGATGCGCCGGCCCGGGAACTCGGCCTTCAGACGCTCGACGCTGGCGACGGCGGGATCGTGAGGGTCGGATGCGCCAAAAATAATCTCGTATTCGGGATAGTCCTGCAGGCAGTGACTGCGAAAACTTTCGTAGATTTCTGGATCAACTCCCTTCAGCGGTTTGAGAATCGACACAGGAGGCCGCGATGGGGGAGCGGCGGCTTCGGCAGTCTGTTTCTTGCGCTCGCGCTGGAACGCGAGCGCGCTCCATAGGCAAATCAGGTAATAGATGGAACTCGTGACGCAGCCGGCGACCGCGACATACTCGAGGATGAGCAATGCGACTTGGATCATGCAGTCAAGTGGCGGTTATTCATATCGCAGGGACTCAATGGGGTCGAGATTTGCGGCCTTCCATGCGGGGTAAATTCCGAAGACCAGACCGACGCCAGTGGCCGAGATAAAACCGAACAGAGTCCAGAACAGCGACATGGTGGCAGGCAGAGAGGGCCAGATCAGGGGAATGCCGCCCGCCAGAAGCGCGCCGACGAGCACTCCGAGCACGCCGCCAATCGCCGTCAGGATGATCGCCTCCAGCGTGAACTGCAGCAGAATATCGCGCTTGCGGGCGCCGATGGCCTTGCGCACGCCAATTTCGCGGGTGCGCTCGGTGACGCTGACCAGCATCACATTCATCACGCCGACACCGCCGACGATGAGGCCGACGCTGGAGATGGCGAACATGCCGATGAACAGCATGCCGGTCAGCTGGTTCCAGGTGTCGGAGATGGAGTCAGACGTGAAAACCGCAAAGTTATCGGGCTTGTCGGGAGCGACTCTGCGCCGACGGCGCAGCAGCTCGCGAATCTCGTCGATCGCCTTCGGCATGTCTTCATGCGAGGTGGCCTTCACGCTGATCCAGTGCTGCTTCAGTTCCGGGTGCAGCTTGCGCAAAGTGCTGAGTGGGAAGATCGCTTTGTTGTTCTCGGGGTCCTTGCCGCCGCCGAACACGGACTTGGCCGGTTGCACCACGCCAATCACAGTGAAAAGCTCGCCTTCGACGTTGACCTCCTTGCCGAGCGGGTCGGTGGCGCCGAAAAGTTCCTGGGCGGTGTCGGAGCCGAGCAGAACAACCGAGGAGCGATGCTCCTCGTCGACATCGCCGAACCAGCGGCCACTGGCGATCATCAGATCAAACACGTCTTTTGCGGACGGCTCGTCGCCTTCGAGAATCGTGTTCTTTGCCTTCCGGTCGCCATACTTCACGGCGAATGAACCGATGCCCAGTTCGGGGCGGAAATAGCGGAGCCCCGCGCTTACGGCCTTCACATGCGGCAAGTCGCGCATGGCGACGGCGTCGTCGTAAGTGAGCTCCTTGCGAGTGCGCATTTCCTCGGTTGGACGCCCGAAGGTGAAAGGCTCGAGGTGAAAAGCGAAGATGACGTTCGCGCCGATGCTGGTAACGAGGTCCTGCACATTGTCGTTCAGTCCGCGACCGATGGAAGATACGCTGATGACGACGGCGACGCCGATCACGATGCCCAGCACGGTCAGCGACGAGCGCAGTTTGTTGCTGCGGATGGTGTCGGTGGCCATCTGGATAATCTCGCCGAATTCGTCGCGGTTCATCATGGGGTTCCATTGACTGAGTCATTGATTCAATGAGTCATTGAGTCAATGAATCAATTCCTACATTTCAAAGCGCAGCGCGACGATTGGATCCAGCTTCGCTGCCTTGCGCGCCGGGTATACGCCGAAGAATACGCCTACGCTGGCGGCGACCACCAACCCGGCAAGCACAGCCCACAATTTGATGGCGGAAGGCATGCCGATCACGGCCGTCACCAGAAGCGCAAACCCGGAGCCCAGTATCACGCCGAGCGCTCCGCCGAGCAAGGCGAGGACCACCGATTCGATGAGGAACTGGACCAGGACGTCATCCTGCCGCGCGCCCAGGGCCTTGCGGATGCCGATTTCGCGGGTGCGCTCAGTGACCGCCACCAGCATGATGTTCATGATGACAATGCCGCCCACGACCAGCGCCACACAAGCCACGCCGATGGTGGCCATGAAGAACGTGCTGCTGAAGTCCTGCCAGATGCCGAGCAGGCTGGCGTTGGTCTCGATGTCGAAGCTGTCTTCCGCTCCGGGATGATCGTGCCGGTGCGACCGTAAAGCCACGCGGGCCTCATCGATGGCTTCGTCGAGCCCCACGCCGCCGGCCGACGCTTTGCCCGAAATGCGGATGCTGGCGGAGTGCTCGCCATACTGCTTCAGGTAAATCGTGATCGGGATCATCACGTAGTTGTCGAGGGTCTGGCCGAGGGTCTTTCCCTTCTTCTTGCCGACGCCGATCACCTGGTAGGTCCATCCATCGATACGAATTTCCTTGCCGAGGGGATCGACTCCACCCATGATGTGATCGACAATGTCGGTGCCGACCACGGCGACCGGAGACTTGTTGTTGAGATCGGCCTCAGTCAACATGCGCCCGACAGCTAGGTCCGTGTCATAGATTGGGGCCATGGAAGGGGTGATGCCCTGCACCGTGGTGTCGTTGATGCCCTGCTCGGCATACTTCACGTGGCCGGTGCTATTGCGCAGCGCGGCCCCCACGTATTCGCAGTGACGGCACGACTCAAGGACGGCCTGATAGTCCTCCATGTTGAGGTCTTTGCGCTTCTCGGCTTCGAGGAAATGTTCCACGTCGGTTTCGACCGGCGAGAGTTTGGACATGATGAAAACGTCCGCGCCCAGGTTGAAGATTTTGCCGGAAACGTAGCCGTCGATGCCGGCGACAAAAGTGACCACCGCGATGACGGCGGCGACGCCGATGACGATGGCAAGCGTGGAGAGCACGGAACGCAGCTTGTTGGCCCACAATGACTGCAAAGCGACGCGGATGGCTTCAACGATGTTCATCGGCTGGGCTCTCGGCTTCAGGCTCTGGGCATGGGGCTTTGCGACTGAGCTGCCCGTCGCGGTTCATCCTCGGCAACAAGTCTACCAGTCCTCGCCGCTCCGGGATTGAAGCGCGAAACCTGGGTCTCGGAAGCAGATCGTCGCATATAATCGAGATGTTGGCAGCTGGGCCGGACGGCCGCCCCCTGCGTCTACGGACGCAGACGGGAGGAAAGTCCGAACTCCGCAGAGCAGTGTGCCGGATAACGTCCGGGAGGGTGGTTTCAAGGACACTCGACGGAAAGTGCCACAGAAAACATACCGCCTGTGTCTTTCGGGATGCGGGTAAGGGTGAAAAGGTGCGGTAAGAGCGCACCGCCGCGGCAGCGATGCAGCGGGCAAGGCAAACCCCACACGGAGCAAGACCAAATAGGAAGGGAGCCGGGGCTTCGGTCGCGGCACGTGCCGGCTCGGCGCGTCCAACCTTCGGGTAGGTCGCTAGAGCCGCGCAGCAATGCGCGGCCCAGAGGAATGGCCGTCCTGTCCCGGCTTGCCCGGGACGGACAGAATTCGGCTTACAGGCCCAGCTGCCACAAGATTTCTTGCCTGCCAGTGGCTCGCCGGTTCACTTTGCCACGCTGACCGCCGGCGGCGACTGGAACAGCTTCATGGAATTCAGCACGGTGTTGTAGACACCCCAGCCCAACGGCACTCCGACGAGCAGCCAGGCCAGCAACACGACGGCGCCTGAGGATTTTTTCGTCGCATCGGTCGTGGTTGTTTCCGTCATCAAGGTCACTCCTCTAGTCGAATCCCGCGGCTTTACATCTTCATCCAGTGCTTTTCGTCCACCGGTTTGACCAGGAAGTTTGCCAACAGGCCAACCAGCAACAGTCCGGCCATCACGTGGAGCACGGTCTGGTACGCGCTGGCCTTGTCGGCGCCGTGCGCGATCTCGTATTCGCGCATATGGTTCACCAGCATCGGTCCCAGCACGCCCGCCACCGACCATGCCGTTAACAGGCGGCCGTGAATCGCGCTGACGTGATAGATACCGAAAAGATCACGCAAATAGGCGGGTATGGTCGCGAAGCCGCCGCCATACATCGTGAGCAGCACCGCTGCGATTCCGACAAACAGGACCACACTGTTCAGGTGGTTGGCGCCGGTTTGCGGCAGCAAGAAGTAGAGCGCCGCACCCAGGGCAAAGAAAATAAAATACGTGGGCCTGCGTCCGATGAGGTCGGAAGCCGACGACCAGAAGAACCGACCGCCCATGTTGAACAGGCTCAGCAGGCCAACGAATCCCCCTGCCGCAACCGGTCCGATCGTGCCTTTGAACAGCTCCTGAATCATGGGCGAGGCCTGTTCAATGATGCCGATGCCCGCGGTCACGTTGGTGCAAAGCACAATCCACAGCAGCCAGAATTGTGGAGTGCGAAACGCCACGTTCACTTCGACATCGTGGGTGGTGATCAAGGCCTTCGGTTTTGCAGAAGGCGTCCAGCCGGCGGGCTTCCAGCCCGCTGCAGGCACGCGCACGGTGAAGACGCCGAACATCATGAACAGGAAGTACAGCGTTCCCATGACCAGGAACGTTTTGCCCACGCCAATATCCGTCGCGCTGCGAAAATGTGCCATGAGTTTGATCGCCAGCGGAGAGCCGATCATGGCGCCGCCGCCGAAGCCCATGATGGCCATGCCGGTGGCGAGTCCGGGACGGTCGGGGAACCACTTGATCAGCGTCGAAACCGGGGAGATGTATCCGAGCCCCAATCCCGTACCGCCGACGAAGCCGTAACCGAAATAGATCAGCCAGAGCTGGTGCGACATCACGCCGATGTAAGAAATATAAAACCCGAGCGCGAAACACGAGGCGGAGGCGAACATGGCCTTGCGGGGCCCGGCGCCTTCCAGCCATTTGCCGAACACCGCGGCGGACAATCCGAGCATCACGATGGCCAGCGAGAAAATCCATGCGATCTGGGTTTGCTTCCAGTCTTCGGGCAGCGGTTTGGCGACTCCCAGCAACTGCGTCATGGGGATTTTGAAAACGCTGAAAGCGTAAACCTGGCCGATGCACAAATGGATCGCCAGCGCAGCGGGAGGGACGAGCCAGCGGCTGTATCCCGGCGGGGCAACGGATTTTTCGCGATCAAGAAAAGACAGAACGGCCATTCTGCAAGCTCCAGACCTGCGGTCCTGAACGATAATTGCGCGCAATTCAACGGCGCGCTTTGAGCCTCATTTTACTGAACTACCGAGAACGTGTCGTGCAGTGTGGCGGTCGAATCGTTGCCGACCCATACGTCGAAGTCGGAGGGTTCCACCACCCAACCCTGCTTGGCGGCGCTCCAGTAATTTCGCTCGTCGCGACCGACCGTAAAGATGACCTCCTGATTCTGACCCGGCTGGAGCGTGAGCCTGCGGAAACCTTTCAGCTCGCGGACTGGGCGCGAAGCCGAACCGAAACGCTGGTGCAAGTACAGTTGAACGACTTCATCGGCTGCGACTCGACCGGTATTCGTGACCGTGACCGTTGCCGTGATCGAACCGTCCAACGAAGTGGATTTGGCGCTCAGGCGCAGGCCGGAAATAGAAAACGTCGAGTAGCTCAGGCCGTAGCCAAAAGGATAGAGCGGCGAGGTCGGAAGGTCCCAATAGCGGGAAGTGAAATCTTTGGAATCGTAAGGCTTATGGGAGCTGGTGTGGGCGTAATAAATTGGAACCTGGCCGACGTTGCGCGGCCAACTGACTGGCAGCTTCCCTCCGGGGACGGCATCGCCGAAAAGAAGGTCGGCGACGGCGTTGCCGGTTTCGGTCCCGCCGAAATAGCAATCCATGATGGCCGGGACGTGTTCTGAAGCCCATGAAATATCCAGCGGCCGCGTGCTGAACAGCAGTAGCACGATGGGCTTACCGAGGGATTGGATTTTCTCGAGAAGCTCCTGTTGCTTTCCGGGAAGGTTGAGGGATGAGCGCGAGGAGTACTCGAAATCCATTTTGCTCAACTCTCCGAGAGTCATGACTACCACGTCAGCGTTGGCGGCCAGCTTGAGGGCGCTCTTCATCTGACGGTCCGCCTCTTCGGTGCTCCAGGGCGTTTCCGCCTTGGGCCCGATCTCCTTCATATCGTCGAATGATGACGGGAGCGGCTTGGCGATCTGTACGGCGGCAGCGTATTCCACGTGCGAATGGGGGAGTTTGGCGCGGATGCCTTCGAAGACAGAAATCGAATCTTCCTCTTTTGCGGTCAGGCTCCAGGGGCCGTTCATGTCGCCCTTTTTGTCGCCGAGAGGGCCAATGACGGCGATTCGTTTCATCGTTTTTGCCAGCGGGAGAAGTCCGCCTTCATTCCGCAGCAACACGGCCGAACGTTGCGCGGCGATTCTTGCCGCCTGTCGATGCTTCGCCAGCATCTCAGCGTGGGTCTGGTCCGTGCCATCCGCATAAGGGTGCTCGAACAGACCGAGACGGAATTTCGCAACCAGGATCGGGCGCACCAGATCGTCGAGCTGCGCCACCGAGACTTGACCCTTATCGACCAGCGACTTCATCTGCTCGAGGTAGGTAGCGCTGCCCATGTCCATATTCACGCCGGCGGTGGCACCGCGGAGTGCGGCATCGTTGCTGTCCGCCGCGAAACCCTGTGTGACCAGGCTGCCGACCGCGAAGGCATCGCTAACGACGAAGCCCTTGAAATTGAGTTGCCCGCGAAGAATCTCCTCCAGCAGATGAACATTGCCGCTTGCGGGGACGCTGTTGAGGTCCATATAAGCGCTCATGACGGTGGCCGCGCCGGCTTCAACTCCAGCACGGAACGGAGGCAGATAAACGTTCTGCAGCCGCTCTTCGGAAATATAGGCCGCGTCGTAGTCGCGCCCGCCATCGGCAGCGCCGTAACCTGCGAAATGTTTGAGGGTGGCGAGAAAAGGGCGCGGGTTTTCGGGCGTTCCCTGAAAGCCGCGCACCTGAGCCCGCGCCATGGCCGCGCCGAGGTAGGGGTCTTCGCCGGCTCCCTCGGAGATGCGCCCCCAGCGCGGGTCTCTTGCGATGTCCAGCATGGGCGCAAAGCTCCAGCGCAGGCCGGCATGCGAAGCTTCCTCGGCGGCCATGCCCTGGGCTTGTTCTGCGAGCCCCGGGTCCCAGGAAGCGGCCATTGCCAGCGGTACGGGAAATTCCGTGTCGAAGCCGTGAATCACGTCGAAGCCGAAAAGGATCGGTATGTGCAGGCGCTGTTCCGTCATCGCGATCTTCTGCAGCCGATTAATTTCTTTCCAGTCGTGGACGAAGAGAAATGAGCCGACGTCTCCGCGCCGCACCCGTTCGTCGTATGGCACTGGATCGACCTTCACGCCCGGAATGGGTATCTTGATGTAGAACGGCTGATTCAGCTGGCCGATTTTCTCCTGGACGGTCATTTGCTGGAGCAGAGCATTGGCGCGGTCGGTGGCATCGGCGGTGGGAACCTGGGCGCAGACGGACGCGGGAAAAAGCGGTCCCCCGAAACTCAACATAAGGCCGAGCGCGAGACTGGTCGAAAGCTGTACGGTTGACTTGTGCATAGCATCCTTTTCGTGGAAGTGCCGGTCGACCGCCGCGGCGAAAAAGCGCGGCCAGCCATTCTATACACGGGCGCTCTATCGAAAGCGCTAAAAGAGCTGCGCCACCCAAAACAACGGCTTCCCGAACGCAGCCGCATCCTGTCAAAACAAGCCCTTTAAGCGATTTCTCCGGCAGCCTGCTAGAATTTAGAGGTTCAAATATTTGGAGGAATTACATCATGTCAGCACCCAGCCGCCGGCCCGAAATCCGCCGCCGCCGCACCCGCGCCGAGAAGATTGCCAAGCTGCGCAAACGCCTTGCCGCGTCGAAAACTGATGCCGATCGCACACCCATCCTGGCCAAACTGCACCGCCAGTCGCTGGTTTCCCCGGGCCTGCCGCTGGTGAAGTAGGCAGCAGTCCGCGCGCTGGTCATTTGCATTGACCCGAGCCGTCTACTTGCTGTCGGAAGTTGCAATCGGCTCGCGCTGCTCAGGCGGGAGAAACGCCGTTGCGGCTTCGCGCAACGATTGCCGGTAGATTCCGACGATCTTCTCGACCGACTGGTCCCAGGAAAAGCGCGCCGCCTGCTGATAGCCGCGCTGTTTCATCTGCTCGCGCAGCGGGTAATCGACCAGCACGCGGCGAAGCGCGTGCATGATCTCGAAAACATTTTCCGGATTCACCCGCACGGCGGCGTTGCCCACTACTTCCGGCAGCGAAGTCACGTTTGAAGTCACGACCGGCGTGCCGTGGGCCATGGCCTCGAGCGGCGGCAGCCCAAAGCCTTCATACAGCGACGGGAAGACGAAGATTTTCGCGGCGTCGTAGAAAATCCGCAGCACTTCGATCGGCACGAAGCCCAGAAATCTAACGTCGTGCTGGACCCCGCTCTTGATCACTGTCCGGCGCAGCGCTGGGTTGCTGGCCAGATCGTCGCCGATGATGATGAACTTCAGGTTGGGAAACAGTTCGTCCTTCTTCAATTCTGCTTTCAACGCAGAAAAGGCCTCGATCATGCGGAGCACATTCTTGTGCGGGCTGACGCGTCCCACGTACAGCAGGAACGGGTAATCGACCTGGTAGCGCTGCGCGATGAACTGCCGGTCGCTGGCGGTGGCATGGCCATGCAGAAAACGCTCGTCAATGGCGTTGTAAACGACCTCGATGCGCTCGGCGGGAACATGGAAAAGGCGGACGATCTCGTTCTTGGTGAAGTTGGAGACGGCGATGATTTTGTTTGCTCCAGCCAGCACCCGCTTGGTCAGGCGAAAGTGCAGCGCCTGCCAGAAGCCGGTTTTTCCGCGCGCGCGGGCCATGTGCTCAAGCAGGTCGTGTACGGTCATCACGTAGGGACAAGGCAGCGCGCGCGGAATCGAAAACAGGTTGGGAATGTGGACCAGGTCACAGTCCAGGCGCTTCACCGCGCTGCGGAACTCATAGCTGCCTTGCAGCGAACGCTCTGGATTCATCAACGGAATGCGGTGAAAGTGCCCCGGCAGCGGCCCGATTTCTTTCGCGCGCGCCGGAGGGCCGATCAGTAAATAGGTGTTCTCGCGGTCGGTGCGGGCGAGTGTGCGCACGACGTTGCGGATATAGGTCCCGACACCGAAGTCGGTCATCCGCCGCAGGTCGATGGCAATCCTCACGGATTGAATTTAACCACAGCAAAGCCGCGGGGAGACAGCAGAATAGAGGCGAGGAGTCTATAGCGATCGCGAATGCAACGAAGCCCTGCAGATTGACTTGCACCCTCTCGCAACGTAAGATTCGCGCGGAAGCGATCGTAAATTGGAAATTATGCCTACCTTTGATCGACCCATCGCCTAATCCTAGGCACGAGGAGTGTCGAAAACATGAGAAAGTCTGCGTTGTGGCTGTGTTTGATGGTGTCGCTCGCGGCGGTGGCTCTACCGTTGGTCGCACAGAGTCCCCACTACAATCCGGGTCCGGTGTGGCGCGTCTCCTACATCCACATTAAGACGGGGATGGCCGACCAGTATTGGACCGATATCAGCCAGAATTTCAAGCCGATTTATGAGGAATACAAGAAACAGGGCTGGGTGGTTGACTATAAGTTTTATACCAATCCAGTCACGGAGCATCCCGACGATTGGGACGTCGCCCTAGCCATCGAGTACAAGAACTGGGGGACCCTCGATGAGATCGCAGGGAAAGCCACCACGATGGTCGAAAAACACTACGGCAGCCATGAAGCGATGGTGGATGCCGCCAAGAAGCGCGCCGAGTACTCCACCACCGTCAAGAGTTCGCTGGCCCGCGAGGTGATACTGAAATAGGAACAAGAAACGAAGCTTGAAGACCAGGGCCGCCCGGCGCACGGGCGGCTTTTGCATGAGCGGTACGCGGGGCATGAGCGAACTTACACCCTCACTTCCGCCTGCGCCTTAGCCCTGCGCTCTGCATAAAGCGGAAAGGCCTCACACAGTTCCAGCACTTGCTTGCGAACCTTCGCGAGCACGGTCGCGTCGCTGCGTTGGAGCAGCGCTTCGCCGATCCAGCGCCCGACCTGCCGCATCTCGGGCTCTCTCATGCCGCGCGTGGTCAGAGCGGGCGTGCCCAGACGGATGCCGCTCGGCTTCATGGGAGGGTTTACGTCGAACGGAATCGCGTTCTTGTTGACTGTGATGCCGGCTTCACCCAGCGCTTTTTCTGCCTCGCTGCCCAGCATGCCTTTCGAAAAAACGTCGACGAGCATGACGTGGGTGTCGGTGCCACCGGAGATGATGCGGAAGCCCTCGCTTGCCAGCGTCTCCGCCAGCACCTTTGCGTTGGCCACCACCTGCGCGGCATAGGCGCGGAATTCCGGCTGCATCGCCTCATGAAAGCAGATCGCCTTGGCGGCCATGATGTGTACGAGCGGTCCGCCCTGGATCCCCGGGAACACGGTCTTATCGATCGCCGATGCGAACTCGGCGCGAGAAAGAATCATTCCCGAGCGTGGTCCGCGCAGTGTTTTGTGCGTGGTCGAGGTCACAATGTGAGCATGCGGTACTGGCGACGGATGCGCTCCGCCGGCGACGAGTCCGGCAAAGTGCGCCATATCGACGAGGTAGAGCGCGCCCACTTTGTCGGCGATCTGGCGCATGCGTGCGAAATCGATGATGCGCGGGTAAGCGCTGCCGCCGCCAATGATCAGTTTCGGCCGCTCCTTGGCCGCCAGGGCTTCCAGTTGGTCGTAGTCGATCGTCTCGGTCTCTTTCGTGACTTCGTAGGGAACGATCTTGTAAGTCTTGCCGGAAAAATTCAGATGATGGCCGTGCGTAAGATGGCCGCCATGCGCCAGGTTGAGGCCAAGAATGGTGTCGCCGGGCTGCAGCACGGCGTAGAACGCCGCCATGTTCGCCTGCGATCCCGCATGGGGCTGGACGTTCGCGTGTTCGGCGCCGAACAGCTGCTTGGCGCGATCACGCGCCAGGTTTTCGACCACGTCGGCATATTCGCAACCGCCGTAGTAGCGCTTGCCGGGATATCCCTCGGCATATTTGTTGGTGAAGACCGAGCCGGCGGCTTCCAGCACGGCTTCGCTGACAAAATTTTCCGACGCGATCAATTCCAGGCCTTCATGCTGGCGGCGGGCTTCGTTGTCAATGGCCGCCGCAATCAGCGGATCGGATTCATAGAGTGGCAGGTACATTCTCGAGTTCGTCATGTCAGCCCTTTTCCCCGCGCGCGGCGTAAACATCGGGATTGTGAAGTTCCATGTAGCGTTCCGGCTTCTTTACCGGGGTAAAGCCAAATTTCGAATAGAGCCCGTGTGCATCGCGCGTCAGCAGAATCCATCGCCGCAGGCCTTGCAGCGCCGGATGCTGCACAATACATTCCATCAGCCAGTTGCCCAGCCCCTGTCCACGGCGCGATTCGAGAATGAACACGTCGCCCAGATACGCAACCGTGGCGAAATCGCTGACCACGCGGGCAAAGCCAACCTGCGCACCCGAACCATCATAAACGCCGAAGCACAGCGAGTGCTCGATGGAGCGGGCCACCAGGTCCCGCGAAATGCCTTTGGCCCAGTAACAATTCGTCAAAAATTCGTGGATCAGGCCGAGATCGAGCAACTGGGGGTCGGTGCTGATCCGGTCGTCGCCTCGCCGCCGTTCAAACACTGCCAGCCGTGTATCGCTGCCTGAACTCATCCGCATATCTTACGCTGCGGGACAGATCAAAAATCGCCAGCCACGAAGGACGAAGGCACACAAAGGAAAGTTGTCCGATCAAACCTTTGTGCAACTTCGTGTCTTTCGTGGTTCATCGATTTGGTCCGCGCCAGATTCACCGTCCCAGCGAAGAACGCAAGAACGTGGCGATCTGCCAGCCATCCATGTACTTAAACGGCGATTCTCCGAGTGTGTAGTGGCCGCAGGGCAGTGCGACGGTTTTGTGATCGAGGCCATGGCGTTCGAATTCCTGCACTACGTCGCGCGAGAGTTCCGGTAGAAACGTCAGATCATACTTGGCATAAATGATGAGCGACTTCCGAGGCCAGCGCGCATAGTGCTGGAAGTAAGACATGGGACTGACGGCCAGCCACAGCTGGCGCAGGCGGTCAAGATCAATGTCGCCTTCCAGCCCCTGCCGGATGTGGCGCGTGGACTGCCCCTGCCACACCACGTCGGCCACATAGGTCGAAGCATGATTGAACACTGCGGCCTTTACGCGCGGCTCGTGCGCCGTCGCGATAAATGCATAGCACGAACCCAGGCTCGTGCCCGCGATGCCAAGCTGGTCGTAGCCCTGGCTTTCCAGCCAGTCATAGCAGCAGCGGATGTCGGCGACGGCCTGCCGCACCGCGTCGAGCGTGCGGCCAATGTTGGCGCTGACTGCATAGTCGGCGCGGCGCGTTTCAGCTGGCATGCGAATGTCGTGGTAGGGAAGGCTCAGCCGCAGCACGGCGATGCCGAGCTTCTGAAGAATCTTGCAGAGACTCACATAGGCGAGCGCGTCGGCGTTCCAGTGCGGCAGCACCACGACTGCTCTGCGTCCCTCGGCCGGAAACCAGCGCGCATTGACGAGATTGTTTTCCGCATAAGGCGTGCGCACTGGCGACGTGAAACGAAGAAATTCCGCTGATGTGCCTTGCACCTGGGCTTCGAGCTTGGGATCGGGATTTTCGCGGGTGCTGAAGACCTGTACGTCGCGCCGCTCCAGGCGAAAATCGCCGGGCCGCTGGTAGGCAAAGAAATCGTCGCTCGCGGCCAGAATGCGCTGGTTGAACTCGCGAAGAAAGCGCTCAGGATCGCCCACCGCCTGTCCCGGACGCCAGCCGTTCTGGCAGGGCCAGCTTTGCGCGTAGTCCACACCCCACTCCAGCGGCCGCACCACGCGGTTATTGTCGACCGAGGTGAGCCGGTGCTCCCAGTCGTACATGTATTGGGCGTAGCGGGAGGGCATGAGTTCCAGTGTAACAAGCACAATGGACGGGACTTAGGCTCGATTCAGCCAAACGCGGTAATTGACGGTTGGCGCTTCGGATTTGGAGGCTGAACAGCGACGCCCGGTCGGAATGACAGAGCGCTGGGTTGCTGACGTGGCATGACAGAGTGTTTACGACTGAGATCCTTCGCTTCGCTCAGGTTGACAAGATGATCTTGATTGCGACGGGGTCTAGGCGCTTCCATACTTGCGCGGGACGCGCTTAGAGATATTGCACAGCACTTCATACGCAGTGCTGCCGGTAATTTCGGCATGCTCGAGCGCGTCCACACTCAGCGCGCCGCTGACGCCCAGCAAAATCACTTCATCGCCAACCGCTACGCCCGGGATGCCGGTGACGTCGGCCAGGGTCAGGTCCATCGAGACACGCCCGACAATCGGCGCGTAGTGGTCGCGCACGATCACGCGGCCGCGATTGGAAAGCTGACGGCTGTATCCGTCGGCATATCCCACGGGCAACACGGCGACGTGCGCTGGCGCGGGCGTGACATAGGTCCCGCCGTAGCCCAGGGACTGATTAGCGGCGAAATTGCGTAGGGAAAGAATCCGCGTCTTCCAGGTGAGCACCGGCTTCACCGGCAGGCGCAGCGTGCCGCCGCTGATCTCGCGGCCGGCCCGAATGAAGGGCAGGTGATATCCATAGAGCGCGATTCCGGGCCGCACCATTTTGTACCAGGTTTCGCGCCGCGAGATCGTCGCGCCCGTGTTCGCCATATGGATCAGCGTTGGATTGAATCCCGCTTCGCGCACCGTGCTCCGCGCTTGCTCGAAGACTTTCTCCTGCTCCGCGACCGAGGGCGCGTCCATAATTTCCGAAGAAGCCAGGTGCGTGGAGAAGCCCTCCATCTCGAGATGCTTCGCCGCGCTAAGTATCTTCAGCACGCCCGGCAAGGTCTCAATCGCCGCGCCCAGCCGGCCCATACCGGTGTCCACCTTGAAATGCACCTGATGGCGCACGCCCGCGGCGGCAGCCGCCGCTTCCAGCGATTCAATCTGCCAGGGTTCCCACACCGTCGGCGTCAGTCGCAAGCGGACGATCTCGGCCTCTTCTCCGCGCCAGAATCCCGTCATCAGTAGAATGCGCGCTTGAATGCCGGCTTTGCGCAGCGGAATGGCTTCATCGAGCGAAGTCACGCCCAGCCAGGTCGCGCCTTCGCGCGCCAGGGCGCGTGAACACTCCACTGCGCCGTGTCCATACGCGTCCGCCTTCACCACCGCGCACACCGTTACATCGGGCCCAACATGCTGCTGCACGATGCGAAAATTCGCCTGCAACCTGGCGAGCGAAACTTCAGCCCAGGTGGGGCGGGTCGCGACGCGGCTGGGAGTCTCAACGCTGCTCGTCATTTCGGCCCTGATTATAGCGGGCTCGCCTCCCCGCTCCCGGTAACCGACGGACTACTCCCCGCGTGCATGGCTCAGTTCCCGTGGTTCAGGTAAAAGTTGACGACCACCTGGGTCTCCACCTCAATCGCTTCGCCATTCAGGTAATAGGGCCGGTAGCGCCATTGCGAGACGGCATCGATCGCAGCCCGCACCAGCAGCGGGTGCCCGCTGATCAGTTGAAGATGCTGGATGGTACCGTCGCGGCCAATCACCGCCCGCAGCACGACCTGCCCCTCAACGCCGGCAGTTTTGGCGATCTGCGGATACGGCGGCTTGATTTGTGTGATGAGGTTGCCTTCCATCATGCGGGAAATGCGCGGAGGACGGGCTGCAGGCGTGGGCGCGAGCGTCGGCGCGGGACCGGGTCCGCCGATTGCGAACGGCAGCATCCCGGCGCCGGGCGCAACTCCCGCACCCGGACAAATCACACAGCCGGCGGGAGCCTCCGGCTCACTTCCGCCGGCCGTGGGATGAAACGACCAGCGGTGCGGTACGGTCAATGCGCCGCCGGCGAATCGAGCCGAGCCGGGCGCCGATTGCGCAATCTCGACCGGCCGCGGATCGCCCATCCAGCTCACGGCCGGAACTGATCTCATCAGCGACAGGCCCTCCGGCCTCAGTAGCGGCAGCAGGAGCAGGCCGCCCAGCGCCAGCGCCTGCAGCGTCATCGAGCCCACGGTAATCCAGCCCTTGCGCACACGTTGCGCCGCGGGCACTTCCAGCAAACTGTCTCCGAACATGGCGTCCTCCGCAACAAAAGGATTTGCTGGTTCAGACACCGCGCGGCGCTCGCGGGAGGGTGATCGAGAAAAAATAAAGACCGCGCTTGCGCGCGGTCTGAAGGAACTTTATTTCGACAATCGGTGTCGCAGATTTATTTCGGAGCGTCCGCCGGCTTGGTGACGGGCGGTTTGGCCGCCGGCTTGGGAGCCGCGGGTTTGGTTGCCGCCCCGGTAGTTGCGGGAGCGGGAACGCCAGACTGCGCGTTGTAAGCATCGACCACGGGCTTGGTGATGTCCAGCGTTTCGCCGTACCAGAGCACGGGACCTTGGGGCCAGGGCTTGGTCGTGTCCACAATCATCCCGAAGCCATTGTCCTGGGCGTACTTCACGATCATTGGCGCCATCTTCTGCAGAACGCGGTTGGCGATTTCCTGCTGCTGATTGCCGGCTTCTTCCTGCGCATCCTGAACGGAGCGGTCAAAGGATTTCTTCTTGGTCTCGATCTGCTTCACCAGAGTGGCGCGCGCGTCTTCGTTCAGCTTGTCGCCCTGGGTCTGCAACTGCTTTTGCAGTTCTTCCAGATCGTCGTTCTGGCGCTTGAGTTCGGTCTGCTTGGGCTCGAGTTTCTTGCTCAAGGCCTCGATGTCGCGGCGGCCTTCGTTGGTGCCAAAGATCGCCTGCTCGATGTTGATGCTCCCGACTTTTGTGCCGGTGGTAACGCCACCTGCGGGCGCGGAAGTGGCTGGGGACGCGGCCGCAGCCGCCGGCGAACCGGTCTGGGCCAGAGCTGAAAACGCCAGGCCAGCCAGGGCCAGAGCGAGGCAAAACTTATTCACAATCGTTCGCGTTGACATGAATCGGTTTGAACTCCTTGGAACGTGCTCTCAGGGAACAAGGTTCCGGATTGAAATGCTGATCTCGTCACAATTTGGCGGACGCTCGCCAGTCGTTCCTCGAATTTCTGAGCGGAGCCGCAATCGGAATGGCGGACGCGAGATCGTCGCCGTTCCACGCCGGATTGTCTTGGCGTGGTCTCCGCCCTGCACCAGAACGGGCACGCACTGCGGAGCCTCAATAATTATATGGAGGCTGAAGAAGCCCGTCAAACCTTACTTGCCTTTTACGCCCCGATCAAGCTGCGCCAATTCGCGATTAATCCTCTGGCGGACGGCGCTACAGTCCACACTCGGTTCTCAGAACGTCGTTGCCACGGTGAAGCGGAAAGTCTTGCGCGGCTCACGGATGACAAAATTGGGCGCAAACGTCTGCCTGGCCAGCTTGTAGGTGTAATCGCCCGCCCCTCCCGCGGGAAACATGTCGCGCGTGATCGGCGTCTTGCCCAGCAGCAGGGCATTCGCCGGCGTGTTCAGCCGCAGCGGGTTGTAGGCCCAGTAAATGCGGAACGGGGCGTTGACTACCGGCAGGAACATCTGCAACTCCAGGCCCGTGGACATGCGAGGTTTCCAGTTGGTGGAGCCCAAAATCGCCAGTTGGTTCGAGGGGTTCTGCCCCAGAATCTGTTTCAGGGTTTGCTGTCCTGTTGGAATACACTTTGCGAGTGCCGAGTCCCATGCGGGACAACCGAAAGGTGTGCCGATCAAGTCCTGATACTGCACCGACGCGATTTGCAACTGTGAGCGCCGCAGGATCGGATCGATGCCGGTGTCCAGGAATGGGGCGATGGCCACCGGGCCAGCGATCGTAATCCGGTATTCCAGGTTCGAAGTAAGGCTGAGGTCGCCGCCCGGGAATGTGATCTGGTTGACCGGAATTGGAACCGTGACAAAGCCCCTGCCGGGATTTTGCGGGTCCCATGGAACCGGATGAGACGACCCACTGGAATCTGGGTTCTGGAGCGTAATGCTGCCTGCGCTGGGCAAAAACGCAACCGGCGAAATCGTGCGCGTATCGAAGCCGCGCAGGTCATACTCGCCGCCTTCGTAAAAGCGCTGGAACGGGGGCGCCACCAGCCCGCCATAACCGGTGATGTAGGATCCCTGGAAGTTGAACCCCACGGCGTTGCGCCGGTTCTGCACCGGCACCCACTTCTTGTACTGCACAATGGGCCGGAAGGAGCGCACCGTTCCCCCGATGCCCGCCAGTTCCGCGCCCAGAGTCAGACTCTGGCCGGAGTGCGGTGAGATCGGACTGTCGATGGTGCTGAATGAGAAGTTGGGGAAAATCTTGCTCGTAATGATGCCGTTCAGCGCATTGGGGCCGGTCACGCCGCGAAACGCAATCGCCGTAAACAGGCTCTTCGACGCGGTGCTGAGCGCGATCAGCGACGACCGGTCAAATGAGTATGTGATGCCGACGCGCTTGAAAGACCGGTGCAGCGGATAGCTCAACGAAGAAGTGAATCCCTGGCTCGACTGCGAATAGTTCTGCAGGTTCTGCAGCACGGCGTTCGGCAGGTTCTGGGTCTGGCCGGTGAACAGCGACAGTTGTCGCGCCTGGTTGAAGCTGATCTTGTTGAAATAGATCGTCGCACCCAGTTGCAGCGGGCGATCGAACAGGTAGGGCTGGGTATAGCCCAGCAGGATGTTGCGCGCCAGGTTGCCGACCTGCGCCTGCACCTGCAAGGTTTCGCCGCGTCCCAGAAAATTGTTGGTCGAATAATTTACGCCGATGAAGGCCCCTTCCAGGCCGCTGACGCCTCCATTCAGCCCGATCTGGTTCTTGCCCTTCTCCTTCACCTTCAAAGTCAGGTCCACCGTACCGTTCTTTTCGTCCAATTGGCGGTCCGTCACGTTGGGGTCGTCGGGTTTCAGTTGGTCAAAATATCCCAACTGGTTCAAGCGCAGCAGGCTGAGCTCCCACAGGCGGGAGTTGTAGACTCCGCCTTCTTCCAACGCCAGCTCGCGGCGGATGACCTTGTCGCGCGTCGTCGTGTTGCCCTGGAACTCGATGCGGCGGACGGAGAACTGTTTGCCTTCGTCCAAGTCGAGGCTGATGAAGCCGAGTTTCTTTTCGTCATCGAACGTCGTATCGGGGATGGGCGTGAAATTGATGTAGCCCAGCTCACCGTAGGCCTTGCGCAGGTTTTCCAGGCCTTTGGCAATCTTCTGCCGGCTGAACAGGTCGCCATCCTTGAGCGGGAACAGGCCGCGCAACGCTTTGACGTTGGTGACCGCCTTATTGTTTTTGAAGGTGATGCCGCCCAGCGTGTAGCGCTCGCCTTCGTCGATGGGCATCGTGATGTCCACCGCCTTGCCGGGGCCGTGCTGCACGATCGGAACATGAAACTCCTTGTGTCCCGTGTCGTGAATCTGTGTGGTCGCCTGGTTCACGACGACTTTGAAATATCCGCGGTTCTGATATTCCGCCCGCACCCGCTCGGTGTCTTCATCCAGCTTTGAGGCGTCGTAGGTCTTCGAAAGAATATCTTCCAGAAAAATCGAGTGCGGAATGCCGATCGGCTTCAGGTTCTTCATGGCATTGCGCAGGACCCGGTTACTCAGGTTCTTGTTGCCCTGGAACTTGATCTTGCCGACCTTGACCTTCGGCCCTTCCTTGACCACGAAGGTGATGCCGACGTTCGCCGGCGGAATCTGCCGCACCTCGGTGCGGATCGTGGAAAACTGCCGTCCATGTTCGGAAAGCAGTCCTTTGATGGCGACTTCCGCCTTCTTGATCTTGGTCGGGTCGTACTGGCTCTCCACCGACAGGCCAACCTTCGCCAGCTTGAAACGGTCGAGCACGTCGCTGGTGGTGATCGAACTCAGGCCGACGTAGTTGATCTCGCGGACGTTGGGCTTTTCCTTGACCTGCACGATGATCCGCCAGCCCTTCGGCGTTTGCTCACGCGTGAACCGGATGTCTTCGAAGTAGCCGGAGTTCCACAGGTTGTTGAAGTCGCGCTCCAGGCTGGACGGATCGTACACGTCGCCCGCCCGGGTCAGAATGCGGGCGCGAATGGTTTCGGACGGAATGCGCCGGTTGCCCTGCACGTCAATCTCGGCTATGAGCTCGGTCTGGGCGCGTCCCAGGCCCGAGAAGGCCATCAGCAGCGTCAGGAGGACAGCAACAAAGCGATGAAGGGCCTGGGAATGGGTCGGCAGAGCGTCCGGCCGCCGGCGCTCGCCGCGTTCGGACACAAAAAACCTCCCAGACTGTTGGTGCTGCAAGATCGCTCCATACCTCAATACGATGGATGTAGGAAAACTGCCATTATACGGTAGCTTGTTCTGGGCCGTCCAAGCTCAACGCCCCGCCGGAACCCCCGCGTCCTGCTGGCGGGCCGGTTCCACTTCAACCAAGACGGAATAAAACGTCGCGGAGTTGCCCATGTCGGTAAGTTTTTCTGAAGTAAGCACGTTGATGTTGCGCAATCCGGGGGTGAGCTTGGCCCAATGCAGCCGCGCCGACACCACTCCCGGCTGAACTGTGCCGTCCACTCGCGCCTGCAGGTGGATTTCGCCGCGATCGTTGAACACCCGCACCCGGTCGCCCTCCCGGATGCCGCGGGCGCTCGCGTCTTCGCCGTGCATCTCCAGGCAATCCGGCGCTTCCATGCTTTGGATGGACAGCAAATTAGAAAACGACGAGTTCATGTAGTTGTCGGCCTTGCGCGCCAGCAACTCCAGCGGAAACGACTTCCTCCCGGTGTGCCGCGACTCTTGCGGTGCGACAAATTCGACCACCGGATCCAGCCCTTGCGCCTTCAGCGCCTCACTAAAGAACTCAGCCTTGCCCGAAGGCGTGCGGAACCCGCCTTGCGCGAACGGCAGAAACGGCTCGCCGTCTTTCGTTCCAAAATTCAGGCGGATGTGCCCTTCTTTTTCCAGACGCCCGCGGCTCAGTCCCTTCAGCCATGGGTTCTTCGAGTCCAGCGCCTGGTCGATCATGTCGTCGCCCGTGTCGTTGAAACACGGCTCTGGGAAACCCATCCGACGCGCCAGTTCGCGGAACAGGTCCACGTTCGACCGGCATTCTCCCAGCGGCTCGATCGCCTGGCTTGACACCTGCAGAAAGTAGTGACCGTAGGCCCGTTGCAAATCTTTGTGCTCGAAGAACGTGGTCGCAGGCAGCACGATGTCGGCATAGTCGGCGGTGTCGGTGAAAAACTGTTCATGCACTATGGTGAAAAGATCGTCCCGCTTCAGGCCCTTGACCACATCGTTGTGGTTCGGGCACACCGCCGCCGGATTGGAGTTGTAAACAAACAGCGCCTTCACCGGAGGGTTGTCCAACTCGTTCAGGGCCTTGCCTAACTCCACCATGTTGACCACCCGCGCGTCGCGGGCCAGAGCAACCCGCATCAGGTCCGGCCGCTCCAGGGCCTCGCCATTCAGCTCATAAGCGCCGCTGGTCGACATCTGCAACCCGCCGCCGACGTCTTGCCATGAACCGATTAGGCTCGGCAACATCGCCACCGCGCGCGTGGCCATGCCGCCGCCTTCGCTGCGCTGCACGCCATAATTCAGCCGAATCACCGCCGGCCGGGTCGTCGCATACTCGCGCGCCAGCCGCACAATGTCTTCCGCATCAATCCCCGTCCATTCCGCTGCGCGCGCAGGCGGATAGTCCTTCACTTTTTCCTTCAGCTCTTCGAATCCCACGGTGTAGCGGGCCACATAATCTGCGTCGTAAAGCTTCTCGGCGATGATCACGTGCATCATCGCCAGCGCGAGCGCGGCGTCCGTCCCCGGATGGATGGGCAAATACCAGTCCGCGCATTCGGCCGTCCGCGTGCGATAAGGATCGATCACCACCAGCTTCGCACCCTTGCGCTTCGCCTCCGCAATGAATGGCCACAGGTGTACGTTGTTGCCGTGAATGTTGGACGCCCATGCGATGATGTAGCGCGAATGAACGAACTGCTCGGGCTCGGTGCCCAGTTTGGCCCCGATCACCGACTTCAATCCCGCTTCGCCGGCCGCGGAACAAATCGTCCGCTCCAGTTGCGAGGCGCCGAGCCGATGAAAGAAACGGCGGTCCATCGAGCCGCCATTCAGCGCACCGAGAGTTCCACCGTAGGAGTAGGGAAGAATCGATTCGCTGCCGAAACGCGCAGAGATCTCCCGCAGACGTCGCGTGATCTCATCCAGCGCTTCGTCCCAGGAAATCCGCTGCCAGACTTGATTTGACTGTGTGGGAGCAGCCGCCCTCGGCTGTCCAGGCGGAGCGAAGCTCCGCTGCTCGGGGCCCTTGGGCGCAATCCGCCGCATCGGATAAAGCACCCGGTCCGGCGAATACACCCGGTCCAGATATTTCGCCACCTTCGCGCACAAAAACCCGCGCGTCACCGGATGTGTCGGATCGCCCTGTATCTTCGTTGCCCGGCCACTCTCAATTGTGATCAGAACGCCGCACGCGTCGGGACAATCGTGAGAACAGGCGGCGTGGACGACTTGCTTCGGCAACATGCAGTCATTATATGGGAGATTCGAGAACGGGCGCGGCTTCGGATCCGATACAAACCGGTGTCAGAATGATTTCACCGACGCCATGATTCGCCGGAACTACTTGATCTCCAGCACTTCCTTTTCTTTGGCCTTGCTCATCTCTTCCATTTTCTTGATTTCGTCGTCGGTGAGCTTCTGGATTTCTTCCAGCGAGCGCTTCTCGTCGTCTTCGGTGATTTTCTTGTCCTTCATTGCCTTCTTGATGGCGTCGTTGCCGTCGCGGCGAATGTTGCGCACCGCCGTGCGGTGCTCTTCCAG
>Ga0075029_100000071_pt1 | contig 43736 bp, 18 predicted proteins | sample LitLauG_LLR_2013_FD_71391 | JGI IMG/M metagenome (GOLD analysis project Ga0075029, IMG submission 71391) | Freshwater sediment microbial communities from North America - Little Laurel Run_MetaG_LLR_2013 | ecosystem: Environmental > Aquatic > Freshwater > Creek > Sediment | place: USA... | reverse complement strand
TAGACAGTGGTGTATATCCAATGTTTCTGTCTATAATATTCCAGTTAGCGTTAGTCTGTCCTGGACTATCTACTAATGCCACCACCTCATCTCCTTGGAATACAGGAATACCATTAATAGTACCATCTGCTGTAATGCTCCAAATCATTCCTTGCTTAACTATTGCAGAAACAGGGTTTGTCGTATTTGCAGCTACAGGATAGAGGCTGGTTATTGTAGGATTATAGCCTCCTTGGAGTTTATATACCCCTAATACAGCAGCATTTAATTGTTGTAAAGTGACAGCTTGTAAACTTAATGTAGCATCAGCATTCAGGATGAGATTACCTGTCATTGTTCCCCCAGCTAGCGCTAAGTAGGTGGATGCGGCTGCTGTTGTTGTTAAATAGGTGGAATTATCAAATATCCATGAAGCTCCATTCCATTTTAGGAATCCGTTAGAGAATCCTCCTGGTATATAAGGAACTTTAGTAGTGTCAAGAGAGAAATTACCAGCACTATAGACAATTGGAGCAGTGGCTGATAAAGATGCAAGTGTGATATAATTAGCAGGATTGGTAGCATTGTAAGGTGTATATCCTAAAGCTGATATAATGTCCGCAGAAAGTACAGGAGTGGCTGAGATGATAAGACCTTTTCCATTCACTGCAAATTTTAAGAAGGTGTTTGCTGCATACACATTAGCATTCACTGTAGCTAATGTTAATACAGCAGAACCTGGTCCACTAGCTGTAGCATCTCCTGTTAGTGCTGTAATGTAGTTACCAGCAGCTTGTTTATTATTAAACGTATTCCAGTCAGTGGAAGACAAATATCCATTCTGGCTAGCATTAGCCACTTGTTGTGAAATACTAGTTCCAGTTCCAATTACAGCACCAGTGCCATTAGTGACAGTAATACCATCTGTACCTGAATCTGTTAGATTTCCAAAAGTTAAAGCAGACTGTTTGTTATTAAAAGTATTCCAATCTACAGAAGATAGGTAGCCATCTTGTGAGCCATTAGCTATCTGTATAGAAATGTTAGGAGATGTACCTCCAGAGGAAGACAAAGGAGAGGAGGCTGTAACTGCTGTTACATAGGATACTAAAGGAGTGTAATTGGGAATATTAAGAGTATTACCAACTAAAGTGGCTGGGCCTGCTGAACCAATAGTAGTAAGAGTTATAGCACCTTGCTTATTATTAAAGGTGTTCCAATCAATAGCACTTAAATAACCATCTACTGCATTAGTAGCTTTACTGATAGTTACGTTATTACCTCCAGTAATAACAATAGGAGCAGAGCCTGTTATTAAGGAAAGCTTGTTATTGAAGGTGTTCCAATCTACACTGGATAAATATCCATCTGTAGTAGAGTTAGCTTGAGATATACTGATAACAGGTGTATAACCTCCTGTAGAAGATAGAGGAGCATTAACTGTAATAGTAGTTATACTATTGATTGTCCAGGTTCTATTAGCTGACAAATCATAGGTTTGTCCATTAATAGTCAGTGTCCTACTAGGAGGAACAGGGGTGTACCCATATATACCATCTAAATCTAGACTAGTAATAAGGGCAGCCGAAGTAACAAGTCCTTTACCATTTACAGCAAATTTCAATAAACTATTGGTTCCAAATACATTAGGATTGACAGTTTGTAATGTAGCTGTAATAGGCGCTCCTGTAAAACCATTAGCTGTAATATCCCCCCCTATACTTACACTCTGGGAAGGATAATTAATAGCTGTAGTGGTGACACTGGTGACAAGTCCTTTATTATTAACTGTTACAACAGGAACAGTACCACTATCTCCATAAGTGCCAGGATTGGCATTTACAGTGGATAAAGTCAATACAGAGCTACCAGGGCCAGATGCTGTTCCATCCCCTGTTAAAGCTGTAATATAATTTCCTGCTATTTGATATACGGTGGGATCAAGAGAACCATCTCCCTTGACAAATTGAGAGGCTAAACCTCCTGTAGTGATGAATTTAGCAGCTTGTAAAAAGCCGTCAAATGAAAGCGTAAATACTCCTGATATATGAGTGTCGTGTAGAAGGGAGCCTCCTAATTCTACTATATTAGAGGTTTCAATATGTACACCATTCTGATAAGCATAACCTGTTTCAGCAAAACCTATAGCTGCATTTATCTTTTGTAAAGCATCTTCTAGGTTATCATTAGTGGTTATTCCTGTATAGACAAGATCTGGCCCTTCGTAAAATACACATTTACTAGATAGAATAATAGGACATACAGGTGCTCCACAGTTTACATTCATGTAGAATAGATTTCAAGGGGTTTACTTTTTCTTGGTCAGGAAGCCTATTGCTTCAATACCAAAGGCTCCAGCTAAAGAACCCATGACGAAAATCTCTCTTACTTCAATGTGATAAAAAGCTTCCAATAGTCCAAATAGTACGTATAAACGAGCACACCAGAGAGTTGAGTAGTGCCTTAAGAGGTTGGCTAAGTCTTCACTATTGAATTGACCATCGCTATCTTCTACACCAGATTTTACCCACATGCGAAAACTCTTATTAAAGAGCATTCCCATTTCTGGAAGGAACATCATTATAATGAAAAAAATGAATAATATATTCTTGGAAGTGACAGCTACCAAGAATAAAGGAATCCATTTTAATAAGAATGTGTATAAGAATATTCCAAAGAGTTTCCATCCTGGAACCATTGTGTGTATCATAGGGAGGGTTTTTGTTTGATGCAACATAGCATTATGTAGTAGTAGTGGTGGTAGTAGTTAAAGCAACCTTAGCCCAGTTAGCTACAACTGTAGACAATCCTACATAAAGAATGTCATTAGTTGTATCCAAATACAGCTCTCCTATATATTTAGGAATAGCTGTAGGGACGCCTGAACCTGTGAAAGTTTCTAGGCTGGTGTTAATTTTACCCAGAATTACATCCAAAGCATCCAGAGGGTTTACATTCAGATTACTGAGGTATAAACCGTCATATATAATGCAGGCTGCATTCTGATAAGTGGCACAGGTGGGGCAAATTGCGGCAGTTCTCATATGGTACAAAAGTAAGTAAAATAATGGAAATAGAAAGATCTAAGTTGTAATAGTATCCTTAATATAGCAATAGCTATTATTTCTGTCTTGCTTGTTCTGTTACCCTGATTCCAAGCTCTTTAGCTAGTTCTGGGTCAATGACAGGTAATATTTCTTTATTGAATTGTGAAGGTCCAGGGATCAAATCTAGGATGTATTTAGTAGGATGAGTCTTCTCTTCAAGCTTCTCATCTCCTGCTGAAATAGCATAGGTTTCTAAAGCTATAGCAGAAATAGCCTTTTCAGCCTTGGTTAATAGTCCCAAGGAAGGAAGTACAGATCCTTTAGTCATACTCTCAAATGACAGAGGATTGTAATAGAACCATAATTCGTCTGTTATCTTATTAGCAGCCTTGGCCCAGAACTTATACCTGTTAATGGTATATTTGTCAGTTTCATCATCTGGAGGTGCTGCTGCCTTCACTGCTACTAATAATCCTAACAATGAGAATAATAGAATAAGCTCCTTTATCTGGTTACTTAGCGCTGTACGCATAAGGTCATAAAACTCCTCTTCTGTGATTTCAAGCTGTTGACCTGTCTTACGATAGTAAGCATCTTTCTTTTCTTGGAGCATTTCGTTAAGAATAGCCAATCCCTTCTCAGTTCCAAGGATGATGTCTCTCATATCACCTATATTCTTAAGTCCTATGAAAGCCCAGGTTTTAGCAAAAGCTCTAGCTCTACCATATTCCCATTCCCCTAATTCAGTGTTCTTTTGAATATCCAGGGTGCGAAGGCTTATTTGCTTAGGAATCCAACCTTTGAACATCATAAAGGACTTTAGAATTGTATCCCTACGGTAGTCAGCTTTGTTATTCTCACTCATCTGACCAGAGTTATTACGGTTATATTCTATAATCTTTACTCTGTATTTAGCTATTTCTTCATTTGATACCCCAGGTATGGATATAGAGTCTCCTTCCACTTTAACTATTTTGCTCAAAGCAGAAGACTCTTTTAATGCTTGTACACGGTCTTCAAACGATTTCTCTAAAACTTTTCTCTCCCCTTCAGATAGAGTATATTTTGTCTGTCTGTCAAGGGCTTTAAGATGTTGTCTGATATTAACCAGTTTACCATCTACCACCATTGTATTATCAAGAATAGATAATGCATTGGCTAACTGGAGCTTTCGTTCAGGAAAGGAGTTGGTAGCCATCATAACATCATGAAAAGTCCATGTGCTCAAATACTTTAACAATCCTTGTTTTTTAGCTAATTCTCTACGTTTCTCTACAGCTATATTATCATTCAAAGGAATGAATAAATCTAATAAAGCTTTTTGTATATCACTAAATCCAGGTGCATATGGTATTGTAAGCTTAAGATTATTCTTTTGAAATTCACCTGATGTATATAGATTACCAGCATTAATATGAGCTTGCATATTATTACCAAAGTAGTTAGGAATGGTTACTAGGAGTTTCAATCCCACAGCTAACGATTGCGTAAGTTTATTACCAGATTGTAGACTCTTCTTTATAGAGAGTTTAGTTTTCTCTCTTTCCTCTTCGTCTTTCTGAAACTTCTCCGTCACCTTACCAAGTCCAACATTACCTACGGATGTAAGGTTTTCCTTAAGTCCGTATATAGCATCATCTATAATAGTTTGAAGAATATCAGCGTTCTTGTTAGACTTGTCATCCACCTTAGGAACACCACCCTCAAATATAACCTCCTGGTTAGCATCTGTTACCAAATGACCTTTAGCTTTCTCTATGGAATAGAGTGTCAAAAGGGTGTTTTCTATTTCTTTAGAACTTTCATATTCTAATAGAGCCTTAATCCACAACACCCCCACCCTATTAAGATCAGTAGATAATTGATGTGTAGCTTTGTTTGTACGGGTGAAGAGTTTAGGAATTTCCTTTCTCACCTCACCAGTTTCTTTGTCTATTTTAGATAATGAAGTTTCCTCATCAATTCTAGCAGTGAACATATCTTTAAAGAAGTCTTTACCCTCTGTAAGAATATTATCTGTCTTACCTAGCTTTTCAATTAATGAAGCTTCAATCAACGGGAAGAAGGATAATCCTTTGTTCTGTAAATATCCCATCTCTCTAGCTTTCTTATTCAAAGCTGTATAGAAATTCCACATATCAAGAGCAGCCTTACTTTGGGCCATCTTCTTGTAGTCTTCAGAATAATGAGGTTCTTCTATAAGTGCTTCTCTATATAGACGATTGAAATCATATCCCTCATATCCATCAAAGGTTGATCTATTAAGATCCACTGAGTTACGAAGCCTAATAATTCTCTCCTCTATCTGGACATCATTTTCACTCTTATCAGAGGAAAACTGGGTTTCTCTAATACGCTTTTCAGCCTTATCTAAAAAGTTCTTTACTTCTTCTTTATATTTCTCTACATCTATCTGAGCTGTCAACCACTTCTTGTTTTTAGAAGCTTTTGCTTCAGCCAGAGCATCATAGTATTTCTTATCAATCTTCTTAACAAGATTAAGACCACCATCTGTTACATTACCAATCATCTCAAAAGCTGACTTCCCAGCAGATTTAGCTTCTGTTTCCAAAGCCTGTAATAGCTTGGAATATTCATTAGAAAGTTCACTCACTCTAATATCTACCAAGTTCTTAGCATTGATAATAAGATTGGCAGCAAGCTTGATAACTTTAGATGAAAGTTTAGATGCTTCCAAGAATGTCTTAGCAAAGAATCCTATTTCAGTTTCAGCATCCAAAATAGTCTCCTTAGAAGCTTCTGTAGTGATGTCTTTCTTAAGGGCCAAATGGACCACATAGTTCTTCTGTATCTCTCTAATCTTTTTAACCATCCTTTCAGTGGATGCTGCTATTTGCTCCAGAGAGTGTAATAGTTGTCGTTGTTCATTATCCAAACCTTCCTTAGGAAAGTGTGATAAGAACACCTCATCTAGTGTACTAAACTTAAGAGCACTTCTCTCATACTCAATAAGATCAGCTAATATCTTCTCAATTTCATCTTGTGTAAGCTTATCATAATCTACATCCTCGTAGGTTTTGAATGTCTTATTAGCATTATTCAAGAAGGTTTTACCCACAGATGCAAGAGGCTCAAAATCCAATTGCATATGTAATACACGAATGGCCTTGGAAATCTCATTCATCTGTATATCCTTCAGAGACTTCTCTTCAGGGGAAACAGGTGTCTTATAGAGCTTTTCATAATGCTCTCTTAGGGACTTCAAAAGCTTATCCACCTCAATATTTCCAGTAGATTCAGATTCTACAGGAACAGGAAGTAAATAGAGATTAGTTTCAGTTTTACTGTCAAGTTTACCTATCTCAATAGACTCAATCTTAAGTCCTGATTTAGGACTTCCCATCACCTTATATTCAGAGTTAAGAATAAAAGGTATCATCCTGGCTTTTCCTAATTGATTAGGTTTTAACCCATAGTTGTACATTATTCTAGTGTACTCATTCATCTGCTCATTCCATTCCTTTTTCTTATACCAAGGAATATCATCAGTGCGAGACTTATTAACAGATGTGAATTTCCAGTCAAGAACATCAGCTTTAACACCTGTCTTAGCATCTGGCACTAAAGCAATAAAGTCAACTGTAGATGCTAGCATTCCTTTCACCTTCTCATTAACTACCTTCTTTTCAACAAGGAATCTTGTACCTTCTGGATAGGAATTAATCAATTCTTTAGCAAACAATCTCACCTTTTCCTGTACTTTAGGATCCAAGTTAGAAGTGATAGCTGTATCATTAGGTTTAGCTAGCTTATAACCATCTTTATCAATCAATACCTGGGTGATGTAATTCTCTAAATACTTGTGACCATCCTCACCCCACTGTCTTTTTTGTTCATCTTGAAGAGCTTCAATACCTTCTCTTTCAGGCATCTTATGACCTTCCTTCACCTTTTCTGTAACTGACTTAGCTACCTTCTCACCGTTGAAGGTGTAATGACGCTTATCTGTAGGAGTTTCAGGATTAAGCTGGAGTTGATCATTCTTATTTACAATAGTGGCATACAGGTTATCAATAGCAGGTTTTTGGTCTACATTGAAATATTGACCATTTTCTTTGATATTAGTTATCCTACCCCCTACCTCACCTCTTGCCACCTTTTGTGCTACATCCTCAAATATTGAGATGTCTGATTTCCCATATAAGGAACGAATGTAATCAAGGATGGTATTCCACCATTCTTCAATGATGTTTCTGGCTTCTTTAGATGCAAGCTCAGGATAAGCTTCAGAGCCTTGGCTTTGATTAACTATCACCTCAGCAATAAGTTTATCTACAGCCTCCTTCTTTATCTTACGTATATCTGGCTTACCATCAGAGGTTTGATATTGCTTCTTACCTTTATAGGCTTCAAGTGTCTGCTTGTACACTTTATACTTATCAATCTTACTGATAAGGGTTGTAATCAATTGAGGATTAGTTTGTTCCAGGATGGCTGTGGCAAAGTGTACCACTTCCTCTGTTAAAGCTATAGATTCTCTACCTGTAGCAATAGCTATAATACCTCTTGTTAAATCAGCTACACCATTAATAGATGTAGTGTCTAAACCTGTTCTTTTAGCATAATCAGCTAAGCCTTCAATGGTAATACCCATCTTATCAGCAGCCTGCTTTACAGTTTCAATTGTAGCTTCATTAGCTTTTGTAACAGCGCCTGGTTGCTTAGAAAGGATGATATTAGATGTATGTAATGTACGAGGAAGAGGAGAAGAGATGATTTGGCTGATTTTAACACCAGCAAGTTTCTTACCTATTTCCTCAGCTTCCTTAATACCTACACCTGTTAAATCTGTATTTTTGCTTCTGAATGCACGCTTAAGGTTGTCATTAGTTTGACCATGTCTTACGACATATATCTTACCTTTAGCTCCTTCTATTTCAAAGTTATCACCAGTCTTGAAAGTACCATCCTGGTTTACATATTTCTCTCTCTGTTCCTTATTAAATTCAGAAGGTCTTCCCTCTGAGTTCCAAAGATTAATTACTCCGAATACGGAATTATGGGTAACTAGTACGGTGTTAGCTGGGGCATTCTCAACAATATTCTCCATTTCCCTAATCACTCTACCACTTGCCTGATTGAAGGTTTCTCCTTCTTCTGACATAAGCTCATCAGGGATGTTTACAATGTTATTATGAATAGCTTTATTCTTAGCATCAGTTTGTGGCTGGCCTTCTAATGACCCAAAATCAAATGTTCTAAGAGCACTAGTTGTAGCTATTGTAGCTGGAGCTTCTTGAAACAATACTCCTTGTTCTTCATTAGCTAAAGGAAGTACATCTACAGATAAGAAATGTTGTCCTGGAGCTTTAGTTTCAATGCTAGCTACTTCTTGCTTATACTCTTTATTTATAGAATTAGCAAATACAACTCCTGCATTATAGTCATTTTTAAGAGTGTAGAGTTTACCTTCAAAAGATCTGAAAGCTTTACTTTCTTTAGCTCTCTTAAATATGGACACATGAATATCCTCTAACCTAGATTTCTCTGATTCGCTAAAAGGTTCTTGCTGTATATAAGGAATTGTACAAGCCATTATATATGGTTTACATGATTACAGGAAATACGAAATAAATTAAGAAATTATAGAATGCATGGGCTGCTACTGATGACCAATAGGACATTCCATTCTTTATATATACCCATCCAAAAGCAAATCCTGCTACACCTTGTATGGCAATATTATATGTGCCGCCATGCATATATCCAAATGCACAGGCTATTAATGCTACTAGTAATATTTGAGCTTTTTCATCACTCTTAAACCAGTCAAATTTCAATGCTAAAGAAATGGGAATAAAACGAAATATAAGTTCTTCAAGAAGAGGAGCTGCTGTTATTCCTCTTACAGCAGCTTGCCAAGGAGCATTTTTATCACCAGGAATCATATGCCATCCAGGTATTAGTAAATTCAGAATGGCCATGTTTATTAATATAATAAATGTTGCGACACCGACAGCTAAAAATACATTAATAGCTTTGTCTAAAAATAATTGGTTTTTCATTATGCACAGTTTGGTACGTCACTATTAGAAGGTTTTTCCTTCTTGACTTTAATCACACTCTTAACTGGTTTCTTGTTAAGAATGCTTATGATCTCATCATCAATAACTTCCTGCTTTACCGATTCAAATCCATTATTGATAACAGACTGTTGAGGACTATTATAGAACTCGTTAGCTCTAAAACTATCTCCCCATGCATTAACTGCCTTATAAACATAACTCTCGTAAACTCTACCCTCTGGGCTTTTGTATGTTGTTTTTTCAGGCTCTCCTGTTACACTATTATAGACCTTTTGGAATAACCCTTTCTTAATATAAGAGTAATCACCCTTAGCTCTAAGCTGTTTCTTCTTCTCTTTAGTAATATAAGGTTCCCATGAATATACCATGAAGTCATTCTTTCCTTCTCTGGAGTTAGCAGATACACTGATAGTTCTTGGTAATATTCCTTTTTCAAAGGCACTCTTCAGTTTTCTATCTGCAAATTCAACTTCCCTGTTAAATATCCACTTTCCTTTCTTACTCTTAAACGGCCTAGACTTTAAGAATGGCACAATGTCTGAGTTATTCCAATTGTTTCTTTCAAAGACATTCAGTTTTTTAAAGTCCGCTAAATTAGGCATTTTATTTAATATAGACAAGGTTTCATTGTATATATTTTTAAAGTCCTCATAAGGAAGCAGTTGCGTGAAGGAAATTTTAGAATTAACTAACCCACTCTGTAGCACAGCCAAATATACCAACTTATCATAAAGGTTGGAATTCTCATCCTTCATTCCTTTCTTAAGTTCATTAAATCCATAAATCACCTGATTTTGGTCATACACCTTGCTACTCTTAGCTACCAGGGATAGGTTATTAGGGGTGTTTTCTTTAGCACTTCCTGTCTCTCTTCTGATGGAATTGATGATATAATTATCATGTAAAGGATGGCTTTCATCAGCTTTCACTTTATTGACAAATTTCATTATCTCTTCAGCAGCGCTTTCTTCAGTGTCGCTTCCAAGAAGAATATCTTTCACTTTAGCATTTAATTGCTGGTTAGTCTGAACAGCCCAATCGAACATATCAGCTACAGCCTTTTGGCTAATCTTTACAAAGTCCCTATCATTAAGGTCTATATATGGAGACAACACTGTCTCTAACACCTCTCTCACAGATTGGCTACCTGGGGTAGGTTTCTCTGATTTATCAGATATAAGGATTGTAGAGAAAGCATTTCTTACATCTTGTATTGTATTCTTCAAAGCTCCAATGAAGGAGTTAGAGATGAGCTTATCTACGGATGATATAATACTAGTCTTAGAACGCTCTAATTGCTTAAGCTTCTTGAAGATTAGATAAGGATCATTCAGGGTAGCTGTATCAAAGTTAGAAGCCTGTTGTACTAAGAACAATTGCTCAGCCATTTTGGCATACTTCATGAATTCATCAAGAATAAGCTGTTGTTGGAGCTTCTGAGCACCAGACATCTTTTCTACGTCCTTACCTAATGTACGCTCAAGTTCTGCTTCTGTAGGGAAACTTACAATAGCCTTTTCTGTAGTAGCATACTCATCCTTAGTCTTATTGACAAAGTCTTCCATGAAAAGGTAGGTGTATCCAGCATTTTCCACAGAACGTAAGTAATCCTTAACAATAGGCTGGTTCATGAAATAACCTACAGTTTTGATAGGTACACCAATCTTAGTAAGGAACAACCACAGACCAGCAACATTAGGAGAAGCTCCCATTTGCATAATCCAAGGACCTTTTGAAATATCCACATATCCATCAATAAACTGACCAATAATGTCAGAGATGTAATCACCTGCTGCATTCTTGATACCAGATAGAGATGGTCTTTTCTTACCATTTACATCTACAGTGTTGAACTTCTTGAACTTAATTTGTCCATCGCCCAACCATCTTTTGTCTGTATCTGGGAGATCAGCTAATTTATCAGTGTCGATATAGATGTTAGTTCTTTGATTCTGAGAGTGGTTAGTCTGGCTAGTGGCTGCAATACCAATAGCATACTTACCTGTCAGGAAGTCCTGTCTTAAGGATGACATAAACTGTCTATCCAACATGTTACCTACAGAGCTATAGTCATATTCCTCAGAATTGGTCTTTTTAACAATCTCCTTGCTTAGCGCCTTTAACTGGTCAGCAGAGTTAGGAGTGGTAAGACGTTCAAAGTTAAGAGGATGACTTATAAGGTTTTCCAGGGATTGGATGTAAGCATTCTCTAAGCTCTCCTTATATTTCTGATTTACTACCTTTTCTTTGAACTGAGCATCAGTTTCAGAGTCTAATAGATCATCAATTACTTCTTGCTCATAAGAAGCTTCAAACCCTTGTTCTCCAAATATAGCCTTGAAGAGGGATTCCGTAGCTTCGTCTTTATCTTCAATCTTTCTATTCTTAATCCATTTCTGAGCTTTCTTTCTTTGCTCATCAGTGAGGAATGCCCCTTCTTCGTACATGGAAGCAAATTGCTTTTTAGCTTGCTCACCATATCCTAAGAAAGGTACAACTTTCGTATTACCCTTAAGGTCTTTGTAGACATTCTTAAGGTAGACAGAAAGTTTATCTATATCAAAGTCAGATCCTACTTTCTTAACAAGAGCAGAAGGAATTACAACACTATCACCAAACTCCCTAGGAAGAAGTTGTTTAATTTTGAATACATCAATGGAGTTCTGTTTCTGTGTAGGAATACGGAAACCTACGCCATTTAAAGCGCCAGTTTCATTTAGCTCCTTAATAAGCTCAGCGTCTGATTTATCAGAATCAAACCATCTTCCAACCATCACCTCACATACTCTCTGACCATCCTTATCTACATAGAAATTCAAGGTGTCAGAAGAATATACATTCTTACCTTTCACCTTTGTAGCTTCAGCCTTTACAGATTCTAATAATGTAGAAGGAATTTGAACCTTCTGTCCACCATTAATCTTACGTCTTACGACAGACTTATCAGCAATTGAATAGAGGATATTCCTTATTTTCTGGTATGCAGGAGTAGCTTCCAGGATAACGTCACCTTTCTTGTAGCCATTGAAGGCATCTACAATATTATCATTTACTTCTCTTTTGAAGATTTCACTCTTAAGGGTATCAACAAGCTTGTCTACATCACCAATTTCAAAACCTTTCCCTACAGCCTTGATTCCAAGCTTATTTAAGAGGATGTTATATCCTTCTTTAATAGACTCCTCAAGCAGGGTTTGGTTATTCTTTATCTCCTTGTATATAGGTGAAGCTGCTTCTTTGTCAGTTTCAGCTTCCCAGTTAGATCCTTTGTAGTCAACAGGTACACCATTCTCCATGTAATCCAATGTAACCAATTTGGTTACCTGTGATCCTTGGGTTACAGTGTTAGATTCCTTAGAAGGAACTTCAGTTTGTACAGCTACAATTTCAAAAGGAATGTTATTAACTTCATTGAAAGGAAGAGTGTTGTAGCTACCGTCCTCATTATATAAAGGTGTAGTGATACCAGCTCCCACCTTCCTACCAGATGCAAATACAGTGTAATCTACATCTTCTCTCTGCATCTTATTGTAATGCTTAATGGCATTAGAAGAAGGATTCAGTTCAAATAAGATTCTGTATGATAGGGGAACTAAAGCGAATTTATCCAACACTACATCATTGAATGATTCACCATCATCTTTAGATCCACGTACAATAGGCTTAATAGGAGTGTAGGTACTCTTCACAGAAGGATTACCTTTTTTCAGCAATTCTTCTTCTTCCTTAGAAAGATCAATTTTCTTTTTCTCTTTCTCAAAAGCTACATCATATCTGTATTGTCTTTCATTATCCTCAGTCCAATCTCCAGCTCTAAGTCTGAATACACGATTAGCCTTCATGGAGATGTAACCACCACCATCAGTTTCCTCGAAAGGATCATAACCTTCAAGATCTTTAGAGCTAAATACGTCAGAAATCACTGAAGATCTAAAATGATCTCTAGTCATATCTGTGAAACCAATATCCCCCTTCTCATAACCTTTGTTATAGATGGAGTTAAGTCTATCATTGATCTCTGGAGAATTAGCCAATAAAGCTTGACCAGGAGAATTGAAGTTCTTAATACGTTTTAATTCATCCTTATAGAAGTAAGGATCAGAATAGATCAGCTTGTGGAATTCAATATTAGCTACCATGTAGTTAGCTGTAGATAATTCCAAAGCCTTGTTTAAAGCTTCTTCTGTAGGATTTTCCTCTACGAAAGAAAGTCCATCTACAGTGAGTCCTTCTTGTTCATAGCTTACGATACCGTATTTCTGGAGTGTTTGTCTAAGAGCAGCAGCTTTATCCTTTATGAACTTGTCTAAAGCACTATTGATTTTACTCTCGTATTTAGCATATACTTCCTCAGGGCTACCCTCTTCTTTTACTATATCTTTGTGTAAAGAAGCTCCAAGTATATCCTTGAAGAATCTCAAGTCATCAGACTTTCTATCACCTACATAGACAATCTTCCTACCCTCTCTAGCTACATTAAGCTCAGAGATGAAATAGTCTTTGAAGATTTTATGATGTGCATTATTTGTATATCCTTCCTTGGAGATATGATTTCCTACATAATTAGTGTGCTCTATGGAAGCATCACCTGGGATGAGGTTAAGATACCAACCATCGTTGTTCATATTCAACTCCTGGATGAATCTGTCTTTCAGGTTATATCTTGCAGGATCTTTCTCTCTTCCTTTAGCCTCATTAACTAATCCATTGACATAGCCAGTTTTAAGGAATTCCTCACCTGTCTCTCTTCTATTTCCTGTCTCTGGGTTGAACATAGCATTGATAACAGTAGATCCTTTTGTAAAGGCATCAGTTAACAAATACTTATATGGGGTGTTAGCTAATTCACTGATATTCTTCAACTTGGAAATAACATCATAAAGATTACTTACAGAGTTGGTTCCAATGTAAGTCTGGGTACGCTCACCGTTAATATTAAAGAATGTGCTCTCAAAATCAGGATTCTCAAGGATAGCCCTGATAGTTCCCAATTCCAACAAACGTCCTTCTACATCAAGAGTTTTCTTGTTAATATCAACCAATCCCTCAATTTTAGACAAGCTTAAAAGTAAGCCTTCTGTAGCTTTCTTAAACTGATTCAATTGATTAGGTTTCAATCTCTTCAATTCTTTAACTGTAAACGGTACACCCATTCCTTTTAAGAATGCAATATATGTGTCCAGGGTGGAAGGAAGAAGCTTATAAGACTTAGCTAAAGGAGTGGCATTATATACCTTATCCTTCTTATCAAACTTGATATAAGGATTTTTGTTATCCTTTGCAGAAGATAATACAGAGTTGTACATATCATTCTTAGCTTGCTTAGCAGCGCTAGACAAGTTAGATTCTCCAATAATCACCTCTCCTGTAGGAAGGATAAACACTGTTTTAACATCAGGATTCTGCTTTTTGAATGTCTTCCAGAAAGAAGCTAAAAGTTGGATGTTGTGCTCATTAGTAATTTTACTGAAATCTACACTATCTGAATTTACATCATTCTTAGTTAATCTTGTATAAAGAGCTTCGTAGTTACGGTTCTGTCTAGCAAACTCTCTAAGCTTATTTAACATATCTTCTAATGTAGTGGACTCATGTAGATTGTTCATCAATGTGATAAACACTCTGTCTAATGGCATAAGCATTGCTCCATGTATAGAAGAACGCTTTAAGCTAAGCTTACCATTCTCCCCTACCTGTGTCTCTGGAAGAGTAGCCAATAACAACTTAATAGCACTATTAGCCTTTCTAAAGTTATCTACTTTTCTAGCATCAATATAGTCTTCCTTACCAGAGTTGTTTTCATCTGTTATAGTAGTGTTGTCATTATCATCAAACTCAATAGAATACTGTTTCAGATATTCCTCTTCATGCTTCTTGGTAAGATTATCCCACTCAGCATTTACATTATCATGTAAATACTTGAGGTTGTTGAACTTATCAGCAGCTTCTTCGTTTGTGATTTCTTTATTATCCAGAGCCTGGGCAATTAAGCTAGCTCTATGTTCAATCAAATCCAGTATTTCCTTTTTTAATTGAGTGTAAAGGATGGTCTTATTAACCTTAGGGATAGTGAATAAACTCTCATCCTTCTTAGTCAAAGACTTAAGAGTGGAGTAGGTCATCTGCTGCATAATCTCATGGATTTGTGTAGCAGGAATATTTACTATCCTGTATTCAGCATCTGGACCAGTTTGAACATCATCAATGTCAATAAGTCCCTGTTTAGCAAAAGCCAAAGGAGCCTCATAAGGAACATAGTCTTTGTAATATCCATTACCAATTTGCTTGAAAAGCTTCTCTGTATTGAATGTTGCATTCTCTCCTACAAAGAATTCCTTTAAGAACTGTACTAAATCAGCAAACAGTTTTACAATGAAAGGCCTTCCATCAGTTGGTTTAGCTGGAATTTTATTGTACAATATATAGTCTCTGAACTCTTCAGCTAGTTCTTCCTTAATTTGCTCATCTGTAGCTTTTGAATACTCTACAGTTTTACCAGTAGGACGATCAGTGAAAGATCCTTTTCTACCTCTGAATTCCTTAAGAACAGACTGTTGTTCAGCAGGCTTAGCAAACATCTTCCATACAGCCTCAAACACTTCATGGTAGGCTGTACCTACTTCTGCATTGGTGTACAGATAGATGGCGCCATTCTGGAGCATACCCCATGCTTGTCTTCCATTAGAAGCCTGGATAATATTCTTAACTCTATATACGGGGATATTAGGAAAATTCTTTTTAAGGAAAGCTTCAACTGCTTTCCAGTTTTCGCCTTCAAACTTCTTGATTTCTTCTACAAGTTTAAGTCTGTACACCTCATCATCAGGAGCCACCGCTTTAGATTGACCAAAAGGATTCCTCACCTTACCAGGAGCTGTAGCTTCTGAAGGACCTTTTTCAGCTTTAGTGCTGATTTTAGCAGGAGTGAGGGGAGCTTGTTTAGGGATTTTAATAGCAGCTATATCTGGACCAATATGCTTTTTAAGAGAAGCATAAATAACATCCTTAGCCTTATCTTCAGATATACCCTTAGATTCAGCAAGCTTCTTTACAGTGGCTGCTGTTTCTTCATCAAGTTTACCTTCAGCATCTTCAAAGAAGAATATCTTGCCAGTTTTGTCAGCAGCAAATACTATTCTACCAATAGCACTATCAAAGACATTCTTAGTTTCACCATCATATACAAACTGTGGAGATGGGGCTTTAGGTTCTTCTTTCTTAGGCTCTTGTTTTTTCTCTTCCTTCTTAGGAGTTTTAGATTTTGGCGCTTCTTTAGGAATTACGTAATTATCGGCTGTGTTAGAGATGGTGAAATATATCCCCTTTCTGTTAGGCTTACCTTCTTGGGCAGGCGCAACTCTTGTAGATAGTGGTATATCTTTAGCATCTCTACCTTTTCCTGATAACAGGTAGGTTTGATAATTGGGCCATTCTTGTGTCTTAATTGTGCCATCTGGGGCTATATCCGTAATCTCATAGTATGGTTTATTGTAGCTGTCTACATTAACCATTGTAGCGTTTGTATTGTGGTAAAGTCCTTCTAAAAGGGCTATAATAACATCTTTGTTTTGCTCTAAACCTGAAGGGGTAAAATCAAATGAAGCACCTTCTCCAGATATGAATAACTTAGGCATGAGGGCTTTAGTCTCAGTATCTGCCACTTCTTGGAACCATATGGAGTTATATCCAGCTTTGTTCTTTGGAATACCCCAATATACCACTGATTTTAACCAGCTTAATAACTGTGTAGACTTCTCACTCTTTATACCATTTTCTGCTGATACAGCTTCTTTAGCAAGAGCATGTATTGCTTTGAAGATAGTTTCTGCTTTCTTCTTGTTAAACTTAGAATTGATAAGCTTAACTAACCCCCCTGGTATCTCTAAGAATACTCTTCCAAGAGGTGTGTTAAATGTCACTGAACCATTACTTTCAGCAGTGTTAGTAGTGGCAACACGGATAAGTCTCTTTTCAGCTAAATCTGTAGACTTAATAAGTCCAGCATCCTCTGATGAGGTGCGAGCTTCATAGTCCACTTTTACATTACCCTTCTGATCTGTAGTCTTTACATACTCCAATTGACCAAATGAAGCATCAATATCTAAAGCAGGTGCTAAACTAGTCTGTGCCAATATGGCAGCTCTTTCAGCTACATATTGTTTAGATAATTCTTCCTGAACATTTAAAGGAGTGGAGCTTCTAAACATTGTCTCCTTCTTACCATTGTAAGTCATTTCCAATTTGGAAGCTGGCTTAACTTGGTAGATGGCAGTATTTAGTAAATCCTTACCTTCTGTGATTACCTCTCCATTTTCATCAACAAGATTGATAGATCCATCACCATTCTCTTGCACTATAACAAAAGCGATAACATCATTCTTATCTACACCTGGGGCATCTTTTGTTAAATGACCAATTAATCCAGGTAGAATAGCATCCTCTGTTTTTAGAGTAACATGTACACCTTTCAGTTTATCTCTGTTTGGCATAGAGTGGAACTTCACACCAAACTTATTTACTCTTTCCTGATAAGGAATAGCATCATTCACAGGAACTGTTGATCCTACGACATTAAGATCAGACTTCTTAGCCTCAGGCTGGTAGTCTTTTTGATCTACGTTATTCTCTACATCATTAGAGTTAGTACCTAAGAGAGACTTTCTCAAACCTTCATCTTTAGCTAACTTTTCCTCTTGTTGCTTTTGTACCTTATATTGCTCAGCTACTTCTTGGAATCTACTAAGAATAGCATCCTTAGCTTTGTATTCTTTTTCAAGATCAGCCAATTGAGCTTGTAATTCTTTAAGCTCATCCTTTAACTCCCCAAGAGTACGCTCATTAGGAGTGATGTCCAGATCCTCTACCTGGGATACAAAGTCTTCTAATGTATTAAGATCAGAAATGTATTCAGGCTTATTCTTAAGGAAGTTAGGATTAGCTTCCAAGAAATCATTAAACTCAGCACCTAGAGCTAAAGGAGCTTTAGGGAACTTAGCCTTAAATTGAGCTACATTATATCTTACTAAATCAATAGCAGATTCCAACACTCTACCCACCTTATCAATAAGAGAGGAAATAGAGTTGATTTGCTTACCTGTCTCAAGGATTAAATCCTCCATGATAGCCTTCTGATCCTTAAGTTCAGCTAAGAACTCTTTGCTATCTGTAGGAAGTTGATCAATATTATCAGCTAAGTCAGCTACATAAGAAGCATTCAATTCCAGTTCATCAGACTCAGACCTAAGAGATTCAATCTCATTAGTGAGTTGATCTTTCATTCTAGAAAGCTTCATTGCAGCATTTAATGCTCTCTTTGTAGAAGCCTTGAATCTGTTCTTCTTAGTAAGATCAGATCCTTTGATCTTCTCTTCTAATTCAGCTAGCTCTTCATTGATAGTCTTTACTTGACTTTCTTTTTGAGCAATAAGCTTTTTAGCAGCCGTGTGTTTTTCACTCAGATCATTAAATAAATCATTCAGTACCTGGAGTCTATATGCACGCTTTTCAGCTTGTCTTTCATCTTTCTCCTTAGCAAAGTCTTCCATAGACTTCTGCTCAGCAGGTGTAACCTCACCAATCTTAGTAATAAGAGCATTCTTGAATCCTTCTTTAGCAACAAATTGATCACCTGTTACTTCGATTCTTTTGATTTTACCATCCTTACCTTTGTAAACAAAGTTAAGCACTTTCTCCTTAGGAGAGTATTCAAGTCTACCTTTCTGCTTCTTTCCTTTACCAAAGTTGAATTCAAAGACATTATTAACATTATCCATGAAGAACTTAGCCTTCTTATTAGCCAGGGTGTCAGACACCTTGCTAAGCTTATAATCAGCTAATTCAGCTTTTGATATATCTCTGGTGTTACCATTAGATGTTTTTATCTTTATGGTTCCATCCTCATTTTCTCCTAATATAGTAAGTCTAGGGAAACGAACAATCTCATTACCTTTAGCATCATGATCTACCACTTTACCTAAGAAGTATTCAGTACCTATTTCATAGTCACCTTCTCCTGTCTTAGTCTTTATCTTTATAGTGGCAGGTTTCTCACCTGGAGCTACAGGAGCTGGTACTTCCTCTACTTCTTTAGCACCATTAGGATTTTTCTTAATTTCGTCATACTCCTTTAAGAACTTCTGTCTACGTAATGACAATTCAGAAACATCTTGTAAATCTCTGATAAGATCTTCCTTAACATCAGCATTTACAGAGAGTTCATTAATATCAGCTAACGCTTTCTCATAAGAAGCATTATTTCCTTTAGCTAAATCATTAATTACTAATGTAGGATCAATACCTTTTAATAACAAGTTATTAGAGATGGTAGGAATACGCTTGTCATAGTCAGCCACTTTAGAAGCTGCGTATACCATCTTATCCATCACCTCTGGAGAATAAACAGCTTTACCATTTTTGTCTACTAATCCTCCATAACGAAGATTTAAACTCTGATATAATGATTTGACATTCTCTGCTGTAGACTCAAGATTAGCAAGTCTTTGTAAGAACTTATCTTTAGTGTCCGTAGCAAGAGCTTTACCTTCTGATTGAAGTTGAGCAAATCCTTCATCTGACATTGCAAGAGTTTTCATATCAGCAATATCAGACTTAACTAAATCCATTCTACCATACTTAATTCTAGGAGTAAGGTAGTTAATGATATAGTCTGCTGAAAGATCTTTAGCCTCAAGAACATCACCAGCTTTAATGGCTTTTTCTCTATCTTCCTGGATAGCTGTACCTCTATTTACAGAGTCAATAGTATCTTTGGTAAAGTCAGAGAGCTTCCACTTATTGAATGATTGAATGGCTTGTGCTGTATTAAGACCTTTTTCTCTAGCCTGTTGGAAGTTACCTTTTGCCATCATTAGGCTTCCAGATAAACCACCAATAAGTACGTTCTCCATACCCTCGTTTGTTCCAAGAGTTTGAGTAATACCTTCAGCTAGGGATCCAACAAAATCTGCTGCTTGTCCCTTATACTTCTTATTATAGTAGTCTTGTGTACCTACTTGAATAGCATACTGAGCACCCTCTTCAAAACCTTCAGATGTAGAGAAGGTGTATGGTCTAATCTTATTTACTGTATGTAACAGTTTACCAAAGCGTGTTGTAGGAAGTTGTTCAACGAATTGTCCAGCTTCATTCTTTACAATATCTCTAGTTTCCTTAGCTAATCCGTTTACCAATCCCTTCTCTGCTGTATATGAGGAGCCAAGAATCTTAGGGAATTGGATGTAATTGGTAGCAGATAACAACCCTGTATTTAACAGGAATGAGCTATTACCTACATGATCTGCCTCAGAATTGATAGCATCTAAATCTGCACCAATAGGCTCTTGTCCATTGTGACTATTCTTATACTCTTGAATCCTTTCATCTCTGAATTGATTAAGATTGTTATAAGCTTCAAAACCAGCTTCGCCTGTAGTGGCAAGTCCAGCAACTAATGCTCTTCCACCTGGATTTAAGATGTTATAAGATTGTACAAACTTATCAGAAAGATTCTTTATCTTTCCATAAGTTTCAGCAGCTTTACCTGCTGACAATAATGCTTCTTCGGTAGCTGCTAAAGTTTCTGCTGCTTTTCCAATTGAGAACAGTCTAGCTGTCAAAGGAATAGCTTTTAATGCACCAGCATAAATACCACCAGAAAGAGCTGCACCAGCACTAAATCCAAGATTCTTTACAATACCATCCCAGAAGAAATTAGCTGTTAAAAGCTTTTTAGGAGAATACCAATTAGCATTCTTTTCTACATTAGTATAGTAGTTAGGAAGATCGTTTTCAAGCTTTTTATTCCACTCATCTAATGCTCTGTTAAAATCATTGTCATAGAAGGAAGCAGCCCTACCATCACCAATAGCTCTTGCTACACTATTAACAAGTCCTACAGTGGACTGTAATAAGGTAGTGCCAGTAAGAGATAATCCCTTACCTACACCATTAACCATTTTAGATGTCCATCCTTGTCCCTGGGCATAAGCATCTTCATTATCATAATCTCCAGGTACGAAGTTAGAGTATCTGTCTGAGCTAACTTCAGCTAAAGTTCTAGAAATACCTCCACCAGTAAGCTTACCATTTTTCTTAGAAGCAACAGAGTTCTCCAATGCTGTTAAAGCAGAGACAGGAATTCCATCATTAGTAGGAACAGAAAGAGAAGGCGTTTTAAAAGGAAGATTAGGAATGTCAGTATTAGTAGGAGGAGTATAATTACTATAACTCTTCTCTAAGGAATTCAAATCTACCAGAGGGGTATTGTCGGCCATTATAAAGGTTTTTTAGAGGCTTGTTTTACAGCTTGTATATCTTTTGCTGTTGCAGGTTTTTCATTTAAAAGCTCAAAGAGAGCACTATCTGTTAATCCTTGTAACAAAGGTACAACTTGTTCTGAAGTAATCAAACTATTTCTAGGAAAAGGTAGATCATCATACCATTTTTCAGTAACAGGATCATAAGCACTTACTCTGATAGAATATTTACCTGGTTCAGGTTGAATAATATTAGCTTTAACACCATAGTTTTCAACAGCAGGAAAATCTATTTTATTCAAGAATGCATTAGCATGTGAAGAAGGTCCTTTTTCTAAAGCTGTAGAATATCCACGCATCAACTTAATTTGCTTATCATAAGGTTGGAATGCTTGTGCTGCTGGAGAAGCTTCAAATTGATTACCAAATAAAGCTTGTTTCTGTTCAGGAGTCACTTCAAATTCTGTCTCACCTGCTTTACCTTGTACATTCACTTTGTACATCTTAGGTTGATAATCTGTTCCTTCAACTACAGTGATACTGTAATTAGCAGTAGGATCAATAGCAAGAGCTTTAGCTGTAGATGAATTAAATTTAGGAGAGTTAGGAAGTCCTCCTTGAGTTTGATCTGCTAAGTTAGCAAATTGAGAAAGTGCTGTACCTATTGTACTCTTTTGAGTCTCATTAGCTGTAGCAATAGGATAAGATACTCCTTGAGAAGCTAACACTCTTTTCTTTACTTCTTCAGCAGTATAATTATCTATCTTCTCAACTGTACTTCTAAATGGAGCATTTACTACTTTATTGTAATGCTGTATTGCATTTATAAGAGTTTGATTCTGAGGAGTAGCTGGAGCTGTACTTCCTTGTACTTTCAATAGATGTAACATCTTAGGAGATAATTCTTGAGCAGCTTTATCATAGTCAAAAGATACATAAGATCTACCACCTGGTCCAGCAGCAGGTACAGTGTTAATATACTTATTAGAGATTTGATTATAGTTAACAAGATCTTCAGGTGTATATAAATATTCCTCTCCAGTGGAAGGATCTTTATAAGGAACTGGAGGAGCACCAGCAGGAATAAGTTTCTTAATATCACCAAATTTAGCTATTGCCTCTTTGTTAATATCTGTTACCATTTTCATCTTAGCATCAGCATCTCTACGCTGAGCTTCAGTTTTATCAAAATGGTTTTTAACAGTAGGGTCAACTGCCAATCCTTTAGCCCAAGCTTCTTTCTGTTGCTCTAACCAATCTTGAGACTTACCTTGTTGATCAAGAAAATTAGCATCAGCATTCTTGATAGCCATATAGGACTGAGTAGTATCATCTACCACCCTATCTAATGTAATTTTAGGAAGGGTTGATTGATCTACAGATTGTGGTAATCCACCATATCCTCCTACTTCTTTTTGTTTAAGAGCTAGTTCTCTTTCCTTCTGACCAAAAGTTGCAGCAAATTGTTCTCTCTGATCTTGTCTTTGTAAAAGAAACTTTCTCCAATCTTGTTCCTTATCTGACCTCCACATAGCCATTTCTTGAGGAGTTTTTCCGCTATAAGTTTGAGAGGTTTCTGTATAAGAGAAAGCCTTTGAGAAATTATCAATAAAATTAGCTGTATGTAATTGAGCCTTTACTCCTTCTATATTACCATGATTAACAGCATCCATCATTGATGAATGTTGAGAAGTTATCCCAGCTATAGTCTTGTTGAGAGATTCAATCTGGTCATTTAGCTTGGTCTTTTCTAAATTAGAAGTAGTAGAACTCTTAGCATTTTCTAATGTAGCTTTCTGTTTATTATAGAATGCCATTTTGTCATTATAAGAAGAACTTATATCACTGACAAATTTACGTGGATCTACATTAGAATAGTTATATCTACCATCAATCTCCATCTGTTTAAAGTCAGCAGGAGACAAGGTAGCCATTAATGCTTGTTGAATTTTTTCAGGTGCAATACCTGCTAACTTCTTTCTAACAGTAGAATCACCGATAACTAAATTACCTTTAGAATCAGTTGTAAAAGCATCATCTGTAATAGTTTCATCTTTAGTTAAAGCCTTAATAACATCTAATGCATTCTTCTTATAGTTTGTATAAGGGTTGTATCCACCATTAAATGTATGTCTAATATCTGTAGAAGACAGCCATTGATTAGCTTGTTGGTTAAAATCCCATTCATTAGAAGGGGAAGATTTACCTTCCTTCTTAGCAGCTTCCATATCCTCAATACCTTTCCTATATCTGGAAGTAGAAACAACAGCATTAATAATATGAGGATCTTTGGAGATTTGCTTAGCCATCCCTCCTACACTATTAACTAATTGGAAGTTTGAGAAGTCTCCAGCAGCTACACCCTTAAGTTTAGAACCAAGCTCATTAAGCTTAGAATTAAGGTATTGCTTATCAACATCCCTAACTACGTCCATCCCAGCTACTTGCTCAATTTGAGCTTGTATCTTTTCTACACCCTCTTGATACTGCTTTTGTTTTTGAACGCCAACATTAACCATAGCCTCCACAGGGAGTTGTTCCCTATATGGAGTGTATGTGGTTAATTGGGGGTTTATATCGGTAAATGAAGCCATGAATTAGAGAATTAGCAAATTTAATGTAAGTGATTATAATTACCAAATATTCTAACTAAATTCGGTAATCTGGTATAATTAGCGGGATTAGAGATTCTTGATAGCTTTAACTATAGAACCATTTCTAGCTTTCTTTTTATCAGCAACAGTTGATTTAACATTGTCTATCATTTGCTGAAAATCAATAGGTTGGTTCAAGTTATAAGCTCTTCCTTCATTGTCATACCTGTAGTTGTACAAGTTCTCATATACACCTAAAGTACGGTTTTCCAGCTTGTTTTGCTGGATTTTGTCAGCAATTGAGCTAAGAGCAGACTGAGCAATAGCCTTGGTATTAGACTTAGCTTGAGACTGTCTAACATACTGCTGATCCAATATAGACAGATTCTTCAATTGAGCATCATTCAGAATATCTCTATTCTTACCATACACTCTTGCTTTCTCTCCTTGATTCTGTCTAAACTGTTCTCCTAATACACCACTGTTGGCTGCATACTTCTGGGCAGCAAGTGCTGCTTGAGCTGCTGGGCTATAACCTGTTTGCTTCTGAATAGCATTGAAATCAGACTGGTTAGCATTCAATTGATCTTGTAAGCTAATGTCATAAGGCTGATCTAATTGAGGATGGTAAAGCTGTGCATTGACAGGATCTAACTGGTTATTAGCCAAAGCATAGTATTCACCTGCTAACTGGTTAGGATCCAATCCCATCTTATTAGTAGGACGGAAATAAGGAATTAACTGTGCTAAATCTCCAGGATTAAAACCTCTTCCTTTAGCTGTTGGTTCTACACCATCATACCCTCCTTTTTCTGTTGTAATAGGAGTCATATTAGGACCACCTTTTACATTCATATTTATATCAGGTCTATATTGAGGAATGCTCAAATCAAGACCTTTATGAAGAGTAGCATATTGACTCTTTCCAGCATTAGGATTGTAATATTTCATAGCCTCAGGAACATCTTTCTTAGCTATTTTTCCTGCTGCTACAAGCTCTTCAGGGGTAACACCAGATTGAAGATAGTGAGCCATCTTCTCTCTCATATACTTAGGAATATCCTTCTCAATAACATCTGTCTTATTAGGAGCAAGTGCTTCCTTAGCAGAACTTGTCTTCTTTAAAACCTGAGGTTTAGCTGTTGGTTTAAAGCCTTTACTTTCTAATTCTGCTCTTTTTTCTGGAGTATCTTCAAAGCTACCAAAGAGGTTATCCCAGATATTAGCTGCTGCTGTTTTACCATTTTGAGCCATAGAGAATTTACCACCCATCTTGGCCTTCTTTATCTTACCCTGGGATAAAGCATCAGAATCAATTCCATGCTCTTGTGCTGCTTCCAGAATGGCATTTTGTACCATTGCTGCTGCTTCTTTCTTTTTAGCTATATTTTTCAATTTCATATTTCCACCTTCCATAAGGAGTTTACCTGAATTCATTTTAAGCATATCAAATGATGTATGAACATCGTCATTAACCAATTTAGTACCCTTCTCTACCACCTTGTTTTGTTTAGCCTCTTGGTTAGACAAATCAGTGACGTAGCTCTTAAACTTCCTACCTTTAGCATCCTTGTCTCCAAGTTCTGCTGCTCCATAAGAAGGTATTCTCATATTCCCGAATACAACAAGGTTATTGCCACCTGTTCCACCATCTTGTAATTTAACAGCAGGTTCACCTCTCTCAACTTCTACAGGAGAGTTACCAAAGGTTACACCAATACCACTGTTACCCTTTCCATCAGATTCATCATGGGACTGTCCTTTAAACATTACAGTTTCACCTCCATCTGGAAGATAAGGATTATAGGACATAGGTTCAGCCTTTCCACCCCAATGAGTTTCAAGTTCACCACCTAAGGCATAAGTTTGTAATGCTCTTGCAGAAGGTGGAGTGTACCACTCATCTTTCAAATGACCACCACTTCTAAATGTATCCATCATAGGATCTGGTTTTAACAGTTCTTTTAATGAATGCTCACCAAACTTAGTAATTACTTGTGGTTGCCAGATATGGCTTAAATTACCAGCTTGGTCTAATCTACCACCGTCTTCCATGAAAGAAGTGTTTTGAGACTGAAGATTTTGAGCGCTTTCTTGAATAGCTGTTCTATTCATATTTTGGCTAGCCTGGTTGTTATATTTACTAATATCCCTTCCTTTTCTATCCAATGCTCCCCCTACAAGTCCACCAGCAAATTTACCTACAATACCTCCTACACCAGGAAATAAAGCATTACCTAATGCTCCCCCTACACTACTTCCTATCATAGATCCACCATTAGGATTAGTAGTAAAGTTTCCACCTCCTAAAGAGGATCCTAATACAGAGCCTATGTTACCAGCTTGTCCAGCACCTACAGAACTAATAATTCCACCAATCTGAAATTGCTTAACATTACTATCATCCAATGGCTCATATCCTAAATCATCGTATAGAGTGTTAGTAGGAGCATAAGTATTCTGAATTTCAGTACCATTCTTAGCAAGATAGTTTGTACCTACACCATATGTAGGGAACATTTGTTCAGGTTGTATAGCAATATCTTCTGGTCTTGTATATTTACGTTTAACCTTTTCTGGTCTTGTAGAAGCTGCATTAGCTACAACATTCGTAAGAGCAGCATTTTGTTTAGATTGCTGAGCTTGTACCTTCTCTTGTTTCAACATCTTCAATCCTTTTATTACACCTCCAGCAAGATCCATTGCTCCACCAACACCACCAATACCACTAATTCCAGGTACATTAGAGGAAGCAGGAGTTGCACTACCACTATTATCTTGTCCAAATGTTTGAGAAGGACCAGCATTTATATTAGGAGCTTGTTGTACAGGAGGAAATTGTTGTTGAGGGGTTGCCACTGAAGCAAGATTAACAGGGGTACTTCCTTGAGGAGCCACCTCATCCATCGTAAATCCTTGTTGTGCATAAGGAATTAAACCTCCATCTTCATGCTTCCATTTCTTAGCATTCTTAGCAAAATTAGCCATTTGGCGTACATGGGGGTCTTTAGAATGTAAAGCCTCTTCAGTGGTTTTACCTGTCCTTTTCTTGTAAGCAGTAAATCTTCCCTTATGAGAAGGTTTAATATGTATGCCTGATTTGGCTTGCTCCATATGATTGTTATTCGTGAAATCTATCAATTGATTAAGATTCTTCAATTGACCTTGATTTTGTACATCCCCTCCTGATGCTAGAATAGGGTATTCTGTTACAGTGGATCCATCATAAGCATATTCTCCACCTGGATGCATTATTTGTGTATGACCTACATCTGATACTCCTAGTACAGGATAAGGGACACCTTGCATGGTAATCTTATTTGAATCAATCTTAGTCACCTTACCTGGGTGATTATATTGACCTTGATTATCATGAATAGGTTTCTCTTGCTGGAAGTATTCAAGCATGGCATCATTAATCTTATGATATTCACCAGGCTTATTATACTTTTGGTATAATGCATTACGTACAGAATCTCTCTTAGCATTTCTAGCTTTGAGAGCATTTACATCAAATGGCATAGCACCACCTTGTTGCATTCCTTTGGTTTTGAAATCATTACCATGAATGTAATAAGGACTCACTTGACCACCATCTTGAAAATTATTAACATTAGCACCTTGTGGGTGTACAGCAGTAGCTCTATTACCAAAAATATCAGTAGTAGCTACAGGTACACCTGGATGTTGTTTTTCATACAATAACTCAGAAGGAGATTTAGCACTCCATACATGCACCATAGTATCATCAGCTCTTTTTGGCTTTTGACCAAATAAAAGAGCAGCCTCATTTACAGGAACCTTATATCCTCTTAGGTTATTAGAATTATATTGATTAGTAGGAATAGCTCTACTTTGTTTTAAATCAGCAATAGTCATCTTTCTAGAACCTGCTACTGACATATCAGAAGCAGGAGAGGGACCTTCTGGTCCACCTGGAAGCATACCCCCTAATGGCATTTTCTTACCATTCTTAGCAGAAGCTTTTGTCTTCTTTGCACCTGGGCCATTAGAAGGAGCACCAATTCTAGCATACATAGCACCTGTAAGTCCAGGCATAGAACCTCCCATTTCATAATCTTTTAATACATTAACTCCTTGCTTATAATTTTTACCAAAATATTGAGCTTGTTCATCATTAGGGAATTGAATAAATTCTCCTGTTTTCTGAGCATACTTGTAAGCCTTATCACTACTTAAAAACTTCATTTCACCTTTAGGGGTTCTAACAACTCTAGGATAAACTATCCCATCAGATGACTCCATAAAATGAGTCATAGTTTGACCACCCTTCTTGATACTTGGAGTGTCCTTTTCAAATAACCTTTTAACAAAATCCTTATCACGATTAGCATTTAATACACTATCAATATTAACTTGTCCACCATCTTGCATAGTTCCACCCCAAGCACCGTTATAATTAAAGCCTTTAGTGGTATTACCTTGCCCTACAAATCCAGGAGGAACAGACACTTGACTTTCATTATAATTAGGAAGACTTACCCCAATATCAGCAAAAGCTTTAGCAGCAAAGAACTTTCTTTGTTTATCTGTAAGAGGATGACCATGAGCAGTTTTATCATGAAGAATTTCTGCTGCTTTGGATTTAGTGAGTTTATTTTTCTTTGCCATGTTAATTATAGCTTATTTGTGAAGGAGTAATGATGAATTGACTTACTAAGTGGATGTCACTTCTATTGTCAAGTATATGTCTAACTTTCAGGTCTTTAGCCCTGATTTTATCTTTCCTAAAGGATCTAACTGAATAGTCCATATTATCCTGATTTACCACTTTATCTAATGACAGATAGTCACAGGAAGTAATAAACAAGGGTTGAGTTTTATCTACTACTAATGACCAGAAGGTGTTGTATTGGTAAAAATTGTCCCTTTTGGTAAAGGTAATAGTTTTACTTGAAACTCCATATATAGGATAGGATAAATATTTCGAGAGGTTATTCTGGGGCTTTGGAACTAATTCCAATACTCCTGAAGACTGCTGGTCATTGTACAGTACAGCCTTATTGAAATAATCATTATCTGTCTGTATCCTACGGTTATAGTTAAATACTGACTGATCTGGAAGGTATTTATATACCTTTGTGTAGTCTTTTACATTCTGAAGAATCTCATCATAATATTGATAAGCGAAAGGATACTCTAGTATATAAGGAGCAACACTTCCAAAGAATGAATTGTATAATAGAGGGTTTGTAAGATGTCTCCACAAACTACCTGTATTAGCATCCTGAAACTGGATAGCTGCCACCTCATCTAAAGGCATTGTGACAATAGGCATATTTAATACCTTTACACAATTCCCAGCAACAGTCTTAAGAATCATCACTTTGACACTGTCATTTACAACAAATGACATTCCATTGATTAACTGTTGTTTAGGAACTTGATCAGCAAGCAAATTCCCCAAATCATCAGAAATGGAGAATAAGCTGGTTTTGTTACCAGCTTTCGTTAGCTTTATAGTGATAGTTTTACTCATGTTATCCTCCGTCAAATGTTACTGTACCCAGGAAGTTGAATGAATGTCCACTTACTGTACCTGGTACTGTGAATGTTAATGTTACAGCATTAGCTGGTGTATTGTCATTGGTTACAACACAAGGATAGTTTATTGAACTAACATTGTCATGTAAAACAGCAGTGTTGCTATTAATTCTAATATCACCATTAATTGAATGACTTCCACTAACCACTAAAGTGAATGTAGTAGGAGAAGCGTATGAAACAAATGTAGGATTAACTGCTACTGCTGATGAATCAAATGGAGGCATTACAGAAGAAACAGGAGTCAGATTAGTACCTGACAAATTATACATATTGTTATTATTCCCGTTAGTAAATATGTTGAATGATCCGTAGAATGTATTTACTGGAGGAGGAGCTGTTGTAGTTGTACTGGTAGTCGTAGTTGTACTTGTGCTTGTACTAGTTGATGTAGAAGTTGTCGTACTTGTTGTAGAACTTGTTGAACTGGTAGTAGTTGTCGTAGTTGTAGTTGGAGGTATTTCAGCTATAGCCAATGCTTCCAAATCACAACCATTGTTAATACCTGAATAGAAGAAGTTATTTTCTGCTATATAGTAGTTAGGGATGTAGCTATGGAAGCTAATCCAGCTACCTGTATTAACATTATAGGACAAAGTCCAACTCTTATTACAGAAGAAGAGAGGATCTGTTAAATCTACCACTTCTCTTGTTACAAGAGGATTACCGCTATTTTGTGGATAGGTGTGTTCTATATAGAATTCCTTGTTAGTAGAATCATACATCACACCTGGATAGGTAGGAATATAATCCAACTTAGAAATAATCACCCTATCATATTTAGAGTCATACACTCCGTGTAAACCAACACCTACAAAAGCATTATCAATATCTACATCAGGGAAATATCTCAGAATTTCAAAAGGTAAATGATCAGTAAAGAATCTGTTTAATCCGCTTCCAAACTGTGATAAGTCTTTTACACCATTTCCTGATATAAGGAATACCTGTCCTCTTTTAGCATCTACAGTGATTTGTCCTTGAGGAATCTTTAATAAGAACTTATGTTGGCTTCCTACAAATCCTAAATCTGTTTCTGCAAAGTCGATAGGGGGAGCACTTCTAAATAAAGTATCATTACCTAACCATGCAGCTTTAGGATTAGATGTATCTACTGTTAACAATGTATTGTATAACAGGGACTTATTCTCAAATCTAGCTAATACAGCCTTATTCTCAATACCATCCAAAGATACTAATTTCCCATAGTTCTGAGGGAAATCGAAATAAGAGATAGGTCTGTAAATCAACCAACTATTTATCTTGTTATCAGAGAAGCTCTGTTGAGGATCTGAGTATATAGTCCTGAAAGGAAAATATGTATAACACAGTTCAGATTTCCAATTAACAGGAAGATGGGAGAAGTAGTTTTCCTTGTTTTGTTTTGAATAACTAACATTGTAATAGTATGTATTATCCTGGGCAATAGGAACAAAGTATTCTTGTACCCAATCATCAGGAATTCCTTTGGTTACATGGGGATAGAAGTCACCCTCTCTGTTATTAAATGCTTGTCTTAAGTTTACGTTAATAGAACTTTCTACATAGAATGTAGGAATTCCATAAGCAAACATATACATCTTACCATCATAGTATGTCCTATTAGGATTAACTATAGGAGGTGTCTGTGAAGGATCAGGCGCTGGAAGCTGATTATTAGGACAATCTAAATAATGAGCTTTTATAGAAATCAGATTCTTACCATACACTGTAGTAGTTCCCACCTTGTAGTCAAACAGAAGTGATCTTGCTGAATGCCAGTATTCAGGGTAAGCAACATTACCTATCTCATCATAGAATATATCACTATCATCAGGAGCACCCACTCTATTGTCAATAAAGAAAGGAAGCTTAGTTTTAAAGGAGAATTTACCAATAAAGGTATCTCCACCAAACACTGTACCTGTATCCACTCCATCAGTTAAGAACGATTGAAATCCTGTATCAATAGTATCATAAGTGTAGATTTCACCCCACTGGTTTAAAGCTTCATTCTTAAGAGAAGCATAATAGCTCACTACACTAATATCAAACTGATTACCAGGATTTGTACAATCTTGTTGAGAGTTAATATATCTTGATTTATCAGTTACATAGCTACCTCCTCCAGGTATAATCATAGATGGAGTTTGTTCAGCAAAAGGTAGAGGATCTTTAGTTCCATCAGTTTTAAGATAGACTGAAGACTCACGTTGGTAGTTATTAACTACAATGTTATTGGTTTCATTTACACTTTGAACTGCTGGAATCAGATATTGGTATATATCTAATTGTCTTTGTTTTATACCATTACCGTTAGGAATAGGAGCAGAGTAGTTATAATCAGCAATAGAGTTGTAGCTCCATCCATAGTTTTTTCGGGTGATGCCATTTATATATATTTGAAGATAAGCAGAATATGCAGTGAACATTGCTGAAGCACTGAAAGGAGATGTTATATTAGCAATAGCAAAGCTAGAAGCTAATGCATCCTCTTGTGCTTCTTTTGTAAGCAATTTATAGAGAGCATTTTTCTTTACTTCTACAAAGTGTGCTTTTCCACCTCCAAATACAACATTCTCAAGTTTAAGGATGTTACCTAAATAAGGTTGTCCAAATGATGTCTCAGGAGAGTTGAATACAAATCTATATTTACTATCATCTGTAGAGAATGCTGATAAATGATCTGGATAACATCTAGAGTTTTTAAATGAATTTATTTGCACAATTGTACCCGCACCTCCTATAAAAGGAACAACTGTTGGTACTGTTGCAGATTTAACTTCTACAGTGATAGGGTTACCTGGAACTACAACTACAGAATGATGAGCATTTAAAACATCAGTATAGCTTACTATAAACTGATTAGTTTTTGCTGTAAGTGTATAGTTATCACCATTCAATTGAGTGATAGTAGGATTACCTGGAACTACAGGAACAGTAAGTGAACACACTGTAATAAGTTCTCCACTGGACATGTTTGCACTTTGTGCAAGATTGGTAAAGCAATCTGTATATTGATATACACCAGCTTGGTTAGCTGTAAATTGATAGCTATTACAGATGGCATTCAGTGCATTAGGTTTTGCAAGAATGAAAGGATCTGTATTCAAATCATTATAAGGATAGTTAGGGAAGTAGTAATCTGTACCTTCTCTGGTATATTTACCTACATTCCTAAGAATACCTTTAGCTACTACTGACTTATTTACACTTCTATCTCCTCTTGTAATCTTAAATCCTACAATAGCAGATTTCTGATCCTTTGTTAAATTAGAGTCTGTAATTAATTGATAGATACGATTAATATCAACTCTCACCCCTAATGGGAAAACAGCCCTATCTTCCATAACTGGAGTGACAGGGTTTCCTGTAGTGTAGAAAGAACTTTCAAATATAGGACTAACAGACACATCTGGAAATTTATGGTGTCTAATAGGCTGTCCTGCTAAATCACCCCATAAATCAGTGTTACAAGGATATGTATCTACAGATTCCCAGTAAGCAAATTCACCCACTTGGTAAGATCCTTTGTAATCAGATTGTCCTGTATAAGCTTGATTAGTTTCAATTACAGAAGCTGTATTATAGATTTTCCATGTAGGAAGACCCCCTGTAGTTTCATCAGGAGTTCCTATAAAGTCTTCATTAGAAGGATAGATGGTAGGTAGGTCTTGAGGAAGAGGTTCTCTACCTGGAATGTGAAAACTATCAGTTTGCTTACCATTATCTAATAAGAAGGTAATTTCAAATGGATACACCTCATCTCTTAAATATCCACGTAAGTTGGCAGCATTTAGTTCACTACTATAATTCTCTGTAGCTGGAATTCTATAAGATTCCCAATACAGTCTAATACCGCTAGCAATTTGCTGGTAGTTAATCCTATCAATGGAGGTTAATTGGTCCCATACTAATACATCTTGTACTGCTGTTACATCTTGAGCAATATCATAATAAGGAAACTTCTCAAATATATCATCAATAGTCAGTTTAATCTGAGTTTGATTCTGACCACTGTAAATTACCTGTTTAGTCTTTTGATCAATCAAATAAGTACCAACCAATTCCACTGATGTGATGTCATTGATAGTCTTTATAACTGCCAGATTATAATACTGGAAATAGCCTGTAACATCAATATTCTTAATATCTACTACAATAGACTTATTAACTTGGTAGTTAAAATTGAGGGTGTCAATCTGAATATTAGCTAAAGGAACAGGGTTGGTCACTGAATAGTATGATGTGTACTGATCTCCAGCTACATCACAGTAGGCTATTGCAAACTGGTAAGTTCCTGCTAAATTATTACCTCCATTAACTACATCTACCACTTCAAGTTCAGGGATAGAGAAGTTAGGCTGTATCTTAAGCTTATTACAATCAATAGCTGTAGAAGTTGTTACCTCACATACAGTACCACCAATAGTAGTCAGATAAGGAATATTATTCAAATCTAGGAATCTTCTGGAGTTTAATCCATCAGTCCAGTAGATCTCAGTGGTACAGTTGGTGATCTTATGTACACACTTTTTAATAGGATATTTCTCGCTGAAGTTTAAACACTTGTCATGGATGTAGATTCTGTAGACACAGTCATTATTATCCATATATCCTATCTGGGAATCACTAGTTAAAGGATTAGCCAGAAAGAAGATATGTTTATTTTGTTCAGGAATGAAATGATTACCTATCACCTTAAAGTCTTCAGGAAATTCTAAACAGAATTCATTACCTGGTTCATTCTGATAGGAAATACCATTAGCATCAAAGTTTTCTACAGAAGCATTTAAACCATATGTAATCTGGCCCTTAGGTACTTGATTTACCGAAGAGTCCATATTCATACCAGCTCTGGCTACAGTGCTTTCTTGTCTTATATTTCCTTCTTGTTGATCAGCCATTATTGAGTACCATTACGCCTCCATCCATATCTATAAGTTCTAGTAGGAAGCTCATATTTGTTGAAACTATTCAAGTTCTTTTTGATGGACATTATCTTCTCATTAGCTGTTTGCTTCTGGATTTCCATCTGAGCCATAATATATGCCTCATCTGCTAAATTCTTGTAATAACCAAGCTTCTGTTGAAGTTGATTGAAAGTTTCATCATTAACCTGGTTGGTAAGAGTTTCTACCACCTTGTACTTGATAAAATGTTCTACAAATTCTTTAATACGGTAGTTATCAGGAATCAATTGATTTCCAATATTATCATAGTCAGTTACATACATCAATAGATATACATGACCATGTCTAAAGTTTACAACAAACTTATTGTCCCTAATATCAAAGCTATCAGGAGCATTAGATCCAAAGTTAGCACAATCCAAAGAGCAATGCTTATGACTAGAGATATTACCTGGTCTTAAGAGATATTGCTTATGAAATGTCTGGGTGACAGCATTGTTAGTTTTATATACAGCTTGGATGAGAGCTGGCATACACTGAGTACCATCACAACTATCATTAGCACAATCTACATTTTGACAAGCCTTTCCTCCTGATATAACAGGGGAAACTTGAATGGTTGTCTGAGATGCTGCCTGAGAATAAAAGGAATTAGCTGTTTGTACAGGGAAGCCATTTACATTAGTACATAACCAAGCTTCTCTTACAGCATAAAAATTATCTGGAAGACGAGCTTCAAAATGATCTATATACAACATCTGTGGGACAATTGCATAAGATGACCTACCTAGCTTATTTAAACATTTATTAAGGTAGGTAGGAAACATTAAATCATCTACAGCACCTGTATCAAAGTAGCTTTTAAATTCCTCTTTTACAGTGGAATAAACTCCTTCTGGGCTAGTAAATGCGTATTTGTAATAGTATGACATGTGTTGTGTTTTAGTAGACTACTTCCATTCGTGATATAAATACTGGTATTTACTATCGGTTTTTATATAATGTGAAAGAAGTCTTGAAGTTGCTCTTGCTGGTTTAAACCACCATAAGTCTACAAACTTTAATCTAGTTGACTTCTTAAACCACTTCCATCCAAAGAAGAATCCTTCAGTATGGTAGTTGAAGTTATATATGTATCTACCCTTTTCTTTTGTTTTTTGCCAATCAATAGGAAGATTGATTCTTTCTTTCCCATCAGGGCCAAGTTTCATTTTCTTCCTCTTCTTCTTTGTAATTGTAAATTCCCCGAAGCCAGATGGAATTCTAGCTTTTTCTCCCGTCTCTAGTATATAAGTTTTGAAAGATTCATTAAACTCATATACAATCTTCTTCCATTGGTCAAAACTAACCTTTATGTTAGGATGTTTTTTGCAGAAGCTTACATAGTTATCTTTGCTGCCACTTGACCAATCTACCTTTACTCTCATTAGTTTGCATTCGTTGTATTAGGAGCCTGTCCATCTACATTATCTTGAGTGAGGTCTGTTTTAATTCTGTAGTATGTATTTAGTAATTTCTGAGAGGTAAGTTCTAATACATCTTTTTCAAGATACCCAGGACATGCAAATTCTTTATCTAAAGGATTCTTACATATTTCCTCATTAGTATATTTCTTTCCACCACACTCACAATCTGGATACATTATCTCATTAGGAACATCTTCTTCAAAGAAGGCTGCTAACCTAAGAGCTTTCAATAGAGGATCATTTGTGTACAAATATCCATCTACAATCCAGTAATAAACCTCCTTCTTAATGATAGGAAGTTTTAACAGACTTACATAACGATTGATAGTTATCTCCTTAAGTTTCTTTCCTTTCCCTCCCATAGCATTAATGCTCCATACCCCTTGTATAATATACTGATAGTTACCTTCAGATATACGTGGGAGTCTGAGTTTAGTTCTACTAACGGTACAAGGATCTACATAGTCACAGCATTCAGAAATAGGAACTTCAATCATTTCCAAACATGGAATAGTAGTAAAGAGAGTGTCTGTTGCCCAGAGTTTCCTCATGTTAGTTTCTCTCTTTACAAGCTTGATAGTATTGTTCCTTATCTCAGATAATACAGCACGATCAGTAATCAAGTTATCTGTAGATAACAGTTTATGAGTGGCTCTTACATCTGAAACTAATTTTCTTGCTATTGACATATGTTTTAAATTCTTGATTCAAATTCTGCAATCTTTCCTTGTGTAGGATGATATACAAAGGCTAAGGCTGCTCTAATTTGGTTTATGAAGCCATTGTCTACATGGTATCTATCATGGCCTGATAATGAAGGTACTTGCTGAATTCTAACTCCAGATCCTGTAACTTCCTTAGCCATATAATGATGTTTGTCACCTGTATGTACTTCTCTATATGTAGCATTTCCAAAGTCCTTAGCACTCTCTGGTGAGGTGGCAAATAGGATAGGAAGACCATCTAATTTACAAGCATTACCGTGGTGATAACCAATGAAGGTATTTCCTACCACTGTATGTTTAACTCTGGCTGCTTGTCTCTGCCATTTGATTTTCTTATATCCTTTGAAAAACACTTCCAAAGCATGAGCTACATAGAATCCTTTAGCTTTGTCATGGTTCCCTTGTACAAGGATTACTTCCATTTCTTCACACTGTGAAACCAGAAAATTGATAGCATTCGCCAGTATGTCAAATCCTTTCTCATATTCTTCATCATACCATGCAGTGACATCTTGAGGTGTGCCAGCAGTAGTTTGATTGTGTACATTATCTGTGTGAAAGAAATCATTTGAAATAGGGAATACTAGCTTCTTAATCTTGTAGCTAGCAGTTATTTTACTGATAAGGCTATTAACTGTCCTGTAATAGTCAAACTCCTTTGTTTCCAGCGTATCTCCCTGGAAGGTCTTTTTAGCTAAATGGAAGTCAGCGATATTTAGTTCCACATCTACTTCCTCTTTTTCTAATTCTCCACCCACCTCATGGTAGTAGAAATCATAACCTATGTTAGGTTCCCAGGTTTTAAGGAATTTAGCAAAGTCCTCTGGAGTGTAGTCATTGCTGGCCTTTTTAAGGGTGGCAAATACTGAGGATGTGAATTTACCGTTAGATTTAAGCTTTGACCAATAGTTACTTATCTTATACTTAGAAAGGTCAATTTTGTGTAATTTAGCTAGTTGTTCTACGGTTTTAGGATCAAATACTGATTCTCTTGTACTTTCTAATGTACCCTTTTCTACATTGACCTTTTGTGTTACCTCTACGTTTTCCTCTTCCTTATCTCCTTTTAGTTCTTTTAACAATTCTTCTACTTCTGATTCTGATATATTTAATTTTGCTGCATAAAAACTCTTTGACTTTTTCCAACTCAATAGCTGAGAGAGCTGGTTCAATAAATCCTGATTTTGGCTCATTTTATGATGTTTTAGTTAAATCAGTGGTAAAGATAGGAAGAAACTTTTGATATTCCCAAACTTATTTAATTAATTTGATTATTGTAAATAATTAAGCCCGTTATAAACAAAAACTCCCCTTAGTGTTTCCACCAAGGGGAGAAGCTCTACCGAAACCAATAACAGTAGAGCTTTTTCAATATTAATTCCCGTATAACCAGCTTAGAGTCCAATTCGCATTAGTAGTTACACTGAAGTTAGATCCACTAGTTGTCCAGGTCACTCTATAGTACTTAGTAGCCGTTTTAGTAGCTCCAGTGTTACCTGTATTAGAGCCATCAATACCTACAAGACGAACAGGTGTACCAATATTCACGTTATTTACAACTCTTACTTGCATTGTTGATATAGTGACAGCATCAGAGAAAGTTCCATTAATTGATCTTTCAATAGTGAAGGTTATATATGTATTATTGCTTCCTGAGAAGTACATTAAGAATACATCTATTCTAGGAATGAAATTAGCATCTCCTCCAGCACTAGATCCAAATGAAATAGTTCCAGAGTTAGCACCAGCGCCATAAGCATTAGGACTACCATTATCTGTATATGGAGCATTAACATTTACTGGAAAGGTAGGAAATGCAGCAGCTCCTTGTACTAAGAATCCATTTAGATTCCATATTTGATCTGTTACAGAAGGATTACTAGTACCTACTCTTTTGATTATTACAGCAGTGTTAGAAAGCCTGGAATCAAAGACGTGAGCTATATCAGTAACATAATTAATCTTACCAGTAAATCCTGATGCTGATTCTGAAAGAATATAAAAATTTCCAGCGTTAGAACCTACATAACTAAGACCTCCTATACCAAGACTTACAGTTCCATAAGTAGAATCACCTAATTGTAAATATTCTGAACCAGCAGTATTTGTAGCACCAATTGCTACAGTAGTTCCACCTGATCCTGTAAGTATAAGAGCATTACTACCTGGATAGTAAACAAAATTACTATTTCCTCCAAATACACCACTGTTATTAAACTGGACTGATCCATTAGATCCTCCAGGAGGAGTAACTGTACCAGATGCTGATATATTAAAGTTTGGATAGCTACCAGTGATAGTAATGTTAGTACCTGCCGTAAGACTTACTACTTGGTCAGGAGCTGTATTTGTTACATTGAAATTAGGATAGCTTCCAGATATGGATATACCTGTGCCTGCTCCTATAGATACCACTTGATCTGGAGCTGTGTTTATGATACTAAAATTAGGATAAGATCCTGTGATATTAATTCCTGTACCTGGAGTAAGTACTACTATTTGATCTGGAGCACTATTGGTAACAGTGAAGTTAGGAGAAGAGCCACCTATAATAATTCCTGTTCCAGCAGTAAGAGTTATTCCTGAACCAGGTGATGTATTAGTGATAGTAAAGTTAGGATAGGAACCTGCAACAGATATACCAGCACCAGCAGTGAGTCCAACTGTTTGATCTGGCGCTGTATTAGTAATAACACCTGTACCAGAATTATAATTAATACCTACACCAGCAGATAGGCTAGTGAGAGTAATAAAAGGAGGTACACCTGTTATTTTAGAGAAGGCTAATGATGTAATCCATGTAGGATTAGCATAGCTGCTTGTAGACAATAAATCACCTACATTCCAAGTTCTGTCAGCAGACAAATCTTGAGCTACACCATTAATAGTAAGAAGACGAGTTTTAGGAACAGAAGCTCCACCAAGAGAGCAAAGATCAACCTCTAGCTTACTAAGAATAAGCGTAAGATTATCACCAAAATTGATTGTTGTACAAGGGAGATTAGCACCTGAGTATATTACATCAGAACTATTTATTCTGAAAGGTTCACATCCACATGGAACCCATTCAGTAAAACACTCTTCATTACAATCAGTATCTGGATTTTCAGTATTCTGCCAGCAAGGCATTCCTGGGACACAATTCATTTAGATTGATTTAGAGATTAAGGAATGTACATGATATAGTAACAAGCTATCGCTGGTTGCTTATTATCATGAGGAAGTCCACCACCTGTAGCATTAGCCTGCGTAATACCAGTAGGAACTGTATTAGTAGGTGATAATGTAGCTGGAGCTATACCAGTCATTAATTCATAGTCAGCATTCAGGGTGTTCAAGAAAGACTTAGCCATAGGAAAGGCATTAGTCACAGGATTAATACCTGGATTCTGATAATCATTTACAGTAAAATGGGAATGACCTGGATCTGTAATAGGGTGAGTATGAGAAGGTATTGTAGTGGTGTCAAGAATAACACTATTAGTACCATAGATAGTATCTCCTAGTGCATAGTTAGGATTGAAAGTAGATGAGCTTGGATTAACAGCAGGAGCTAAAGTACCTCCAGGTACACCAGCAATTGCACCAACCGTTACCCTACCACGCTTATCAGGTGTACCATTATTACCATTACATAAATAGATGTTTGCAAACAGTCCAATACCAGCGCCAGACAAATCAAAGTTAGAAAGAGGTCCCCAATACTCCTGTACTGCGTAAGGAACCATTCTATTAGAATAGTTAGCAGAAGGAGCAATTGATGCAAGGTATGCAGCAATCAGAGTGTTAAGATCAGCAAGCTTTACATAGTTTGTAGAAACATCTAATGACAAAGCAGCTAAATTTGTATTAGTAGTACAGAGGTTATTGATAGCTGTTTGAAGTACACTATGAGTATCTGGGCCAATTACTGATGCAAGACATGTTGTTACATAAGGAGCATTGAGAGTAGTAAGGGTGGCATCAATAGCTGTAATCTGAGCCTGTAAGCTACAAGCTGATTGAATCAAAGCTTCAAACAAATTAACTGCTGTAATATCCTCACAGTTAGGAAGATAGCTTTGTACAAGAGAGCAAATGATATTTGTAGGAATCGTAGGTTTAATACCTGTTCCATCAAGAGTAGAACTTAAAAATGTGATAAGAGCCTGTTCTACATAAGAAAGGCTATCACCATTTTGAATACCAAGAACAGGAACATCTATACCAGTATATCTTACACACTGGTCAGAAGTTACTTCAGTACATCCGTTATAGCAATTTGAGCACATTGATTTTTTATTTATGAATTAAGAGTTTTACTTTACTGGCTATTTTTTGTATAGAAACATTACAAGCATAGTCAGGGTTACAGAGTTTATATGTTAGAATTCTCTTATAGTTCAGGAGGTCAAAAAATACTTGTCCTGGAAGATAGAGATTCAATATAAACACTATGTTATTATATTCAGTCTTTGCTAATTGAGTTAATTTACAGTCAATGTCCTTAAGTAATACAGGAATCGTTGTACAGTCAACACAATTATTTAGTTTTGGGTTGAGCATTTGTATTAGGATTATTAACTTGTAAAGAGATAGAATAACATGAAGGACACAGTCCATTTTTTAGTTGGCAGGAACATCCTTGTTGTGCGCCACATTTAGAGCACTTAGCCATATTGGTTTATTTAAAGTTTACGATATAATTGTTTCCAGAGCATCCACAATTACCTTTAATAAAATTAGCCAGTTGTTTACTAGCTTGGATATAAAGTGTATTTGAAAGATCCACTGCACAGTTATTAGCTGCGGCAATACTTCCTTGTATAAGGAAATAGATTGAGTTCAGTTCTACCTTTGCCTGGGTCTTTATAGCATAATCACATTCCATCATATCTAGTTTCATGAAAGCCTCATCAAACTTTTCTTGAAGCTGCTCTACTCTCATTATTGTCTTTGTGACAAAGTTCTGAGCATTAGGATAGATGCTGTACGTTAGAGTGTACACACCATCAGGTAGAGGAGTAAGACCAGATAAAGGATCACTTAATCCTAAACTGGCAGAATTGAATACGTTAAAGTCGTTGGGAACAAAAGGGAGAGTAACACTGCCAAATCCGTTAGGAATGACAATATTTATTTGGGGCTGAGAAATAGGAGGTGTAGGAGGATATGTAGAAATATCAGCTATACCTAACGTAAGAGAGTTAAATGTTTGGATTACTAATATGTCTAGATTCAAAGTTGCCATTATGAAAGGGTTTAAAAGAAAAAAGGGAAGGAAGTTTTTTACTCCCTTCCCTTTAGGTTATTCATCTAGTAACTATTACGGTTGTAATGTAGTAGTTGTGCTAGTTGTAGGCCAAACAGTTGTCGTTGTAGACGTTGTAGTGATACACTGGCTATCGTTCACTGCTGCACCTAAAGCTGCCTCAAGGACAGTTTGGATGGCAGAAAGATCAGCCGATGCTCCAGCAATAATAACTTGCTCTGCCTCAGGGATATAATCACCCCAAGTGTAGTTACCTTTACCGAATTCTACAAAACGAATGTAGAGAGTATCATAATTTGTACCATCAGTTACCCAAGACTCAAAGTTCTCGTTATAACCAGCCATTCTGTACAAATGCTTCAAATATCCAGCTTGGTAGCTGTAATAGTTCTTCTCCAATTGCTTAATCTCGTCTGAAGTACCTTTAGGGTAGTCAGCACGTTGAACTACTGCGGCTGTTGCAACTAAGTTACAATTGTCAGCTACAATAAAGTCAGCAGTGGTAGCAGGACCAGAGTAAACGAAGGTACGGAAGTACATTCTGTCATACTCATAAGGGAATGCTGCAACATCGCAAGGCTGACCATATTTGGTAAGAGCCTTACCAGAAATACGCAGGATTGCATTAGCATCATTTCCTATACGTTGGAACTGATAGAAATCATTCAAGCTGATGTTATCAGGGTTTGTACCAGGAGCTTGTTGTTCCAATTTGAAGATGAAAGCATCAATCAATGAAGGAACATCTACATCGGCACATGGGTCTCCACCACAATTACAGCAAGGAGCTTGTACAGTTACACTACGTGTGAAACCATTGAAATACAAGGTATCCAAATAAGAAGAGTGAGCACGCAATGTCAAAGTGACAATGTCTCCACACTTTGCTGTCCAATTAGAAACATCAGTTACCTGAGTTACTGCCACTGGGCAACCACTTACTTTATACCAATCAGTTACGTTTGAATTACCACCAGCATTCAAAGAACCAGCAATCTTGTCAGATCTCTTAGAACCTTGAAGGTAAGTGTTAATACGTCCTTGTGCTACATAGAAATATGGAGCAGAAGCAATGTTACCAGCGTTGGCAACAGTGTAGTCATTTTTGAAAACCCCAACCTGACCAGGTGCTAGATTTTGCGTAGATCCAGAGCTAGGCAGGCTATTGCCTACTGGAAGAACGAAAAGGGTTGTTAGTGCATCATTTTTAGCCATTGTTTATTAAAGTTTAAATTGTTTATTCGTCAGTTTTTATCCTATATTGAGCGCTTTGAGCAGCACTTTGATTCTCTGTATATTGTGCCAGAGCTTCAACTGCTAAGTCAACTAACTCATCTTCTAGATAATTCTTAAGTTCACAGTCTTGATCTGTAGATTCAGATCCATCAAATTTGATATACCCAGCTTTATCAATATATAAAGGGTATCTCAGGTAAGAAAGATATAGAGCAGTTGGCGTAAATGTTCCATCAGTGAAAATAGATATTTCATCAGATGAGATAATATTGAGCGTCTCCTGATACTCAAACGAAGGCTTATAATGCACATTGTTGAGTATTACCTGTAGGTCTCCATGTTTAGCTAAATCCTGGTTTATTCTGATTATTCTGTCTTTACATTGTCCTTTGTCAGCTAATACATAGCTATCAATATAGAACATATAGGCAGGCTTAACAGTAGCCAAAGATGCTGTCCACTTGTTTAATTGTATGTTAGTTTCTTTTAACGGAAGAATATGATCTTCATAACTCTCTACGAGTCTTTGTAAATCTTCATATCGCTTCTTAAAAGCATCTAACCCTAAACCAGAAACTGTATTTGGACCATCAAGTTTCTGCTTTATAAGCTTTATTTGAGCTTCATTTAAAGATAAAATCTTATCTTCTAAAGGAATTTCTTGGTGTTCGTTACTTGAT
>Ga0075029_100000069_pt1 | contig 43799 bp, 43 predicted proteins | sample LitLauG_LLR_2013_FD_71391 | JGI IMG/M metagenome (GOLD analysis project Ga0075029, IMG submission 71391) | Freshwater sediment microbial communities from North America - Little Laurel Run_MetaG_LLR_2013 | ecosystem: Environmental > Aquatic > Freshwater > Creek > Sediment | place: USA... | reverse complement strand
AACGCCGCTGCCTTCGAGCCGTCACCCGAGGCCATGCGCGCGTCGCTGGCCTTGCCTACAGCGCGGGCGCGGCGGTGCTGCGCGATCAGCACGTCGGCCTTGGCCTGAGCCTCAGTCAGCTTCTGATCGAGCTGCCGCAGGGCGGATTTCAAGTTTTCCACCTGCGCCTTCTGATCGGTGACCTGCTGCTGGAAGCTTTCGCTCAGCTCGCGATAACTTTCCACCCGCTGCAGCGAGACGCGCGCCAGGTCGTCTTCTTTTTTGTCGACGGCCAGCTCGGCCTTGCGCATCCATTCGGCAACTTTTTCTTCGTTCTCTTTCTGCTTTTTTTCGAGCAGGTGCTGGTCGGCAATCGCGATCGCCACCTGCGTTTTGACCTGCAGAAGCTGGTTCTGCATGTCGAGGATGACCTGCTTGATCATCTTTTCCGGCTCTTCCGCCTTGTCGATCAAGTCGTTGATGTTCGCCCGCACCAGTGTGGAAACACGCTCTAGTAATGCCATATCGAACCCCCTTTTTAGCGATCAGCGATCAGCCGTCAGCTTTCAGCTTGAAGCTACCCACTTCCGGCCTAGTTCTTCTTCGTTGTGTTCGGCGTGCTCGAGAATTTTCCTCGCGCAACTCCGACTCCGATCAAGATTCCAACCACCGCAATTCCGTCCGAGATCGGAACACCGAGATGTGCGACCGTGAGCCCCGCCAGTGCGATCAGCGCCGCTACGATAGCGATCGCAGCTCCGATTTTTCTGTTCGTGGTCATGCCTGCCTCCTCACTTCGGTACTGCGCACCTCGTGTGCGCGATGGATCTCCGCGCACTCCGGGCACGATGGTTCATTCCGCCGGAATGCGACGCCCAGCGCCATGCCGATCGCTACTCCGATGGCGAGCCATACTCCCATGTTGCCGGCCATCGCTCCGGCTACCGCGCCCAGCGCCGCTCCCAGCGCTATGCCTAAACCTGTGTGCTTCGAATTGGTCTTCATAACCTTGCTCCGATACCGCCTCGCTTCGCTCGGAGGACGGGCGAAGGCGCCCGTCCCCACACAAGCCCGTCCCCACGCAAGCACCTACGCTTTCGGCGCGTCGCCCGGTTTGGGGGACTTGTCGCCGATCTGCCGCACCTTGCCCAACAACTCCGACAGCGGCATGCCCGAGAGCGTCTCGAACAACGCCGGCACCTGCGCCGCCATCTTGGTGATGTCGCCGGTGACTTTGCTCATGCCGGCACCATCTCCGTTGCCGGTAGAGACGATGGTGATTTTGTCGACGTTGGCCAACGGCGCCGCCAACGCCTTCACGACTTCCGGCATGCTGGCAAACAGCCGGTCGATCACAGCCGCCTGGTTGTACTCCTGGAACGCCTCAGCTTTCACGTTCATGGCCTTGGCTTCGGCTTCGCCTTTTTTGAAAATGATCTCGGCTTCGGCCTCGCCTTGCGCGCGAATCGACGACGCCTGACCTTCGGCCTCCGCGATCAGCCGCTGCTTCTCGGCCGCCGCGAGAGTTTCGATACGCTGACGCTCGATCTCGGCGCCCTTGAGTACGGTCGCGATCAGCTCTTTTTCGCGGCGATTGATTTCCGCCTCCTGCACCTTGACCTGTTGCTCTTTCTCGACCTGCTGCACCTTCACCTGCTCGGCGATGACCTGCTGTTGCATGATGTTGGTCTGAATGTCGTAGGCCTTGTCCGCTTGCGCCTGCTGTCGCTTGGTGACTTCCAGGAACTGGGCTTTCTTCACTTCCAGATCGCGCTGCGCCTCAGCCTGCTTGGCCAGAGACAAAGTCTCGGCCAACACGCGCTCCTGGTCGGCCTGCGCCTTGGCGACCGCCGATTCCCGCGTCGCCAGTGCGCGCCTGATTGCCGTATCACGATCGGCTTCGGCCGCAGCCACATCGGCATCGCGCTTGATGCGAGCCACGTCCGGCCGGCCCATGTTGGTGATGTATTCGTTCTTGTCGCGAACTTCTTTGATGGTGAACGAAATGACTTCGAGGCCCATCTTGTTCATGTCATCGGCGCAGGTGCCGCGCATGCGGTCGGAAACCATTTCTGGCTGCTTCACGATTTCTTCCACCGTGAGCTGGCCGATGATGCCGCGCAGGTGGCCTTCCATCACCAGGCGAATCAGTCCCTGGCGCTCGTCGTCGGTCTTGGTCAAAAATTGCTCGGACGCGGTCAGGATCGATTCCGTATCCGACTTCACCTTGATCTGCGCCACAGCCTCGACCGTCACAGCCACACCTTGCTTGGTATACAGATCCTGCTGCGGAGCCACGTCAAACGACATCAGCTCGAGCGAAAGTTCCTTGCAGATCTGCACCATCGGCAACACCAGCGTGCCGTGGCCTTTGACCACGCGCGTTCCACCAAGGCCGTACACGATGAGTGCCTCGTGCGGCCCAGCTTTGCGATAGAGCCTGGCCATTCCGCTCATCAGGAACAGGATGACCATCACTCCCAGCCCAACGAAAATCCAGATCACCACCACATTTGAAATTCCTTCGAACATAACGCCCCTCCCCTTCGCCAACTACGATCCTTGTTGTAGAGACGTAGCTTGCTACGTCTCCAGATAGGAACCGGAAACTTGCGGGCCGATGCATCCTGCGTGCTCCGCTCGCGCCTTCAAGTTAAACGCGACAATCGCGTTGTTGCCGTAACACACAAACGCCAGCACGATGTAGGAAATCACCAGCACCGGCCACGACGCGCTCGGCTTCAGCGCATGGGACACCAAGGCCGCGATCGTCGATGTCACGAGCATGAAAGCCATGATGCCGAGCCCCAACTCCAGCGCTCCTTCTTTCGTCGTAAAGCCATTGGGATGATTGTTCACGTCAAAGTGAACCGCCATCCGCGCAGGCAATTGATTCCAGGCTCGCCAATAATTCAGCGCGGTAATCGGCAGCGCCAGCCACATCAACCACGTCAGCGTTTTGTACCAATCGCTAATCATCGCAATCTCCTGTTGGCAATTCACCGCTCGGATGAGAGCCCGGCCGCCTCGTCTTCTTCTCCCGACATCTCGCTCCACAGCCGAACGTAGGCGAGGCCCTTGTCGTAGCGCGTCACCACAACTTCTGCGCCTTTGGCGATTACGGTGCCGTCTTCGCTGCGCGCGCCGCAGACCCGGCGCGTTCCAGCCTGTGAATAAATCAACTCGCCGGTGCCGCCTTCGCGGATGGACACGCTCAGCTTGCCGAGCACGCCGACCATCTCGTAATCCGCCGGATCCATGGTCTCCTCCTCCGAGATCAGCACTCGGCTCAGGAAGATGAAAATGATGCCGCCGCCGATCAGGCCGCTGCCGACCGAAAGCATCAATCCCATTCCCACCCACAGCGACGAGAAACGGGTGAGCAGATACCCCGTGCCGCCAAACCAGGCCAGGAACGCCGCTATCGTCGGCGGATTGAAGGGCGACACGCCGCTTCCGCGATCCGATTGTGATGCGGCGGCGCTTTGATTCGCCCCATGCGCGCCGCCAGCGGCATGCGTCGCATGTCCCCCGACTGGACCATGTACTGTCGAACCATGCGCCACTGGCCCATGCGGAACTCCATGCCCATGGAAGTGCGGCAGATGCAACTTGCCCGTGCGCGCTCCTCCGAATACGAACGAAAAGAAGCTGAAGCAGAAGCCGATCGCAAAACAAATCAGATAAAAATCAGACCAGTTGAAAGTCGTCATCGGATTCGCCTCCCTTCCGTCTTCACTCTGCCGTTATGACTACTGCTCACTGCCAACTCCGGACGCAGCGCCTCTAACAAACGCTCGGCCAGTCCCGGCGTATCCAGAATCGCACCCAACAGCAGCAAGGCCCGTCGCGTATCTTTCTCGCGCGCGGCCTTGATCAGTACGTTGCTGATCTCCGGGTCGTTGGCAAATTTCTCGGAGCCCTGCAAGAGCCAAACATCGATCTGTCCTTCCGTCGTGCGCAGATCGGAAGTGAGTTCGGTGTGATACCCCTCCGGGTCATCGACCAGAAAGCCAGGATGCACTTTAAAAAACTTCGCCAGCAGTGCCCGCGACGATTGCGTCATGTGCGGCCGCGCCCCGCTCTCGATCTGCGACATGTAGGACTGGCTGATGCCCTTGCCCAGTTCTTTGCGGACCGCGCGCACGATTTCTAATTGCGTCATCGGGCGGCCCATGCCACGCAACGAGCCTTCGACCTCCCGCAGGTACCGGATTTTTTCGCCCAGCTTCATTTGCGCGATCCAGCTATATTCCAAATCGAGATACTTATATTGCAATTTGCAATGTATGTCAAGAAGTGGATTACCCTTGTTTTCAGTGAGTTGCGGTCGGCAAACAAAAGCGCCCCCCGGCGAAGCCGGAGGCGTCGGGGCTTTCGGGTGGTTGGTGATGCTTACTGCTTGCCCGCGTTGTGCTTGTCGCGATAGATATGGCGCGAGAGGGTTGACCAGACAGGAGGCTGCGCGTTCACCGAGACACCCGAACTAAACGATCGGCGCTAGTTTTATGACGTATATGCCTTCCCCCGAACAACCCGCCACGCCGACAAGCGTCCACGTACCAGATATCCATCCGGAATCTGTGCGCCCACCCGTGAGTGTCAACACATTTTCCACCCCGCTGCCGAATGCCGTCGAGATCGTCATCGTGAATGGCCCCGTCTCAAATCCACCACCGTTTCCCGTCACGGTAAATGTTGCGCTCTGTCCTGTCGGAGTAGAAAAACAGGCCGGCACAGGCGAGAAGCTGAGCTTGCTTACGGTGACATTCGAGCCGGCGGCTTGCGTGAACGTGCTTGAGAACGAGTACATCACAGCGCCGTCAGGAAGGGCCAGCTGCGCCAACCAAGTGCCATTGATGTTTTCAGGAGCAGGACTGGATCCGCCGCAGGCGGTGAAGAGCAATGCCACGCTTAAGAGGAAGGCGAACCAGCTGCGCTTCATGCACTCTCCTGTCGGACGGCCGACGCCGACTCATCTCGGTATGGCGGATTACTACAATCCGGCTTCAATGCGCGAGCGCGGATCGAGGTAGTCGCGCAGCGCGTCTCCAATGAAATTGAAGCTGAGAACGGCAAGCATCACCGCGAGCGCGGGAAACACAACTATATGCGGCGCCTGGAAGAGATAGGCTCGGCCATCATTCAGCATAGTTCCCCAACTGGCCGTGGGAGGCGGAACTCCCAGGCCGAGAAAACTCATGGTGGCTTCTGCGAGGATCGCCCCAGCCATGCCAATCGCCGCCTGCACGACCACCGGCTGAATGATGTTGGGCAGAATGTGGCGCACGATGATGCGCGCATCACTGGCGCCGAGAGCGCGCGCTGCTTCCACGAACTCCCGCTCGCGGGCGGCGAGGACTTGTCCCCGAACCAGGCGCGCATAGCCCACCCATCCGCCGAGAGAGAGTGCGAGCACCAGATTGAAAATGCCCGGACCGCGGAAGGCGACGAAGGCAATCGCCAGCAGAATTCCCGGGAAGGAAAGAAACGCGTTCATCAGGACAATATTGACGAAGCGATCAATCGCTCCGCCATAGTATCCAGCAATGGACCCGATGACGAGTCCGAGGGCCAGCGACGTGAGCACAACGCAACTGCCGACCAGCATGGAGATGCGGGCGCCGTAAATTGCTCGCGAGAGAATGTCGCGGCCCAGTTCGTCGGTGCCGAGGAGATGCGCGTGCGAGGCGGAGTCGAGGCGGGCGGGCAGGTCGATGGCCGCGGGATCCTGCGGCGCAATCCAGGGGGCGAAGACTGCAAAGATGACGAAGATGATAACCAGCACAAGGCCAATCGCCGCCAGCGGATTGTGGCGGGCGTTTCCGGCAACCTTATGGCGGAACGAGATGGCGGCGGTGGACATGGCGTCGACTAGCGTTTCGGGGTCTTCTCTATAGGCTGTTTCGGCACTACAATCGCGCGGAGCGCAATGCGAACCGCTTCTGCCCGGGATCTGACTCCCAGAACTCTCACAGCCTCGTCGGCCAGCCGAGCATCTAACTGGATCCTTTTAGTCCCAGCCATTTTGTCTGGCCTCGATTTTCGCATACCGAAATATATTCCTCCGTCGAGATTCAATGACGCGCGCCATCTAAAAACGTGCACCTTGTATGGTACAGTCTCGAGCGATGGGCAAGAAGAACACCGGATCGAGCATTTACGACTTTCTGAAGAAGGAAAACATCTTCGAGGAAGCGCAGGCGCAGGCCGTCAAGGAAGTCGTTCGCCTGGCAACTGGCCAAGGCCATGAAGAAGAAAAAGATCTCCAAGGCGCGCATGGCGGTGCTGCTGAAGACGAGCCGGTCGCAGGTCGACCGCATTCTCGACCCGAAGCGAGACATCACGCTGTCGAGTTTGCAGCGGGCTGCGGCGCTGGTGGGGCAGCGGGTGGTGATTGAGCTGGTGTGACCAGCACCTGGCTCATGTTCAAAGAGAACCCAGCCGGTAGTTGTCCGACAGATACTTTCGCTGCACTTCCCTCGCTTGGCGGAACTCGGCCCGCATCCTGACTAGTTCGGCATCCAGGTTCTGGCGCGCCTCAAAACAGCCGAAGAACGCCTCTTCCATATGAAATGAGGCCTGGAGTAGGGCGAACAGAAAGGATGCAAGTCTTCGCGGTTCTGTCTCGAAGTATTGGAAGCCCCACTTCATCACGTCTCCGGATGAGGCGTCTTCGAAGTTCTTCCCCACGGACGTAACCGACGAGTGGGTAGCAATCTCCGAAAATTGAGCATAGTAGGAATGCAACTGGCGAAGGCCGTGCTGCTCTGGGAACAAGGACTCTTTCTTCCTCTCCTCGAAAATCTTCTTGTAGGCAGTTTCCTCCGCTATGCCCTTGTGTTTGGCGCTCCAAGCCAAGGCCGATGTCGGTTCCACGAAAATCTTGTGAGCATGCGCAACTGCTTCAATGCCGTCCCGGAGAACGCTATATGCATCGCCGATGCAGCATGAAAAACCGAGTTCAACTGCTGTTAGGAATCTCGAATGCGCTGAAGCGAAGATAATCTTCGGCAACATCTGCGTCGTATTGCGCAAGTGCTCCAAGTTTGAGAGCTCACGCATCCAGATGTCGTTTAGCAGCTGAAGAGCGTCCCAGAGTCCCCTAAACTCTGTCATGCTCCGAAAGAAATTCTGTCTCTTCCCCTTGAAAAACGTCTGATAGGCGGCATGAAACCGTTCTTTCTCAAATGGGAAAAGGTCCGCGTCCGGCGATAATAGCGTCTCTGCCATCACTTATCCCTCGCTCACGCGAGCGCTGTCTCCTAGCCTCCTGATCGCCAAGGACGCGCTGGGGCGACCATTACCAAGCGCGCCATCTCTCGCACTGCGCTGCCCGACAAACCGCATCATCAAAGAGTACCAGTAAGGAGGCGAATCGCTTCTCTCACCCAACTACGTTGCCACAGCGAGCCACAGAGTCGCGAAGGAACGGGGTTCTTTCTGAGCACTTTCGCGCGCACTAGCCACCCGCAGAAGTCCCTGAGCTTACTGAACTTGATCTCCTTATGCAGCTTCTGTAGGCCGGCTTCGTCCAAGGCCGCTGCGTACCGCGCAACATGTTCAGGCCGAACTTCCGCAGCATCGATGTCGCCAGTGAAGCGCGAGAAATCCAAGAGATCTTCTCGATACAACTGAATCATAGTCTCGCGGCCCTCAGCGGGGATATCTGGGTGCAACTCGTCAGACCAGTATGTCAAATACGTTTCAATGGCTTGCTTCATTCGTCACCGTGGGACAAGTAGCAGCATTCATTGCCGAATCCTTGGGTTCGCCACCGAGTACAACACGTCTGTCAGGAAATTCACTGCGACATAGGTCAGGCCGATAGCCAGGATGCAGCCCTGCACCAGGAAGTAGTCGCGGTTGGAGATGGCGTCGATGGTCAGGCGTCCGATGCCGGGCCAGGAGAAGATTTTCTCGGTGACGATGGCGCCTGCAAGCAAGGCTCCGAATTGCAGGCCTAGGACCGTCAGCACAGGGATCATCGCGTTGCGCAGGGCGTGACGGTAGACGACCGTGCGCTCCGGTAGACCTTTGGCGCGCGCGGTGCGGATGTAGTCCTGGCTGAGTTCTTCCAGCATTGAGGTGCGCACCATGCGGGTGAGGATGGCGGCCAGCGCACCTCCCATGGTGAGCGCGGGGAGCACGAGGTTGGCAAATGATCCGGCGCCGGAGACGGGTAGCCAGCCGAGTTTTATGGCAAAGAGCAAGATCAAGATTGGCCCTAGAGCGAAGTTGGGGAACGACAAGCCGAAGAGGCTGACCACGGAAAGCAGGCGGTCGTCCCAGCGATTACGGCGGCGAGCGGAGCGGACTCCTGCGGGGAGCGAGAGGAGAAGCGCCACGAACAGGCTGGCCAGCGTGAGCCGCAGAGTGTAGGGATATCTTTGAGCTATAAGGTTCGTAACGGTCTGGTTGAAGCGGATGGAGCGCCCGAGATCACCGTGGATGACACCTTTCCAGTAGCGGAAGTACTGCTGGCTGAGCGGGGCATCGAGGCCGTAGGCGTGCCGCGTGGCGGCGATATCCGATGACGCCGCGCCTTCGCCGAGCATTTGGGCGATGGGGTCTCCGGGGACGAGGTGGATCAGGAGGAAGACGAGGCTGACTACCAGCCAGATGACGGGCAGGGTATAGAGGACGCGTTGGAGTACAGTTCTCAGTTCTCAGCCCGTCCTCAGTTGCCGACGCTCTAGAATCCAGCGATCTTCTTCGTCTTCAAAGTACGCCAATTTTCCCGGGACGCAGGAAAGAAATGTTCCCATCTGATAACCGACCACTCTCTTGAGCGCCTCCAAGAGCGGCATCTCTTTCCCGTCGAGCCGGTAATCCTCAGAGGTGACCCAACACGATTGTGGGGCGCCTTTGCGATTCAAGAAAGCGGCAATCTGCTCCGGACTATGCTCGCTCTTGGGAACTGCGGCGCAATAGCGCGGGTCTAAGGCCTTGAAGTGTGCTAACTCGAGAAGAAATTTCTTGCGCTTCTTCGGGTTCGAAATCATTTCCAAGTATCGTTCGCGCTTCGTGGATACGAAAAACGCTTTGATCAGCTCCTCTTCGTGGGTTAACACTGCGTCCGCCCCCAGCGGCTAAGGCCGACTGCGCTCTATGCGCCTTAACGGCACGACTGAAGTCGTGCCCTTCCCGTCTTCTAATCTCCGCCCTGCTTAGCCGCTTCAGCTTCGCCTTCCACCTTCGCGGTTTTTTCTATACGGACTCGGGCGATACGGTGACCGTCTAACTCTTCCACGGTGTAGCGGCGGCCTTCGTACTCGAAGGAGTCGCGCAGGTTGGGGATGCGTTGCAGGCGGGCCAGGATAAATCCCGCCAGCGTTTCGAAGCCGGCGTCGCGCGGAAGCGTCAGGCCGTACTCCGTCTCCAGATCGCGGATGTTCACCGCGCCTTCCAGCAGCAGAACCGATTCATCCGCGAGCGCAGGTTCACTGGGCGAGACATCGAATTCGTCTTCGATATTGCCGACCAGTTGCTCGAGGATGTCCTCGACTGTGATCACGCCTGCGGTTGAGCCGAATTCGTCAACGACGACGGCTAAATGGCGGCGGCGCTCTTTGAATTCAGCCAGCAGTTCGTCGAGGACCTTGGTTTCAGGTACGACCAGCACGTCGTGCATGATCTGGCCGATCTGCATGCGGGAGATTCGAGTCGCGCTGGTTTGACCGAGATTGCTGAGGCGGAGGCGCATCCAGCGCATCAGGTCTTTGTAATAGAGCACGCCGACAATGTGTTCCGGGCCGCGTTGCGGATCGTAAACCGGTACGCGCGAGTGCTGGCCTTCGACGACGCGGGCAAGCGCTTCGTCGAGCATGAGGTCGGAGGGCAGAGAAAAGATGTCGGGGCGGGCGACCATCACTTCACGCACGGTGATGGAGTCGAGTTCGATGGCGGAGTGAATCATCTCTTCCTGGAACTCGGGAATCTGGCCGAACTGGCGGCTGGCGGTGACGATGAGTTTGAGCTCGTCGGGAGAGTGAATGGCGCCGCGGCGGCGAGTGACTTGAGCGCCGAACATGCGGAGGACAAACCCTCCCGAGCGCCGCATGAAGAAGAGAACTGGGCGCGTAACCGTAAGAAAGGCTTCCATAGGCGCGGCCACTGCCAGGGCAACTTGCTCGGCACGCTGCAGGGCCAACGTCTTGGGGACGAGTTCGCCGAGGATCACGTGCATATAAGTGATCAGGCTGAAGGCGATGGCAATGGCGATTCCGTGCGCGTAGATGGCGACATGCGGCAGGCGCTGGACGATGGTGAGGCTGCCCACCAGGCTGGCGACCATGGGCTCACCGAGCCAGCCGAGAGTCAGGCTGACCATGGTGATGCCGAGCTGGACGCCGTTGACCACGTCGTCAAGATTCTGGTGGAGGCGCTGGACGAGGCGAGCGCCGACACGTCCGGCGGTGATGAGTTGCTGAATTCGGGTGTCGCGAACGCTGACCAGGGCAAACTCGGCGGCAGCGAAGAAGGCATTGGCTGCCACTAACAGCAGGATCAAGAAGACCCGGAGCAGCACGAATGCGATCATGGAACGGCCATTTTATTGGAATCGGAGGCTAGTAGCCAGTGGCCACTAGGCCTTACCTCCGGTGGACCACTTTTTGTGTTCCTGGTCACGAAATTCGTCCGCAGGATCAGCTATCCTTTTTCCAGCACGTAGGTCTAAGTGGCAGGCGACAGAGTTCGACCGGCTCGCCCAGTTGTTCTTGGCAGCAAAACCACAATTTCCTAAGAAAGCTCGGAACTAAAGCGGTCCAGGCCACGTACAAACGAGTGAGGGCGCTCAAGCCGCGAATCTCCGGCTGATGAAATCCCGAGGAGGCGTTGTGAACGGTAACGGAAATAATAAGAAGAAGCGGCGCAGATTGATGATCTGGATCGGCGTTGGGGTCGGAATCGTCCTTCTGGGCGCAATCGTGGTTTTTGCCCTCAGCCGTGGCGGAACCAAGATTGATCCATCGAAGCTGGCCAAGGTGGAAAAGGGCGACCTGGCCAAGAGCGTGGTGGCAACCGGCAAGGTTACGCCCATCACAAAGGTCGAAGTGAAGTCCAAGGCTAGCGGCATTGTGAAGAAATTGCTGGTCGACTACGGAGATCGCGTGAAGCAGGGCCAGTTGCTGGCGCAGCTCGACAAGGTCGAGATCCTGGCGCAGGTGGACCAGTCGCGTGCAGCCTTGGAAGCGGCGCAGGCCAACCTCGCCAGCTCGCAGGCTGATTTTCAGCGCGCGAAGGTGGATGCGGAAGGCCCCGATGTCCCACTGCTGAAGCGCGCATACGACCGCGCCACGAACATGGCGAAAGATGGAGTGGTTTCGGCCTCAGCGCTGGACGACGCGGAGAAAAATTACGAACTGGCGCTTAACAAGCAGAACGTGTCCAAAGCACAGGTCGTCGTGCTGAAGGCAAAGATTGCGCAGGCGCAGGCCAACGTCGCACAGGATCAGGCCAACCTGAAGCAACTGGAAGAGCAGTTGAGCTATACGGATGTTGTCTCTCCGATTGACGGCATCGTGCTATCGCGCGACGTGCAGATGGGCGATGCGGTGAGCTCGATTCTCGTGTTGGGATCATCCGCCACTTTGATCATGACGCTGGGCGATACCAGCGAAGTCTACGTGAAGGGCAAGGTGGACGAGAGCGATATCGGCAAGGTGTATCTCGGTCAGCGAGCGCGAATTAAGGTCGAGTCGTTCAAGGACAAAACGTTTGACGGCAAGGTGACGAAAATCTCTCCGATGGGCGTGGAGAAAGATAATGTCACGACCTTTGAAGTACGCGTCTCGATTCAGAATCCGGGCGGCGAACTGAAGGCGGAAATGACCGCCAATGCTGAGATCATCCTCGACGAGCACAAGAACGTGCTGCAGATTCCGGAAGGCGCGATTCTCTACGACAAGGACAAGAAGGCATCGGTCGAGATTCCGAACCCGAAGGGCAAAGAGGGGAAGGATAAGGTGCCAGTGACGATTGGAATTTCCAACGGCGCCAAGACCGAAGTGCTTAGCGGGCTGAAGGAAGGCGATCAGGTCGTACTGCAATAGGCCTGAGTCCCGAGCCACGAGTCCCGCTTCGCGAGTTGCATGCTTCGAGTGGCGGTAGCGATGAGTTACAAAGACTTAGTAGCTTGGCAGAAGGGCATGCAACTCGTCTCGGCAATCTATGATGCGACAGATTCGTTCCCGCAGCATGAGGTGTATGGGTTGACAAGCCAGCTTCGACGGGCTGCAACATAGCGGAAGGACAGGCCCATTACACGAATCGAGAGTTTATTCGGTTCCTGCGTCACGCACGAGGTTCACTGGCCGAAATTGAAACTCAGATATTGATCGCGCAGGATCGAGGCTATCTTCAAAAAGCGGTAGCGGACAAATTGATCCGTCAGTCAGATGAATTGGGACGTGTGCTGAGCGGCCTGATCAACTCGATGAAAAAGCTCGAGGCAGAGACCAGCTAATCGTCGCCCGACTCGGGTCTCCGACTCAGGACTCGCAACTATCATGACTCTCTCCGAGATTCTTCGCCAGGCGATCGCCACCTTCCGGGCGCACAAGATGCGGACCTTCCTCACCATGTTTGGAATCGTGTGGGGAATCTCGTCGGTGATCCTGCTGGTCGGATTGGGGCGAGGATTCGTCGTCGATCAGAAGAAGCACATGGAGACGCTGGGCAAGGATCTGGTCATCGTGTGGGGTGGGCGCACCAGCCAGCAGGCCGGCGGACGGGCCGCCGGGCGCGAGATTCGGCTGAACGTCGACGACGCGGATTTGATTCGCGACGAATGTTATCTGGTAAAGAACGTCAGCCCGGAACTGCGGCGCACGATTCCGGAGGTGAGCCAGTTCAATCTGGCCAATCGCGGCGTGGTGGGAATGTGGCCGTCCTATCAGGATTTTCGCTCACTAAAAGTCTCTGAGGGCCGTCTGATTACGGACGACGACGAGCGCGAAGGCCGACGCGTGCTAATCCTGGGATCGAAGGCATACCGGCAACTGTTTCCGGGACAGCCGGCAATCGGCGCTACGGTGCTGGTCAAGAGCGTGCCCTACTCTGTGGTCGGAATTCTCCAGGAAAAGAAACAGAACTCGAACTACAGCGGGCCCGACAACGATTACCTCTTTGCACCATACTCGGCAATATCGCGGGACTTCCCGCCTCCAGAGAAGCCCGGTGCTGGAATCACGCGCGGCTATCTGGACGACATTGTTTTTGAAGTCGGCAATCCGGAGGACCACGAAGCGGCGGTGTTGCAGGTGCGCCAGTCCATCGGCCGGGTTCGCCATTTCGAAGCTTCCGACAAAGATGCGCTCTTCGTCTGGGACACTATGGATGGCGCCAAGCAACTGGCGAAAATCTTCGACGTCGTGACATTGTTTTTCGGCTGTGTGGCGATTGTGACGCTGTGCCTGGGCGGAATCGGCGTGATGAATATCATGCTGGTATCCGTCACCGAGCGCACGCGCGAGATTGGCACGCGCAAGGCCATGGGCGCGACCAAGCGCGACATCCTGCGGCAGTTTTTCGCCGAGTCCGCCATGCTGACGATTGTGAGCGGAATTCTCGGCCTCACCGTCGGCATGGGAATTTGCCTCGCGATGACGGCGCTGCCTCTGCCGGATTTCGTTCCGCATCCGATTGTTTCTCCGATTTCAATTATTGCTTCCATTCTGACGCTTTCGTTGATCACGGTGACCGCAGGAGTGTATCCCGCCCAGCGCGCCGCCGAAATGACACCTGTGGAGTCGTTACGTTATGAATAAATTTAGAAAGCATTCCCTTCCGTTACACACTCGGCTGTTGATTGCGGCCGCAATGTTCGCGGTCCTGACCACAGCCGCACTTGCTTCCACGCCGCAAGGCACCTTTGACCGCACGCTGCAAGTCAGCGGACCGGTGGACCTTGAAGTCTTGACCCACTCTGGCGATGTTACGGTGCGCGCGGGTTCCTCGGGCTTGGTGCAGATTCACGGCAAGATTTATGTCGGCAATCGCTGGTTCGAAGGCCGGCGCGAGAGCGACGTGCACGCGATCGAGCAGAATCCGCCGATCCGGCAGCAGGGAAACAGCATTCACATTGATTACGTGACGGTGCAGAACATCTCCGTGGACTACGAAATCACCGTGCCTGCCGAGACGACCATCCGCTCGCGTAGCGGATCGGGCGACCAGATGGTTGAGGGAACGCGCGGCAATGTCGATGTGCAGACGGGCTCTGGCGATGTGAAGCTCTCCAACCTCACCGGCGAAGTTCGCTTGCAGACGGGATCGGGTGATGTACGGGCGCATTCGATTTCCGGCGCGGTGCGCGGGGGCGCGGGCAGCGGCGACATCGAGGTCGAAGAAACTGGACCAGGCGACATCGATCTGCACACCGGGTCGGGGAACATTCAAGTGCGCGGCATTCAAGGAGCGTTTCACGGCGAAGCTGGCAGCGGCGACATCACGGCCGAAGGCACGCAGAGCGGAACGTGGGAGATTCGCAGCGGTTCGGGCAACGTGAATGTGCGGTTGCCGGCGAATGCGGCGTTCGATGCCGATATTTCGACTAGTTCGGGTACGGTCGACGTGGACTCTCCCATCGAAATGACCGTGCAGGGACGCGTGCAGGAGTCGCGCAAACAGATTCACGGCAAAGTGCGCGGCGGCGGCCAGTTGCTCTCCATACGGACGGGATCGGGAGATATTCACATTCAGTAAGCTGAGAACAACTTTTATTTGCCACGGATTCACGCGGATGGACACCGATAAACATGAGATTGTTTTCTTGATCCGTGAAGATCCGTTGATCCGTGGCAGGGTTTGATCATGTTCCTCAAAGAACTCATTTCGCAAGGCTGGCAGGCGCTGTTGCGCGACCGGATGCGCTCGGCGCTCACCATGCTGGGCATCGTGTGGGGCCTGGCCTCGGTGGTGCTGCTGCTGGCTTACGGGCAGGGGTTGGGCGGCGCCGTGCTCAATGCTTTCCTGAACATGGGAAACAACGTGATCGTCCTGTGGCCGGGGCAGACCAGCATGCAGGCGGGCGGACAGCGCGCGGGCAAAGCAGTGAAGTACGAACTCGAGGACGTGGAAGCGATTCGCGACGAAGTGCCCATCGTACGCGCGGTGAGCGGCGAGATCGACCGTGATTTCGGCTACAAGATCGGCACACGCGTGGTTTCGATCATGACGCGCGGCGTCGACATGCCGTACGGGCAGATGCGCAAATTGAATCTGGCGGACGGACGCTACTTTAACGAGACGGACTTCTCGGACCATAAGCGGGTCGTGATTCTCGGCTACCAGGCTGCGAAAAAAGTGTTTCAGGGCGCGCCGGGCGTGGGGCAGCACGTCGAAGTCGGCGGATTGGACTTTGAAGTCATTGGGACGATGCGCAACAAGATTCAGGACTCGATGTATCAGGGGCCGGACAACGAAAATGCGTTTATTCCCTTTGCCTTGATGCGCGATCTGAAAAATCTTCGCGATCCGGACGAGATCATCATTCAGCCGACTTCGGCGCAACTGAACAAGAAGGCCCTGGCCGCGGCGCGCGAGGTGGTTGCGCGGCGGCATCATTTCGATCCCAAGGACGACAAGGCCACGCCCGAGTGGGACACGATTGAAGACCGCAGCATGATCAACGCGTTTTCCTACGGCCTGCAGGCGGTGCTGGGGTTGATTGGTGTCTGCACGCTGGCGGTGGGCGGAATCGGCGTGATGAACATCATGCTGGTATCGGTGACGGAGCGGACTCGGGAGATCGGTTTGCGCAAAGCTATAGGCGCGCGGCCGCGGCACATTCTGGTGCAGTTTCTGCTGGAAGCGCTGGTGCTGACGTTTATCGGCGGGCTGATCGGGATGGCAGTCGCGGAATTTCTCACCTGGGTGATTCCGCCGATGCCGCTCTACGACGAGTTCTACAAGACTGCCGACCACGAGGGCGCCATTTTCCTGCACGCGTCGATGGGCGTGATGATCTCGTCGTTTGTGATTCTCTCGATGGTGGGAGTCGTGTCGGGATTCTTCCCTGCCCTGAAGGCGTCGCGGATGCATCCGATTGAAGCGTTGCGCTACGAGTAAGTGAGTTCGGTAGCGGCAGTCGACCAAGCCGCAGCGTTTCTCCAACCGCGTATTACCTCGAGTCCCCGACCACCTGTCAATATGGCGCACTACGACATGTCATGTGATAACATATGTAACAGCCTGACGTAACTCTGCAGGAGGCAGTCATGGCAACAACTGCACGGTGGGTTCTCAGAGCCGCGGCTGTGTTGTTCGGGCTACCCTTTCTGATCTTGCTGGCGGGTCTTACGTATGAGCAGATTGGGCAAAGCCGTGAAGCCGCTCATCGGCCTCAAAGGATCGGGCAGCCGATCGATGTTGGCGGGCGCACGCTCAACCTCTACTGTTCGGGTGAGGGCGCGCCGACGGTCATTCTGGAAGCAGGCGGCAACGAACCTGGATACGCATGGAACTCGGTTCAGACCAGGCTTGGCGGCTTCACTCGCGCCTGCTGGTACGATCGAGCGGGCGTGGGATGGAGCGATCCGCCGCCATCGCCGAGAACCAGCGCAAGCGTTGTCGGGGACCTTCACCAGGCGCTGAGTCAGGCACGCGTGGCGCCTCCATATGTCCTGGTGGGTGCGTCGATCGGGGGAGAGTACGCGCGTATCTACACCAGCCGTTATCCTGGCGACGTGGCCGGGCTGGTATTTGTGGATTCGTCGCACCCCGATCAGCACGAACCGGCCTTCATGCAATCGCCATTCAATCGCATGTCGCCGCGTGCCCGGGAATTCATTTGCACCGCGCTTCCATGGATGGCGCGCTTCGGCATTCTTCGATTCATGGCGACGCGCATGAGCGGCCCTCCACAATCCGGCCGGGAACACGAGATCATGGCAAAGCTCAACGCCCGGCCCGAACCGTTACGAATCGACGCAGAGCAGACATGCGCTGCCACGGACGGGGGCAGAAAAGTTCCCACCACCGGCACTGGAAATCCAGAACTCGATGACGCCGCCAGGAATGCAGGCGGCTTAGGGGATCGACCGCTGATCGTGTTGACTGCTGGAAGATATTGGGCGCCTCCTGGGCTGGAAAAGGAATCGGCGGACTACCACCAGGTCTGGGTACATCAACTGCAGGCCAGCCTGGCACAGCTTTCAACGCGCGGTCGGCAAGAAATCGTGGACGCGCATCATGACATGGATGAAGCGCCCGACTCCGTGGTGACCGCGACTCGGCAGGTGGTAGAGGAAGTGCGGACAATTAGAACAGCGGTTGTTACCTCGGTGCCTTGACGCGCCGCTTCATCGACAATTAACTTCGCAGTACCGGGAATTTTGTCTGCCGAGTTCTGTCTTCCAGCGAGGGAAAATCTTGCCGCATCGTCCCATCATCACTCTTACGACCGATTTTGGATTGAACGATCATTTCGTAGGCGCCATGAAGGGCGTCATTCTCGAGATTGTTCCCGAGGCCGCGATCGTGGATATTACGCACGCGGTGCAGGCTTTCGACGTGCTCGACGGGGCGATCAGCATTTCACAGACCTACTCCTATTTTCCGACCGGGACGGTTCACCTTGTGGTGGTGGATCCCGGCGTGGGAACGGCGCGGCGGCCGATTATCGCTTCGAGCGACGGATATCATTTCGTCGCGCCCGATAACGGCGTGCTTTCGATGGTGTATGCCAAGGAAGAGCGCATCCACGTGCGGCACATCACATCAGAACATTATTTCCGGCAGCCGGTGAGCAGCACATTTCACGGGCGCGACATCTTCGCGCCGGTGGCGGCGTATCTGGCAAAGATGGTCGACTCACACAAGTTCGGAGAGGAAGTTACGGACTACGTGCGCTTCGCCGCGCCGCGTCCGAAGCCGGCAGGCGAGAACCGCCTTCGCGCCGTGGTTCTAAAAGTGGACCGTTTCGGAAACCTGATCACGAATATCACGCCGGATGATATCCCTGCGCTGTTTGGGCAAAAGGCCGGCGCGTTCAGGATTGTCGTTGGAAGCCGGGAGATTACGACGATTCACTCCACCTTTGCCGAGGGCGAGCCGGGAGAAGTCTTCGGCATTCTTGGCAGCATGGGATATCTGGAAATCGCAGCCAACCGCGCGGCGGCGGCACAGATCACCGGCGCGGGCAAGGGCAGCGAGGTCAGCATCATTCTGGGCGAGGCTGCGGCGGCGGGCAACGGGGCGTAGGTCCACCTAGGATTTCTTCGGCTTGGGATGTACGTACCGCTCCATCTGACCGGTCCACTTCAAAAAGCGCCACAACTCGTGTCGCTCACGCCACATGAATTCCCAGAATTCCAGGAATCCGATTTGCGTCATCTTCACGCCCGTGTAGGTCTCGATTCTCCAGAGCAGGTACGGGCTTCGCCACGGGGCCAGGCGATGGCCTTTCGTGGCGTTCCAGAGAAAGCGGAGACGGTAGCGCATGCCGCCATGATACCCGCAATGCGAGCCAATGCGTGTGCCCGAAAAGGCCGCAGGCATTTGTTTGGCGGCTGTCGAGTTCCGCCCGGCCGGACAGCCCCTTCGACTGCGCTCAGGGCAGGCTGGGGCGGGTGTCCCCACATGCTAAAATCCACTCTCCGCCAGGAAATTCATCCCATGCCAGACGCCAACGCCCGCCAGAAGGCTGAGGACCACTACTATGCCGCGCTGGACCTGATGGCCGACGGCAATCTGGAAGCGGCCGTTGTGGCATATCGGGAGTCGCTGGCTGCGGACCCAACGTTCACCGAGGCCATGCATGGACTGGCGCGCGCTCTGCAGGACTTGCAACGCTATGACGAGGCCATCGTTGTGGCGCAGCGCATTGCAGAAGTCGATCCCGATGACGTGCTGGCGCACACCAGCCTCTCCGTGCTGTATCAGAAAAAAGGAATGATTCCCGAAGCAGAGGCGGAAGGCGCCAAGGCGCGCGTGCTGGGATGGAAGCAGCAGTTGAAGAAAAGCTAGCGAGCAGTGAGCTATGAGCGCTGAGTTGTGAGCGAGCGCCTGACGCTTTTGGCTCAGTGCTCAAAGCTCATCGCTCATAGCTCGCTACAACCCGTACTTCTTCATCAAATGGCGGAACGAGCGGTAGGAGATGCCGAGCGCGTCGGCAGCCTTGGTTTGCACGCCGCCGGTCTGGTTGAGTGCCGTTTGCAGCAGCCGGCGCTCGATACCGGCCACGTAGCTTTCCATGGCGATCCCCTCAGGAAGGGTAACGTTGCCGTTCATCTCGGGCAGGCTGCCTCCGCCTGCGACTGCAGCGGCCCCGCGGGCTTTCGGACGTTCCGCCGGAAGTTCCACGTGCAATTCTTCGGTCATCTCCAGAGCGACGGCACGCTCGACCGTATTTTCCAGCTGGCGGACGTTGCCCGGCCATTCGTAGTCGCAAAGGGTAGCCAGAGACGGCGCATGCACACGCAGGATGTTGCGTCCGGCGGCGGTGGCGTATTTCTTTAAGAAATGGTTCACCAGCAACGGGATGTCCTCGCGCCGCTCGCGCAGTGAGGGCACGCGGATGGGAATCACGCTGAGCCGGTAATAGAGGTCTTCGCGGAAAAGATTCTCGGCGACAGCCCGGTCGAGTTCACGGTTGGTGGCGGCGATGACGCGCACGTCGATGGAGATTTCGCTGGTGCTGCCCACCGGGCGCACCGTGCGTTCTTGTAACACGCGCAGCAGTTTCACCTGCATGGCCAGCGTCATCTCGCTGATTTCGTCGAGGAAGATCGTGCCCTTGTCCGCGACTTCAAACAGGCCACGCTTGTTCTGGTTGGCGCCGGTGAACGCGCCCTTGAGGTAGCCGAACAGTTCGCTTTCGAGCAGCGTTTCCGGGAACGCTCCGCAGTTCACGGATACGAAGGCTTCGGTGGCGCGCGGCGAACAGACATGCACGGCACGAGCAACCAGCTCTTTTCCCGTGCCGCTCTCGCCCTGAATCAAAACTGTGCTGGCGGTCGAAGCCACGGTGCGCACTGTCTGCTTGAGCTTCTCCATGGCACCGCTGGAGCCGATGATGTTGTCCAGCGAATTGCGGCCGGCTGCGTCGCGCCGCAGGGCAAAGTTCTGGCGGCTGAGCGCCAGCTTCTCGAGCGAGCGGCTCAAGGCGAGTTTGATTTCGTCGACCAAGCCGGGACTTTTGCGGATGTAGTCGGAGGCGCCGCCTGCTTTTACGGCTTCCACCGCGGCTTCCAGGTCGTCGACGGCCGTAATCAGAATGACGGCGGAATCCGGCGAGACGCGGTGTGCGTGGCGCAGCACCTGGATGCCGTCCACATCGGGCATTTTGATGTCGGTGATGATGACGTCGTATAGAGCGCCATCGATCTTGTTTTTGGCCATCTGCCCCGACTGCACCGTCTCAACCCGGTGATTCTCGCGGCGAAGAGAGATGTCGAGCATTTCGCAGATCGAGCGCTCGTCGTCGCAGACCAGGATGTTAGCCACGGAGCCCTCCCGCCGCGGCCGCGGCCAATGATGAGGACGCCGCCTCGGCTGGAACGTGCGATGCACTGTCCCCGGAGATTCTTTGCTCCGCCTCGAGCCGGCGCAATCTCAGGATGAACGTCGCTCCCTGCCCCGGTTTCGAGCGCGCCCAGATCTTTCCTTCGTGCGCCTGCATGATCTGGTAAACCAGCGCCAGGCCGAGTCCGGTGCCTCCTTCGAAGTTCGATTGAAAGGGCTCGAAGACCTTTTCGACCTGCTGCGGCGTCATGCCGGTTCCGGTATCGGTGACCGCAACCTGCCAGTCGTCGCCGACGGGGTCGACGGCAACCGTCAACGTTCCGCCATTCTTCATGGCACGGACAGAATTTTCGCAGAGATTCCAGAACACCTGCTTGATGCGATCGCCATCGGCCAGAGCCCAGGCCTCGCTGACGTGAAAGTGGCGTTGGATCGTGATCCCAGTCTGCTCCGCCGCCATGCGGTGGTCCATCAGGGTTAGAGTGTCTTCTGCCAGTTGAATCAAGTTGACCTTGTCGAAGTGATACTGCTTAGTGCGGGAATAAGCGAGAAAGTCGGTGATGATGGCATTCAGCCGCTGCGACTCGCGCGTGACAATGTCGAGCAGGCGGCGATGGTCTTCGTTCATCTCGGGAACGTTGGAGAGCATGCTCACCGAGCCTGCGATCGAGGTCAGAGGATTGCGAATCTCATGCGCGATGGCAGCGGCGAGACGGCCCACCGCGGCAAGACGATCCTGGATGCGGACCTCGCGTTCCAGACGGCGAATGTCGGTGAGATCGTCGACCGCATAGACGAATCCAAGGGCGGGGCGATCAGGCAGGTTCATGGCTGCGACCCGCACCCGAAAGGTTCGGCGAAACTTGTGGGGAGTGTCGTAGCGAATTTCGGCATGCGTGTGCTGCAGTTCAATGCTGGGCAGCGGATCGACGAACAGTTGCTGCACCGGCGTTCCAGCCAAGTCGGCGGCGGGGCGGTCGAGCATTTTCTGGGCGGCGGCGTTCGCCAGCGTAATGCGGCCGTCGAGGGAAGTCGTGATGATCCCGCTGCCAATGGAGTGAATGATGTTTTCGTGCAGCGCCTGCAGGCTCTCGAGCGCCCCGCTGGCGTCCTTCAACTGCACGCCGACCTGGCGCAGTTTGGTCGTCAGAAGGCCCGCGAGATAGGCTATGGCCAGAAAGGCGAACAGGTTCACGAAGATGATGGCCTGCAGCGCTTTCAGTCCGGGATGCGTGATGCAATACGACGGGATGACTCCGTAATAGTTCAGCTCGAGGACGGTCCCGTACAGGATGAAGGCCAGGGCGGCCACCAGGTGCGCCCAGACCCGCGGCAACAGTACGCTGGCGACGATGATGACCAACGGATAAAGAAAGTTGAGCGAACTGTCCCAGCCTCCGGTTTCGTGAATCACCAGGCTGACCAGAATCAGGTCGGTAATCACCTGCAGGGAGGCCTGGAGACGGTGCTCCTGCCAAAACGACAGCAGCAGCACATAGAATAGCGACAAGCTATACCAGAACAGGATGGTGCTGAGGAAGAGCCGCATGGGCAGCGGGGCGGGGCTGAATTGCGCCACCGCCAGCTCGATGGCCAGCAGCAAGGTCAGGATGAGAATCCGAACCTTAACCAGCCAAACCAGCCAATTGCGCTCGTCGAAGGAGGTCTGCATTGCGATTCCGGTGGAAATGCGGCGGGCGGAGGCGTCCAGCCTAATTCCTCCGCCCTGGTTCCGCTAGCCTGAAAGCTTGGCGATCATGGCGAACAGCGGCATGTACAGCGCGATCACGATACCGCCGACGACCACGCCTAAGGTGGCGAGAATCAGCGGTTCCAGCATGTTCAGCATGTTCTTGGTTTCCGCGTCGACTTCTTCCTCGTAGAAGTCGGCAATTTTCTGCAGCATCGAGTCCATCGCGCCGGTGGCTTCACCGACTCCGATCATCTGCGTCACCATGTTGGGAAAGACGCTGCACTCGCGGAGGGGATCGACAATCGTGCGGCCTTCCTCGATGGCCTTGCGAACCTTCATCAGCGCCTCTTCCAGCACGGCGTTGCCGGAGGTTTTAGCGGTGATGCTCAATCCCTCAAGAATGGGCACGCCGGAGGTAATCAGGGTGCCGAGGGTACGGGTGAAGCGCCCGACAGCAATCTTGCGCAGCAAGGATCCGATCACCGGAATGTACAGAAGCATCTTGTCGAAGTAGTAGCGGCCTTTGGGATGTTTGCGGATCTGCTTGATCCCGTAAACGAGCCCGCCAAAGCCCAAAAAGATCATCCACCAGAAGGTCTGCACGAACGCACTGAGCCCGATCACAATTCGCGTCGGGAGCGGGAGGGCGACGCCGAGTCCAGCGAACAGGTTCGCGAAGATCGGCACCACCCACTTGAGCAGCGCGCCAACGATCAAACCGGAGATCGCGACCACGGCCACCGGGTAGATCAATGCCGACTTCACAGCCGAGCGCAGGCGCACGGATTTTTCCACGTAAGTCGCCAGGCGCTGCAGGATGATGTCGAGAATACCGCCGGTTTCACCGGCTTCGATCATGTTGGTGGTCAGGTCGTCGAAGACGTTGGGGTACTGGCGCATGGCGTTGGCCAGGGTGGCGCCGCCTTCCACCGTGGTGCGCACGCCCGTCAGAGTCTTCTGGAACGACTGGTTTTCCTGGTTCGCGGCCAGAATTTCCAGACATTGCACCAGCGGCAGCCCAGCATCGATCATGACCGAGAACTGCCGGAAGAAAACGGCGATGTCTTTGACCGCGACTTTGCCGGAACCGAACGTGGGCATGGAGAATTCCTTGCCCTTTTCGCGAATCGAGCCGGGCGTGATCCGCTCGCGGCGCAATGCCTGGGCCAGGGACTGCTTATTGGCCGCCATCCGCTCGCCGGAAATTTTCTGCCCGCTCGCGTCCTTGCCGGAAAATGTAAAGACTGGCATAGCTTTTGTCTCTCCTGACTTGATTCGTCAAAACCGCGTACGTCGATCTGGTGTTCCTCGCTAGGACTTGCCCGCAGCTCCGCGCTGCATGGTCATTCCCGCGGTCGTGGGCCGGGTTAACAGGCTGGCCCCACGATTGATCATTTCCTGCAGTTCGTCGGCGTTGCTGGAACGCGCCACCGCGACTTCCAGCGAGATCTGCTTCTGGAAATACGCCGTGGCCAGCGACTGATTAAAGGTCTGCATGCCGAATTTTTCCTGGCCCGATTGCATGGAGGAATAAATCTGGTGAATCTTGTCTTCGCGGATCAGGTTGCGCACGGCCGCGTTGGGCACCAGGATTTCCATGATCATGGCGCGGCCTTTGCCATCGATCCGCGGCAGCAGCGACTGACACATGATGCCTTCCAGCACCAGCGACAGCTGGGCGCGAATCTGCGGCTGCTGGTGCGCCGGGAAGACATCGATGATTCGGTTGATGGTCGAGGTTGCCGAGTTGGTGTGCAAGGTACCGAAGGTCAAGTGTCCGGTTTCCGCAATGCGCAGGGCCGATTCGATGGTTTCCAGGTCGCGCATTTCGCCGATCAGCACGACGTCCGGGTCTTCGCGAAGGGCGGCGCGCAAGGCGTCGGTGAAGCTTTTGGTATCGGCATGGAGCTCGCGTTGGTTGACCAGGCAGTTCTTATTCATATGCACGAACTCGATCGGATCTTCGATCGTCAAAATGTGGTCGTGACGCTCGCTGTTGATCTTGTCGATCATGGCCGCGAGCGTGGTCGATTTGCCTGAGCCCGTCGGTCCAGTAACCAGCACCAGTCCGCGCGGCTTTTCGCATAGCTTGCTCACCACCGGAGCCAGCCCTAGCTGGTTGAAGGATTTGATCTCAAAAGGAATGAGTCGGAAGACGGCGGCCGTGGCCCCGCGCTGGTTGAAAACGTTGGCACGGAAGCGGGCCAGTCCTTTCAAGCCGAACGAGAAGTCGAGCTCCAGGCTTTCTTCGAAGCGATGCTTCTGTGAATCGGTCATGACGCTGTAGGCCAGTTGCTTGGTCTCGGCCGGAGTCATCTGCGGCAAATCGAGCGGCACCAGGTGACCATGCACGCGGATTTGGGGCGGCGAGTTGGTGGTGATATGCAGATCGCTGCCGTTCATCTCGAGCATTCGTTTGAGCAGATCGCTTAACGACAAACCCATAACTGTTTCCTTCCTTCTTTTTTCCCGATGTCTCTTTCAATGTCTTCGGTCATCGGTTCATTGGCCGTCGACCGACGACTGTTTTAGTGAATCGTCTCGCGGGCGACTTCTTCCAGCGTGGTCATACCCGCCGCAACTTTGATCAGGCCGCTACGGCGCAGCGTGATCATGCCGCGCTCGATGGCCTTCTTCTTCAACTCGACAGCGGACGCGCCGACCAGAACCAGCTCGCGAATCTCGTCGTCCACTTCCATGACTTCGTACAAACCGCAGCGCCCCTTGTATCCCGTGTTGTTGCAAACGCCGCAGCCTTTGCCTTTTTGAATCTTGATCGTTTTCGCCTCTTCGGGGCTGAAGCCGGCATCGATCAGGGTCTGCACCGGCACTTCAATCGGCTCGATGCAGTCTTTGCAGATGCGGCGCACCAGGCGTTGCGCGCAGATGAGGTGCACCGACGTGGCCACCAGGAACGGTTCGATACCCATGTTCATGAGTCGCGTAATCGTTTCGGGGGCGCCGTTGGTGTGTAAGGTTGAGAGCACCAGGTGACCGGTGAGCGCGGCCTTGATGGCGATTTCGGCGGTTTCAAAGTCTCGAATTTCGCCGACCAGAATGATGTTCGGGTCTTGCCGCAAGAACGATCGCAGAGCGGCGGCGAAGTTCAATCCAATCTGCTCTTTCATCTGTACCTGATTGACGCCGCCCAACTGGAACTCGACCGGATCTTCGGCGGTCATGATGTTGGTGTCGGGCTGGTTCAGGCGCGAGATCGACGAATAAAGAGTGTTGGTTTTGCCGGATCCCGTTGGCCCTGTTACCAGCACCATGCCGTAGGGCTTCAGAATGGCCTTTTCGAATTTCACCAGCGACTCGGCCTCGAAGCCGAGCTTGGTCATGTCGAGACGCAGGTTTTCTTTGTCGAGCAAGCGGAGCACGATCTTCTCGCCCCACAAAGTAGGCAGCGTGCTGACACGGAAATCGAGCTGCTTTTTGCGGCCGCCCAGGTTCATCTTCAGCATGATGCGGCCGTCCTGCGGCAGGCGCTTCTCGCTGATGTCGAGCTTGGCCATGATCTTCAGACGCGAGGTGATGGCGTCCTTCAACTTCATCGGCGGCGACATGATCGACTGCAGCACGCCGTCAATGCGGAAGCGGACGCGGAATTCTTTTTCGTAGGGCTCGATGTGAATGTCGCTGGCCCCACGCTTGACTGCATCGCCGAGCACCACGTTCACCAGTTTGACGACCGGAGCTTCGTCGGCAGCCCTCTCCAGCTCCGACAATCCCATCTCCTGCTCGTTCTGCTCGCCCAGTTCGACGTCTTCGTCGTTCATCTCCGACATCGACTGCATTACGGTTTCGAGATCTTCCTCTTTGGCCGCGCCGTAAGCCTTGTCGATCCCCGCTAGAATGGAGCTCTCCGACGCCACCACCGGCTCGATGTTGAAGCCGGTCATGAACTTGATATCGTCCATGGCGAAGACGTTCGTCGGATCGACCATGGCAATGGTCAGCGACGCGCCCACACGGCTGAGCGGAAGGATCTGGTAGCGCTTGGCGGTCTCGAACGGAATCAGCTTGACGACTGCAGGATCGATCTCGAAATAAGAAAGGTTTATGGCGGGAACGCCATACTGCCGGGAGAGAAAGTTGGTAACGTCTTCGTCCGTGAGAAAGCCGAGCTTCACCAGGGCGGAGCCCAAGCGGCAGCTCTGTTCTTTCTGGACCTTATTCGCTTGTTCCAACTGTTCTGGGGTAATGATCTTCTCTTTGACGAGGAGGTCACCCAGCCGTTGAGACATACGCCGATCTCCTATCCACGTAGGTGGAACGGCGCCTGACGAAAAGGCAGGCGCGGCGCGAGAGGCTGCTCTTTATTGGGAGAGGAGCACAGCTCAGTCGCGTTGACATAAATTGTCAACGCAACCGGAATATGGGGCCAGTAACTTTGGTACTTGGACTTAGCGGTGGAATCGGGCTAGGGCCCATCGAATCAGCGAAGTCCACGCCAAAAGCGGCTTTTCCTCTTGCTTCGCGACAAATCGCCTGTTCGGTACATGCACTTCGGTAAGTCCAGGGTGCTTTTTTCTGGAAGCGGCTTGGGCTTCGCTAAACTTGGTGTTGAGATTTTCAACGTGCCCCGCAACCATCGACAACACAAGCTTCGCCAGTACTACGACGCGCTCTATCGCGCCTGGGGAGCACAGCATTGGTGGCCGGCCGAGACGCCATTCGAGGTCATCGTCGGAGCGTACCTAACGCAGAACACGGCTTGGACGAATGTGGAGCGGGCGCTGAACAATCTGCGAGCGGCGAACGCACTCAGCGTTGACGCCGTCCGAAAGATGAGGCTCTCCCGGCTGGAACGCTTGATTCGACCTTCGGGATATTTTCGCCAGAAGGCAGCCCGCCTCAAAATCTTCATCTCGTTTCTCGACAAACAGTACGGCGGTTCGCTCGACCGGATGTTCTCTGAGCCGACTAAGAAGCTTCGCGAGGAGTTGCTCAGTTTGAACGGCGTGGGTCCAGAGACCGCCGACTCGATTCTTCTTTATGCCGGGAATCACCCGGTATTCGTAGTGGACGCGTACACGCGGCGCATCCTGGAGCGGCACGACATTCTGCCCGCGAACGCGCACTACGAGGAAATCCGCGAACTGTTCCAGCGAGCGCTGCAGCCTATCGCAAACCAGTGGGTCGGACCGAGTGAAGACGCGGTTTCTCGACTCGAGCCTGGAATTCGTGGCGCGGCCCATCCGCCTTCTACCATGAGCACGGCAAGCCGGACTGCGGTCAGCCAGGTCTACAACGAGATGCATGGTCTCATTGTGGGACTAGGCAAGCATTACTGTGGAAAATCACAGCCCAAGTGTGACGGATGTCCTTTACAGCCCTTCCTGCCTCGCGATAAGGGATAGGAGAACGCCACCACGGGTGTCCCATTTCTCGCGCGTTGTTGGCGCGGGAAGTGGAGACTTCGGCGCGAATTTAATGCTCACTTGCTACCGCTACCTCCTGCTTATCGTATCCCTGCTCATGGCGCCCGCGGTCTCGCCCAATCAGACACTACGAGAGGCGGCGGATCGGTCCGGCGTTCTGGTGGGTACTGCGGTTCGCCCCTATTTGCTCTCAGATCCGGCTTACTCGGAAACCCTGGACCGCGAATTCAATATGGTCGAAGCCGAGGATGCCATGAAGTGGTGGACGGTGCGCCAGAAAGCGGACGGCTTCGACTTCCGCCAGGGCGATGAGATCGTGCAGTTCGCACAGGCTCATGGAATGAAGGTTCGTGGGCATTGCCTGGTCTGGGATCACAACAATCCCGAATGGCTCGCTCACGGCCATTTCACAACCGATCAGATGAGCGCGCTCCTGCGGGAGCACATCACAACGGTGATGAAGCATTACGCAGGGCAGGTGTTCGCGTGGGACGTGCTCAATGAGGCTCTGGATGAAAACGGCCACGCGAAGAATTCTCCCTGGTACAACCAGCCCGGAATTGGCCTCGCGGCGAAAGGCACGGCCTACATCGAGCAGGCTTTCCGCTGGGCGCGTGAGGCTGATCCGCAGGCCCTCCTTTTTTACAACGAGGCCGAGGGCGAAGGCCTCACCCGAAAGTCGGAGGCAATTTACGAGATGGTGAAAGACTTCAGAAGACGCGGAGTTCCAATCGACGGCGTCGGAATACAGCTGCACGTTCCGAATCTTGAAGTCGATGCAGCCGCGATTGCCGCCAACATTGCCCGCCTGACCGCTTTAGGAGTTCAAGTGCACATCACCGAGTTGGATGTAGCTCTGCCGGTCGACTCCAGCGGACAGGCCAGCAACGCCGACCTGCTTCGCCAAGCCGACGTTTACCGGACATTGTTTCGAACCTGCCTGCAGAACCCCGGCTGCACCGCAATTCAGACCTGGGGGTTTACCGACAAGTATTCCTGGATTGGCTCACACTCTCACGGAACGCGCGGTGCGGGGCTGCTGTTTGACCGCGAGTACAAGCCGAAACTCGCTTATGATGGGATTCTTCAGGAAATGGCCGCCGAAGCCAGCCGCACCAGCCAGCGCAAGGGTGCCATGCGCAGGTAGTTTGAAGATAACCTCCTCGGTCCATGCATCTTCGTCCGCTCTTCATCCATCTATAATGACTTGCACGTCATGGGCTTGAGGCTCTGCTCGAAAGCCCGGACGCTGAGCCGTCGTGGCACAACCGACCTCAATCCCGCCTGCGAAAACTTCTTACCGAAGGCAGGTCCTCATCCTGCTGGCCATCTCGGTGTTTCTGCTGTTGGCCATTTTGGTTTCGCAGACGGCCTTCGACCAGACCATCCTGCGCCCGGAAACCAACCAGCAGACTGTGGTGTTCTATGCGCTGTCTCTGCTGATCTCGATCTTGTTCGTTGCCCTGTTCTTTGTACTGGCTCGCAACCTGCTGAAGCTGATGGCAGAGCGGCGGTTGGGGGTGCTGGGGTCGAAGTTCCGCACCCGCATGGTGGCCGGAGCGCTTCTGCTGGCATCCGTTCCGGTGATGGTGATGTACTGGTTTTCCTACGGGCTGATGAATCGCTCGATCGACAAGTGGTTTTCGACTCCGGTGGAAGAAGTGCGCGCCGACACGCACGCCATGGCCTCGCTGTTGGCCAGCTATGCCACGCAGAATGCGCGGGCGGAGGCCGCTGCACTGGCGGCGACACCGGAGATGGAGCGCGCTTTTTCGGGACACGGCTTCTCCGCCGCGGTCAGTGAGTTCCAGCGCCACGAACTTACTTTGCAGGGGGGCTTCGCCGTGGCGGTTCGCGATGGCAACGCCGAAGCCAGTTTCAATGTGCCCGCGCCATGGCCGATTTTAAAGTCCCACATGCCGCTTACTGATGCGGCGGCCGGGCATCCGGCGCAATTCACGTGGCAGCAAACGGACTACACACTGGGTAGCGCACCAGTCCCGGGCGGCGGAATGATTCTGGTTGCAATTCCTCTGCCTCGGGAATTCTCTCAGACCGTGCAGCAGGTTGAAGCCAGCCAACTCCGCTACTTCCAACTGAGCCGCGAACGGCGGCGCGTGCGCCAGACCTACATGGGCTTGCTGTTGCTGCTCACGATGATGATTCTGTTCGTCACCACCTGGCTCGCGCTTTTCCTGGCCAAATTGGTGACGCGGCCATTGTCGGCTTTAGCCGAGGCTACAGAGGCCATCTCACAGGGGCGTCTCGATCATCGTGTAGACGTCAGTTCCGCCGACGAAATCGGCGACCTGGTTCGCTCGTTCAATCGCATGGCGGAGGATCTGGAGTCCAGCCGCAAACAGATCGAAGCTTCCAGCCGCGATCTGAGCGCCGCCAATGCGGAGCTCGAACAGCGCGGCCGCCAGATGGAGACCATCCTCGAAAGCATTCCGACGGGCGTACTCTCGTTGGACGCCAGCCGGCGCGTGACGCATGTAAACCAGGCTTTGTTGCGCATGTGCCAGCCGGACACGGGACACGAAGCCACGAGTCAGATTTTTCGTGGAGCAACTCTGGCCGAAATGTTCCCGCCAGAGATCGTGGAAGATCTCGAGCCCCTGCTGCGGCGCGCGGACCGCATGGGCATGACGACCAGCCAACTGGAGTTGCAGTTGCCCCGAGGATCGCTGAATGTTGCGGTCACCGTGGCGACGCTGCGGCAAGGAGAGAAATCGGGCTATGTCGTCGTATTTGAAGACCTATCGGATCTTCTGAAAGCGCAGAAGCAGGCAGCGTGGCGAGAGGTGGCGCGCCGTGTTGCACATGAGATCAAGAATCCGCTCACGCCGATTGCTTTGTCCGCAGAGAGGATTCAGCGCCATCTGGACCGAGCCAATCCGGCGGAGGCGGCATCTTCGTCGGTGGTCCGATCCTGCGCGGAAACGATTGCCGGCGCCGTCGAAACAGTGCGGCGCCTGGTGGACGAATTCGCGACGCTCGCACGCTTCCCTGTTGCCAAACCGCAGCCTGCCGACATCAACGAAATTGTCAACCGTGCGGTCGCCATGTTTGCCGGCAGGCTGGACCGCATCGACGTGCACCAGTCCCTCGCCGCCGATCTGCCCAAGGTGATGGCGGATAGCGAGGCCATGAAGCGCGCGGTCGCCAACCTGGTCGACAATGCCGCCGAAGCGGCGCAGAATTCCGTGGTGCGCGAGATCGAGATTTCGACCTCTCTGGTCGCCAGCCGCGATGCGGTGGAGATCACCGTGGCCGATACCGGACATGGCGTGACTCGCGAAGTGAAAGAGAAACTCTTCCTGCCTTATTTCTCCACCAAGAAACGTGGAACCGGGTTAGGGCTTTCCATCGTCAGCCGGATTGTGGAAGATCATCATGGTTCCATCCGCGTAGAAGAGAATCAGCCGGTCGGAACGCGCTTTATCATTGAGCTTCCAGTCGTGCCGGAAGCGTCGCCAAGCCCGGCGACCGCGCAACATGCATAACATTCTCATCGTCGACGACGAAACCGGAATTCGCGACTCGCTGGCCGGCATCCTGGCCGAGGAGGGATATTCTGCCTCCACCGTCGAAAGCGGTGAGGCCTGCCTCGATCTTCTCCGCAAGGTCGCCTTTGACGTGGTGCTTCTCGACATCTGGCTTCCTGGCATGGATGGGCTTGAAACTCTGGAGAAGATTCGCGAGTTCGACGGCGCGCCTGAGGTCATCATGATCTCCGGCCACGGAACTATCGAGACCGCGGTGCGCGCAACCAAGCTGGGCGCCTACGATTTTCTGGAAAAACCGCTGTCCATTGAGCGCACTCTGATCGTGGTCAAGAACGCGATCGAGTCGAAGAAACTGCGCCGCGAGAACGTGGATCTGAAGAAGCAACTGCAGGCGAAAAGCATCATTGTGGGCGACAGCATTCCGATGAAAGCGCTGCGCCAGCAGATCGGCTTGATGGCCCCCACGAATGGACGGGTCCTAATTTACGGTGAGTCCGGCACCGGCAAAGAGCTTGTGGCGCAAGCGATTCATGCGCAGAGCCTGCGCAAGGATGAGACGTTCGTCGAGGTCAACTGCGCCGCCATCCCGGAGGATCTGATCGAGAGCGAGCTGTTTGGACATCAAAAGGGCTCCTTTGCCGGCGCGAGCGGCGACAAGGAGGGCAAGTTCCAGAGGGCTCACGGCGGAACCCTTTTCCTCGATGAAGTTGGAGACATGAGCCTGAAGACGCAGGCCAAAGTGCTGCGCACACTGGAGGAGCAGCGCTTCACTCCGGTCGGCAGCGACGCTACGATCACCGTCGATGTGCGAGTGATCGCATCGACCAACAAGGACCTGGACGAGGAAATTTCCAGAGGAAATTTCCGCGAGGACCTTTTCTACCGGCTGAACGTGATTCCCTTCTTTGTGCCGCCGCTGCGCGAGCGCAAGGAAGATATTCCCTTGTTCACGCGGCACTTTCTGAAAGAACTCGCAGCCACCTACGGGCGGCGTCCCCGTGAAATCACCGATGACGCCATCGAAGTGCTGATGCGGTACTCCTGGCCCGGTAACGTTCGTGAATTGCGCAACGTGATCGAGCGCATCGTGATCATGAATCCAACGACCACGCGCTTCGACAACAAACATCTGCCGCCACTGGTCTATCGCGATGGCACGCGGCGCGCGGCGAAAAGTGAGTTCTCCACGCTGCAACAGGCGCGCGATGCCTACGAACGTGACTACATCCTCAAAACGCTGGATCAGAACCACGGGAACGTGAGCCGGACGGCCGAGACGCTAGGACTGGAGCGCAGCCATCTCTACCGGAAGATGAAGGCGCTGGGAATTGCGGCGAAAGAGTAAAAGGTCATGGCGCAGTGCTCGAGCAATTTTCGCGGAGTCCAAAGTTACTGGAGCGGGGCCAAGGCCTCGCAGGCGGCTTCGCTTGCGATCCCGGCGCCGCTCGGCTGCACACGAATCACCGCGTCTTCAAACGAGCAGAAGCTGCGAATGCCCGTCTGATTAGGGACCACAGGAACTGCCGCCGTGAAATACTGCACCGCCGGAGGGCCGCCTGCGCCAGTTGCGGTAAAGTTATAGCCGCTCTTGTTGCCACTCGCAAGATCGCTACCGATCAGGCACGCGGTCGTAGAGGTCGGAGTGCACGGCGAGACCCCGCCCAAGTTCGACAGCGCCGGGGCGTAGCCGACGGTCGGGTAGGCCGAACTGTAGGTGATCTCTGCGGTGTTGATGGTACGGACCGACTGTACGGCAGACGACTCGTTCGCGGCCATTTTGGCACGCAGCAAGTTCGGAATCGCGATGGCGGCAATAATCAGAATGATCGCGACCACGATCAGCAACTCGATCAACGAGAATCCCTTTTCCTTACGCATAAATGTTGTCTCTCCAACCAAAAGTCGCGAGTTGCACGGGGCGCAACCTCACGGGGGGCACTAGCGCTTGACCATGTGAATTTCCGTACCATTCTTGCGGAACTTCACTTCGTCCATCAACTGATTGATTAGAAAAATTCCGCGTCCATGATTGGAGTAGACATTTTCGCCCATCGTGCAGGTAGGGATCGCACCTGGATCGAATCCTTCCCCCGGATCACGCACAATAATAAGAACGCCGCTCTCGTCGTCGCATGCAACCAAACATTCGACAATTTTGCTGGGATCTTCCTTAGCCCCGTGAACCACGGCGTTGGCAAGCGCTTCCTGCAGGGCCAGCTCAATGGCATCCGCCTTGCCGTTCACGCACTCGATTTCGTTGACCGCTTCCATGACCTGCTGCACCACCGGATCGACGGCCTTGCGGTCCGCAGCCAGGGTCACTTTCACGCGCAGGCGCAGCTTTCCGGGATCGAAGTCGTGCTCTTGGAAGTGTTCCTCGGACGAATCCTTGGATTCCATATGGATTGGGCTTGCCCCCTCTCGCCCACCGTGCAGACCATAGGATTCTAGTCGTTGGCGCTGAATCCGGCAATGGGAGCTTCGTCTCAGGGAAGAGCGGTTTCAGCTCTTGTTCACTACTTGGGGCGTGTGCGGACGGGGCGTTTCGTCACCTTCCTGCTCCAACATCCGGTGTTCGATCTGCCTGCGCCAGTCGAGTTCGTCTATAAAAGTGCGCGAGTCACGCCATCCCGGCTCAACCTTGACGTAGAGTTCGAGATAAACCTTCGTGCCCACCATGCGCTCGATCTGGATCCGAGCCGCGGTGCCGATTTTCTTGAGCATCTGCCCGCCCTTGCCCACCAGAATTCCCTTTTGGCCGGCGCGCTCGCAGTAAATGGTCGCGGCAATGCGCGTGAGTTTCCGGCCTTCTTCGAACTCCTCTACGATCACAGTGGTCGCATAGGGAATTTCTTCGCTGGTATTGAGCAACACCTGCTCGCGGATGATTTCGGCGGCCATGAATCGCACCGGCTGATCGGTGATCTGATCTTCGGCAAAATACGCCGGGCCTGAAGGAAGTGCCGCCACAATCGCGGTCAGCAACTCGTCGAGGCCTTTACGCTTGAGCGCCGAAATCGGGAACACCTCCGCGAAGTTGTAGAGCATCCGGTACTCGTCAATGATAGGCAGCAGCTTCGATTTTTCACGGATCAAGTCGACCTTGTTCAGGATGAGGAACGCCTTCGTCTTCGATTGCTTCAGCAGATCGAGGGCGAACTTATCGCGGGCGTCAAGCTTGTGCGTGATGTCGATGATGGTCAGGACAAGGTCGCACCCTTCCATGGCCTCGCGGACTTCGACCATCATTTTCCTGCCGAGCGAGCTGTCGGGCTTATGGACGCCGGGAGTGTCGATCAGAACAATCTGCGCGCCGCCGTGGCCTTTCCGCTTAGGGATGTGGACGATGCCTTGAATGCGGTTGCGCGTAGTCTGCGGCTTGGGCGAGATGATGGCGAGCTTCTCGCCAACCAGCGCATTGAGCAGCGTGGACTTGCCCGCATTGGGGCGTCCGAGAATGCAGACGAAACCGGAGCGAAAGGGCATAAGAATAAGCTACTAGCTATTAGCTTCTAGCTGCTAGCTAAACACTGTCGAGCAAGCGCGCGAATGAAAACAAAAATGGAGCGGAGATTGGCTAGCGGCTAGAAGCTAGTAGCTAGTAGCTTTCTCACATTAACTTCAGTTGCTCCGGCTGTACCGCGGTCACGCGGACGCGCTCGACTTTGCGGTCCGTCGACTCCAGCACTTCAAAGCGCAGGCCGTCTTCTTCGACGACCTCGCCCTTGTGCGGAATTCGTCCAGCCAGTTCGCTGACCAGCCCGGCGATTGTTGCTGACTCTTTTCCTTCCGGCTTGGTGCCGAAAAGTTCGTCGAGGCGGTCCACGTCCATGGCGCCGGAAACCAGGAAGGAGCGCTCGCCTTCGCGCACCACCTCGGGCTTGTCGTGATCGTCGCGGATCTCACCAACGATTTCTTCTACCAAATCCTCAATCGTGACCAGCCCAGCCACGCCGCCATACTCGTCCACGACGATCGCCATGCGGATGTTCTGCTTCTGCATCTCGCGCAGCAAATCGCTGCCCAGCTTGCTCTCGGGGACGAAGTACACATCGTGGCGCATCAGAGTTTCCAGCGTGCGGACATGCGCCTCGCTGTCGGGCACCTGCAGTACGTCCTGCGTGTAGACGATGCCCTTGATATTGTGCACGGTCCCTTCATACACCGGAACCCGCGAATAGTGCTTCGTGCGCAGCATCTCGATGAATCGCTCAACGGTCGTGCTCGTCGGAACCGCGAACATCGCCGGGCGCGGCTTCATCGCTTCGCGCACCGTCTTACCGCTGAATTCCACTACGGACTGGATCAGATCGCGGTCGCCCTCCTGAATGATTCCCTCTTCCTGTCCCGCTTCGATGAGGGCATCCACCGCCTCTGCCGGACTCTCAGGAGTCTCTCTCGTGTTCTGCCGCGTCAGCGTTGCCACCGACTTCAGAAAGCCGAGCACCAGCGTCGCCGGCAACACAAGATAGATAAGAATCTTCAGCACCGGCGTCCAGCGGACCAGCCAGTCTCCCTTGGTGCGCGAGAAAAACACGAATGGGAGGAAGCGATTGAACACAATGACGATCAAAGTCAGGCTGAAGGTCGCCCGCAGGATTTCGTAGATGCTCCAGCGCTGATCGTTGAAGATGATGAAGCCCACCAGCAGGGCGATGGCCGCCATGGTCAACTGCGCGAGCACTGCCATCGAGAGCGATGCACGGGCACGGCTGGTCTTCAAAGCCGGTTCGACTTTCTGCTCGAAGACGTCGATGTTGTCCTGAAATTCGCGCGAGAGGAATTTCCCGGCCTCCTGGTAGACGCGATCCACGTAAGAAACGAGGGTCAATAATCCCAGCAGGAGGAGCAGCGCGATGGCAACGCCGATGTTCATGCCATGCTCCGGGTTGCGACCGCTCGCTTTTTTGCAGGCGATCGATGGCCAGAGTGCGCGCGCTCAATCAGACCGTCAGGCAGGCCTAGCCTGCGGCGCAGAGCCGCTTCCTTGCGAGCCATCTTTCCGTCATCGTCCTCATGGTCGAATCCTGCCAGGTGCAGAATTCCATGCAGGGTCAGAATCTTCACTTCCTCAGCCGCCGAGTGCCCGATGCGAGAAGCGTTGCTGACAGCCATGTCGGCAGAAATTGCGATGTCGCCCATCGGCGTTGATTTCGGGCGAACTCCGGGCAAGGAGGGAAAAGACAACACATCCGTAAATTTGTTTTGACCGCGAAAATTACGGTTCAGGGAACGCACCGCCGCACCATCGGTCACCAGAATGTTCACCACGCCACGCAAGCCTGCAGCGCGCCGGGCTCGCAGAACGAAACGTGCCAGCGAATTTTCGCTCAGCCCGGGAACTTTCTTCTGCAGAATCACCAAGTACGTCTTCGCTCCGTTAAATGGTTCAACTGGCGAGGCCGCTTCTTTCCTGGTTGGGCGCAGCTTCATGCTTTTCTTTGATGGCCGCAGCGTCAGCGTTCCGCGGCTCGGCCAGCAAGAGCATCTGTTGCTCAGCGCGCGTCTTGTGCTCGTCGTAGGCGCGAACGATGCGCTGCACCAGGTGGTGGCGTACCACGTCGCCTTCGTCAAAGCGCACGAAGGCAAGCCCATCGACGCTCTTCAGAACGTCCATCGCTTCGAGCAAGCCGCTGCGCCGCGCGCTCGGTAGATCGATCTGCGTAACATCCCCGGTGATCACCGCCTTGGAGTTGAATCCGAGGCGCGTGACAAACATCTTCATCTGCTCCGAGGTTGTGTTCTGCGCTTCGTCGAGGATCACGAACGAGTCGTTCAGGGTGCGCCCGCGCATGAAGGCGATGGGCGCAATCTCGATGACATTCTTCTCGAGATAGCGATCCACCTTCTCCGGATCGAGCATGTCGTACAGCGCGTCATACAGCGGGCGCAAATAGGGATCGATCTTGTCCTGCAGCGTGCCGGGCAGAAATCCCAGACGCTCGCCAGCTTCGACCGCCGGCCGCGCCAGAATAATTCGATTCACCCGCTTGGCCAGCAGCGCAGAAATCGCCATGGCGACGGCAAGATAGGTCTTGCCGGTTCCGGCCGGACCGATGCCGAACACCATGTCGTGCTTCTCGATGGCTTCCAGATAGCGCCGCTGGTTGGGGCTCTTGGGCTGCACCGTACGGCGCCCGAACGAGCGCTGGCGGCCGGCTTCGGCCAACCCCTTCAGAGTGCTCGAAGCGTCGGAGGTCAGCACCCGCAACATGCTGTTGAGATCGCCGTTGTTGAAGGTGTGACCGGAGCGCTGCAGGCTCTCATAGTCGGTGAAGACCTGTTCGGCGCGCGCTACGTCGCGCGGCGCTCCTTCCAGTTCGATGGCATTGGAGCGCAGGTTGATGGTGATGTTCAGCCCGTCTTCCAGGAGACGAACATTCTCATCCCGGGTGCCGAACAGCGTCTCGATGTTGGGACTGATTCCGATACTCTTCTTCATGCTGTGTGGTTCATCATCCTGCAGACCAGAGCTTGCCTTGAGATACGACCGAAGGCACGACTGTCTGGGTGAGCGAAAGCCCAACGGCGCGGAAGTGCGAAAGCTGTGATGCACTTCGCAGGCAAAACAGAGATATGCTACGAGACGGGATCAAAGCGAAGTTCGCGCCCCTAGGGCGAACGACTACCATTGGCTCCAGCGTACCCCGGGAACATGTGCGAGTCAATGGGCGGTGCAATGTGGATTACACCTGCAGGATAAAGTCTTCCTTCCGCGAACTTTTGCGATTTCCTTCGCGCAGGCCGCCAAGAACATCAAAGCCCTGGATTCGCGGCCATCTGATTGACCCTTCGAGAGTTGCTGGATATAATAAACAATTCGGACGTACTCCCGAAGAATCTCGAATACTCCAAGGGTAATCACTTAGATATGGCAAATCATGTTTCGGCGCTGAAGCGCGCCCGCCAGACCGAACGTCGCACCGTGCGCAATCGCGCCAACACCTCAAGCCTGCGTACGCAGTTGCGCGATCTCCGCGAGACCATCGAGAAGGGCGACAAGGCCGCCGCCGAGCAGGTCTATCGCAAGACCGTTTCCGCTCTCGACAAGGCCATCCAGAAGGGCACGCTGCACGAGAACACCGCCTCGCGCTACAAGTCGCGGCTGGGCAAGCGCGTCACGGCAATGAAATAGCCGGAAGGTATCAGCTGTCAGCCCTCAGCTAGATCGATTCCGAAGTACTCGCGTAGTGCGGCAATCCTGTCTTCTTCCGAAGTCAGCATGATTTCTTCCCGGTGGCCGTGGCGCGTCCGAATCAGTTTCAGACCAGAAAGCGTGATGCGGCCCTCTGGCGTGGCGCGGGTGCAGATGCGATTCTGCGTGAAGTGCGAATCGGGCGACGTCTGATGGTGGTGGCACATTTCCGCGAAATCTTCCAGGCGGCGCGGCTGCAGCGTGAACGAGTACTGCCTCCGCCAACGGCCGTCGGGTTCTGCCTTCTCCATCTGTAGACGTTCTCCCAGTTCCACCAGCCGAAACTTCCCCACCGGATCCTGTTGCTCGATGTCCGGCGCGAGCCGCAGCGGCTCCAGAAACGACTCGCCAAACCCCACGTCGGCCAGCCATGAGTCGTGATCAGGGCCGAGGTCAACGCGCAACGTAAGGTGATCAAACTCCGGACCTTCTCCGCCTTTCTCGCGGCTTACTCGTGCGGAAAGCAGCGTAACCTGGAATCCCAGAGCACGCAGCAGCGCCGCGAACGCTCCATTCAATTCGTAGCAAAACCCACCCCGCCGCCGCTCCACCACCTTGCGGACAATCGCATCTTCGTCGACGGAAATCTTCCGTCCCATCGAGATATCGAGATTTTCAAAAGGGACCGCGAGCAGGTGCGCGCGATGCAAGGCGCGAAGGGTGTCGACAGTGGGACTGATCGGCCCGCCGTAGTTGATGCGAGCGAGGTAAGAAGGAACATCCATGCTAAGCGAAGCGGTCCGTGAAGAACTTGATCCAAGCGAGTGGCTAGGAGCTAGCAGCTAGGAGCTGCCCCACTACACCGGCAACTGATCCTGCATCCACCCCGGCGTTTCCACCTTGGGCTCAGCGCTGAGTTCGATCACTAGCCGCTCTAGCACCATGCGCTTGCTGACTGGATTCGAGCGCAGCGCCAGATCGGCTTTCGCCACCAGGCGAATCGCCCGCGTGAGTTCGCGGCGCGACTTGTAGCGGCGGGCCTGCTTGATAATGTCATCGGCGGCAAACGGAGGCACGCGGAATCCCTGCCACAATGCAGCCCACAGCATGCGCTGGTCGCGGACGTTGCGTTCGAGGATGACCAGCATCTGGCGAAAGGTTTTGGCCAGCATGTAGATGTGGCCAATCGCCGCCTCTTCGCCGTCGCCCGTCGACAGAATCGCATCGAGAGTCTCCAGCGCGCGTACTCGATCCTTGCTCGAAATTGCGTCGGTCAATTCGTAGAGCGAACGCTGCTTGGCCGCGAGCACCATGGTTTCCACATCGCCCAGCGTGATGCGCTTCTTTTCGCCGACGTAGAGAATCAGCTTCTCGAGCTCGTTGGAGATCATCATCATGTCGCCGCCGAGCGCGTCCACAAGTTCGCGCGCGCCGTCGGGCTCGATCTTCACCGCGCGGCCGGTGCAGTACTCGGAAATCCAGCGGACCGCTTCGCCCTCTTCCACGCGCGCCAGTTCCACGATGCCGCAGTATTGGCCCATGGTTTCGCGGATGCGCTGGTAGCGCTCCTTGTCCTGCATTTCCATGCGGCGGACATCGGCCGGGATGCTGATGTGGTCGGCAACAAAAACTACCAGCGCGTCGGGATTCGGGTTCTTGCAGTACTCTTCGATCGCGGCCAGCTTCTCGTCATTCGATCCGCGGCCGAAAAGATTCTTCACGCCGCGCACGAAGAAAACCTGAAATGGAGCCATCAGGGAAGGCGTGCGGGCGCGATCAAGCACTTCGAACAAATCCGTTTCAGAGAGATCGAACTCGAAGAGGCTGAAGTCCCTGAGTTCAGCGGGAACCAGATGCTCCAGAATCGCATCGCGGAAGCGCTTGCGGAAAAACGCCTCGTCACCAACAAAAACGTAAGCCGGACGGAGCTTGCGCGACTCCAGCTCGCTGACAAAACGTTCGGCTTGGGCAAAGGCACGCATCATCGCATCCGCAGAGCGAAAAGCTCCGTTTCCGACTCTAGCATTGCGAGCCGCATTCGCCTAGAGACTGCGCCCCGAATGACTACAAGTTGCCAAGGAAGGCGTTAATCTCCGGCGAGTTCCAGTCGATCGGGCCGACGATCTTCCGCCGCAGCACGCCCTGGCGATCCACGATGTAAGTCTCGGGCCATCCGGTCGTGCCGTATATGGTGGCGATTTTCTGTTCCGGATCGCGAACTGTCAAGAAGTTGACGTTGCGCTGTTTCAGAAACCGGTGATAGGCGTCTTCATCCACATCGATGCTGATGCCGAGCACCATCACGCCCTTGGCCCGGGTCCGTTCCTGCATAGTGATCAACGACGGAAGTTCCGCCTGGCATGGCGGACACCAGGTCGCCCAAAAATTCACCAATACGACCTTTCCGCGAAACTGGCTCAGAGTGATTTTGCGGTCGGAGTCTTGCAGGGTGAAGTCAGTGGCGGCCACTCCGATGCGTCCCGGCCGAGTGCCATTGAAGCAGCCTGGCGAAAGCAGAACAGCCAGGGTCAGAGCGAGCAGTCCGATTCTGCGCACGTTAAAAGCCCTCCAGGACGTTGGAGACCAGGGTGCGGGCGAAATCCTGCGACAAGCGGCGGAACGCCGGAGAATCTTCCTGGAAGAAACTGGACAGATCCTGCGAGACTTCGTATTGCTCGCGGAACAGGTAAGCCGGATTCTCGTACAAGACCTTTCCTTGCCGATCGGTGAGCGAAACTTTCATGCTGACCACGATCAGCACGCTGGCGGCGCGCCCGGTCGCGGTGTCGTAGGCGACAGGCGTAGAGGCGGTTGAAAGCACGGTGCCCCGCAAAGTGGCGTCGACGGAGTCACCGGGCTCGCTCACAATCTGATAGCGCGTGCGCGTGGTGAACTCGCGAACTACGGCCGAGGTGAGCATCTGTTCGATGCGGTAGGTGCTGGTCTCGTTCTTGAACGCCGGGACGGCGATGGTCTTGACGCTCTCTGGAAGCTGGGCCGCATGACCCGCCGTGTGATATCCGCAAGCCGCGGTTAGCAGCAGCAGCGCTGCCGCACAGCAGGCACGCACGTTCATTGGATCTTCCCGGTTGGACGCGTGGCGGTCATACTTTCGGCGCATTCCACGGCGGTGAGAGCGGAGAGGCGGAGATTATCGACCGCGGCCCAGAGCCATATTCCATTGGGCTGCACGGGATCGGGCCGCAGCGAGAGCAAAATTTCCGTCTGACCGGCTGAGCTGACGTTGTTGGGCAAATCGTCTTCTGGGCCGGGAACCAAAACGTGATCACCTTCCAGCGCCTGCTGCAACGCCGGCAAATCGACGGCGGTCGCCATCTCCAGGAAAATCGCCACCGCATGACCGTGAAAGACTGGGGCCTGCAGCAACATAAGAGACGGCTGCGGAGCCCCATCACCGGCAATTTTCTTGTAGTGCCGCAGAATCCGGGCTTCAATGGAATCGAGCTGCGGCTGCGCCTTCTGGCCGTAACGCGCGACCATGTTGAACGCCACCTGCACATCGAACACGTCTTTGGGCAGCGGCTGGAACGACAGCAGGTTTACTGTTTGCTGGTGTAGTTCGTCCATGCCGCGCTGGCCGTGCTCCGAGGCGGGCTCAAACGCTGTGGCGATAACCCGCCGGAACCCTCCGGCTTTCCGCGCCCGCAGCAGCAACAAGGCCAGCGCAACAGAGACCGGGTGCGCCGTAATGACCGGCCCCGGTTGCAACTGTGGAGGGACCACCAGCCCGCGCTCCCGCTCGATCCATAACGAACGCACGCTGGCTCCAGGCTCGCCCTCGAGCGCGGCTGAGAGGTCAATGATGGCGCTCCCGGCGTCGCGGGCGCGCTTCCAGTTGTTGCGGGCGCTGTCCGTATCCGAAGCGAAAAACGTGAAGTCGACGTTCTCAAACTGCTCGGCGCGGACACTCTGAATGAAACTGATCTCGTCCCCCATCGCTTCAAGCTGGCCGAGGGATTCATCGTCGTCGAGCAGGCGCACATCGACCGCAGGAAAGTTGCGCTCGTTGAGCATCTCGGCGATTTCTTTGCCCTTGAGCGAAGCGGCGCCGACAATGGCCGCGCGAAAAAGATTTCCCCGGGCTCCCGCCGGGTGTGCAATTGCAGCTGGCTTGACGATCTCGGTCACGATGCCTGCGAAGCCTCCTTAAAAGGCGGAGGCGGAAGATTGGTGCGCCGCCGGAAAATCCACTGCAGCCGCCAAAAAACTCCAGACACCATATAGAGCAAGGCGATTGCAAAAAGAACCTGCCGGGAGAAGAAAAATATCAGCGCAAACAGTCCGGCCAGCAGAACGATCAAGCGGAACGGGCGCTTGGCGCGGAAGTCAATATCTTTGAAGCTATAAAACCGCCACGTGCTCACCATCAGATATCCGACCGTGGCGACCATAGCCAGCCATGCCAGAGCGGTATACCAAGAGGTGATTGGATCGCCGCCGGAAAAGTGCACGACCGCTGCGATCACTCCGGCCCCGGCGGGAATCGGCATGCCTACGAAATATTTCTTTCCCGGGCGCCCAGGATTCGAGGGCTGGGGATTGGAAGTGATGTTAAAGCGCGCCAGACGGCTGACTCCGGCAATCAGGAAGAGAAAGGTGGCAATCGCTCCCAGTCGCGCCAACTCAATGTGCCAATCGGTGAGCAGAACGGGCGGCATCAGATGAAAACCCCAGGTCCAAGCCAACATCGCCGGCGCTACGCCGAATGTGATGGCATCGGCGAGCGAGTCCAGTTCCTTTCCGAAATCGCTGCTCGTCCCGGTCATGCGCGCAATGCGTCCATCCAGCCCATCAAACAGCACGGCGAACCCGATCGCCTTGGCTGCATTGTCCAGGTGTGAATAGTCGGTGACCGTGGCGTGCATCACTTCCAGGATGGCGTAGTACCCGAGCGCCATATTCGCGGTGGTGAACAGCGACGGGAGAATGTACATCCCCTTGCTCATACGCCGTTTCGGTTTGAGGGCAGGCTGATCCATCAATGTGCCTTCTCGACCGCAGCGGTTTCCGCGGCCGCGAACGCACCCTGCGGTTGGACGTAGGCCAGCACCGTTGCGCCACCTTTCACGCGATCTCCGATTTTCACGTTCACACGGGCCGAAGCGTCAAATAATACATCCACTCGCGATCCAAATTTGATCAGGCCCACGCGCTGGCCTCGCTCCAGGCGATCGCCAACCTTGGGATGAAACACGATCCGCCGCGCCAGCAGACCGGCAATCTGCTTGAAGATTACCGTCTGGCCGTCGCCTTCCACCGTGACAATATTTTGCTCGTTCAACTCGGCGGAAGCCTGGTTCATGGCATTCAGATACTGCCCGCGTTGGTACCGTACATTGCGGACCACTCCGGCGATGGGCGAGCGGTTCACGTGCACGTCGAACACGCTGAGGAAGATGCTGATCCGGTTCTGCGGCTCGCCCCCCGTGTTCAGCTGCGCAATGTCGGTCACCTTGCCATCGCCCGGGGAAACTACGGCGCCGGCCTCCTGCGGAATCGCGCGGTCCGGATCGCGAAAGAACCACAGAAAAAAGAACGCCAGCAGCAAGGCGGGAATCGCCCAGGCAGGAGTGGCCAGCCACCCGACCAGCACCGCGGCGGCCACCAGC
>Ga0075029_100000067_pt1 | contig 44351 bp, 48 predicted proteins | sample LitLauG_LLR_2013_FD_71391 | JGI IMG/M metagenome (GOLD analysis project Ga0075029, IMG submission 71391) | Freshwater sediment microbial communities from North America - Little Laurel Run_MetaG_LLR_2013 | ecosystem: Environmental > Aquatic > Freshwater > Creek > Sediment | place: USA... | reverse complement strand
CCACGGCGCACGTCACGCCGGTCAACGGCCTGCACATGGGCGGCCCGATCGGGACGGGCGTCGGCCTGGCGCTCTATCTCGCCTACGCCACCGTCGCCGACATGCCCGCCAGCGCGGCGGCGCTGGCGATGGTGTGGGCCGCGTCGACCAGATCGGTCGCGCCGCCCAGCCGGCTATAGATCGCCGACAGCCAGATCTGCCAGGGTTTGGAGACATAGGGCCCATCCAGAAACGGAAACTGGAATGGCGGCTGGGACAGGTTAACGGCGGCCATGCGCATCTCTCCCGCTCCGGCTGTTGAAACGGCGCCTCTCGTCCCCATCAGGAGGTGGAGGACGGGAAACGTTTGACCGGGGCCGAAGGCTTGGAGGGGGAAGCGCCCCCTAAGCTGCCGGCCGCGTTGCTTTAATCTCTAGGTTCTTGACCTGATCGGCAACAGGAACGCCTGCCACCTCAATTCCGCGGACGTGCCGCACCTCACGGATGCGCCGCCAACAAACGACGTGCATCGCTGTCCCCGTGATCGGCCGCCTTGCGAAGCCACGTCGCCGCTTTGGCCTTGTCCAGGGCCACTCCCTGGCCATTAGCGTACAGCAACCCGATGTTGTGTTCCGCATTTGCATACCCCTGGTCAGCCGCCTTGCGGTACCAATACATCGCCTGGGTAAAATCCTGCTTCACACCTTCGCCATTCTGAAACATCACTCCGATGTTGAACTGTCCATTTGCGTCACCCTGATCTGCCGCCTTGCGGTACCAATACATTGCTTGCGTGGGGTCGCGCTTCACACCTTGACCGCTTACGTACAGCCCCCCGACGTTACCTTCCGCTTTTGCGTGCCCCTGGGCGGCCGCCTTGCGGTACCAGTCCATCGCCTCAGAGTAATCCTGCTTCACACCCTGACCATGCGCGTACAGCAACCCGATGTTGAATTCCGCGTCTGCGTACCCCTTGCGGGCCGCCTTGCGGTACCAATCTATCGCCTGGGCAAAGTCCTGCCGCACACCTTGGCCCTCTTGGTACAACACTCCAATGCCGAACTCCGCGTTTTCGGACCCCTGATCGGCCGCCTTGCGGTACCAATCCATCGCCTGGGTGGGGTCCGGCTTCACGCCTTCCCCGTGCTCGTACATCACCCCGATATTGTACTCCGCGTCGGCATCACCCTGATCCGCCGCCTTGCGGTACCAATCCATCGCTTCGGTGAAGTCCTGTTTCACCCCTCGGCCAATGCCGTACAGTCCCCCGACATTGGTCTCTGCGGAAGCGTGACCTTGGTCGGCCGCCTTGCGGTACCAATCCATCGCCTGGGCGAAGTCCTGCGTCACACCCTCGCCATTCTCGTACATAAGCCCGATATTGTACTCCGCGTTTGCGTCACCCTTGTCGGCAGCCTTGCGATACCAATCCATCGCCTTGCCAAAGTCCTGTCCGACGCTTTGCCCATTGGCGTATAGCGAGCCGATGCTGACCTCGGCATCTGCGTCACCGTGATCGGCCGCCTTGCGATACCAATCCATTGCCTGGGCAACGTCCTGCTTCACGCCCTGACCATTGTCGTAAAGCGCCCCGATGTAGAATTCCGCGTTTGCGTGTCCCTGATCGGCGGCCTTGCGGTACCAATCCATCGCCTGGGTGAAATCCTGCTTCACGCCTTGGCCATTCGCGTATAGCAACCCGACGTTGACCTGCGCGTTTGCGTCACCCTGATCGGCCGCCCTCCGGTACCGATCCATCGCCTCGGTGAAGTCCTGTTTAACGCCCTGGCCATTGGCGTACAGCGACCCTATGCCGTTCTCTGCCCGTTCATCTTGTTGGGCGGCGGCCTTATCGTACCACGCGATCGCGTTGGCGTAGTCACGCGTCAGTCCGCCATAGCCATAGGCATAAGATGTACCCAGCAGTTGCTGGGCGTGAGCGTTTCCGCGCGCCGCAAGCGACTGGAGGTCGGCCATCGAGTTGGTCTTCAGGAACCTTTTCACAATGTCTTCACTGCTCAGCACGGACCATTCATGGTCGGTCACGGCCTCAAGGCTTGCCAGGCCTGGGGCGGCGGCGGTCACCGGTATCTCTGCCTGTAAAGTGGGGGCGGAGACGCTGTTCGGCCGATCCCTGATGGCCGCTCTCTGGCTGACCGCATGGGCTCTCAATGTGTCGTCGTCGTCGGAATACGGGTCCTTTTCGCGATAGGCGGCCAGGAAGCGGTCCCACGCCGCTCGCCTCAATTCGGCAGGCCCCTGGAATGCGGCGACCTTGTCAAAGGCCGCTCTCATGGACTTCAGGCGAAGTTCCCATTGCGGACGCAACGCATCGTTCTGCGCTTTCAGGTCGTCCAGGGAAACGTCCGAGTTGCTGGGGCCGGCGACGCGTGGGACCGGCGCCGCCATGACAGCGCCGCCGGAACTCATTGGGGTGGATGGCGGCAAAGGCGAAGCGCGCTCGACCAGTGTGATTTCGTCACCCGAGATGCTCCCCATCTCGAACGGGCGCTGCAGGCCACGGCTCGCCTTCAACACGTCGTCCCGGATCGCGCCTGCCAGACGGTGGATTTCCAGGCCTGGCTCCTGCAGCCGGCGCGCCGCGGCCGAGGCGAACGGACTGTCGGCGCCGGTCGGACCATCCTCGGCCAGCTGCCCGGGGGCCGCGGCGTAGACCACCATGACGTCGTCGGCGCCGGCCTCGCCCGCCAGACCCTGATGAACCGTGTGGGTCGGGCTGGTCCACTTGTTCGCCCACGGGTTTTCCCGGCAGGCGTCCAGCAGGACCATGCGCAAAGTGGCGCCTTGGGTGGCGTCCAGCAGGAACTCCAGCTTGACCGCCTCGTAGGGTAGGTCGCTCTCGTATTGCAACGCGGCGTCGGTCGGCAGCATCCAGTTCACGCCCGCCGACTCCACGCCGTGGCCGGCATAGTAGATCAGGGCGATGTCGGCTCCATGCGCCGCGTTCTTGAACCGCCTCAGCGCGTCATTGAAGGCCTTGAGGTTTAGATCGGCCGGCGCGTCGATTTCCTCGAAGCCGGCGTTGGCGAGCGCGCGGACAATCAGCTGAGCGTCCCTGGGGGCGTTCGGCAGCGTGCCAGCGTGTTCATAGGCGCTGTTGGCGATCACCAAGGCGACCCTGCGCGGCGCACCGGCCCACGCCGTTGCGCACGGTATCGGCAGAGCGACCAAGGCAAGGATCAGCATTGCCGCGCGCCGCAGCGTCGCCACACTAAGCCAGCCGCCGACATCTGTCTTGGATCGCCTCACCCGTCTCCGCCCGCACCCTGCCCGATCGCTACAGAGACATCGCCGCTGGCGTCAAAGCAACCCCCAGGGGGCGTCAGGCGCGAGCGGGGGAAGTTCCCCGAGCAACCTTACGCTCACCCCGACATCCGTGAACGCACCCCGCCGAAGCCTTTGCGATCCTTGCCCAAATGAGCCGCTCCGAAAGCGCGTCGGCCAACATCTCGACGTCGGCTTTGCAATGCCGAGGCAGCACTCTCATGGCGATCAGCCGACACTGCAGGTCTATCAATTCCAACTCGATGGCGACGCGCCGCTTCACGGATGCCGTGCCGGGGGAGTCTCGTCGGACTTTTCGTGTGGTCATGGTTCTCTTCCTTCGCGTGTTCGTGGTGAAACTTTGAGTTGCTGGCGGACGTTCGCTCAGCACCAGAGGCCGGCTCCGGCTTCGCAGGCGGGCATGTCGGCGACGGTGGCGATCACGCGCGCGGCGCCGAAGAGATCGGTCGCGCCGCAGACCCGGCCATCGATCGACAACAGCCCTATCTGCCAGGGCTTGGAACCGCAGGGCCCATCCAGAAACGGAAACTAGACCGAAGGCTGAGAGAGATTGACGGCGGCCAACACATCACCCTTTCAACCCAGCCCAAAATCCCAGCCCAACAATGGTCCACCCGAATTTAAGCTTTGGCGCCCTATCGCTTGGCTCGGGCGCGAGGGCGGGCGGACTGACCGGCGCTCGGGATCGAATGGCGATAGGCGATGCCCTCAGATGAATCAGAAAACCGGCGGGACGAACCGCCCGCGGAGACCCGGTTAGACCGGATTGCCGCGGTCGTGTTCGCCGTCCTCGCAGCGTCGATGATCGCCGTTCCGATCGCCATGACGGCCTGGGTGATCTCTCACCCCAATCCCGGTCCCCCGCCCCCCAAGCCAGACCCTCTGGCTGCAGAAGACGCGCGGCTCCTGAACGAAGCTGTCGCGGATATCGGCGTGAAGCCACCGGATGTGGAAAACGCGGAGTTCAACGCGGGCTGGAACAAGATGGCCTACGACGTCACGGCGCCCGACACCAGCCCGAAGTGCCACCGCTGGATGTTTGGGAATAGCTGCGACTAGGGTGCGATAGGACGGGGTGACAGGATCTCCTGTCACCGCAATGCGATGCATCGGCGCCTGCTCGAATTCAATTCCCGCTATAGCCCTCGCAAAATACCCGACACCGAACGTGCCTACATCTTGCTCGAGGGCTCCACTGGCAAGCGTTTGATGTATCGACAGCCTGATCAAACCGCGCACGCTTAGGCAGAAGGCGAAGCGCCTAGCGGCGATTCAATGGCGGGGACTCAACTTCCCGGGCAAAACGTGAGACTGCGGCACCCGTCTCACCACGCTCCCTCTTGGGCGCGCGGCTGGGGAGGCGTTGTCAGCGCCCGTAGCAGCATGGCGTCGCGGTCTTGATCCGCACCCGACGCGAGTTCTTAATTAGACTTGTCCATAGGTAAAACCTACCACATTGCGAGAGCGTTGGAATGGCCCAAAGACGGGTTGGATTTACGGTGACAGTGGGCCTTAACCCACGCTTGCTTATGTTCGCGTTCGAAGAGAAAAGTAATGATTTATACGTATTCCTCAGATCGGGGCTGTTCGATAGAAAAGTAAATACAAAATCAATCACAGGAAATATAAATACGCAGAAATTTAGTGTTCACCCCACCAAAAACAATCCCGAACTAAATGTAATTAAGCAATATTTGAATGCGGGAGATGAGCGTACATCTGTAATAATGACAAAAGCCATCAAAAATGGAAGCAAATTTGCGTATTTATTTACTTGGAGAACATCAGATCTATCGGATAGACATTATGACATGCGGAAATGTGATTTCATCCAAAACATTGGGTCGTTCGATCCATCGAAACAAACCTTGTTTATTGGCTTATTAGTGGGCGCTCCCAACCATCGCTTCCGATTAGGGTGGGATGACAATGTATCTGCCCATCAGATGCGTTTTAGAAACTACCGTTTAGTTATCTTGCACAGCGTCCTGAATTTTCCCTCGAGCCCTACAGGACACTTCATTCATAGGAAGACGGTTGATCCAACTACTCTTGAGGGCAATGCAGCTAACGATATGAAAAAAGCCATCGACGGCCACACTGATATAGATTGTTTAAACATATTTAAATCGGAAGGGGAAATTTTAGTTCGGCGATATCGTGAATTAATTTATTCAGTGAACAATTAACATAGAAATAATGTGTTTCTATTCCGTCATATTATTTTGATCATTCAGAACAACGTGATGTTTCATACATTTTTGCTCGCATGCGAACTGCCGCGAAATCGGGCTTTGGACGGCTATTTATTGTCCAACCGATCTCAGGTTCTAGCGCCGGCCTGCCGGCCGATTGAGTGTCATTGTTTGCTACGGTACGTTGACCGGTTAGTTCCCGGCGCGCGCCTCAAGCAAAGGGGGTAGTTACTGACAGACGGCGGCACCTTCGACAGACCACAAACGATATTGGGGGCCGAGACCAATCAAACCCCCGGCCGCGCCGAATTCAGCTCCAAATGGCTAAAAACCACGTTCACCGCGTCGCTGCACCGCACCTCAATCAGCCTTCCCGGCGCGCGCATCAGCCCCAGCCGGTTCCAGAACGCCCGCGTGTAGTAGGCCCCCACCGGCCCCAGCTGGGCGGTGTGCCAGTCGCTGAAGGTGCGGCCCAGGGTGTCGCTGAAGCGCATCTCGATCACCGGCTTGCTCGCCGCGCCCGTGGCGTTCCCCACCCCCACCACGCCATGCAGCACGATGTTGGTGTTGCGCGGCGTCCCTTCCTCGATCTTGATGAAGGCGCTGGCCTTGCGCGTGAAGGGGCCGTTCGCGTCGCTATAGGCGCCCACCTGCATCAGCCAGAGATCGTTGGTGGTATCGTCGCCCACATAGACGGTGTCGTTCACCGAACACGCCACCTGGCCGCGGAACTGCGTCCGCCCCCAGCTGTCCCACGCCTGCCACTCGCCGCGCTCATAGCTTGAGCCATAGGCCTGGGCCTGGGTGCCGATGCGGGAAAGGTCATAGGCGTAGGTGCCGACGCCGGGGATATTCAACACATAGAACTCATGCCCCTCGAACGTGGCGGCCCAGGCGCACATGGCCCCGGGCGTGGCGCACTGGCGGATCTTGTCCTCGATGGTCGACGAGCTGATCCGCGCCGGCACGCTGCCCACCCGATAGACCACCTTGTTGTCGCCCACCCAGAAGATGGCGTTATCGGCAAAGGCGATGGTGTCGCGGCTGATGCAGCCGCGCTGATAGCCCTGGCCCTGGTTGGGGGCGAAGGGGGCGTTGGCGTCGGCCGTCACGCCCCAGAACTCGATGGTCTGCTGGCCGAAGATCACCAGCTGCTGGTTGAGGATCGCGCAGCCGACGTTGGGATCGGGCGAGGATTCGGCCGTGGCGAAATCAAGGCCGCTCTCATTGGCCGCGTCGTTGATCTCGCTGTACCACCATAGGTTGGTGCCGATGGCCATGTAGACGAACCGGCCATCCAGCCACGCCACATCGCTCACCGGCGGCAGGACGGGATTGACGATCGGGTTGAAGTTCGCCCCGTCGTAGAGATAGGCGACGCCGCTCGCCACCATCACCATCTGCCGCGCGCTGGCCGCCCAGCGCACCCGATCCGTCCCCGCGATGGCGCCGCAGCTCGCGCCGGTGCTTACGTTGTACGCCGTCTGGCCGGAGACGATGAAGAGGCCGCCGCCAAAGATCGGCGGCGCCTGAAACACCCCCCGGATCGGCCCCGCTCCATAGTTGAAGCCGGTGACCAGCCCGGCGCGCGAATAGTGCACCTCGCGCAGGCCCACGTAAGGCACATAGGGCCGCTCTTCGCGCAGCGGCGTCTCTTCCGAAACCATGTTGACCGGCAAGACGTTCGGCATGCCGAACGCCCGCGAAAAGGCGTCGGTGAAAAAGGGGATGCGCAGGCCATCCTTGGCCGTGATCCCGTCGCTGCGAAACTGGGCGATCTGGGCGCTGGGCGCCGAGCCTTGCAGGGGCATAGGTTAACTCCGACAACTAGGCCGCTCGCGTTCGAAGGGCTAACGGGTCGGGCAATCTCAGCACCGTGGGCAATACGATGCCGGCGGTTTACCCCAAGATCGGCAATGTGTTCGGCAACCATGGGACCGTCAATCACTCTTGCGGACAGAACGTCACCAACGGCGGTATCGTTCACACGAACACCGCAGAAAGTTCTTTCGCCACTAGCAAGCGCGGATTTGCGGTCACTTCCACAACATCAGCGAGGCGCTTCTGCACCGCTACCTCGCCGAATCTGATTTCCGCTATAACGACTGCTCCGCGCTGGAGATCGACCATACCCAACGCCCGAACGAAGCCATCAAGGGCTCAACCGGCAAGCATTAGACCTATCGGTGGGTTGGTGAAACGGCTAACGCTGAAGCAGAAGGCGCGAAAGATTCGCGCGACACGAAAGGCTAGCGGTCATGGCAACGTCTAAGTGCGGCTCATGTGGCGGCCACAGTTTCGAAATTAAAGAAGTCAGCCCTAATGGGGGACGCTTCAAATATTCGTTTGTTCAATGTAGCTCATGCGGGGTCCCAGTTGGGGTTCTGGACTTTTTTAACCTCGGGTCCCTCCTACAGGATCAGGAGAAAGCGATTGGATCCCTCGCAGATAAGATTGATCGAATCGCGCGGAAACTTCCGTGACAACCAAGTAAAGTTTGTGATCGGCAACTTCCCCGCCGCAGCCTCGGCACGTCCACAAAGCGTCGAGGATTCTGAAAACCGATCAACGGTCATCGGACGAGTCACCCCTCTTTCACCTAGGGATGACTCCAGCTCACGGGGCTTAGGCGGTGTCGCTAGTGCATTCTTAAACGCCCGCGCGAAGCGTTCTTCGAAGCCGGGTTCGTCATCATGTAGGGACTGATCGGCATGGCAATCCCAAAAACAAAAAATATCAGCAACGCCCAAGAGCCGACTGAGGGATACTGGGCGGCTCTTGGGGAATTTATACACCACTTTTCAAAGGTGGAGAGAATGCTACACATCGTCCTTCGGCAGCAGTCTGGGGCGGACGCGAGGGTGTGCAAGGCCGTATTCTCCGGCCTAAGAAACGATACCTGCCGCGACTACATAAACCGTGTTTGTGACGCCATGGGACGGTCAGAGCTAAAGGCGCGCCTAAAAGGCGTGTTCGACCAACTTGGACAAATTAGCGCCGCGCGAAACGCAATCGTCCACTGGGGTGCATCAACACTTGAAGATGATAGTATCGTCGCAATGAACGAATTTTTGGCGCATACAGACGAGAAATTTCGCCAAATACCCCTTTCCACCGTTATCTTGCGATCAATGATCGACGACCTTATTAAGATCAACATTCATCTAGCAGCTGAGGTTTGGAAGATGCAGCCTGCTGACTCGCGGAATCCAAATCTCATGGAGACTATTGGCCCGACGTTGTCTTCCGCATGGCGATATAAACCGCCTCAGCAATCTCCTCTTGGGAAGGGAAACCCGAACCGAGATCAAGTGCAGCCGCCCCAAACCGGCGCGTCTCTTCCAACACCGTAACCGGCGGGGCCCCGGCACCATTCGAATCGTTCGTTTGAGTTGCGTTCCGTTAAGTATATAGTTCCACACGCAAATATTAACCTTGACAACTCATTGAAATTGACGACCAACAATAACGCATGCGACGTTTGGATAACTGATTTGCCGGACCGCACCGAATGCGACGCCTCCATTTGCTTTAGTGTCACTGCATTTTAAGACCGCCCATTGAAACAAGAATGGCCGGTCAAAATTTAACTCTTCCGATGCCGTTACCACTCCAAAGGACAGGGTATTGCCGCCGGGAGCATAAGATATTTGTGCTACCTTTGCCACAGCTTGCGCCCCTCGATAAAGAGAATCGGGGCTCCTCTGTTCTAAGGCAGAGACACGTCGATTAACGGACGACAGCCTTTCGATGATTGCGTCGGCAAGTTGCTGGGCGGACCCTTCGGGAGCAGCGTCCAAATGTGCGGCGGTCGCGATCTGCTTCATAATACCTTGCAGGAGTGCGTTTTGAGCGAGCAGTTTCCCGTTTTGCGCTGCCAGGACGCCATTCTCGTCCTGAACTGCGCGCAGTTGCTCGCCCTGTGTAGACACCTGGGCATTTAAGGTGCCAATCCGGTCAGTTTGAGTATCAATCTTTCCCGGAATAGTCCTCGATGCCGCTGTATCAATACGACCCACGTGGTATTCGAGCTTATTACTCGTCGCGGCGGTGCGGATTCCACCTAAAATTATTGCACCGACGCCAACGGTCCCGATTAGGCCGAACGCAACCTCGTAAAAAATTCTCCGATTTTCAGACGGCGGCCTAGTCGTCACGAGAAGTGCCAGAAAAGACGTCGCAAACAGGCAAATGCCAGACAGAGAGGACAGTACGTAATCGATGAGCATCGGCTCCCGCCCCGTGAAATAGGGAACCTACTCTGCTTTCCTCAAGTCCGTCCAGCACAGCACAAGCGCAGTTCGACCGATCGATCCTGCCCGGCGAAACTCGCCCTAAGCTTGCGATCCTTGCCGACGAATCCGTCACTGCCAAACAGCGCAGGCCCCGGAATGAGTGGACTAACCGTTGCAGCGCCATTTAACGGCCCGGCGTCATGGGCTGAGGCAACGCCTGACTCAATCCGATCACCTGATCCAGCCCCGCCGCGCCGCGCCGTCCATAGGCGCGCGCGAACGCCTGCCGGCCCTCGCCGGCGGCGAAGGCCACCTCGGGCGCCACGTCCAGATCGAAATCCGGCGCGATCGCCACCGCCAGCATCGAGGGCAGATAGGCGATCAACACGTCGGGAAACTCGATCGTCGAGGTAAGCGAGGCGAAGTCGGCTTCCGCAATCCAGGCGCCGGTGTCGCCGCGAAACCACCAGCGCGTGTTCTGGCCGCTCACGCCGATCGTGATGTTGGCCGCCGCGCCGTTGATCAGGCGGCCGTTGGGATTCACCGTCAGGGGGAAACTGGTCCAATCCTGCCCAGCGTCGACCACGCCAAACCGCGCGCCGGACCTCGGATTGAGCGGCGCGGTCAGCGTATAGTTGGCGCCGCCAGGGATCTGATACTCCCCGCCGTTCTCGGCCTGGCCGCTCGTGCCCGCCGGCGCCGCGAGGGGCGAAAGCCGCGGCCCGATCAGCGTGCCGAACATCGCCCGCTTCATGGTGTTAAGCGCCACCAGCATGTCGCCGGCCAGGCCCGCATCGGGCGAATTCCCCTGCGCGATCTGGCCGTGCATCTGCAGCGCGCGGGCGATGACGGCGTTGACGTTCAGAGACATGATGATGTTCCCTGTGGTTGCCGCGTGAGCTCCGGCGACATTCCCGCCTTTACTTTGGGGCGGTGCCTGAGCCCGAAGCATGCGCTCAAGACCAGCGCCGAAGCTGGCGGGCCGTTCAGCCTGGTAAGCCCTTGTTTTCCATCGAATGTCGCGGCCGCCAGGCCAACGCAGGCGCCAGAACTGCGGAAATTACTAATTGAATCTTAAAATCAAATCGTGAATAGCGCTGTTAATGAACCGTTAAGTCATTCGACTAGGCGGGGTGACGGCAAAGAGGCTACGATGAGCAAGACAACGCTTTTGATGGCGTCGGCCTTAGCCGCTTTCGCGTGCTCCGGGTTAGCCACCGCTGCGACACTTGATGTGTCTTTCAACCCTTCTACCTATTCTGTAACAACCTACGGCTACCAGGGAGATTTGCTTACCACAAATACCCTTGTTCCAATGCAAAGCCAGGGTGGGACTGAGTGGGATAATGTTAACACGCCTCCCGTGATCGGGCTGTGGACCGCAACCTATAGCTTCGATCTTCCGACGACCGGTTATCAACTGGTGATCTCGAATTTGGCGGCGAATGATAGTGCGGTTGTGGAACTCAACGGAACTATCGTGGATGCGGCCGGCATTTTCGGTTCAAGCTCTGGGCAAGCTCCAGGCTATTTCATTTTTAGCCCGACCGGCACTGCGCAAAGCCAGAAATTTTATGACAACTACAGCCAATACAATGGCAGCCCGCTTCACATAACAGCCCCCCTGACTGTCGGTTCGAATACACTTGAAATTTTCGTGGACAATACCGGCAACGGGATACGAGGGAATTCGTTCCAGCAAGGTTCGACTTCACTTTTATTCACCGGCGATGTTACCAACGTGCCCGAACCAAGGTCTTGGGCCTTCTTGATCCTCGGATTTGGATTCATCGGGGTGGCCACTCGTTGGATGACTCGCCACTCAGCGGCCAAAGCAAGAACTTAAAGGTGACCCTAACGCTGTCGATGGGTTTCGACTGAGGGGGGGCTCTGTTCAAGCTAGCAAACGCCACTGGTCCACGCCGTTTACGACCACTAGCAGTAGCGTGACCCAATTGCCTGTGCCTCGCAGTCCAATTATAACTAGCGCAAGCTGCATCGAAGTTAGAAACAGGCGGACAAACATAGAAGTGACGCCTGGGATAAAAAATTGATCGAACACTAAAATGATACATATAAAATAGAGCGCCGGCATCAACACAGAGCCCAAAATCGCTGAATAGTCCCTTGCAATCCCGCCAAATTCTGAATTAGGGATTGATACTTGCTTCCTGATTTCTAACAACATGGCGCCGTTGGCAATCCAATACAAATTCTTGAATAGACCTCCATTCACGTCGCGTCCCGGGTTTTCTGCGATGTCGCGCAGCAGCTTTTCGACGAACTCCGGATTCTTGAGGATGAGGACGCCAAGCCCAACACCAAGTACGGTCCCGGCAGACAAGAGCCACCCCTGATTGGGTAAGGGGTTTGATGTCGACGATCGTGCGGGAAACAAAGTCGCGCAAAGCCACACGAAGAGGAAACAAGCCGCACCAATGTGGATGAGGGAGGCTATCGCAGCGAACACGCCAATTTGAAATCGGGAAATTCGGCCCGTCGTGAAGGCGCCGACAAGCGGCGCGCTAACGAGAGCGATGGCAAGACCTTCCCGAATCTGAACTAAGCCCTTGAGAAGAAATAGGTCTAGAACCGTTAGCGCGGAGAGCCAGGGCCAGATTCGTCTGCATGGCATCGAATACACTAGGCGCGATCCGAACATGCTGAGCAGACCAAAGACCAACAGCCTGAAGTCTGGATAGCCATTTGGGCCTAATACTCGTCGCCCCGCTGCGATCAACCACACGAAGAGCGGGTCACGCCCTTGCGTCTCAAGGTAGCCACCCGCACTGTCATACAGGCCGCTGTAGCCTAACCAATCCGGAGTGCCCTCGCCGGAGAAGCGAGCGTACAGACTCCAAATCGCGATCAAAAACATGAACGCGGCCAGCAGACGTCTCGGATAGACGGCATGCTCGATATCCGGATCGTTCTCGCGCCACGCCATTTTGGTTTCAGTAGACCGATTCAGTTTAGGTCATACCAGCTACCCGCTTCCTTGTGCCAAAGGCAGTCGGACGACCCGTGCGTGCAATCCGCCCGAAAATAGAAATCGCCATTGTTTCCTACCGAAGCGGAAGGGTTGCCGTTGTTCTCAAGGAGACCACCATAGCTCTGGGTCTGGCCCCATGCCCCGGGATAGATCTCGGCCGCGCTCTGGACCTGCCCGGTATTGCCGTTCAGCACCACATAGGGGTGGGCACCGCCTGTGTCCTGGTACAGCGTTAAGCTTTGGCCGCCATTGAAGGCACAACCATCGGCTGTTAGCGATCCACCATCATAACAGTTCAGCCAAATGTGGTTTGAGCTGTCCTTGAACGTAAAGAAATTGCCAGCGGCGTTGGTCGGCGTTGTTTGAAATGATTGAGGGTTGATTAGGCCGTACCAAACTATGGCAGGCGTGCCCGTCGTCCCGATATAACCGAGGCCGGTACCACCCGCGTTTTCCCATGCAGTGATTACGCCGTCAGTCGCGGGCTGCTCGACCAGAGACTGCATTTTGCACTGGCCACTGGAGCCGTAGCAGGCCCACGTTGTCGTCGTGCCATAGTCGAGTTCGCTTGCCAGGTTGGTATAGCCGAAAAGCGTTCCCTGGATACCAAAGCTAGATTGTTCGAAAGATTCGCCGTTGTGGATGTCGACGCCGGTACCACCGCCGAGAGGTTGCCCGATGATGCGGGTATTTGCTCCAAGGTCGTAGGGGTACTCGGCGGCGAACGTCGGGTTGATAAAGACCGTGTTGACGGCGGTGGGGTCGATTTTGACGACCGCGATTTCCGGCAAACAGCCGTGCGTGCCATCGTTGTATGTGCCAAAAGACCAGCCAGGGACAGAACAAGTGGCCGGGATCGAGGTTGCGAGTTCCCAGTCGGTTCCGACGCTGGAGAACTGGAGACTGTCCTCGATCTCGTCAACTACAGCGACATAGATTCCGGTGGTGTTAGGCGGGAACGCGTAAGGTGTTGTGCCAGGCGGGAGATATGTGATCGGAGTGGTGCCTGCCACGTACGGCGTTTGGATCGAGCCGCCCGTGAAGGTTATGTTCTGGTAATATGAGCCGCGGATTCCTCCGACGTCGCAATTGGTGAAGGTGACGGTCGTCGTGGCGTAGGCGGTGGAAACACCGGAAAATGTAATCCACCCACCCTGGCAGTTTTCGCAATGCGTGGTGAATGCGCCCCCCGTGAATTTCCAGCCGCTTTTATTAACGCCATAGTTGATGACCCGTACGTTCCGGTAATTAGAATCCCATGCTTGCACTTGGCTGATTGCGGTGGCCGATGTTGAGTCCGGCATGTTGGTCATGTCGAGAACGATGTTTTCAAAGTCGAATCCTTGGACCCAGCTCAGTTGGTAGCCACCGGCTGGGGTGCCGTCGATTGAGAACATCGTCGCAACAGCTGAGGTCGGCCGAATTACCGCTGCGCCAGCGTTAGGCGTGGAGCTGTTATACGTCCCCGGCTCGGCCCAGGACCCCGACCCCCTGATAAGCTGGCCGTTGTCGCAATAGCTCTCGATTCTCAGCGTGGAACTGATCTTGTAGATGCCTGGGGGAAGGTAGATCGGGAGACAGCTGTTGATCGCGCTTTGGATCGCCGCTGTGTCATCCGTCACGCCGTCGCCCTTGGCGCCGAAGGCCTTCACGCTGGTCAGCACGAAATTGCGCAGATCGTCGGCGGTGGATTTCTGCAGATAGGGGCTGGTGGGCGACTGCACCGGGATCAGGTCGCCGGCGGCCAGCACGCCATGTGCGGCTGTGGCCGGCAGGGGCACGCCGGCCGCTTGGGCCAGGGTGGCGATCGCCCAGGTCAGGGCGATCGCGGCAGAACGATGCGGGCTCATCGCGCCGTCTCCTTCATTTTTGGGGGTGGCGGCCGGGCCGCCGGGGTGGGGTCGCCGTGGGCGCGGCGCGGCTCAGGCGGCCCGCGTGGCGCTGACGCCGGTAAAGATCAGCTCGCCGCCGGGGCCGGCCTCCAGCAGCTCGCCGCCGGGGTCCGTTTGCAGGCCATCGTCCGCCGGGTCGATCGCCAGATCCTGTTCGCCGCCGCCGGCCCAGGCGTTCGCCCCCACAAAGGTCAGGGCCGCCCAGGCCCGGGCCCCGCCAAACGTCAGCGCCAGGCTCGCGCCGGCGCCGGATTGTTCGGCCGCGCCGCCGCCAATCGCCCCGGCGAAACCGCCGGCCAGGCCGCTGGCGGCGGCCGTCGAGGCGCCGGCGAACTGGTCGGCCTCCGCGCCGGCGGCCGTGGCGATGGCAAGAAGCGTGGTCGCCGGCAGGGCGCCCTGAAAGGCGTCGCTTTCCGCCCCCGCGGCCGCGGCGGTCGCGGCGGCCAGGGCCGCGCCGGCGAAGAGGTCAAGCTCCGCGCCGCCGGCCGCGCCGATGGCGGCGGCGAGTGCGGCGCCCAGGGCCGCCGTCCCGGCCGCGCCGGCGGCGGCGCCGGTTGCGGCGAAGAGCGACGCGCCGGCGAAGGCGTCCGTTTCCAGCCCCGCGCCGGTGGCCACCCCCTGGGTGATCGCGCCGGCGCCGGCGTTGAAGAGCAGCAACAGCGACATGCCGCTCTCCTCGCCTCGCGCCAGATCAGGGGATCATGTCCCGGTCGTCGGCGCTCAGCGCCTCATGGCAGGACATGCCCGGCGCGCGCGCCTGGAAGACCACGAAGCCCAGGCAGCCGATGCGCCGGCATCGCGCCTTGCGGTTCCACAGGCTGGTCGCCGGCCCGCTCACCCGCGCGATCATCGCCAGGTCGACCCGCATCATCAGGCCGCATTTCTCGCAGTTGGAAATCACGTCCCACCGCGCCGCCAGCATCGCCGCCACGCTCTCGTGGCGCGATCGGCGCATGCGCAGGGGAATACGATCGGGATTGCGGGCGCCCATGTGGGCACATGAACAAAACAGGAACGTATTCGTCAAGGGCCCGCGCGGCGCGGGGAAACCCGGGGTTAACGATTCGCGCCATATTTGGCGGGTCGGCCTTGATTGGGCCTTAGCCGCGACACCGGGTGGACGGGCTTCGGCGGGTGTCCAACGCAGACGGAGGTTCCCGCCTTGAAATCCCTCACCGCAGCGCTCGGTCTCTCCCTCGCAATCATTCTGGGCCTGAGCGCCGCCGCGCCGCGCGCGCGGGCGGCCGTGGTCACGCGGAATTTCGTGCTCAGCGGGTCGGGGTTCAGCGCCAGTGGCGGCGGCTCCGTTCTGCCTGTCGATCCGGCCTCTGTCGACTTCACCGTCACCTTCAACGATTCGGTCGTCGATGAGGCCGCCACCACGGGCCTCGTCATCAACGCCACCAACGTCCCCTATGGGTGGCAATTCGCCTACAACCCAACCGGCGATCTCCTGAACCTCGCCACCCAGGCGGGCCCCTTAGGCTGCGCCATCGGCGCCGGCAGCGCCTGCGCCTATATCAACGGGGCGACGGGCGCCGCGCCCACGGTCACCCTCTTCCAGCAGTCCACCAGCGATGGCGTCAATTGGACCGCCGCGAATACGAACCTGACATACTCTTCGCTCGGCGTGGTCGCGGCCCCCGAGCCGGCCGCCTGGGCGACGATGCTGCTGGGCCTGGCCGGCCTCGGCGGCGCCCTGCGCGCGCGGCGCAAGGCGGTGGCCGCCGCGATCTGATCGCCGCGCCAACCCACCGCGAGACAGACATTCAGGGCCACCCCACGGGGTGGCCCTTTTTCATGGCCGCGTGGCGTCGGCGGGGCGCCACGCCCCACACCGGGGCTTTGAATTCCTTAAGGGTGTGTTAATTAGGTCAAAACGACGGCAACAAAGGCAAAGGGGCGTCATGACCATCTCATCCAGAACCACAATCGCCTTGGGCGCCCTGGCCTGCCTGGGCCTGGCCGGGCCGGCCGCCGCCGCCGCGTTCGACTTCTCCAGCCTGACCCCGTCCTACTGGACCCTGCCCCCTGGCCAGGCCGGCGCCCAATATGTCAACGGCGTCGAACCGGGCTGGACGGTCACGGCCACGGCCAACCAGCTCACCCTGCTCAAGGATAGTTCGCCCGAGCTTTCCGGCGGGCCTCACGTCCACACCTATCTGCAGGATCAGGGAACCTTCGTCGCCACCGTCACCGCCCAGGCCGGCGGCGGCGCCAGCGTCGGCAATGTCTTCCTGCAAACCCCGGGCGGCTACGCCGGCTTCGGCTTCGGCTCGGGCTGGCTGGCCTCCAGCTACAACCTGGCGGGCGTGCCGAACCAGCAATTTTTCGTCAATGTCCAGGGCCCGTTCACCTTCGAGCTGGCCCGCTACGGCGATGTCTTCACCGCCAGCTATTCCACCGGCGGCGCCTTCACCCCGCTCTATTCGATCACCAGCCCCAGCGTGCTGGGCAATCCGACGATCGACCTCACCCCCTATGCGGCGGTGGGCTCCACGGCGACTCAGAGCCTTACCTACACCAACCTCGATATCGCCCTGCCCGAACCGGCCGCCTGGGCGACGATGCTGCTGGGCCTGGCCGGCCTCGGCGGCGCCCTGCGCGCGCGGCGCAAGGCCGCCGCCGCCGTCTGAACTTCCGCCCGCGGGTAACCGCGCGTTAATGATTCGCGCCATACCTGGGCGGGGTCGCCCCAGGTATGAACGCGGCCGTGTCGCCACCGCGGCGCCCGCCCTGAGGCGACAACGCGAGCGGAGACCCTAGGCCATGAAATCCCTGTCGATCGCCCCCATCGCCCTGGGCCTGGCCTTGAGCCTCGCCGCGCCCAGCGCCAACGCCTTCACCTTCCTGCGCACCTACCACGTCGGCGGCAGCGGGTTTGTGCAGGTCTTGGCGACAACCGCGGCCAGTCCGGTGGATCCGGCCACGCTCAATGTCACCGTCGCCTTCGACCCCACCGTCAATTCCAGCGGCCTGACGGCGGGCCTGACCGTGGTCAGCACCAACCTGCCCGGCGCCTTCCAGTATGGCTACACGGTCGCGGGTGACGTGCTCACCATCGGCACGCAGATTCTCGCCGGCGGCTCCTGTGCGCTCGCCGCGGGCGATTCCTGTGTCACCATCGCCGGCGCCACCGCCGCCACCCCCACCGTCAGCGCCTTCACCCAGGTCACCTCGGGTGTGCCGATAGCCGGCGTCTACACCGCCTCGTCGGACGGCGTCCTGGCCTCGCCCCTGGGGGCCGTGCCTGAACCGGCCGCCTGGACCATGATGCTGCTCGGGGTGGCCGGCCTCGGCGGCGCCTTGCGCGCGCGGCGCGGCGCGCGCCTGGCCTGAACCTCGGCGATACCCCGCCGGCGCGTCCGGCCGGAGGGTCTAGATCTTCGCCAGCGCCGGCCGCCGGCGTGAGCGCAACCTCGCCCCCAGACCCCCCAGGCCCAGCAGCAGCATCGCCCACGTGGCCGGTTCCGGCGCAGCGGTCGAGAGGTTGACGTCGAACAGCAGCGCGCCGGCTTGCGATGACGGGCCCTGCTCGACGAAGGAGAGGGCGCCGCCGGAGCTCGAGAAATTGTAGCTGAAGACGGTCGGCGCCACGTTCGAGGCCAATGTCAGCGACGTGATCAGCTGATTACCGAGATAGACGTCGGTCGCCTGCGGGGCGTAGCCGCTGCGGTCGTTGCCCGACAGCGTGAACGTCAGCTTATAGGCGCCGGCGCCGAACGTGGCGTTGGAGACCAGCAGACCGGACGGGGCGTTGCCGACACCGGTGCTGCCATCGAGGTCGACGCACTGAGCGTAGCCCTGGCAAAGGTTGCCGTAGGCCGAACCCGCGTTCAGATAGTCGGTCGAGGCGTTGGATGTCCCCGACGGGGAGGCGAACGTCGCGTCCCCCGCCCAGTTCAGGAGGCTATTGGCGCCGCCGCTGCTGAAGTCGTCGGCAAGCACCGTCCCGGCGCGCGCGGCGCCGGCGATCAGTCCGGCCAGCGCGGTGGCCGCGGCCGCGGCCAGAAGGGTCTTCAACTTGAACGCCATGATCCTTGACCTCTTTCCCGCGCCGGGCCGGAGCCTGGCTGGTTACGCCGTAAATTAATTTATCGTTAAGCATTTTCACGGAGTTGCGGGAGAGTCAACGCCCTGCCTTCGACAAATTGCCGCGGTGCGGCGAAAGCGCGTGACGCCCCATCCCTTCCGCTCATCCCGACGAAGGTCGGGATCCGGAACGGGCTCGCATTCCCCTGGAAAACGGGCCTCGATGCGCCACCACAGGCCCCGACCGTCGCTTCATGGCGGCCTGCCGCCGACACGAAAAAGGCGGCGGATCGCTCCGCCGCCCTGTTTGAGAGCGAACCCCGGTCGGTGTCAGATCGCCGCGGCGGCGGTCTTGCGGCCGGCGCGCAGGGCCAGACCCAGGCCGCCGACGCCCAGCAGCATCAGGCCCCACGTCGCCGGCTCGGGAACCGCGGCGCCGGCGGCCGAGACTTCGAAGCCGCTCGGGCCGGTATATCGCTCGGTGAAGTTGAAATTGTAGGTGTAGGTCGCCCCGGGAGTGGTGGCGAACGTCTGCGAGAAGACGTCATACGAACCGACCGTTAGGCCGGCGAAGTCGAGCCCCGGAACCGAGGTGCCGTCATTATAGGCGATGGCGAGACTGCCAAACGGCGCCCGTGTATAGACCCACGACGGTCCCAGCAGGTTCGTCGCCGATCCGGCGGCGGTGACGGCGTTGTTGGTCGCCTGTTCAGTCGAGGTCAGCTGATAGCCACCCACGGAAAGCGTCACCGCGCCGCCTGTCGCCGTGAACTGCAGCGCATAGGGCGTGTTGGACTGGACCGGAGCGTCGGTCAGATTGAGCAGCACGCTGGCGTTGGCGCCGGTCGCCATCAGGGCGCCGGCCGCGATGGCGAGCGAAGCGAGGGCGGTCTTCATGGCGTGTGTCCGATGCGGCTCGCGAAACAGGAAGCTTAAGAAGTGGTTAATCTCTTCCGCTTACCCCGTCAACATATTTTCGACAAAACGCCGAGAGAATCAGGCCACAATAAGGCGTCTTTCCCGGCTCTAGGCCGGGATCTCCGCCCACAGCAGCGCGCCGTCGACGCTCGCGGCGGTCGGCGCCACGCTGGCGCCCCAGGCCAGGTAGGATCCCGGCGACACCACGATCAGGCCCTTCAGATCGTCGGCGAAGACGCCGACGTTGGTCACCGCCGTCGCCGCCGTCAGGCCGATCGAGACCGAGGGCGCGATCAGAGCCGAGGCCAGGGCGGCGGTATTGGCGGTGTTGGCCATGCCATAGGCCGCCGAGCCGGTGTTGGCCTGGGAATACATGTTGCGGGCCTGGGTCTGGGTTCCGGTGACGGCGACGCCGCCCTGGTTGACGCCCCAGAAGTTGAAATCGGTCGCCACCGCCGCGGTGCCGGTGGTGCGGATGGCCAGGCGCGCCTGCAACAGCACCAGGTCGACGCCCGAGGTCGCCGGATTGTAGAGGCCCAGCAGCGGCGTGCCGGCGGCGGCGCCGACAAAGGCCGAGGGGTTCGCGCCGGCGACGCTGAGCGAGAAGACCTTGTTGGCCTTCAGGAGCGAATAATAGACCGGGTTCAGTTCGGAAACGAAGAGCTCGCCGAACGTTCCGGCCGGCGCGGTCGGGTTGCCGGCGGATTGGCGAGAGTTCGGCAGGTTGCCCGCCACGCCTTGGATAAGCATGTCTTGATGTCCTTTAGTTCACGAGGTTGGAAAACAGCGTCTCGGGCCGCATCATGTCGAGCGCGAGGGCGTCGGGTTCGTCGCCGGGAGGAACGGTCGTCTGGCCGAAACAGGCGGCGCGGATATCGGCCAGATAGTGTGAATTCACCCGCATGATGGCGACCAGCTGCGCCAGCAGCTCACTGACCGACTGCTCGGCTCCGGCCGGGGCCTGCCTGACGATGGCGGACCCGAACGTATCCGTCAGGGCGTTGCGCGCCGTCCCCGTAGAATCCACGCCACCGGTGAGAACCGGGTTGATCGTGGATTGCGTCGCCGTCAGCGTGTTGGCCGCCGTGGTGTAGCGGCTGTAGGCGACATTGTACGAGCCCAGCTGATAGCCGGCCGGCAGAGCCCCGCCGGCCTGCAAATTTCCGTTGGCGTCGGAAAGGATCCGCGTGCGGTTGCCCGCCGGATTGATCGCGCCGATAGCGACAGGATTGGCCGTCTCCGCCGCGCCCGCGGCGATGTTGCCGCCGATGGCGACCGATCCGTTCACGCCGCCCGAGATCGCGGTCTGGCCGACCACAGCCGCCAGGTTCATCGGCTGATTGGCGAGATAGCTTGCGCCCTGCCATGGCGTTGATCGCAGGAACACGATGGCCGATCCAGCCGTCGTCGCGCTGAAGCGCATGTATCGAGCGACCACGGCGATCGAATAGGAGGCGTTCGCGGCGACGGCCGAGGCGAAATTGTTCGAGCCGGTCAAGACGGCGACAATTGCCGGCCCCACCCAGTTTTGGCGGTCGTTGGAGACGGTCACCGACGCCGCCAACGCCTGAGTGGTGATGTGCACGCTTTGATAGCCAAGCGTGTCGATGATCTGGGTCTGGCCGACGTTCAGGGGGCCGACCAATATCGCCGCCGGCGCATCGCTGAGGATCGTCGCGTTGTTCTGATCGGTGGCGACCGGATTGAGGACCCGCGCGCTCAGCGCCAGGTCGCCGGCGCTGTCGACCAGCTTTTCCAGGATGTTGATCCCGGCGAAATCGCCATTGGGATCGCCGGCGATCGAGACCGGCATCGCGCCATCGGGCAAGGCCGCGCCGCCGGCCTCGCCGATATTGACGGTAAGGTTGCCGTTCGGGCTCGGCGTCGCCAGCTGCTCGCCGTTCTCCCCGCCGATATCCAGCACCTGGACCTGCGCCTGCGGCCCGGCCGCGCCCCGCGCGACCGTCCGCACGACCGATCCGGTCGCCGGCAGAATGACATTGTCGCTCATTCAAGCGCTCCATCTCTCCTCCCCCGTTCACGGGGGTAGAGGCCATGAAATGGCCGAGGGCGCGTAGCGCCGGAGGGGGCGCGGCCACGCCCCCATTGACTCACCCGACCATCCAGAACAAAACAAGAACATGCCCCGCATGCCCCTGCCCGTGAAGCTGCTCCGCCGCCGCACCCTGCCCGAGGCCGGCGGTCAGACCCTGTTCTTCGTCACCGAAGGCGGCGACCGCCGCCATCCCGACCGGTTCTTCTCCCCGGATCAGGTCCCCGAGTTCGAAGGCGAAAGCGCCTGGTTCGAAGTCGACAAGCACCGCGGCCGCTGGACCTTCCTGCGCCAGATCGACCCGCCGTCCCGCTGATCTCTCCTCCCCGGAGCGCGGGCGCCCCCGCCCGCACTAGGAAACCCGGCGACCCACGCCCCGGCGAAGGCCCACAGGGGCTGAATTCGACACGCTTGGCCTCGATTGACCCCAAAAAGCCCGCTCATCCCCGCGAACGCGGGGATCCAGTCTTCGGGTATCGAGCCCAACTTGCCAGATGGAGCGCGCGCCGGTTCTGGATCCCGACCTTCGTCGGGATGAGCGGGATTTGGGGATGAGCCACGCATGGCCCACGTTGAAAGGCCGCCCGGGTGGGGCGGCCTTTGCCGAGTTCGGCAATGACGCAGAGTATCAGGCGCGAACGGTCCGCCGGCGCAGCGCCGCGCCGGCAAGACCCAGGCCCAGCAGCATCGTCGCCCAGGCCGCCGGCTCGGGAGCCGGGGAGACGTTGAAGACCACATTGCTCACGTCCTGGTTGGCGTAGCCCAGGCCCGTGGCGCCGGTGAAGCCGAGATAGACCTGCGGTCCAAGAGCTGGCAGGTAAAAGGTCAGGCTGTCGCTGATCGACTGCGACGTATCGGAGTTGGTCGCCGTATAGCTCAGGATGCCGCCGGAGTAATTGAACGTAACATGGACATCGTTGCGGGGGTTTTGACCCAAACTGAAGTTCCCGAGCGCCCCGGTGCCGCAGTAGACGACACCGCACCCTACATCGGTGCTTTTGAAGATCGTCGCGTGGTTGTTGGACCAGCTCTGGAAGCCGATCCCGATGCTGTTGGCGATCCCCGCGGCGCCAATATTGCCGCCACCGCCGCCAAGCGCGCTCGCTCCGGCGGGATCGTTCTGAATGACGAAAGCTATCCCGTCCGCCTGGGCGCCGTAGGCGGCAATCGACGCCGTGTCGACCAGAGTGAAATCGAACGACCCGGAAATGTAGCTGTTGGAGCTGATCGGCGTTGCGATGAACCCGCTGGACGCTTCTGAGCCTGTGTCGTTGGCGAGGTTCAGATCGTTGATCGACGCCGCGGCGTTGCCGTTGAGCGTTAGAGTCGTCAGGTCGATGCCCGCGTTCGCGGCCGACGCTGAAAACACCAGCGCCGCGCTGGCGCCCAGACAAGCGGCCAAAAGCTTAGTGGTCATCGCCCAACCCTCTCGCACGAAGAATGCCGACAAAATCTCGCCGCATATGGGCCGCGAGTCAAGGCCTGTTAACCATTTATTTACGGCGTCCCTCGACTGGTCCCTCAGCTCTCGGTGATCGTGCTGGCCGCCGTCAGCTGCGGCGTCACCCCGTTGCTGATGGCGATCGTCGGCGAAATCGCGCCGGTGTAGAGGATCTCCCCCGTCCCCGAGGCGGCCGTGCCGATGGAGAAATTCGTCGCCGTCGCGGTCCCGCCCGTGCAGGCCGGAAAGCCGATCGCGGCCACGGGCGAGACGCTGCTCCCCGAGATCGTCCAGCCGCCCGAGGCCCGCGCCACGGCCACGCGGGCGTAGCCGGAATAGGCCACCTCATTGGTCGCCTGCGTGCCGCTCGCCGTCGGATCGGCCGAATGCAGCGCCACATAGAGACTGGTCAGCGGGCTCGTGGCCGCGTTCTGCGCCAGGCCCGCGATCGCCACGGCGTTGAAGATCAGCTGCAGCAGCTGATTGTCGAAGCTCGCCCCCTTGGCCACCCCCTAGACTCCCGTCGCCGCCGGAGCCCTGGCGGCCGGCGCCACCGCGCCGGTGACCTTGACGATCGCCGCCTGCACCGCCGACTGCCCGGCGCTGGAGATGGCGCTGATCGTCGCCACATCGGCGGCGGTCAGCACGGTCTTGTCGTTGATATTCAGGCCGCTGGCCTGGATGGCATTAGCAATCGAGGTTTCCACGCCGGTGGCCAGGGCGTTGATGGTGGTCGCCAGGCCCGTGCTCGACGCCGTGGCCAGGTCCTCGAGGGCGACCTCGCCGTCATGGATCAGCACCGCCAGCGCGGCGCCCACGGCGGGATCGGTCGTGTTCACCCAGGCCAGCAGCTTGCCCGCCTCGGTTTCGACATATTTCACCGCGCTCGCCACCTTGGCGATGAAGCCGTGGAAGTCGGCTTTGACAATCGTCCACTCGGTGGAAATGGCGCTCATCAGAGACATGGTTTCAGCCCTCCTTAGGCCGGGGAGTTTGGGGGTGTGCGGCCGTTTCCCGACACGGTCGCCAGGGCGAAGAGGCCGGTGATCACCGCCGCATTGGGCTCGATGTGATCGGCCATGCCGAAGAGCGCCAGGGCCGCCACCGTCGCGACAATGGCCAGGTTGGTGAGCGCGACGAGCGCGCCGGGATCACGGTTCATGGGTGTGCTCCTGCTGGGTCAGCCAGCCTTGCAGTTCGGTCAGGCGCGCCTGGTCGTCGCGGCAGGCGCCGTAGTTGGCGGTTATGACCTGGGCGAGAGCGCCGCTCGTAACGGCGCTGGCGGCGTCATCAGACTGGCCGGCGGGCGCGGGAACGGCGGACAGGTCAAGACCGAGGGCCCCGGCGTCGTGCAGGCGCACAAAGCCGACGCTGAGAGGAAAGTCGCGATCCACGCGCGGCGTGAGCACACTGGGAATCTCCTTGGTGATCGTACGGGTGAGGGTGACGATGTGGTCGTGCCCGGCCTCGGCGGAGATCGCGGCGGCCTGGGTGATCTGGTCGGCCCTTTCGATCACGCCAACCGTGCGCGCCGCCTGGTGCAGCGTGGCCTTGGCGTCCTGGCCGGCGCGGAATTCATAGCCGAGCCACCCCGCGCCGGCCGCCGTCAGGGCGATCAGTGAGACGCTGACGAAAAAGCCGTTCATTCGTCGTCCCTCGGCGCCGCGAGTTTCCAGAACAGCGCCGTCAGCGCGATCAGCAGCGCCAGGCCCAGCGCATTGGCGATGAGATCGGCGGTCATGACCGCGCTCCGGTGCGCATCATCAGCGCCAGCCGCGCGGCCCGCCCTGGAACCTGCCGCGCCCAGCGGCTGTCCAGCATCATGCGCGCCGCGGCCTCGAACTTGCCCTGCGCCATCGCGCTCAGGGTGGCGTGAAACGCCAGCAGCCCTGCTAGACCCAGGTTATAGGCCATGTTGATGAGGACGCTCCGGCGCGGTTCGCTCAGGGCGGCGAACCACGGCAGCGCGTGGCCCAGCTCCGTCGTCAGCGCCGCGATCCGCGACAGCAGCGCCGCGTCGGCCTGGGCCTGGGTCCAGACCGTGCCCTCATGGATGTCCGGCCCCGTGCAGCCATAGCCGATCGTCCACGGCTCTCCCCCGCTCAGGGGGTCGGGATAGGCGCTCAGGCGGCAGCCCTCGTCCTGCTTCAGATCGGTCGCCGCCGATGACAGGTCCATGCCTCACCTCCTCGAGTTGGCCAGACGGGCGTCGTCCAGCGCGTGGCTGAAAATCTGTGAGATCGAGCCGTCCATCCGCTTGACGCTCTCATCGAGCGCGCGGACGGTCGCGTTCAGCGCGCTGACCACGCTCGGCAGCGCGTCATGCGCCGCCTGGGTCGTCTCGATTTCGGTCAGCCGCTGATGGGTCTTGCCCTGGTCATAGGCATAGCGGATCAGGTGCCAGACAAACGCCCCGACAAGCGCCATCATCCCCGACAGCGCGGAGACCATCTGCCAGTTCATACGGTGTGCTTTCAGCTGGGTTCGGAGGCCGCTCTGCGCCCCCTCCCCGTCGTCTACGCGACAGGGGAGGAGGTTGGCGGTTGAACGCCTCCCCCGTCTGCGGGGGAGGTGGCCGCGAAGCGGACGGAGGGGGCGCAAAGCCACCACCCCGATGCTCGCCTTAAAAATACTCGCCCGCGTGATGCGACCGGTGGCGCCCGCTCTGCAGGAACATCGCCGCCCTGGCGCGTGCGATGCGCTTCTGCAGCACCAGCGGCGGCGCCGCGGCGGTAGAGTGGGTATCGGCTAACGCTTCGGCCAGCAGGGCCTCGAAATGCGCCGTCAGCCGTTCGTTTAACGGCAGTTCGGCGTCCACCGTCAGCCCCAGCGCCGGCATCCATTGATTGAGATCGGCGCGGTAGAAATAGAGCGCCTGGGTCGCCCCGACGATCTCGATCCGCGCGCCGTCGTCCGGCGCCTTCCATTCCACATAGTCGGCCGGCCCGGTCGATCCCGCCGGCGTATAGGGCTGGCCGTTGATCAGCGGCGTGAAGCCGTAGTCATAGGGCTCATACTGTCCCCACATCGCCACCGCGTTGGGCAGGGTCACCGAGATCGTATCGCCCGCCTCCACCCGCACGCGCTGGTTCTGGCCGGCCACATAGTCGCTGGCGGCGTCGACCTGCCACAATGGGCCGCGCGCCTCGTGCAGCTCCAGGATCAGGGTCTGAGCCGCCTCCAGGCCAGCAATCAGCTCGTCGGTCGTGGGGTCGTCCCCCGGCGCGATCGCCCGCAGATCGCGCATGGCCCGGGCGATCGCCACGCGGACGGTGGCCATGACTCAGGTCTTCGGATTGGGCGCGCCGTCCGTGCCCGGTTCGGGCGCGTCGGCCACATCGTTGACCGGCGCCGCGGGCGCCGGCGCCGGCAGGTCGTCGAACGGGATCGGATCGTCCCCCGCGCCGTCATCGGCCTGGAACGTAGGATTGTCGGCCAGGCGCAAGGCCAGCTCGTCGCTCAAGCCGTGACTGGCCGTCCAGCGACGGCGGTAGAAGGTGGCGCCCCAGACCGTCGTGACGGCGAGGTCGCCCACATAGCGAAGCCGCATCCGCGCTCTCCGTGTTGATGGTGACTATCTAATAAAGCCCGCGGAGCGGGCGCCTGGGCCATTGAGGCCCCGCGCAGCGCAGCGAAGCGAGCCAAGCGGCCGGATGGCCGCGCCCGGCGCTTGAGGGACTAACGAACAACCCCGCGGAGCGGGCGCCTGGGCCATTGAGGCCCCGCGCAGCGCAGCGAAGCGAGCCAAGCGGCCGGATGGCCGCGCCCGGCGCTTGAGGGACAGACCGAAAATTTCCCGCGGAGCGGGCGCCTGGGCCATTGAGGCCCCGCGTAACGAAGTCCTTCGCTTGCGAAGGGCGAGAGTGGAGCGAGCCAAGCGGCCGGATGGCCGCGCCCGGCGCCGGAGGGACTGCCGAAAAACCCCCCGCTTAGGGATTCGATCCCGGCGTATCCTCGACGTAGTACTCCACGTCCGCCTCGATCGTCCCGGCCACGGGAGTCGCCGCGCCGGTGGTGACGGTGACCAGGATCGGCAGCTTCGCGCCGGTGGTGTTCTTGTAGAGATAGCCCGCCGCGGTGATGCCCGTGCCGATGTCGGCGCTGGCGCCGGAAGCGCGGCCCACCGTGGTGATCGCGCTCTTGAAGAGCGCCGGCGTCGCCACCGAACCGAAGCTCAAGGCGAGCGTCGGCGCGCCGTTGCTGTCCAGCTGGCTGGCGGCTTTCAGCACCGCGCCGACGACGACGGCGTTGATCGGCAGATAGCCGATCAGGATGGTGTCGCCGCTCGCCCAGGTGGAGATCGTCGGGCTGATCGCGTGCAGGTGGGTGTTGATCTTGAACTCGCCATGACCCGTGCCGGCCGGCTGAGCATTGGCGTAGTTGGAGGTCTGATAAGCGGTAGCCATCGGCCTGCGCTCCTTTCAAAGTGAGTGAGGATGGGAGAGGTTCACCACAGAGGCGCAGAGACACGGAGGGTGTGATGCAGCTTCGCGATGACGTGAAGCTAACGGGCGCCGGCGATGAGGCCGCGCGCTCCGCGCGCATCGAGACAACCGCGGGACTGGACCCTTAGTGCGACGGGGGCGCCATGCGGCGGAGACGCCCGACTCCCTCTGTGTCTCCGTGCCTCTGTGGCGAAATTAAAACGCTACGAGTCGGCCGCCGCGGCGGCGAAGACCGTGACGATGCCGTTCTGCACGCCGTTGAAGTTGATCTTCTTCACCCCCAGCAGCTCCTCGATCGCGACGCCGGGCCGGAACCCGTAGTCCTTGATCATGTCGGTGCGCGGGGTGGGCTCCTGACCCCAGGCGACGCCCACCGCCCCGCCGCCGCAGACGAAGATCGGGCGAACATCCGCGCCGCCGTTGCCGACGCCGGTGAACATCGACCCGCCGCCGCTCTGGGCCGTGACGCAATAGGCGTCGATCTCGGGAATTTCCCGGTGGATCACGCCATCGTAGAGCAGATCCCCGTCCTGGAAGATCGGGTTCTTCTCCATGCCCATGCCTTCGCGGGCGCGGGCGCCGGTGTTGGCGGCGATGATCGTCGCATCGGCCTTGAGATCGCGGAACGTGCGCGCGCCGTGGAAGGCGACGAAATACTCACGCCCGTCCCCGTCCTCCACCCGGAACGGGCGGATATGCGGATCGGCCAGCTTGGCGATGCGCTTAGCCAGGCCCATCATCGGCGCCGAGGCCTTCATCGCCGCGGTGACGTTGCCCAGCGAGCTTGCGTGGTTGCCGGCCACGAGGTTGGAGTTCAGCGTGCCATAGAGCGCCCGGTCGGGGTTGTAGCTCAGCCACTGGTTCTGCTGCGCCGTCGAGGCCTGATCCCAGGGGACGGCCGTGCCCGCCTGATCCGTCACCGCCGCGCAGAAGGCATGGATGATGTCGTCGCGCAGCTTCTCCGATTCCCACACGCGCAGGGCGTCCTTCGCCGCGTCCCAAAGATTGATCTCTGTACGGAAGGTCGTCGATTTGGGCAGACGCACGCCGTTGCGGCGCCAGTCGATGGTGATCGGGCAGTTGAAGTTGGTCAGCTCTTCCTCGGCGCCATCCAGCACCTGGGCGCCGGTGATGCCGCTCGACTTCAGTCGGCCGATGAAGGGGATGTTGATGGTGCGCTTGGCTTCCTCCTCCGCCTGGAACTTGGTGAGGATGATGCCGCCCTTGTTGATGTCGGAGTTCGACATATAGGGCATGAACCGGCTGTGCCGGACGTACTCCTGGAAATACTTGGTGATCCAGACCTGCCGTTCGGAGGCTGTCGCGAGAATGGTTTCGGCCATGGCCGAGGCTCCTTATCGATTGATGGCGCTCGCGAACGCCGCGCCCGGTCCGATCGGGACGTGGGGCTGGCCGGCGCCTCCGGTTCCGGAAGCGGTGGCCAGGCTGCGGGGCGGGGCGGCGGCGGGCGCCGGTGATGGGGATCCGGCGGTGGCTTGCGCCGCCTGCCAGGCTTTGAAGGCGGCGAGGTCATCCGGCTTCACCTGCGCGAGGATCTGCTCGCGGTCATAGGCTTGCCGGATGAACTCGTAGGGGTTCTTCGACTGGAACACCTGCTGGTTGAACACGCGGTCGACATCGCATTTGGCCGCGCCCCAATCCTCGAGACGCTGGGCGAGATCCTCGCCCCGGGCCTGGACCATCAGGTCGCGGCTCATGTCGCGGCGCAGGGTGTAGACCTGCTCGAACATCTGCTGATCCAGCGGCGGAGGCTCCCGCGACGCTTGCGCCGCCGCCACCTCAGCCAGCCGCTGCTCCAGCGCCGCCGCCCGTTCCTGCGCGGCCTTGCGCTTGTCGCGCTCGTCCAGCAGGGCCGAGATCGGCGCGTGGTCGGTCGGCGCGGAGTCGGGAGCGCGGACGCCCCCGCTCGCATCGGCCGCCGGTCCAGACACGGTCTCGCCCTCGGCGGGCTCTGGCCCGTCGAGAAATTCCAGTTTGTCGCTCATCGATACCCCTCGCCCGTCCGCCGGCGTCGCGCATCGCCCGTAGCCCGGCGGCGGCCCGTGACAGTGTCCGCGTCACGAAACGGCATCGCCCGTCGGCCCAAGGGCCCCCCGGCGGCGGGATTCGATCCCAGACCGCGGGCGCTGCCGCGCCTATTCGATCCGGTGAGAAAACCTCAACAATCCAAAAACATCCACCCCAACACCCCGCTCATCCCGGAAGGACGCACAGGGCAGCGGAGCGGCCAATCCGGGATCCGGGAGCCACCACACCGACGCCCGCAACCGCGCACCGCGGCGCCACGCCCCGCTGACTGGATTCCGTATCTCCGTTCCGCTCCGCTCCACTGCGTACGGGATGAGCGGATCTGAAGGGGCGAATCCCCAAGAACCCCGCTCATCCCGGAAAGACGCGAAGCGCAGCGCAGCGGCTTGTCCGGGATCCAGGAGCCAACACACCGACGCCCGCAACCGCGCACCGCGGCGCCACGCCCCGCTGACTGGATTCCGTATCTCCGTTCCGCTCCGCTCCACTGCGTACGGGATGAACGGATCTGATGGGCAAAACACCCAAAAACCCCGCTCATCCCGGAAAGACGCGCAGCGCAGCGCAGCGGCTTGTCCGGGATCCAGGGGGCACACCTCGGGCGTCCGCGACCGCGAACCCCGACCCCTTGCCCAGTCCCCCTGGATCCCGAACCTTCACTCCGCCATGCGCGGCGTCGGCCGCCGCTAGGGTTGCGATCCCTCCCCCCACATCTCCCGCTCGGCCTGACCCTGAGCCACTTCCTGGCGACCCTGATCCAGCCCGGCCGCGAGACCCGCAGCGGCGTGATCGGCGTGAACCGCGTGGGCTTCGCTCAGTGCGTTCATCATCTGCGCCGTGCCCGCGGCGGTGTTGCGCTGGGCCTCGCTGTGGGTCTTGGCGATCTGAGCCTCGGCGTGGCGCGCCGCCGCCGCCTGCTGCTCCGCGCTCGCCTGCAGCTGAGCCGCCGCCGCCTGTTTGATCTGGTCAAGAATGGCTCGCTTGTGCGGGATCGTGCTCAATTGGATCAGCAGGCTCAGCGGCGCCTGCTGCTGATATGCCGGGCTCATTTTCACCAGGCTGATCAGCTCGCTGAACTGCTCCGAAGCGATATTCCCCGTGTCCTGTTGCACGTCGACCTCGATGTCGACGTCCATCTCGGCCACCACATTCCTGTAGCCCAGCACGCCGGGCATCAGGGTCGGCATGCCGGTTTCCGGGTGCGCGCCGATGGTCGGCGGACCGCCATGCACCGGCTGATTGAGCCCCACGAACTTCGGCGCATCCTCGTCGTCGGTGACGCGGATGAACTGCGGCACGCGCCAGAACTGCTTGGCCCGGGCCCAGCACTGCCGATAGATGCGCAGCTCCCAGTCCTCGATCGCGCCATAGAGATTGGCCAGCTCCACCAGCCCGCTCTGCTGCCGCGCCAGAAGCGCGCGGCCGCTGGCGTCTTCGCTGAGCCGGCCCAGGATCGCCGGGTTCGGCCCCATGCGCTCAATCTCGGCCTTGGCCTCGGCCATCATCTCCATATTGCCATGGAACTCGGCGACGTTCGGCGCCAGGCCCCAGCCATAGGGAATCACCCCGTCGGGCCTGGCCGCCTCCCGCCGCGCCACATCGGCGTCGACATCGATCGCGCTCGGGTCCTTCACCTCGATCCGGCTGGTGGTCAGCAGATGCACGCTCTTGGAGCGGCGCTTGTTGATCTCGTCCTGCGGGCCGATCATGTCCCACACCGCGCCATAGCGGCCGTTGTCGCGGCGCACATAGGCGCTCATCGCCTCGATCGGGCAGTCCGGCCGGCCCTTGTGATCCAGGTAGGGACTGAGGCCGAATTCAAGCACGTCGCGGCCGGTGTAGACCGCGCGGCGCCAGCCGTCGTCCCGATAATAGATCTCCACCACCAAAAGGCGCCGCTGCTTGGGATCGATCCACGCCCCGCCCGTGCCCGGACCGTTCAGGGGGCGGTCCTGGAAGCTCTGGTCAGGTATGACGCCGCCGCCCGGGCTGTTCTGCACCGCCAGCTCGATCTCGCGGCCCTTGTCCGGATAGAGCGCGGTGACGTCGTCGGCGTACATCCACTTGGCGATGCCCAGATACCGCGCATCCTTGAAATCGGGCCGGCGCGAGCGGGCGTCGTAGAAGAACTCCTCCCAGCGGATCTGGTCGATGGTGACCTGCTTGTCGCCGTCGACTCCGACCAGGGCGGCGGTTGTGCCGGGCACCAGCATGTCGCGGAAACAGTCCTGCTTGATCCGCTTGAAGCGGTTGTAGTCGGCGATATAGCGCAGCACGTCGGTAGCCGCGTCGGCCGCGTCGTCATTGCCGGGATTGCGCGGCCAGGCGCGCGGGTCGGAGCGGCCCTTTTCCGTCACCCCGATGATGCCGTTGATCGCCGGCTTGATCCGGTTGATCACGATCGCCGGCTGGCCGCGCTCCTGCAGCTTGACCAGTTCCTCGCGGGTGAACTGATCGCTGTCGTAATAGTCGATCGCCGCCAGGCTGTTCCTGCGCGCTTCCTGCGTCAGCTGCTCGGATTCGGTGAAATAGCGCTTCAGCTTGGCGAGATCGGGGGCCTGGACCGGATCGGCGTCTTCGCTCGGCGAGGCGGCCAACAGGTCGGGAAAGGATGCGCCAGCGGCCATCGTCCCTCCCATCCCGGCCCCGCTCGGCGGGATCATTTCCACGTTGCATATTGCAACATGTTCTCACCCGGGAGTCAACCATAAAGTTGCATTATGCGAAACCCTGCCCTGCCGGCGAAGCCCCAATGGCGTCAACCTAAGGCGCAGCCGCCCAAACCGCCGCCACCCCGCTCATCCGGGCGAAGGCCGGGATCCAGAGACGCAGGGTAAGGCGTTGTTTTAAATCACATATCACTGCATTCCCGCCAAACCGGACAGCGCGCGGTCTAAGCCCACCCGCGGTCCAAAACGCCACGGCGCCGATCTTCGGCTCACGAGGCGTGAGTAGATTCCGTCTCTCCCGAATATGCCGACCTCAATCTTATAGCCATAGGCAGCGGACAGCAGGCTTGTCGTCCCCCTCCTGGAAAGGTTTTGCTATGAAAATTCTTACGACTGCGCTCGCAGTGGGTTCTTTTATTGCCACCATGGGCGGAAGCTCGATGATACCGATGGCCGCAAGCGCGGCGTCGGTTGAACGAACCTATGTCGCCTGCAATCAGTACGGCGACTGCTGGCGGGTCCATCGCCGATACGCTTACGGGCCTGGCGCGCCGGTGACCTACTACAAGGCCGATTGGTATGACGCCCACCAAAGCGACGAGCACGTGCGCTGGCGCTCCGACCCGGCGAATGACCGTGGGTATTACGAGCGCGATGGCAGTTGGCACAATGATCCGGGCGCGCGCGCCTTGCAGGGCGGAATGACGGGCGCCGGTATAGGCGCGGCGATCGGGTGCCTCGTGACGCTGCCGATCGGGTGCGTTCCCGGCGCGGCGGTTGGCGCCGCCGTGGGTGGCGGCACCGGCGCCGTCGTCGGCGCGGCCACGACGCCGAACAACTGATCGAAGCCTCGCGCCGATCTGAGCGGCCGCTTCGGCGGCCGCCCACGGCGTCGCCCTGGAGGAGGTTCGGACCCGTCCGGACCTCCTTTGGCGCGTTCTCGTCCAACGGATGGCGGGATAGATTGCGTTGGGCGGGTCTATGCCGCCTACACCCCGCATTCGCCCAGAATGACCGCGCGATCACGGTGTCGATGGGCTGCACGCCATCTGCATCGTGGCGGCCTCGCTAGTTCAGCAAGTCGATACATTGCCACCCCATAAGCTCAACTGTCGGTGGCCGCGGGTTTCCCGTAGGTGAAATCGCTGTTACGTCATCACGATCGCCCGCTTCTCCCCACCCAAACCATCCCAGCCCGCACTATCTGGCTGCGGTCAGGATTAATGAGCTTAAAGTTAGGCGGTACGTCAAAATAACGTTTTGATTTGCGATTCTCGTTACCCGAAATAAACCCCGCCAAATGTCGTGCCTGGTGGATGAATGACGAGAAGGTTCGCCTTCTCCGATTTTATATTGGCGCTATTTGACACGGCGGCATCCCATGCTTCAGCCGCGGCGAAAACCGTCTCACAGAACATATCGACCCGAAGTCGGAGGAATGATTGAGTAACACCATCAACCATCGCTCCGGTGACAATTATAAAGTGTGATCCATCCGAAAAGAATTTGAAATCGTCCAACAATTTCGTGCGTTCTTCGTCAGGTGTTGCCGGTTCAGAACGGATTATGCCGCACCTCGCTCGGTACAAGTCTTCTGCGCTTAAAAGACTCCGCGCTTCTGTAGGGTAACCTACCTGGCGCGTGAAATGTGGCTCAAGCCACTTTCGACACCATTCAATATAATGCTTCTCCGACATTCCGGAGCCAGGTTTCTCCAGAGCCGCGCAAATGTCAGGCATAGTTAACGCAATCGTGAGCCCTGCATACCAGTTACTTTTTTCAATAGCCTCCCGGCCCGCCTGCGTGAATCGCTTCATCCTCATTCCCCTAGGAGCGATCTAACGCATAGCGGGACTAGGAGTCCAAAATTTGTTGGGTAACGCTGAGTGCGACACGGACCGATGTCGCGCGAACACTGTCGCGCGTGTCTGAAATGTGGCGCCCGATTTACTTCGCTGACCTATTTATTGCGTTACGCAACCATGATCCCCGGGAGCCGGCCATGCAACACTCCGACGCCCCGCCCGACGAGGAGCGCACGGCGGCTCGCCACGCGTTCGCCGGCACCCTCAGCGAACTTGCCGTTCGCGCCGCGGCCGATCCCAGAGCGCGAAAATCCTGGCGATCTGACCTTTGTCGAAGGGATTCTAGAGGCCGGTCATCCAGATGGCCGACACATCTAAGCCGTTGTCGATCAGGCGGCCTGTCGCTTCAATCGCAGCCTGAGGCGTCGGTTGCCGAGTCGTCCGATCTTCGCGTCCTGAGAAGTTGCTGATATGCCATGTTATGGTCTAGAAGAACCATCCACCACATCGGTACGCTTTGCCAATAGGTGAAATTTACGCTGACTGAAACTGAGGTCACCGTGCGCGCAATTCGACCAACCCAATCCCATTAGGCTTTTGCTGTAAAAATTTAATAATATAACGCCGTTGCCGCCTAGTTATCGACAGGCGTGGGCACGCCATAGGCGACATCGCTGACCCGCCACACGCCGTTCGACTTGGCGAGGCGTACCGTCAGCGGCGTCGACTCGCCGGATGCGAGCTTAACCATGCCCGACACCGTGGCGCCCTCGCCGTCCAGGCTGCGATTGCTCCAACTCGCCGATATCGCCTGGGTGAGCCCGAGCCGGCCGAGCTTGGTTTCGAATTCCGGTTCCGGCATCGCTCGCCTCAGCCCAGGAGCGGCTTCCGCGTAAGCCGCCGCGGGGCCCTCGCTGCCGGCCGTGATCACGAAATGGGTGGCGGCGTCCGCGGCGGGGCCGGTCAATTTGAGGATCGCGAAAAGGCCGCCGCCGACGACAGCGACGATGACCGCCCCCACGATCAGGATCCTCGCGAGCATGTCCCCCCCTCACTGGCGGCCATACGTTGCGGGTCTAGCCCGCCTCCCGGTCCTACCCCGCCCGCACCTGCAACCGCGCTCCGCCGATCAAGGCGGTGACGTGCAGCCGATCGCCGGCGGCGACTTCGCCGTCGCCGTCCAGTTCGGCCGCCCACTCCTTGCCGTCGACGAACACCCGGCCCTGCCCACCGGCGAAGTCGCCGACCGCCAGGCCCGTGCGGCCCACGAGGCGAGATTTGGGTTCATTAATGTGGCCCACGGCGTGCGTGCGTGGCTGGATGAACCGGCGTCCCAGATAGGTGCTGACCACAGTCAGGGCGGCGAACACGGCAGCCTGGCCAGGCACGGTGACATAGGGCGAGAGGGCGACGACGCCGGTCACGGCGGCCGACCCGGCCGGCCACAGCAGCCAGCCCGAGCCGGTGTGCAGCTCGGCGACCAGGAAGACGGCGCCGATGGCCAGCCAGACCAGCAGCACATGACTGGCGAGAGAGGCGAGGACCGCGTCCATCGGTCAGCCCCGCGTCGGCGGAACGCCGGTGGTCGGCGGGGGCGGAGGCGGCGATGGCGGCGCGGCGCGGCGTGGCGCGGCCGGGGGCGCTGGCCTCGGCCCCGGCCCATCGTGGCGCGCGGCATTGACCAGCTCGGTGATGCCGGCGATCGATCCGGCGATGCCGCCCAGGTCCGCCGGCACGATTACGGTGCGCTGCTGCGGCGAATCCGCCAGCTTGGCGAAGGCCTCGACATATTTCTGGGCGACGAAATAGTTGAGGGCGTTGACGCTACCCGCCTCGATCGCGTCGGAGACGCTCTTGGTGGCCGAGGCCTCGGCCTGGGCCGAACGCTCGCGCGCCTCGGCGTCGCGATAGGCCGCCTCCTTGCGGCCCTCGGCCTGCAGAATGGCCGACTGCTTGGCGCCCTCGGCCCGGGTCACCGCCGCCTGACGTTCGCCCTCGGCCTCGGTGATCACGGCGCGCTTTTCCCGCTCGGCCTTCATCTGTCGGGCCATGGCGTTGGTGATGTCGGGGGGCGGCTGCAGATCCTTGATCTCGATGCGCGCGACCTTCACGCCCCAGGGGCCGGTCGCCTCGTCGATCACCGTCAGGAGGCGGGTATTGATCTGGTCGCGCTGCGAGAGCACCTCGTCCAGCTCCATCGACCCGACCACGGTGCGCAAATTGGTCATCGTCAGCTGGCCGATGGCGAAGTTGAGATTGGCCACCTGATAGGCCGCCGCCGCGGCATCCATCACCTGGATGAAGACGATGGCGTCCACCTGCACGGTCACATTGTCCCGCGTGATCACCTCCTGGCGCGGCACGTCCAGCACCTGTTCCATCACGCTCACGCGTCGGCCGATGGCCTCCATGAACGGCGTGAGGATGGTGATCCCCGGCTTGAGGGTGCGAGTGTAGCGGCCGAACCGCTCGACCGTATATTCATAGCCCTGCGGCACGATCTTGATCGCCGAAACCGCCAGAAAGAGGCCCAGAAGCAGGGCCGCCAGAGCGAACACCCCAAAGACCATATCCGTCACTCCCCAGCCGGCTCGGTGACCGTGGCGGGCAGTCTACGCCGATCGCGCGCTCGGCGCCATCGGTCCCGGCCCAGGGGCCTTGCGCGTCGGGCGGAATGTCGCGTCAATGGACTGAACATGTACGCGGATTCGGCCAGCGGGCGCCAAGACCTGCGGCTGACCAAGGCGACGCGCGCGGAGGATGACGCCCCTGAGTCGAACCGATGGAACGAAAGGCCGCCTGCCGTCGCGCACCCTGCTCGCCTATGCCGCGCCGGGGCTGACTCAGGGCATGCTCAGCATCGCCACCACCATCTATCTTCTGCCCTTTCTCGCCAGTCATCTCGGCGTCGGCCTGACCGCCATCGGGGGCGCCTTCTTCACGGTGAGACTGATCGACGTTGGCGTCGATCCGGTTCTTGGCCAACTGATGGATCGAACGCGCACGCCGCTCGGACGGTATCGGCTATGGACCCTGATCGGAGCGCCGGTGCTGATGCTGGCCCTGTACCGTCTATTCATGGCCCCTCGCGGAATCGATCAGGCCTACATCGTCGTCTGGGTGCTGGTGCTGTACGTCGGGACCTCGATCAATATCCTGGCCCAGAACGCCTGGGGCGCCACCCTCGCGCCCGACTATCACGAACGTTCACGTGTCTTCGGCTACGCCAATATCGCCCAGGTGGTCGGCTCGGTGGTGATCTTGGCGGCGCCGATCATGGTGTCGCGGATGGGGAAGTCCGACGCCTGGGCGGTTCAGAGCATGGGCTGGCTGATCATCGTCACGACGCCGATCCTCGCGGTTGTCGCCGCCTGTTTTACGCCTGAGCACATCCGCTCGAACGCCAGGTCGCCGCGCATCGATTTTCGCGAATATTGGGTGCTGGTGGCCAAGCCGGATCTTGTTCGGCTTTTCCTCGCCCAGGCCGCTCTGACGCTTGGGCCCGGTTGGATGGGCGCGCTCTTCGTGTTTTTCTTCCGCGACGCCATGGGGTTTACGGTCGCCCAGGCGTCGCTGCTTCTGGGGGTTTATGGCGTGATCGGTTTGGTCGGTGTGCCGCTCACCGTCCCGGCCGCGGGGCGATTTGGCAAACATCGCACCCTGATGTTCACCACAACCGCCTACTCGCTAGGTCTTTGCACCGTCGCCCTCATCCCCAGGGGTTCGGTGGCTATGGCCATGATCCCGTTTGCCTGGTGCGGCGCGATGGCGGCGGGGTTCAACCTGATGGTTCAGGCCATGACGGCGGATGTCGCCGACGAGGTCCGTCTGGAGCAAGGCAAGGAACGGACCAGCTTGATCTACGCGGTCAACGCGCTGGCCGCCAAGGTCGCCTATGCCGTCTCGATCATTGTCGCCTACCCCTTGCTCAAGGCCTTTGGCTACAACCCGGCGGAAGGCGCGGTGAACACGGCCTCGGCCATTCACGGCCTGACTCTGACCTTCATCGTGGGGCCGATTGTGTTCGTCATGTTGGGTGGAGCTTGTGTCGTCGGCTGGAACCTGACCGCCGAGCGTCATGCTGACATTCGTCGGCGACTCGAAGCCATGGATGGCGGAACGTTGTGAAGCATGCGACGCGGCGGCGCGGCCGCGGCCGGCCTATGAAGGCGGGCAGGACACCGCGGCAAACGCCCTGTCAGGCCGCCATACCTGCAAGTTCAGCGCTCACGCGCCACAAGCGTTCGGCGCTTTCGGCGTTTTGAGCGTCCTTGGAGGGCGTCGTCAGCCGCCGCTTGACCCAATAGCCGCCGGTGCGGCCCGCGACGGCGTCCGAGCTGGCCAGATAGACCAGGGTGTCGGCGCCCCGCTCGGGCGTGAGCATGAAGGGCTTCGCCAGATTGAGCATCCACCTCAGAGGCCCCTTGATGTTGGAGCCGAGCCCGGTGGCCACGCCGCCTGGATGCAGGCAGTTGGCTGTGACCCCCGTCCCCTCCAGACGGCGGGCCAGCGCCCGTGTCCACAGGACGTTGCAGAGCTTGCTGCGGCCATAGACGGTCAGCCCCGAGTAGCGACGGGTGGCCTGGAGATCGTCGAAGTCCAGGGGCCCAAAGGTATGGCCGACCGAGGAGGTGCTGACGATGCGCGCGTCGGCGGCCAGGTTCGGCCGCAGGATCTCGGTGATCACGAAATAGGCCATGTGATTGACGGCGAACGTCATCTCCAGCCCGTCGGCGGTCTCTTCGCGATGCAGAAACGCCGCGCCGGCGTTGTTGGCCAGCACGTCGATCCTGGGCGCCTTCTGCGCCAGCGCCGCGCCGGCCGCTTTCATCGCCGCGATCGTCGAGAGATCCGCCTCGACCCAGTCGTGAGCGGCGTCCGGATTGAGCGCCTTCAGCCGCGCCAGCAGGGCGCGGCCCTTGTCAGGACTGCGCGCCACGAACACGATCCGCGCGCCCATCTTCGCCAGGGTTTCCGCCGCCGACTGGCCAATTCCCGAGGTCGCGCCGGTGATGACGACCGTCTTGCCCTGCATCGCGGGGTGTATCCTTCAAATCTCAGGGGCGGCCCATTGCCCGACAGGGCGCATTTGGTACCCTGGCCGCGCCGGGTCAACCGGACGGAGGACAGCAATGGCCCGGTCGGAACCCTTCGTCGTCAGCGAACAGGCGTGCGAGGTCGAGGCCTGGGCCGACGCCAGCCGCGGCGCGGTCAAGTGGCGCACGTTGCTCAGCAACGATCGGACTCCCTCTGACAGCCTCACGATGGGGGTCGCGGAGCTGACGGAGGCGGCCGACGCGCCGTTTCGCCTTCACCGTCACGCCCAGTCGGAAGCCTATTACGTCCTCGCCGGACGCGGCGTGCTCCGCATCGAGGATCGCGACCATGCGCTGGAGCCCGGCGTCGCCGTCTTCATCCCCGGCGGTCGGCTGCACGGCGCGCGCGCCGTGGGATCCGAGCCGCTCAAGATCCTCTACGTCTTCGCCGCCGACAGTTTCGACCAGATCCGCTACGATTTCCCGCCGTCCAGCTAGATCGTCAGCTGGGCGCCCAGTTCCACCGCCCGCCCAGGCGGAATGTGGAAGAAGTCGGTGGGGTTGGTCGCGTTCTTCATCAGGAACATGAACAGCTGATCCTGCCACAGCGGCATGCGCGAGCGAACGTCGGGCTTCACCGTGCGCCGGCCCATGAAAAAGCTCGCCGTCATCATGTCGAAGGGAGGCTGCACATCCTCGCACTCGGCCAGGGCTTTTGGCACGTTCGGGCTTTCCATGAAGCCATAGGTGATGGTCACGCGGGAGAAATCGGCGTTGATCGGCTCGACCTTCACGCGATCGCATTCCGGCGCCCTGGGCGTCTCGGCCGTCCGGACCGTCAGGATCAGATTGTGCTGGTGCAAGACCTTGTTGTGCTTGAGGTTGTGCATCAGAGCCACCGGCGCCACCTCCGGACTTCCCGTCAGGAACAGCGCCGTGCCCGGTGTGCGGAACGGCGGCCGGCGGGTGAGCATCTCGCAGACATCCGCCAGGGGCAGGCTGTCGTCGCGGGTCTTGGCGTTGAGGATGTCCATGCCCCGCGACCAGGTCCACATGACGATCACCAGTCCCACCCCATAGGCCGCCGGCAATAGCGCGTCCCAGGCGCCGTAGGCCACCTTCAGTAGGTTCGAGCTGAGGAAGACCAGGTCGACGGCGGCGATCGGAACCAGGGTCGCCAGCGTGCGTGGCCAGCCCCAACGCCAGGCCCGACGCGCGACGGCGAAGGCCAGCAAGGTGCTGATCAGCATCGTACCGGTCACCGCGACGCCGTAGGCCGACGCCAGATTGTGCGAAGTCTGGAAGACCGCCAGCAGGATCATCTCCGCCGCCAGCAACAGGCCGTTCACGGCCGGCATGAACACCTGGCCAGCCTGGGTCTCGGACGTGCGCTTGGCGTCGATCCGCGGCAGCACGCCGATCTGCACGGCCTGACGCGTCATCGAGAACGCGCCGGTGATGACCGCCTGGCTGGCGATCACCGCCGAGGTCGTCGCCAGGGCGAGCACCGGCCAGTAGACTTCGTGCGGCGCCATGGCGAAGAAAGGATTGGACCTGGCGTGCGGGTGGGTGAGCACCAGGGCGCCTTGGCCAAGGTAATTGAGCGCCAGACAGGGGAACACCAGCGCGAACCAGGCGGCCCGCACCGGCGATTTTCCGAACTGCCCCATGTCGGCGTAAAGCGCCTCGGCGCCCGTGACCGCCAAAAAAACGCTGCCCAGGATGACGAAGCCGACGACCCCGTTCTCCGCCAGGAACTTCACCGCCCAATAGGGGCTGATCGACTGCAGGATCTCCGCATGTCCGATTAAATTATAGACGCCCAGGGCGGCCAGGACGAGAAACCAGACCGCCGTGATCGGTCCGAACAGCGCCGCGACACGATGCGTGCCGGTGACCTGCCCCAGGAACAACGCCACCAGGATGCCGGCCGCCAGCGGCAGCGCCAAGGGTCCGAGCATGCCCCCCATACCGGGCGCGGCCTTGAGGCCCTCGACCGCCGACAGAACGGAGAACGCCGGTGTGATGATTCCATCCGCATAGAACAGCGCCACCCCCGTCACGCCCAGAAGCAGCAGGACGCCCGTGGCCCTGGCCCCGCCGCGCTGGGCCAGGGTCATCAGCGCCACCGGACCGCCCTCGCCGCGGTTGTCGGCCCGCATCAGCACGAGGATGTATTTCACCGTGACGATCAGCGTCAGGGTCCAGAGCAGCAGGGAGACCACCCCCAGCACCGCGTCATGCGCCGGCGCCCGCCTGGAATGGCCGAGCGCCTCGCGCAGGGCGTAGATCGGACTGGTGCCGATGTCGCCGAACACGACGCCGACGGCGCCCATGGTCAGGGCTGCGAACATCTTCCCGGTGGGCTTGGCCGACGGCGCGGTGGCGGGTCCTGGCGCGAGGCCGGGCTCCGCCCTGTCGGGGAGATGCGTCTCCGCCAAATGTCATCCTCCGGGGCGGCGCGCCAGCGGTCTCGCCGCGCCCGAACCTCGATCAAATCGGCGCGGCGCGTACACCTGATCCGCCGCGCTTTCAATCGTCGGCGGAAAATCGACCCCGACGCCCCGCCCGTTAGCGCGGCCGCGGCGGCGGCGGAGCGGTCGATCGCTGATACGGCGCGACAGTGTCATGCCGCACGAGGTTGATCGTCGACCCGGCCAGACCCTCGATCATCAGCTGTATCGCCATGGCCGCCAGGATGAGGCCCAGCACGCGCACCACGATCACCATGCCGACCTTGCCCAGAGCGCGGGACAACAGATTCGTGAACCAGAACGACACGATCACGACCGCGCACACCGCCGCGATGGCGATCAGCCCGGCGCCGACCCCCTTCGGACCGAACCGCCTGGCCTCTTCCGCATAGATCACCGCCGTGGAGATCGCTCCGGGACCGATCAGCAGAGGCATGCCGAACGGCACCACCAGGCTTTCAAACTGGGTCCGCGCGTAGTCCCGCGTCGACATCGTCTTGCCGGCCTCGCCGCTCGCGGCGCCGGCGAAGACACTCAGGATATCGCCCCGCGCCATGTCCAGGCCCATCAACAGCAGCAGGATGCCGCCGGCGATGCGGAACGCCGGCATGGAGATTCCGAAGAACTGAAGCACGCCCAGACCGGTCACGTAGAACAGGCCCAGGAAGAAGAAGGCGAACACCGCGATATAGATCGCCGTCAGGCGCCGCCCCGCGGGCCGGGCGCCCGCCGTCGCCGCCGCGAACAGCGGCACATTGCCGATCGGATCGATCAGCGCGAACAGCGCGACGAAGAAATTGATGGCGAACTGGGTGAGCGACATGCCCGGCTATCTACCCGAGATTCCTTCGCGGATCGACGGACCGCTCAGAAGTCGACGGCGACGCCCTTGCGCTCCCAATCGCCGTACCGCGTGGGTTCCGGGCCCTTGGGTCCGCCACGTTCCGTGCTGACCGCGAAGGTCGCCGCCTCGGCGGCCCGGCGCGCGGCGGCTTCCTCCAACGCCCGCCGCGCGGCGTCGCTGAGCGGCTTTCCTGGCGCGGCGTTCGGCGGTCGGGTCTCGTCCATGACGCCACACTATCGCCAGTCGGCCGCTATCGCCAGGATTTCAGCGGACTTGATGCAAGGGGAGGAACCGGGCAGGGGACCGGTGTGACCAGCCCCGCGAACGCCGCCAATATGACCTCCGCCCTGGTCGCCCGCCGCGAGGCGCTGCGATTGCTCCGCGCGGCCCTGGCCAAGCGCGGGGGCCTGGATGAGGCTCTGAACACCGCCGGCGAGCAGGGTCTCTCTCCCCTCGATCGCGGGTTTGCCCGGGCGGTCGTGATGGCCACGCTCCGCCACCTCGGCCCGATCGACAAGGCGCTGGACACCAAACTCCAGCGCGAACCGCCGGAGCCCGTGCGCAATCTTCTGAGGCTGGGTCTGGCCCAGGCGTTCTGGCTCGACACCCCGGCCTTCGCCGCCGTGAACACCACGGTCGAGCTCGCGCCCAAGCCCCTTCGGGGCCTGGTCAACGCGGTGATGCGCGCGGCGATGCGCGACGGCCGCCCAGGCGAGGACCCGGAGTTCCTCGCGCCGCCCTGGCTCTTCACCCGCTGGCAGGCCGCCTATGGCGACCAGGGCGCCCGCGACATCGCCGCCTGCATCGCCCTGGAGCCCGCGACCGATCTCACGTTGCGCGACCCCTCCGACGCCGAAACGATCCAGGCGCTGGAGGCCGAAATAGCGCCGGGCGGCGGGCTGCGCCTTAACCGGCGAGGGGATGTCACCCAATGGCCCGGATTCGAGGACGGGCGGTGGTGGGTCCAGGACCGCGCCGCGGCGCTGCCGGCGCGCCTCCTCGATCTGAAGCCCGACGAGACCGCCATCGATCTCTGCGCCGCGCCCGGCGGAAAGACCTTTCAGATGGCCGCTGCCGGCGCCCGCGTCACCGCGCTCGACAAGTCCGCGGCGCGTCTGCGCCGCGTGGACGCGAGTCTGACCCGCCTGGGCCTGACCGCCGAAACCGTCGCGGCGGACGCGACGGCCTGGACCGACACGCGGCAGTACGACGCGGTGCTCCTGGACGCACCGTGCTCGGCGACCGGCACCTTCCGCCGACATCCGGACGTCCTGTGGAACGCGCGGCCCAGCGACATCGCCTCGCTGGCTGAGCTGCAGGCCAGGTTCCTCGACGCCGCCGCCCGTCGCGTCGCGCCGGGCGGGAGATTGGTCTACAGCGTTTGCTCCCTGGAACCGGAGGAAGGGGAGGGTCAGGCGCGCGCCTTCCTGCGGACTCACCCTGAATTTTCGATCGCCGCGATCGAACCGGAAGAGGCCGGCTCGCCCGCCGCGAGCGCGGCGCCGGAAGGCTGGCTGCGCGTCCTGCCCCATCATGTCGACGGCGGACTGGACGGCTTTTTCGTCGCCCGCTTCGTGCGCGGCGCATCATGAGCTATGCTGACATGCGGCGACGGCATGGGGCCGGCGCCATGGAGTTTGTGGCCGTGGGCCAGGGCCGGAGCGCAGTCAGAAGCTTAGCCATGAGCCTGATCGTCGGGTTCGGCCTCGCCACGCCCGCCCTCGCCGCCGACGCGCTCGCCCCGATTACAATCGCGCCGGGCGGGCCCGGCGCGACCCTCCCGCTCCCCCCAACGGCCGCGATCGCGCTCAAGATCGACGAAAGCGAGCGGTACACCGTTCCGGTCAGGATCAATGGCCAGGGTCCCTTTCGCTTCATCATCGACACCGGCGCCGATCGTTCGGTGATTTCGGACAAGGTCGCGGCCAGGCTTGGCCTGGTGGCCAATGGCCAGGTGGCCATTCACTCGATGAGCGGCCTCAACAC